>Ga0208648_1001385_pt1 | contig 20026 bp, 15 predicted proteins | sample AntAceMetag02UKL_FD_184772 | JGI IMG/M metagenome (GOLD analysis project Ga0208648, IMG submission 184772) | Saline lake microbial communities from Ace Lake, Antarctica - Antarctic Ace Lake Metagenome 02UKL (SPAdes) (version 2) | ecosystem: Environmental > Aquatic > Non-marine Saline and...
TATCTGTTTTTGACAAAAATTTTTCTTCAGCCTTTATCCCCAAATTGTGGGCAAGATCCATTACCACCATTCTGGTTATGCCGGGAAGAATGTTTTTTGTCAATGGATGGGTGATGATACCGCCATCTTTGACAATGAAAAAATTAGAACTGGTTCCCTCTCTTACTATTCCGTCCTTTGAAACAAAAATTGCATCAAAGGCACCCTGGTCTTTGGCTTTCTGTTTTGCCATTGCATTAAAAAGGATCTGGACTGTCTTGATATCACAGTTTGACCATCTTTCATCCTGCACTGTAATGATATCTATCCCTTGCTTTCGTATTTTGGAATCAAGCTCAGCCACCTTTTTTATGGTCATTATAATCTGCAGTTTTATATCTTTGGCCCAGGCATGATCCCTTGGCGCTACACCCCTTGAAATCTGAATATAAAGTCCTGCCCTGGCCATCCCGGCTTTTTCAAAAAGCTCATCAATGGCGCTTTGAATAAATTTTCTATCCACTTTTGGGAATGCCAGGCCTTCCATGGACTTCTCCAGCCTGTCCAGGTGTTCTTTCATGCAAAAAAATTTTCCATTGTAACTTGCTATGAATTCATAAACTGCATCTCCAAACTGATATCCCCTGTCCTCAATGGGAACATAGGTTTCATTAATGGGACGTATTACTCCGTTTAAATAGGCCAATTCAGGCATTTTTAACTCCTTTAAAAAAATATAGTTAGTGTTCAACCAAAAACCGCCAATTTTCAGATTTTCGGTCAGGCACTTGTTAATTAAAAAATTCTATGAATGTGGATTTAATTGCCTTGACCAGCATCTCCATTTCATCATCCCCAATGATGTAAGGCGGGGCTATTAAAAGGGCATCGCCATCAACACCGGCAAGTCCACTTGATTTATACGTAATATATCCTTTTTCAAAAAGCGCATCCCAAAGGCCTTCCACAGTTTTTAAAGACCGTTTAAACGATTCTCTGGTCTTTTTATCCTTTACTATCTCAATACCCCACATAAACCCTTTTCCCCGGACATCTCCGACCTGGGGCAAAGGCAGTAAATGTTTTTTTAGCAGGTCCCCTAATTTTTCACCCTTTATTTTCACCCGGGAAACAAGTTTTTCCTGTTCAAGAATTTCAATTAAAGCAAGCCCTGCAGCAGCAGCAACAGTATGGTGGGAAAAAGTTCCGCCATGCATAAAAACGCCGCTGTTGTCTTTTATGGTGTTAAAGTGAGTCTCTTTAACCCCAAAGGCTGACAGCGCCATGACCCCTCCGGCAAGTCCTTTGCCAAGGGTTACAATATCCGGGACAACATCAAAATGCTCACAGGCAAACCATTCTCCTGTCCTGCCCATGCCACACATCACCTCATCAAGGATAAGAAGGACATTATGGTGTTCACAGATCCTGGCAATGGTCTGTAAATACTCGTCTGGCGGAAAACAGGCAGCGATTGAGGCCCCTGGAATGGTCTCGGCAATAAAAGCAGATATGGTTTGAGGCCCTGCATTTTCAATCATTTCATCAAGGGCCATGGCACATCTTACCTTGCAGGAAGGATATGTCAGGCCAAAGGCGCATCTATAGCAGTAGGGAGCCGGGATATGCAGATTTTCTTTTAATAAAGGGGTAAAATAAGTCTTAAAACTTGTTCTTCCCATGGCTGCAAGGGAACCCAGGGTTAATCCATGGTAGGACTTCCATCTTCCGATGAGGCGATACTTGCTTTCATTTCCGTTTTCAACATGGATCTGCCGGGCAAGTTTTATGGCTGCTTCATTGGCTTCAGACCCCCCGGAAAAAAAATAGAACCGGTTGATGTTACCGGGTGCTTTTTGGGCAAGGCAGGTTGCAAGCATCTCAACAGGTTTAGTTGCAAACATGGTGGGATGAATATAATCATGGGATAAGATCTGGTTATAAATTGCCTTTGCAATTGTTTTTCGTCCATGGCCTGCATTCACCACAATGGCACCGCCGCTGGCATCCATATATTGTTTGCCTTTTTCATCCTCAATATAAATGCCCTGGGCCTTTTTAGCCATGGGCAGAAGGGCATCTAATCTTCTTGGAAAAACATTTCCTGGAATTTCTAACATTTTTTTTACCTTTTATTTTTAAAAAACTTTAAACCAAGAATTTCCCTTGCCTCATCAGGTGTAGCTATTTCTCTGCCCATTATATTGCTCAATTGCACAATTCGATTTACAAGCTGTTCATTGGAAGCAAGCTTGCCTTTGCTAAAATAAATACAATCTTCCAATCCGACCCTGACATGCCCTCCCATGGCAATGGCATGGATACCCATGGGCAATTGAAAAGCCCCTATCCCGGCCACAGTCCAGGTTGATCCATGGGGAATGCTGTTTTTAAGATGGACAAGATTTTCTATTGTTGCCGGGATAGCACCCTTTAGACCCATGACAAAATCAAAATGCAGGGGCTGGTCTATCAAACCCTGGCCTGATAGGTTTAAAGCGTTTTGAATCATGCTCGTGTCAAAAACCTCGATTTCAGGTTTTATGCCATGGGTTTTCATGTCCTTTGCCAGGGCACAAATAAGATCAGGGCTATTGACATAGACGGATGAAGGAAAATTAACAGATCCTGTTGTCAAACTGGCCATTTCAGGCTTTAGGGATAATCTTTCACATCGTTGTTCGTACTCCATACCCGCTCTCCCGCCAGTGGAAATCTGAATAATCAGATTTGTTTCCTGTTTCAGGCCTTGATGGATTTCCTCAAACAGATGGAAATCTGTTGATGCAGTTTCATCAACAGGATTCCGGGCATGAACATGGATAATAGATGCCCCGGCTTTTTCACATAAAATTCCGGTTTGAATTATTTCATCCGGCCTTATGGGGACATTGGGATTATTTTTTTTTGTGGGGATTGAACCAGTTGGTGCAATAGTAATAATTAATTTTTCCATGTTTGCCTTTAATTTTTTGAATCCGTCATAATAGCAATTATTCCTACTTTTAAACAGCCACACGTATGTTGATTGAGCTATATTAATCCAGACTTTGGTTGTCAATAACAAACTTGGTTTTCCGTATTTTATAAAACCATCTAAAATTGTGATCTTTTCAGGGTTATAGTTTGATTTTGTTATTCTAACAAGGTAATATCCGTTGATTTAAACGGTCAAAAATGAACAGATAAAATAAAGGACAATAACATGAAATTGGCAAAAAGAATGGATATCATACCATTTCAACCTATCCGAATAATTGTTGAGGAAGCGACCCGCCGGGAAAAACAGGGGGAAAAAATTATTCACCTGGAAATTGGAAGACCGGATTTTGATACCCCCTGTCATATAAAAGAAGCAGCCATGAATGCGATATCAGAAGGAAAAGTGCACTATACATCCAATTATGGAATTCCTGAGCTCAGAGATGTCATTGCCCAAAAGTTTAAACAGGATAACGGTCTTGTCTTTGATCCTTCTGATGAGATCATTGTAACCATTGGTGCCACGGAGGGTATCTTCCTGACCATGATGGCCCTTTTGGATCCTGAAGATGAAGTAATTATTTTGACCCCCTCTTTTCCCTGCTATGCACAATGTGCCAAAATGGCACAGGCTATTCCAGTTTTTGTGGCCCTGAAACAGGAAAATGACTTTGAACCGGCTATAGCGGATTGCATTGAAAAAATCACACCAAAAACCAAAATGATCGTCATCAATACACCCCACAACCCCACGGGAGCCGTTTACTCTGAAACCATTTTAAAAGAGCTTGCCCGGATCGCCATAGACAATGATCTTTTCGTCCTCTCGGATGAAATTTATGAAAAAAATATTTATGATGGGTATAAACATTTTTCCATTGCAAGTCTGCCCGGGATGCATGAAAGGACCATTACGTTAAACGGCTTTTCTAAAAGTCATTGCATGACGGGCTGGCGCCTGGGGTATCTTGCATCCTGCAGAGAACTGATAGCAGGGCTGATCCGCATCCACCAGTACGTCACTGTCTGTGCCACAAGTTTTGCCCAGTATGGTGCAGTAGCAGCCTTAAAAGGGTCACAGGAAGATGTGGGAAGAATGACCGGTGAATTTAACCGCAGGCGGATCATGATGGTGGAAAGACTGCTTGATATGCCGGGGCTTTCAGTATTTAAACCCAAAGGCGCCTTTTATATTTTTATAAATGTTGAAAACCTGGGAATGTCTTCACAGGATTTGAGCACCTATCTTTTGGATGAGGCATCCATAGCTGTTGTTCCCTGGGGCGATAAGCATATTCGAATCTCCTATGCCAATTCCTATGAAAATCTTGAAAAAGCAATGGACAACATGGCAGGGGCCCTGGAAAAATTAGACGTAAATTCTCTTTAGGAAATTTGTCTATATTAACATAGGTTCATGAGTTTTTCATCCGGAGGGTGGATATATTTCTAAAGCAGGCCCACGCGCTCATTGAACTCAGTGATCAGCTTGTCAATGGAATCGACCTGATCAAACATGGGGTACCAATAATTATCATGATCATACCACTGGTCGTTCAATTCTTCCACGTCCCTGCCCTGCTGTTCGATCCAGGTATAGTATTTGAGGTTGTGAATAGCTTTTCTGTCGTAATAAGACAGCTCTTTTGTGTGGTCAATGGTAATGGCGCTGATAAGTTCCATGTCCTTTATGGCATTGGTGTCTGTGTAAACTCCCCGCTCATGTTCAAGTTCACTTAATCTTGACCCATACAGCTGCATGGAATCCGTGGCAATGGAGACCAATAAATCATCTTGGGTCAACTCATTGTATTTTGCAAACTTGATTGCAGCAACCATGTTGCCTATTCCTGAAATACCCAGAAGATCAAGTTTTTCCACAAGGTGGGGATCCACCCCGCTTTTAACCAGGGCCTTTTTTCCCAGGGGTTCATTGAAAAGACGCAGAACTCTCATGGTAACTTCATCATCCACTGCCACCACAAAATCAGTTTCTTTGAGGTTGTGAACCCAGGGCACATGTTTGTCGCCAATACCTTCAATGCGGTGGGCGCCAAATCCATTGTTGAGAAGAGTGGGACACTGGAGCGCTTCTGCTGCCACGACCTTGGTGCGGGGAAATTTTTGTTTCAGATAATAACCCGCACCCAGAGTTCCGCCGGAACCAGATGAGGATATATACCCTGCTAATTTTTTACCCGGTGTCAGGTATTGTTCCAAAAGTGTTTCAATGGCACTTCCCGTCACAGTATAATGCCACAAGGGGTTGCCCATTTCATCAAACTGGTTAAATATTCTTAAGTCTTCTCCTGATTTTTTCAGTTCCCAGCATTTGTCAAAGATCTCTTTGACATTGGATTCGCAGCCAGGGGTTGCAATGACCTGGCCGGCAATTTGACTCAGCCATTCAAAGCGTTCCTTTGACATTTCCTGGGGCAGAATGGCAATGGCTTTGCTTGCCAGAAGAGAAGATATATAGGCACCGCCGCGGCAATAATTTCCAGTAGATGGCCAGACTGCCTTTGTTTTCTGGGGATCAAACTGACCTGTTACTAGCCCCGGGGCAAGGCAGCCGTATGTTGCTCCCACCTTGTGGGCTCCCGTGGGAAACCAGCGGCCTGCCAGCATGATAATGCCGGCCCGGCATCCAGTGAGTTCCGGCGGCAGAACAAAGTGGTTTACACTGCCAAACAGTCCTCCTGTGTCCCGGGGTTCATTGTTCCAGGTGATTCTGTAGAGGTTTGCCGAATGCAGGTCCCACAGCCCAATGGTTTTGAGCTGATCTTTTATTTTTTTCGGAACCATGTCTGGATTTTTCATCATGGCAAATGTGGGCAGGGTAATCCCCTTTCCCCGGCAATAGGCAATATTTTTTTCAAGAGTCTTGGAATTAATAGTTAAATCAATCACGGTCAATCCTTTTTTTATAAAATGTCATCAATGGAATGGATCAAGGTTTGGGACACGCTAATACCCAAACTTGCCGATGCACTGTCTTTCAAGCCGTTCCCCGTGGTCAAAACTACAATTAAAGCATTGGGGTCAAGTCTGTGAGCAGCCTTTAGAAAGCCTGCAAATGCTGCAGCACCAGCCGGTTCCGTAAAAAGACCAGTGGTTCGGGAGAGGCTTGCCTGGGCCTGAATGATCTCATCATCCGTTACGGTCATTACCTCACCATTATATTGTTTTATCTGGACCAGGGCGTGAATCCCGTTTCGAGGCACATCAACGCAGATGGAATCAGCCACAGTTGTTGTGGGAATGTTTTCAAATTTCCCCGTGGTATATGCCCGAAAAAGGGCATCTGAGGTTTTGGCCTGAACTGCAACTATCTTAGGGATATCCTGGATAAGCCCCAGTTGTTTCAGATCCCTGAAACCCTTATAGACACCGGCAAGGATGCATCCGTCTCCCACTGAAACAAATACAATATCCGGTGCCCTGTTGAGCTTAGATTTGTTGAGCTTAGACCCGTTGAGATTAGATTGGCCAAGCTGCTTGAACAATTCCAGGGACACGGTTTTTTTCCCTTCAATGGTCATGGGATTATAGGCAGTATTGCGATTCATTCCGCCTTTTTTTTGTGAATAGGCAAGGGAGAGATCATAGGCCAAATCATAATTGCCATCAACTTGAAAAACCTTGGCCCCATATTGAAGGGCCTGGACAAGCTTTGCTTTTGGGGCTGTCTTTGGCAGGAACAGGGTAATTTTTTGACCGGCAGCAGCCCCGATCCCGGCCATGGAGGAACCTGCATTGCCAGTGGAGGCAAGAGAAATATCATTGATATTAAATTTTTTGGCAAAGGCTGAGACCAGAAACGAAGCTCTGTCCTTGAACGAAGATGTGGGATTTAAGCCGTCATCCTTGATAAACAGGTTTTTGAACCCTGTCTTCTGCCTCAGGTTTGCAGGTTCCCATAAAGGGGTATTGCCCACTGGTGAAGGTGGAAAATACTCGGGTTCCACGGGAAGCAGATCAGAAATAGCAAAGGTTTCATCGGATAGGCCCTTTAATTTTACCTCCAGAACTCCTAAAAGGGGCTGATCTGGCTGTTGATTTTTTGAACAGTCCGGACATAGGGTCAATTCCGGTACTATATTAAAGTTTTTATTGCAGATACTGCAGCAATAGTTAAACTCCATGGGTTCTGTCTCCGTGGGTTTTGGGAGCGCTGAAAATAAAAATTATAGAAACTGGCATCGGCCTTGTGTGCCTTGACAGGGTCTTCTTCCTTTTGGATGTGATATATCACTTTAAGCATGAGGTCAATATATCATTTTTTTCTTTATGAATATTTGCCATAAGGATCATATTTTCTAACCAATTTACGCCAACCCGTTCAGGTCAATTTGCCTTTCCATCGCTGGATGGGACATATTGACAGGCTCTATGTCGGGCTACACTTGTGGCGGAAAAACTCGGTTCCCTCAAACAGTTCCCGCCACTTAACGTTACGCCCGCCAGAGCCTGTAACAACACGTCCCAAAATGCTCATTCAAGGCAAATTGTCCTGAACTAGCTGCTGTGCCAGCATTTACGAACTTGCTATCCCTTCCAGTGCAAGGGTGATTGCCTTAAGGGAGCATTATGGATCATGGCTTACAAGTTCTTGATTACTATAGCGGTTAAACCGCCATGGTGTTTGAGCGAAGAATGAGCGAGTTCATGGCGGTCAGCGAAAGTAATCATAGAGATTGTAGCAATGTCCATCCTGCGGACGTAAGGCGATCACCCTGAAACGGGTTATGCAAATATCCAGTTTTTTATTTCTGATTATTGTGGCAAGCTCAAGTGTGTTTTAATGGATTGATCCACCCATGTTTTCCTACCATTGTAAGGTATATGCCATATTCCTATGGACAAAATGATCCTGAATACTATATGAGTGGGATCAGGCTTGCATTATTGTATTTTTTTTGTAGATTTATTGTTAAAAACACAATAAAACAAACCCAGTCTGCAAGGACTTAGGGCTCGCTAAAAAATTAATTGGCACTTTAGGCGCTCAGATTTAGGTCGGATTTGGCTGATTCGATTGAGCGAGCCCTTAAGGCCGAAACTTGAGTATTTAAAAAATAAGGAGAATTAATTTGTTTACCAGAGCAATCGTCAAAACACCCTGCCGGAATATGGTCAATGGCATCAGCACTGCCAGTCTTGGCAAACCCGATTACGACCTTGCCTTAAAACAGCATAAAAACTATATTCAAGCGCTTAAAAAATGCGGGCTTAAAGTGATTGTTCTTGACCCGGATGAAAATTTTCCTGATTCAACCTTTATTGAGGATGCCTGCCTTATAACCCCCCGATGTGCCATCATCACAAATCCTGGAGCGCTATCAAGAAAGGGAGAAACCATTCAAATTTCAGAAACTGTCAAAGAACTTGATATGCCTGTGGAAAGTATCCAAAATCCTGGAACCCTTGATGCAGGAGATATTATGATGGTAAAAAACCATTATTTTGCAGGATTGTCTGAAAGAACAAATATTGAAGGGGCATCCCAGTTAAACCTTATATTGGAAAAATACGGCTTAACCTCATCAACCATTACACTTAAAAACGTACTTCATTTAAAAACCGGGATTTCTTATCTGGAAAATAACAACCTGCTTGCCTTTGGTGAATTTTTAAATCACCCTGTGCTCAGCAGTTTTAATATCCTGGCAGTTGATTCTGATGAATCCTATGCAGCCAACTCTGTCTGGATCAATGGGAATATACTTGTTCCCACGGGATTTCCCAAAACCATTAAAATGATAAAGGATGCAGGCTATCGAACCATTGAAGTTGATGTGTCGGAATTCAGAAAACTTGACGGAGGATTAAGCTGCCTGTCTCTAAGGTTCTAAAAAGAAATATGTCTTAACGATTTTAGAGCAAGGGCTAAAATAAAAAATGCCGGGAAATGGTAAACATAACCCGGCATTTTTATCTGATTTAAAAACTTTTGTTTTGAATTAGTCCTCTTCAACTGTAATAGCGTCTTCTTCACAGACTTCCACACAGCTTTCGCAACCCATGCATTCTTCAGCATTTACTGGAACTGATTTATCATTTTCCATTTCAAAAACTTCTACCGGACATACGTCTACACATTCTTCGCAACCAACACATTTTGATTGGTCAACAATTGGATTAAATGCCATTTTAATAGCCTCCTTAGAAAATTAACATTATTATATTATAAATTCATTTTTTAAAAAAAATCTTTATAAAAAAAACTTTTATAACACTATATAAATTAAAATCAAGTTTTTTATCACTTTAATTTGATCAGACATACAGATATCTGTTTATTTGAACAATTAAAGAGCCTGTTAATATCATTCCCGGAAAAAATACACAATTTGATTTGCCCTGAGAGAAAACAGCTGTCATTCACTTCAGGTAGATTGTTTTCCTGGATACCATTTCCTTGAATTGCACGCACCAAATAGTCACAAAACTGATGTTGCCATTCATTTTTATTTTCACATTCATTTTCATGCACTTTTATATTATCAATGTCAAGGGCATTTACAACATCTTTGCAATTGGACTCAAGATAATCAAATACCGCGTCACTGGTAGTGATGAACAATTGCGTATCCCCATATTGCTTTAATTCTCCCCCCATTGCCGCCATACTTCTTGACCATGCCCAAATCCGCTGCATAGTCATGATACCCCCCACATCTTTACTATCCTCAGCTTTGCTGTTTCCGGCATCACTTGAGGAATATTCTAATCCGCGCAGGGTTGAAATAAGTGTATCATGGCTTGTACTAAGATCGTTTAACGCTAAATCAATGCCTTCATTTTGTTCATCATACAATTGTGCCATCTTTAGAAACAATAAATCCTGCTGCAGGACTGATTCGCCGGGCAAGGCAACATCAGGATCTTTTCCTCCTTTACCCCCCTTGATCTGGGATTTAATAGCTGTCACATCTGAATCATTTGTAAAATAAGGGGTGCCCTTTAAAAGGGATTTAAGATTTGCTTCATTTCCCTTGTGAATACGTGCCCATGCCAGATATTGTTCAAGGTTTTGTTCAACCGTCACAACCTGGTCATAAGATAAAAAAAACGGGGTGATTTTGCCCTGTCCAAACGCTTTGTGCAAGTTTGGATGGTTGTCAAAATCCCCTTTCATCGACAAATATTCAAAGGACAAAAAAAAGGTTAAAACTATTCTCAACTGGTTTTCACTAATATGGGTGAAGGGAAAAAATAAAAGTCTTATTGTCATAGGTCAGCCCTTTTATCATGAACACTGATGCCTAAATTGATCAATTGGTCGCGAATCTTATCCGCCGCTTGAAAATCATTTTGCTGTCTTGCGCAGTCCCGCTCCTTTATAAGATCTTGAATTTGCTTTGAATATTGCTTTTTTTCTTTAAAGCTGAAAATCTTAAGAACAGAATCTATTTCTTTAAAACAGCTCACAAGCTTTTGGGCGCCGTCAGCATTGATTTTATTCTTGTTGATGAGCCTGTTGATGGTTTTCACGTTAGCAAGCATTGAAGAAATAGCACCTGAAATTCTTAAATCATCCTCCATGGATTGAAAAAAAGCAGACTTCATATCATATATAAATTGATCCATGTCTTCAAATCCAGATCCGTTTCCAATGATACTCAGGGTAGCAATGCACCGATTGATTTTATCCAAAGTATATTGGGCCTGTTTTAAGGCCTGATCCGATAAAATTAAGGTTTTCCTATAATGATTGGAAATCAGCCAGAACCGAATGGTTTTGAGCCCCCACCCCTTTTTGACAAGGGTTTCAAGAGTCAAAGATTCCATGGTCAAAGCACCCAGGGAACCGTCATAGCGTACGGGATCGCAATGCAGCCAATACCTTGCAAGGGTTGCCCCTTTTAAAGCTCTTGCAATGGCAACTTCGTTTTCATGATGGGGAAAGATAAGTTCCCGGCTACCCGTCTGAATATCAAAACTTTCTCCTAAAAATTTCATGGCAATGGCCGCACATTGCAAATGAAGAGAAGGACGTACATTGCCCCATTGGGTTTTAATGCCCACGCCTGCCTTGAGTTCTGAAAGGCGAACGCGTTTTAACAATGTAAAATCCTTTGGGTTACCCTTTTCATAGGCATCAAGATCCACTGTTGCCCCGGATTTTATCATATCCAGATTGGTCCTTGAAAAATCACCATACTCTGGCTGACTGGCAATATCAAAATACAGAGAATGCAGTTTTTCATAGGCATGCTTTTTTGATTGGAGTTGTCTTGCCACATCAATCATTTCATCAAAATGGTCTGATACTTTTGGATAGGCATCTGCCGGGCGGATATTTAATTTTAAAAGGTCTTGTTTAAACAGATCCAGAAAGGTTTGTGTAAACTTTGAAAGCGGTTCACAGGCCGTCTGCGCGCCCTGGATGGTCTTGTCATCATAATCAGTAATATTAACCACATGATTGACTGCAATCTTATGATACTCAATGTATCTTACAAGTAAATCAGTAAATGCATATCTTCTAAACCGACCCACATCAAGCCTTTCATGCACGGTTGGCCCACAGGTATAAACAGATATTTTTTCTTTTTCCAGCTGTTTAAATGGTGTCTTGGATTTTGAAAGCGTATTAAAAAGGGACAGGGCAATATGGTTTTCCACGGAAAAGAGATTGGTGGACAGATATCTTTCACCACTGTCCGGAAAAATAACAACAATACAGCCTTTTTTAATCTTCTGTGCTTCTTCAAGGGCAGCAGCCATTGCAGCACCAGAGCTCATCCCCACAAAAAGACCTTCTTTTATTGCCAGGCTGCGGGCAGTATCAAAAGCTGTTTCATCATCAATATTAATTTTCTCATCCAGGCAGGCTTTTTCCATAATCTCAGGGGTATAAGATTCCTTCATGTTTTTAAGCCCCTGAATCTTATGTCCGAGATAGGGCTCGGCACATACAATCCTGATATCCTTATTATACTCTTTTAATCTCCTGGAAAGCCCCATAAGAGTTCCGCTTGTGCCGATGGTGGCAACAAGGGAAGTTATTTTTCCATTGGTCTGATCAATGATTTCAGGTCCCGTTGTTTCGTAATGTGCTTTCCAATTGGCTTCATTATTATACTGGTCCGTTAAAAAATACACGTCTGGATTTTCTCTTGCAAGCCTGTATGCTTCTTCAATGGCACCATCAGATCCCAGGTGTCTGGGAGTTAGAATAATCTGGGCTCCCCTTGCGCGTAAAATGCTTTTGCGTTCTTCACTTGCATTTTCTGCCATGGTCAGGGCCAGTTTGTATCCTTTGACAGCACAAACCATGGCAAGTCCGATCCCTGTGTTCCCGCTGGTTGCTTCGATAACTATTTTATCGTGAGTTAGCTCACCCGTTTTTTCCGCCGCATTGATCATATAAAGGGCAGGCCGATCTTTAACAGAACCACCTGGATTCATATATTCAAGCTTTGCAAAAATTTTAACCCCTTTTACAGAATTCATCCTTGTTATCTCAACAATAGGGGTGTTACCAATGGTATCTATAATTGAACCTGTCATTCAAACACTATTTAACCTTTGCTTTGTTGAAGTCATCAATTCATATATTCTATCTTGACTTTTAAAATATAAAATGGCTTTATACAGTAATTTTAAAAGATGTGCAATTTTTTACTGGAAAGAACATGTTCTGTTTATTAAAACAAAAGCTTCTGCCATTTTTTGTATTCTTTGCTTTTTTTTACGCATTCATATCCATCAATGGGGTTTTTGCAGCAAGCAGGATACCTGAAAACCCCGAACAAATTGCCTGGCATATATCTGCACAGGCCGTAACCTTTGATAATAAAAAAAATCTTTATATTGCCGAAGACAATGTCGTAATAACGGGGGGCAAAACAAGGCTTGAGGCAGATTATATTGAATTTTCAAACAAAACAAAGGACGCTTTTGCCAGGGGCAATGTTCTTTTAATATCTGGTGAAGATTCCATCTCCTGCAATTCAATGAATATAAACCTTGCAACCCAGACGGGCACCATAACCCACGGTACCATTTTTATCCAGAAAAACAATTTTTATATTAATGGTGAAAATATCAAAAAACTTGGCAAATTTTCTTATAGTGCGGATAAAGGCTCCATCACATCCTGTTCTGGAGAATCTCCTGACTGGAAAATTTCTGCCAGAGACATAAAAGTCACTGTTGAAGGGTATGGAACTGCCAGAGATTCTGTTCTCTGGGCTAAAAATATTCCCACTGTCTACAGTCCATTTCTTGTTTTCCCAGTCCAGACCAAAAGGCAGACAGGTCTTTTAATCCCCAGAATCACTTCTTCGGACAGGAAAGGATTTGAATATGAACAGCCTCTTTTTATAGCTATTTCAAGAAATACTGATGCTACAATTTATGCAGACTATATGTCTGACCGCGGAACAAAAATAGGGACAGAATTCAGATATGTCCTGGATAACAAAACAAAGGGCTCCATATTCTTTGATTTCCTTGAAGATAACAAAATTGATGACGGAACAGATACAACAAAAAACTATAGTTTTTCCACAACCCCCCAGAGGACCAACCCAGACCGGTTCTGGTTCAGGATGAAACACGACCAGGACCTTGCCCATGGATTTACAGCCAAGCTGGATATTGATGTGGTAAGTGATGAAGATTATCTTCAAGAATTTAAGGATGGGTTTACAGGGTATGATGGAAACAAAGAATATTTTGAAAAAGGATTTGGCCGGAGCCTGGATGAATATAATGATAATATCCGGAAAAACCAATTGAATATCAATAAATCATGGTCAAGTTATTCCTTTAATTTTGATGCAGTGTGGTATGACAATATCAATGCCCGACGACAGGATATTGATGATACAACCTTGCAGACACTTCCAAGTCTTCAGTTTGATGCCTTAGTGCAGCAGATCGGTCCTTCAAAATTCTTTTATTCACTGGATAGCGAATACACCTCTTTTTACAGGCAAGATACAAGTACAACGCTTGTGAACGGGCAAAGAGCTGACATCTATCCCAGAGTTTATCTGCCATTAAAACTTGGCAAATTTTTTAATTTTGAACCCTCTTTCGGTATAAGACAGACCATCTGGTATACCAATGAATTCACGGATATTAATGGCAATTCCGACAGTATTAGGACTAGACAAATGTACGATATAGGTTCAGTATTGTCTACAAAAATGATTAAGATATTTAATCCCAATAACGATTTTGCAGATAAAATCCAACATGAAATCATACCTGAACTTGGATATGCCTTCATCCCTAATATCATTCAAAATGATCTGCCTTCCTTTGACGATCTGGACAGAATTGAGGAACAAAACAGTCTCACCTGGTCTTTGACCAACAATTTTACTTCCAGAAAATCAAGAATATCCCCAAAGGGAAAAGAAATAACCGATTATCGCAATATAGCTTACATCAGACTTTACCAAAGTTATGATATTAAAAAAGAAAGAGCTGATGAAACAAGACCATTTTCAGATATTACACTGGATACAGAATTTTTCCCAAACGATTTTATTGCCCTTGATATGGATCTTTCCTGGTCTCCCTATGACAATCATTTTAAAACCTTAAACATTGGGAATACAATAAAAACAAATAGAGGGGACAGCTTAAGGACAGGATATCGATATACCAGCAGCACCTCAGAATCTTTGTATTCAAGAATTGATGCCCGCCTGACAGATGAATTAACCGCCTATTACTCTATTGAAAAAAACCTTCTGGAGAAAAAGACTGTTGAAACACAGGCAGGGCTTGCCATTAATAAATCCTGCTGGGCATTGAATCTCTATTTTTCAAAATCCAGTGATGAACAGAGTATTGCCTTTCTTATAAAACTTCATGGAATCGGAGAATTTGGCACAAAATGATTGAAAACCTGAACTGGTTTGCCCTTTTAACACGAAGCAACTTTGAGCAAACAGTGTACACCACTATTGTTAAAAAAAATATTGACGCATTTTTGCCTAAAATCAAGCGGAAAAGCAGTCGTAAAGATAGAAACCTCATGATAGAAGTCCCCCTTTTCCCGGGATATATTTTTGTAAAATCAAGCTTTGAAGCAGCTTACCAGCTACAAATTTTAAAAACAACCGGGGCAGTCAGGCTATTGGGAAACAAATCCGGACCGCTGGCCATACCGCCGTCCCAGATTGAATCCTTAAAAATCCTGACAAGTACCAGCATGGATCTCATCACAGGAGCCAATATCCAATTAAAAAAAGGAGACCCTGTGATGATCATAAACGGTCCCATGACAGGGACAAAAGGTGAATTTACATATCATAAAGGTAAAGGCCGTGTGGTTATTAAAATAGATGTTTTAGGACAATATGCCGGAGTTGAGGTTGATGGAAACAATGTTGAAAAACTCCTTGACTTTTTATCATAACTCCTTGACTTTTTATCTAATTTTAATTAGAACCATTAAAAAAATACAATAAAGTTGTATCATTTAATATAAAAAGAGGCCGCATGAATAAACTTGAATTAATTTCAACATTAAAAGAAAAAGCAAACCTGACAAAGAATGAAGCGGCAGAGGTCATTAAAATATTTTTTGACTCGCTTTCCGATTCATTTGTAAAAGGAGAAAGAATCGAAATAAGAGGATTTTGCAGTTTTCATATCAAAAAGTACAAAAGCTACACAGGCCGAAACCCGAAAACTAGCCAAAAAGTCATTATTCCTCCAAAACGCCTTCCATTTTTCAAATGCGGAAAAGAGTTAAAGGAGCGGGTGGATTATTAACAAATGGTTATTGATCAAACCATGTCTGATTTTGATCAAATGCAATACCAAGCCAAAGCAGTATCTGAATTAACTATAATCATTCAGACAAAAAAAATTCCCAATGCACTTCTTTTCTTAGGAAATGAAAATACTGGCAAAAAAGATGCAGCCTTTTTTTTTGCCAAGGGGTGTAATTGTTTAAACAAAAAAGACTTTGCCTGCAATAATTGTAAATCATGTCGCAAGATAAATGCAAAAACCCACCCTGATATCCTTTGTGTCAATCTTAAGCAAGGCAAAAAAATAATTTCCATCTCCCAGATTCGTGAAATAGGATTGACCATTTCTTCTAAACCCAATGAGGCCAAATTCAGGATGGTCATGATTCTAAATGCTGATCTAATGAATACCCAGGCCCAGAATGCATTATTAAAAATGCTTGAAGAACCGCCTGAAAAAACATTTTTCATTCTAATTGCCACCAAAATTTCTTTTCTTTTACCTACCATTATTTCAAGGTGCCGTGTAATAAGGTTTAAACCATTGACAGACAGACTCATTGAACAATATCTGATCAACCAGTTCAAAACTGATAAGCAAATGGCCTATATAGCTTCAAAAACAGCTGATTCTGATGTAAAAAAAGCAATGATGTATTTAAATTTGAACCCTGATAATGAAAATTTTATCTGGATGAAAAGAAGGAAGTGGTTACTCAATACCCTTGCAGACATTCTTAAAACAGACACAAGCGACTGCATATCAAAAGGATTGATGCTGTCTCAAAAATTAAGTGCTGATCCTGACCTTGTCCATTATGATATTGCCATAATGAAAACATTTTTCCGGGACTTGATAATTTTTGGATTTCATCGGAAAAAAATAGTTAACCTTGATTTTTATGACGTTTTTACAGATATTGGTCAGAGGATTGAAGCAAAAAAAATGGGAGAATGGATCAAAGAGCTTTATGAAACGGAAAAAAGGTTGACCTCAAACAGCACTCTGAGGTTAACCTTGGATAGATTTTTCCTTAAAATTGTTATTCACAAAGGAAAGTTGATTTATGGTTAAAATTGCTGGTGTTAAATTTAAAACAGCAGGGAAAATATATGATTTCAACAGCAGTGCTTTTGTACTGAAAGAAGGAGACCCTGTTATCGTAGAAACTGACCAGGGTCTTAGCTTTGGTAAAATTGTCATACCGCCTGTTGAAAATGAAAATACGGGGAGAAAATTAAAACAGATTGTCCGTGTTGCCACCAGAGAAGACTTTCTTAGAAGAGAAGAAATAAAAAAAATTGAAAAAAAAGCCTTTGAATTTTGCATCCAGCACATTGATGCTTTAAATCTTCTCATGAACCTGTTCAGTGTTGAAAGTACCTTTGACCAAAAAAAATTGACCTTTTTTTATACTGCTGACGGCAGAATTGATTTTAGAGAATTAATTAAACTTCTGGTAAAAGAATTTTCTATTCGAATTGAAATGCGCCAGGTGGGCATTCGAAACCTTTCAAAACATTGCGGAGGGCTCGGCAAGTGCGGAAGAGAGATCTGTTGTTCATCTTTCATGCATACTTTTGAGCCCGTTTCCATTAAGATGGCAAAAGAACAGGGACTGTCATTGAATCCTGCTAAAATTTCCGGGGTTTGTGGCCGATTAATGTGCTGCCTGACTTTTGAAAATGAAACCTATAAACGCCTTAAATCTGAAATGCCCAAACTGGGGAAAACAATTACTGTCGAAGAAGGGAAAGGGAAAATAGTCCGGCAGAATGTATTAAAAGAGAGCGTGACTATTCGGTTAGAGGATAATACTGAAATAGAAAAAAAAACCAACCAACTGGATAACTCAATTACAGGACATAAAAAATAATGACCACCAAAAAACAATTTTTCACCACCCCCATATATTATGTTAATGCCAAACCCCACCTGGGTCATGCATACACATCCATTGCCACTGATGTTGCAACAAGATTCAAACAGATGGATGCCTATGAAACTTTTTTTCTGACGGGAACAGATGAACACGGGGACAAGATTGTTCAGGCTGCCCATGCCCAGGAAACAACACCAAAAGCATATGCAGATAAAATCAGCAAGCTTTTTCAAGATCTTCTGCCTGTATTAAATGTCAAAAACAATTATTTTATCAGAACAACAGATCCTTATCATATCAAGATAGTTCAAAATATCCTTTCAAAAATTTATGACTCAGGGGATATTTATTTTTCAAACTATGAGGGACTTTATTGCTTTGGATGTGAGCGTTTTTACCAGGAAAGGGAACTTGTGGATGGTAAATGTCCAGACCATGGTGTTGCCCCGGAGATCATAAAAGAATCCAATTATTTTTTCAAGATGAGCAAATACCAGGAATGGCTCATCAACCACATCAAAGCCAATCCTGACTTTATCCGGCCTGAACAATACAAAACCGAAATTCTTTCTTTTTTAAAAGAACCCCTGGAAGACCTTTGCATTTCCCGTCCAAAATCCCGCCTGACCTGGGGAATCAACCTGCCATTTGACGAAGATTATGTCACCTATGTTTGGTTTGACGCCCTTGTAAATTATATTTCAGCACTGGGGTATCCAGATGGTGAGTTGTTTAAAAAATTCTGGACAGGTGCCCGGCACTTTGTTGCAAAAGATATTATCAAACCCCATGGAATTTACTGGCCCATTATGCTGAAAGCTGCCGGCATTCCAATTTATAAGGGCTTGAATGTTCACGGGTTCTGGAATATCAAAGGCAGCAAAATGTCAAAAAGTATCGGCAATGTTACAGACCCCATCCAGGTAACAGATATTTACGGAGTTGACCCCTTCAGATATTTTCTAATGAGGGAGATGGTCTTTGGTCTGGACGCCAATTTCACGGAAGAAACCATTATATCAAGAATTAACGCTGACCTTGCCAATGATCTTGGAAATCTTTTTTCACGAATCCTTTCCATGAACCTGAGATATTTCAAGGGTGAAGTAAAAGGAAAGGATAATAAAATTGAAAAACAAAATAACCTGTCTTTGTCATTCGATGCGAATCGCACCATTGAAGAGTTTAAACAGGCCATGGAATTTTGTGAATTCCACAAAGGGCTTGGGGTTATCTGGCAATTTATCAGCATCATGAATAAGTATATTGATACGCATAAACCCTGGGATTTGGCCAAGGATGAAGCAACTATTCCTATTCTTGGAACAATTCTCTATAATCTCATCGAGGGGTTAAGGGTTGTTTCCTGCCTGATCTACCCCATTATGCCCCAAACATCTTTAAAGATGCAAAAAACCCTTTGTATGGAAAAGGAAAATATGGGGTTCTACACACTTAAAGAAACATCTGTCTGGGGACAGGTGAAAAAAGGCACCATAATAGAAAAACCAGATAGCTTATTTCCCAGGATCGATATAGATAAAATCAAACCCCAAAAAACTGCCGCACAAACCAAGCCTTTTAAACCAGCTTTAAAAGAACAAATCACAATTGATGATTTTGCAAAAATTGATCTTAGAACCGGGATTGTCATAAGTGCTGAAAACATTGAAAAATCCAACAAGCTTTTAAAACTTAAGATAGATCTCGGTGCCGAAACAAGACAAATCATTGCAGGCATTGCAAAGGATTATACTCCGGACCAGATTATCGGCAAACAGGTCATTGTTGTTGCCAATTTAAAAGAAGCAACGCTTATGGGAGAAATATCCCAGGGTATGATCCTTGCCGCCAATCATAAAAAAAACCTGGTATTATCCGGGTTTGATAAAGAGATTTTGCCTGGAAACCAGGTAAAATGAAAGAAAACTCCTGGCGTAATTTTCAATCAGGCTATATTTTAGGGGAAAAAAAGCAGTCTCTTTTTTTTAAAACTAAAAAACTCATAATGTGGGTGATGGCAATTTTGATTTTTATTGGCGGCATCTATCTTTTAAAAATCAATGTCCCTGAAAAGAAAGATGTCCCTGAAAAGAAAGGTGCCCCTCGGAAAGACGTTAAAGAACAGGTTCAATTATCAAAAAATCAATTAAATCATATCATCACCAATACAAAATTTAACAATACAGATAAAAACTTCTTTTTTGTGGACGTCTCTGATGCACGCTATAAAATTTTCACCAGCATTGATATTTATCTTCAACAATATTTATTGTCCCTTATGGATCGCCTCAAAACCCTTACCCGGGGCAAACCCCAGCGGATTGCCCTGGTGGTCATGGAACCTGATACGGGAAAAATTATTGCCATGACAGGGTTTGATCTTGAAAACCCTGATAAAAATCCCTGTATGGAATCAGATTATCCAGCAGCAAGTATCTTTAAGATTGTAAC
>Ga0208648_1001391_pt1 | contig 19942 bp, 10 predicted proteins | sample AntAceMetag02UKL_FD_184772 | JGI IMG/M metagenome (GOLD analysis project Ga0208648, IMG submission 184772) | Saline lake microbial communities from Ace Lake, Antarctica - Antarctic Ace Lake Metagenome 02UKL (SPAdes) (version 2) | ecosystem: Environmental > Aquatic > Non-marine Saline and...
TCCCGAATTATTATTGCGAAAGATATTATTTTCAATATTTACATGTTTCCTGCCCCAGTTTGAATTAAATTTAATTGGCATTATAAGGTTTGAAAATTCGGCATATTGAATTTCTATTTCAGTATTGTTAAGTCCGTTGAATTCAAAACCAAAGCCTTCTGATGACAAATCTTTGCTGCTAATCTTTATAAAGTTATCAGGTTCACCAAAAATCTTTAAACTTCCCTCAACAATTATTGAAGTTCCTGAATAAAAAAGCAATTCTGCCCCGTCTCTAATAATTAAAGAGCCGCCGGGCGATACTTTCACATTTGCTGTGATAAGAAAAATACCTTTTTCGATTATTTTCTCATCTTCAATATAATTTGGAATAATATTATTTTGTGCCTCAAGGCAATAATTACTTCCTAAAACAATAATTAAAATAGAGATAATAAATTTATTGATATTTATATATTTCATTTGTTAAAATATTATTAAATAATATTGAATATTATTGATGGCAAAACACTTATCCTTCCATCAAGACTTTCAACCTGAATATTACCAAAAATCAAAATGTCCCCATTTTCGGTATTTTCAAAAATTGTTTTTGATTGCTTATCAAATATATCTCCTGAATTTATATGAATTTCAAAGGAGTTCAAATCCTTGCTCTTACGAATTCTTTTTATTTCGAAGTCTTTTATTTTAAAAATATTATCATTTCCGAGAGTTTCTCCTAAACTAAGCCCTTCATGGTTTATTAGTTCATTCTTAGATATTTCCCCGCTTTTCTTTTCACCAAAACGAGCCAAAGGCAAAGGAATATCTTTAACCTGATACTTTTTTACGGCTAATAATTTTTCCGATTCCCCATCCAAGCCGTAAACACTTATTACTGCCAATCCTTTCGACTTGAATTTTATTTTGCACTCCGAATTTTCATATTTTAGTTCACCCCGATTAGTCTTGATTCTCAAATTATTTCCTGAATATTTTTCATGATAAATTTTAATAACATTCTCTATTCCTGTGTATAAAGCATTTTGATCAGTCGATTCAATTATTGGTTTTATTTCCTCAACCTGTACAAACTTTTCAATAATGCGGTTTTCAACAAAAATTATGAACTTATAATTTCCTTTTTCATAAGGAAAGAATCTTCCAATTCCTTCTTCACTGATTTTAAGGGAATCCAAACGACTTCCTTTTTTAACAAAAGCATTTATTTTTGAAAAATCTTTCACCGGAAGCGTAATTCCAATCTCAATTTCATCACCTAATTTATAAAAATCTTTGGAAGTAATAACTACATCTTGATTTGCCAAAACATTGTCGGGGAAAAGTGTATCCAGGCTTCCGATAAGAATTTCCTTTAATAGCTCCCCTGAATTCAGATTTTTCTCTTTCATTAAATTATTAATATATGATTCGAGAACCATATTATCGGCCTTCTTAAGATCATCTTCAAATTTCGACATTAATGCAATAGCACCTGAAACAGGCATTTTATTAAAATAATATTTTTCCCATTTAATCCACTTACCTGTCGAAGAAACTATATATGATCCATTATCAATTAATGAATCAACTTTTAAAAATGTTTGATGATCGACCAAAGGCCTAATTAATTTTTCATGCAATGTGATAAAATGTCTGATCGAATCGGCAAGTTTTTCCTCAATGAGAAGTTGATGAGTATAGGAATAATTTTTCCCGTCGTTCAGATAGTCGAATTCATTATTCCCTCCACATATTTCTATTAACCTTTTTTTATACTCCTCAATTTCATTTATAATTTCATCTGAAGATTTTTCAACAACCTTAAGATTATTTAAATAAGACATGGAGTCAGAATAATTTTTTATCAAATAATTAAACATTATATGGTTGAAATTATCATATTCCGTTGTTGAGAAATCTTCAACTGCTTCTTCATAATCATTATTAATACTTTTAAAAATATCAATAAAATCGGCTGGGATATATAAAAAAGCCATTACTATAAAGATTATATACAAAAGGTTTACGACCCTGTTTCGTAATATTCTACTTGTACCTTTTTGTTGACCTTCATCAAACATAATGCTTTCTTATAGATAATTTAAAAAATACTCTTTTTCATTTGACATTAAAAATAATGGGAGATAGAAATATCTCCTCTCCCTTATAATTTTCAGCAAGGATGTTGTTAAAAACATATATATCACCAAAAGATGCTTTATCAATAATTTCTTTAGTACCAGCATTAAAGAAAGCTCCTGTGTTTTTGTTAACTTCAAAACTTTTTTTATTAATCCTCTCAACTACAAATTCTTTTATAGCAAGATTCATATCTGAGGCCATTTCAGATTCAATATTGATGTTTTTTTGAAGTTTAATAAGTTTTGAAGAAATTAATCCGCCTTCTCGTCCATAAATTGAAGCTCTGATTTCAGGCAAATTTTTTACAATAAATTTCTTCCTTGATAAAAGTTTTCTCTCGGCATTTTCAATTCCATACACTTTAAGTTCAACCATTCCCGATTTATTCACTCTAACATAATATTTTGACTGCTTTTTAATTACCTGTCCATCATCAATTTCAACGAGAAGATTTTCCGGGTCAAAACTGCTGTGTTGAATATTGATTCTATTATTAAGCCCGACAAATAATTCAGGAGTCCTTAGAATTTCAAGAATCGGGCGAAATTTCAATACCTCGATTTCTTTCTGCTCGATTATACTATTCTCAAAAAGAACATTGATTTTATATTTACCTTCTTTATAAGGGTAAAACCTGATATTTCCGGCATTATCGATTTTTAGTGGTTTCTTATTGCCAGCAGATTCGATATTTGCTTTAAGCTTTGAAAAATCCTTTTCACTCAAAATATTATCTGAATTAATTGCCAATACAATTTCTTCACCGAGATAAAACTTCTTTAATCTTTCAAAATTATCGATTATTGAGTTTCTTATGGCAGCAACACTTATCGAGTCAGATTTTATTAACTCTTTAATATATGACTCGATTAAAATGTTATCGGTTTTTCTAATGTCATTTTGCATTTTTGAAAGAATCATTATCGCGGCACTCATCGGGATTTCATCAAAATAATAGTTTTCCCATGATTTAATTACTCCCTCTGAAGAAATAAAATTACCCGTATATAATAGAGAATCAATTTTTTGATTAGATTCACTATTTAGCATGGGCTTTATTGTGTTCTTATATTTATTTATAAGATTAAAAATAGTGTCGGATAATTTACCCCTGATAAATAATTTTTCGGAAGATTGGTAGTCCCGACTGTTTTTCAAAAAATCATCCTCATTATAACCTCCCATTTTATTTATTAAAAATTGTTTTATTGTCTCAATTTCATTAATGGTTGCATTAGAACGATCATTAGCCAATTTCGAATTTCTAATAAATTGATTGCTTAGAGAGGCATTTCCAATTTTTGAAGCAATTGCTTCTAATACCAATGAATTATATTCAAAACTTTTTGTGTTTTCTTTTTCATGGAGGTCATAAGAAAAATCCATTTCTTTCATAACATCAATAAAATCAGCAGGAATATACAAAAATGCCAAAACAATATAAATCAAATACATAAGATTTACAACCTTTTGGCGTAATATTCTACTTGTACCTTTCTGTTGATTATCCTCGTTCATAATGTCTATTTATGAGAAGTAAGTATATTGACTATTTCATGCGATTAATAATTGAACCATATAAGCCATATAAGAAAATATAAGGGAAAATTGATGTAATATATTATTCATACTCCTGCCTGCCCTTAAATAAAATGTACAAGATGTGTCAAATTTGCCAAACAATGGATGTACCAGGTTCCTTGTTTCTTGTTCCATGTTTTTTGTTTCATATTTCTAATTAATACATTTTCAATTATTCCTTGCTTACGAGCTTTGACATTTCATCATAAAATTCATTTACTTTGGACATTTTTGTTTTCAAAGCACTTAATTCAGATTCATAACTTTCTGAAGTGTCTTCAATTCGTGACATATACGTTGAAATTCTTTGTACGGATTTTGTTAATTCATCAGTAACTTCTTCCATTTTCTTCATGTTTTTTTCAAGAGCTTCAACAGATTTTATTATCGAATCGGTATTTTTATGATATTGATTAATGTTTTCGTTTAAATCAAATCTTGTTTCATTAAATTCTTTAGAATCCTTTCTTAACTCAGGAAAAACATTTTCCCATTTATAGGATTTTCCGCCTGATTTCCATTGAAATGCAGAAATGCTAAAAACAATAGCTTCGGTTGTAAGTCCAATAATGAAAATCTCATTAGCATAATCCCAACCTAAGAATTTAAACATAGCAGCAACCAGAATTACCGCTGCTCCACCACCATAAACAAAATTTATATAGTCAAACTTTGGCTTATCGTTTTCCATTGAAATATTTTTTTTCTTAAATAGCTTCATTTTAAAATTGTTTAATTTAGCATATTACAATCTATTTTTATCAAAACACTTAGTATGTAACTTCTACTTCGGCGGTTTGAATTATTCTTCCTTTATGTAAAATTTGAGGTTTGATAATTTTTGTGATAATTTGCTCAACAGCTTTTTCCTTTTTTGATAAAACAAAATTGGCAGTCAAATTCATATCCTTTTTATATATTAAGCCGATTAAGTCGGAAATTTCATAGTCAGTATCGTTAAATTCTTTTTCAACATTCAAAACAACTTTCAGCAAATCATCTCTGCCCGGTGTGTTTTCAGGTATATAAACGAGTTTCCCTCTCATTCTGATAATTTCATCTGCCAAATTAATTGCCACCGAATGATCCGATCTTTTCGTTTTAGGCTTATTCAATATCTTTGGGGTTTCGACACTTGAAACATTCCCGCTAATACTATTTTGTTGTTTACCAAACGGCAAAGCATTAACGACCTCACTTAACAAAAACATTTTCTTAGTCTGATTGTTTTGTTCAGTCAATTCATTTCTGACCTGATTCATTTTCTCAACAAAATTCCTTCTGGTTTCATTTAGTTGAATTTCGACGAGTTGAGATCGATTTCTAAATTTCTTTTTGATGAAGATAAAAATAAATATTATTGAAAATATTATCAGAACTATGGAAACCCATACTATAAAATCTTGATATTTAATAATTTTACTGACGGGTGAAATTTGAGTTATTGTTTTTTGTTGATTTGCTAAAGAATCAATCCTTTTATCATAAGTTTGAACAAATTCGCTAAGTTTATTATTTGTTTGGTTTATACTAATTTTTAAACTGTCGAATTTCAGTTTTTCAATAGCAAGGTAATCGTCAAATTGAGTTTTTTCAGAGTAAAAATCCGGATAAAACACTCTCTCTTTTGCATTTTTTCCATTAAACAATAATATATATGCATCAGCATATCCTTTTCTATATATTTTTGATAAAGCTGAAAAAGCACTATCTTGTGAAGTATAAATTCCGGATAAATATCGCCAACTACCATTTGACCTTTTTGTAAAATATAAATCATTTAAGTTTTTGAAATTTAATTTTGTCCGTTTATATTTAAAAACCCCTATTTGAATACTGAAATAGGGTTCATTTGTATGAACAGATTTATACAATTCCGGAATTTCATTTTCACTTGAATTCATTTTAGTATTTTCAGAGTTTTGGGAGATACCAAAATTGAACATTGAAGCAAAAATCACAAAGCTTAACAAAATTTTTTTTGTCATTTTTCCTGAATTTTAATATTAAATATTTTCAGAAAATAAAAATAGTAAATACTTTTTAATCTTGAATTTATTTTTTTTATTTTTTATTTTTAAGCACTTGAGTACTTTTTAATATTTTTTTTGGAATATCGGAATTTTCATAATATCCCGAAAAAAGATCAGCATTAATTCCTTTCGCATAAGTAGCAACAGGAATCCCTGTATGTGAAAAAGTTGTCCATCCTACTCCTGCTTTATTATCAAAAATTTTGATGGTAGTTACTGCAAGAGGTGATTCGCCCCCATAAAGAATATCGTATCTTTCATTTTCTTTTATAAAGCTATCATAAAGAGCTTTATTAAGCATATCCATTTCTTTTGCCGAGAGCGAAAGCCGTAGAGTTTCGGTAAGGACATCATTATTGGAGTTATTAATTTTTGAGAGGCTGTCAAATAAATTTTCGGGTAAGTAAATCAGTCCGAAATGCTCGTTTATTAATGGCAAAAGATGTTCGATGCTTGCATCTTGAATTGTATGACTGCTGATGTATTTATTTATTTTATCAGAAAACTCTTCATAAGAAATATTTTGATATTTCAAAAGATTGTAATAAACCGAATAATGGGTTCCCGACCATCCTACCGACATACCTCCGGTTTCATGATCGGCAGTTACGATAATCAAAGTTTCGTCGGGATGGGAATTATAAAATTCCATAGCTTCTCCGATTGCTTCATTAAAAGCAAGTGTTTCGGTGATAGTAGTTGCTGCGTCATTTGAATGGCATGCCCAGTCGATTTTGCCTCCTTCAACCATCATAAAAAACCCATCTTCGTTGTCCAATAATTCAATTCCTTTTCTTGTGAAATCGGCAAGCGAAATACATCCCTGCCTGTGGTCAATAACATAAGGGATTGATTCGCCGGAGGAAAGAACAGGATTTATTGCTATCATTCTTCCATCTTCCTTTTTCCAATTCCTGAAAGTTTCTTCATCATTAACGATATTGAAACGATTTTCCCTAAAAATTTCATAAATATGTTCAAGATTGATTATTGAATCGGAATAAATTTTTATGCCACCTCCTCCGAAATAATCAATATTACTTTCGGCCATTTCGATAGCAATTTCATTATAACTGTTTCTTGAAGGCTGATGGGCATAGAAAACCGCAGGGGTGGCATGATTAAGTGAAACATTACTGACAATTCCAATTTTCCAATCTTTTTCTTTCAATTTATCGGCAATTGATTTCAACTTTATTGTCTTTGTTGAATCCATTCCAATTACTCCTGTCATTGTTTTTTGTCCGCATGCAAGTGCTGTCCCGGCTGCCCCCGAATCGGTTATATATGAATCGACACATTTTGTAGAAGCTAATCCGCAAACCGGAAAATCGGTAAAAAACAAAGAAGTATCGGTTTTATAAATTGATTTTAAATAAATATCGGAAATAATTGCCTGGGAAACACCCATTCCATCACCAATAAAAAGGAAAATATATTTCGCTTTCTTTTTTTCTGAATCTGTTTGTCCGTGAACAACTGAAAAAGAAAAATAGTTTGTTAATATGAATAATATTAAAAAGCTTTTAAAAAATAGCTTTGTCTTTGTGATTGTTATTTGTTTCATTTGTTTTAAAATTGAATCATATAAGGCATATAAGAAAATATAAGGGAAAATGGAAGAACAGTATTAATCATTTTTTGTGTTTAAATTTTAACGCAAAGACGCGAGGACGCAGAGAAGTTCTTTTAATCTCAAATTCTTAGTATTATTTATAATAATTGACACAGGCTTGCAAAAGTACTAAAAAAGTACAACCACAGATAATTCATAGTTTAGAATTCAGGCTTGCTCAATGCTAATAATTTTATATACCTCAATTTGAACTTTTCTCTGTGTAGCTTCGTGCTTTTTAGTGTAAATCCGTGACATAGCTGTTACACTAAGTTACTCAAAGGACTCACAAAGGTACTCAAAGGGAGATTTTTTAAGTATATAATAAATAAGAGAATGAATTAATAAAAGTATAAAAAGACCAGGTTTGATTTTAATTGGAGCTGGAATTTACCTTTTGACATTAGTGAAAAGAATTAACAAGCCTTATTTCAAATGGGTAGCAATAATTATGATTATTATAGGAGTAGTTTTAACCCTTATGGAGATAATTGATTTAATAAAAAAATAATTAAACGATGCAACAACTTCTCCCCAAACCAGCCTTTCCCTTTTAACTCCCACCCAGCAAAATAACCACCCGATAATTTAAATATTTAAGAATAATTTCTATATCTTTACAAAATGAATTGAAAATATAAACAACCCAAAGGTGTATATATCCTCAGCATGGTTGTTGGATATGAACACAAAAGGTGTACATATAAGAAGTTAACTATCATTGAAAACCCAGGAAGAAATAGAGTTCAATAATCTCTTGATTAAGTCGAAGAATGAAGCAATTTCGAGTATTACGGAATGCTTGCATCCAAAGTGTAAACAGAATTCTATCAATTCTCACATTTTGCAGCGAAATGGCATTCTATCTCCGCTAATTGATAAAGGATTCATTATGCAAATGGAGATCAATCCATATGAAGATCCTCCAAATTATTTCAAGAGTAAAACTGCTAAACAGGCATTTGCGTTTAACTGCTTTTGCTCTCTTCATGACGATCAAATTTTTAAGCCAATAGAAGTTCATCCCATCGACTTCGAATCATACAGAAACAGGTTGCTCTTCTTAGTACGCTCCAAGTATAATGAGAAGTTTCGGAAAATTGTAGTCATAAAGATGTGGGATAAACAGATTAAGCACTATAGGAAGGAGGGAAGGTTAGATATAGTAGAGGATTTCGAACAGCGGAGGAAGTTCGCCAAGCTGGGCCTCGCGGACATCGAAAGATACGAGGCACTAATTTGGAATGACCTAAACACAGGAACAGAGTCTTTTATAATTGAAAGAAGGGAGGTTGATTTCCTGCCGATATGTTTGGCTTCATTCTTCGACTATGAAACAACGAAAGAAACAGATGCTTATCGAAAACAACATGGGATGGAAATGGATGAACTGAGTTCTATTTTTATCACAGTCTTTCCGTACGATGGAAAGTCACAGATGATTTTGGCCTACAAAAAGACAGATACTGCAATCTTAAAGCACTATGTGAATACTTTTCTGAAGGAATCGCAAAAGAAAGTTGAAAGGAAACTGACAAATCTTATGTTGTTTCAGTGCGAAACTTGGGTAGTGTCAGAAGCATTTTACGAAAAGCGAATTCAGGACTGCAAGGAATTCTTTGACTATGCAGTTTCCTTTTCAAATAACAACCCAAACGAGAGAAGAAATTTTAATTTGAATATGTTTAGGGATGGATTTTGCACCAATGCGGGTGCATGGAGAAAAACGAATGTCTAATAAGGACGATATATCCAATGGCCTCGCAAAGCCTACGCACAGCAGGCTACGCCTGCCCTTTAGAGCCACTGGCTATAGTTTAGGTAAATTATGCCCAAGCAAAATAAATAGAGATGAATGAAGCGAGTAGTATATCAAATACTTGGTGGGATTTGCCACCACTTATTGAATTCCTGAGAGAATCAAGGAAAAAGAAATTAAAACTAGGTAATAGTTTTAACATTTCAATAATACTTCATTCTGCTACGATAATAGAAGGATTTATATGTCAATTTTTGAATGACAATCTTGTTATGATTGATGAGTCTCCAACACTAAAGGGTAGACTTGAGAATGAATTTTCTCAAAGAATTGAAAATTCAAGTTGGAATGAATTACAAAATTTATATAAACTCATGTTTGGAAAAGACTTATCAAATGAAGTCAATAACGAAATTTGGAAAGGAGTTGCATTTCTTTTTAATCTTCGAAACATGTTAGTGCACAGTAACCAATTAAAGGTTACCTATTATGAAGAAAATAAAAAAACAAAAATCTTCGGGAAATACGAAAAAATTTACAAATTTCTCGCAATTGAAAAAAAAATAATAGACGAAGTATCGATAGTTAGTACTTATCCAAGAATTAAATTAATTACAGATAAGTCAGCCGATTATTTTTGGGAAAATACAACCATATTTTTGAAAGCAATATTAGTAAATCAAAAAACAGAAGCAAGTATAACTGAAGTGATGTTTAAAAAAGCCTTTAATAAAATTAATGTCAGGCATAATAATGGGTATAAGCAATAGCGGGTGAGACGCCCGTCGGACACGATAATTCCTGAAAAACCTACTACTTCTCATAGCCGCAAACCATTTAACATTTTTTCTTCTCATTTCAATATAAAATACCCCCCCCCCAAAAAAAACTCCCTTGACATTCCCAATTTTTACATTCTCTTTGCAGTAATTCAAACCGCTAAAAAATGGAAATTAAATCTCTATAAAAGAAAAAAATCCCTGTGTATCCGTTTAATCGCTAGGGTTCCGGCGGAACTGAATTAAACAGCGGGTTTTTTCTTTGGAAGATTTAACAGATGAAAAAATCTAAAATCCCATCTAACACAACAGTTGCACAAATCAATCAATCATTCAATACTTTGGACAATATGAGGGATGCAAGCACCATTTATTAATTTCACCTGAAGCTGTATAAAATATTTTCAACAGGCTTGGCATTTAATTCGTGCAACTTATTTTTCAATAAGTTTGTCATATTAAAAAGGATATAGAATTTGTTTGCCTTATGGTTTAAAGGCTGATATTTTCTTATTTTTATTATCAAATAATTATTAAATTATTTAGATGAATTTCTTAGTAGAAAATGAAATCAATTAACCTAAATTTATTAGTATGAAAAAATATTATTTACTTTCGTTATTAATTATTGCTGTTGTTATTGTTACAGCGGGTATATTATTTATCAACCAAAACGAAGAAAAAAAAACAACCTCTCTTGAATCACATGACCCTCACGCTATACCCAACGATTGGATGGCATATCAAAGGGCATATCCTTATAATAAAATCAAGCTTGAATCATATCTTTCATCAATGAAGCAAGCAAACGAAATGCATAAAAAAGCTGCTAATACGGATAGGGGTGAGTGGGAATTTGCCGGGCCGACTAATATTGGTGGCCGAATTACCGATCTTGCTATTCACCCTGATGATCTTGATACATGGTATGTTGGTGCGGCAAGTGGCGGTATTTTAAAAACAACTAATGCCGGACAAACCTGGGAAAATATTTTTACCGATGTCCCTGTTATTTCCATCGGCGACTTATGTATTGATCCAAATGATGATCAGGTAATTTACGCCGGAACGGGTGAAGCAAATGCATCAAGCTATAGTTTTTTTGGCTCAGGTATTTATAAATCAACAAATGCCGGGGATACCTGGGAGTTTGCCGGTTTGGAGCAATCAGCATACATTGGCCGTATCATTGTAGATCATAATAATTCAGAACGAATTTTTGCTGCTGCTTGTGGCGATCTGTTTTCTTCTGATCCGAATCGTGGTGTTTATCGTAGTATTAATGGCGGTGATGATTGGGAAAAGGTGCTCTTTGTGAATGATTCTACTTCTGCCGTTGACCTTGTTCAACATCCGACAAACCCTGATATTATTTATGCAACAATGTGGGAAAGAATGCGTGGCCTTACTTATAGGCGTTCGTTTGGTGATGGTTCGGGAGTTTGGAAATCAACTGATGGGGGAGATTCATGGACAGAACTAACAAACGGACTTCCAACAGGAAACAATGTGGGAAGAATAGGCATAGACCTTTGTAAATCAAATCCTGATGTGCTTTATACATTTTACGATATGCCGAGCCAGGACGTAAGAGTTTATAAATCAACAAACGGAGGAAGCTCATGGCAACAAACCAATGACGGTAGTTTAGACGGAATGTGTAGTTCGTTTGGTTGGTATTTTGGACAAATAAGAGTTGACCCAAATAATGAAAATAATGTTTTTGTAATGGGTGTTTATGCCTATAAAACAACAAATGGCGGCTCATCATGGTCAGAAACAGGATATTCAATGCATGTTGATCATCATGCAATGTACATTGACGAAAATACAGGCCTGATTGTTGAAGGAAACGATGGTGGATTATACAAAAGTACAAATGGAAGTAGTTGGAATAAAATAAACAATATTCCTCTGACTCAGTTTTATTATATCACTTTTGATTTTACGCATCCTGAAAGAATTTACGGTGGAACGCAAGATAATAATACAATTCGAACTATGACAGGAAATGTTGACGATTGGGAAGCCATTCTTGGTGGTGACGGAATGTATTGCCTTGTTGATTACGAAAATAATAATAATGTTTTTGCAGAAATGCAGAATGGAGCTCTTTGTAAATCAGAAGATGGGGGATACGATTTTGAATACATTGCAGGCCCAATGATGAATGATCGTACTAATTGGTCATCACCTTACATAATGCATCCTACAAACCCTTATATTCTTTATTTCGGAACTTATAGAGTTTGGAAAACTACTAATGGCGGTTCTCAATGGAATTCAGTAAGTTCTGACCTTACTCAGGGTGGTTCTAATACTTTTCACACTCTCACCACACTTGCAATTTCTCCAATTGATCCGGAAATTGTACTCGCCGGAAGTGGAGATGCAAGAGTAAATATTTCAATTAACGGAGGAGATGATTGGGATGATATCTCCGAAGGATTACCTGATAGATGGATCACAAGAGTAGCTTGTGACCCGCAAGATGTGAATGCAATTTATGTAACTGTTTCTGGCTTCAGATGGGATGAACCGCAAGCTCATGTTTTTAAATCCATAAATCTTGGACAAGATTGGATAGATATCAGTGGCAACCTCCCTGATATGCCCGTGAATATTATTAAAATTGATCCCGAGTATTCGGGGAGATATTTTGTGGGTACGGATGCAGGAATCTTCTATACTTCAAATGGTGGTGAAAGCTGGGAAAGTATGAATCAGGGTTTGCCTAATGTACCTATTACTTCAATGGAAATTGATAATAACACAAGAACTCTTTTGATTGGAACCTATGGCATTTCATGCTATAAAATCAACTTAGATCAATTAGCTCAGGAAATTGAACTCTCACAAGGCTTTCAGTTTGTGTCAACAAGAATATTGTTGGATGAAGCAAATATGATGACTGTTTTAGAAAATAACTTAAACGAAAACCTTGTTTTTGTTAGAAATTCAAATGGCGAAATGCTTCGCAAAATTGGTCCAAACTGGGTTAATGGAATTGGTGACTGGATCACAACCGAAGGTTATCTGTTTAAAATGAACGCTGCGGATCAACTTACTTTAGAAGGCCCAACAATTGATCCTCTAACTGCAATTAATCTTTATGCAGGTTTTCAATTTGTAAGTTATCTCCCTGCCGCAACAATTGACGCTTCAGTTGCTTTTGAGAATATTTTAAATGAAAATTTGATTTATATAAGAGACTCGGAAGGGGGAATGTTGAGGAAGATAGGACCAAATTGGGTTAATGGAATTGGTAATGCAAAACCGGGAGAAGGATATTTGATAAAAATGTTTGCCGACGACGAATTGGTTTATAATATTCCGGTGAATAATGTAAAGAGTACAATTAATAGAAAGCCACTCAATAATTTTACTTTTAAGGGTGGAAATGCAGCCGATCCGGTTTATACTATTTATGTTTCGGGTTTGGAAATTGGTGATGAAGTTGCTGTTTTTGATAATGATAAAATTGTTGGAGCAAAAGTTATTGTTTCCGATAATGCACTGGAAAACGGTATTCCCGTATTTAATACAATTTTCTCAGGGCAGGGCTATGAACAGGGGAATAAGATTATTATAAAGGTTTGGGACAATGAAAGCCAAACATTATTACCTGCAACTTTTAGCTTTAATGGTGAATATCCGCAAGCTTATTCAAAAACGGAATTCCCTTCAATTGATGGTGAATTTAGTGTAGTAAATGTAAGCAAAGGAACTATTGGAGCAGAAAGGGCAATTTTACCTGAAGTAACTATCTATCCAAATCCGGCAAGTGATTACGTGATAATTTCTGCTTGTGATGGGGCTGAAATAACAATTACAGGGCTTGGAGGCATACCTGTACAAGAAATCCAAATTACCGCTGAAAATTACAGATTGGATATTTCCGACTTAAATAACGGAACATATATGTTAATTATCAATTTAAATAAAGTAGTAATTAATAAGAAATTAGTTATCATACGATAAATGTTATATTTTTTAATTATATTTTTTAATTTTTAACAATGAGGTTGTTATGAGAAAAACAATATTATTTTCATTTATTGTTGCGATTTTGTTTTCATTCGCACAAAGCACTAACGGGCAGCAATTCAATAAAAAGATCATTGGATATTATACTTCCTGGTCGATATATGTCAGAGATTATCATGTGCCCGATATTCCGGCTGATAAAATTAATTATATTAATTATGCATTTGCCAATATCGACAATGCAACAGGAACTATAAAGTTAGGTGATTATTATGCAGATGTTGATAAATGGTATCCGGGAGACAGTTGGGAACCTGGTGCTTTGCGTGGTTGTTTTCATCAGCTTCAAATATTAAAAGCAAATAATCCGCATTTGAAAACATTTATTTCAGTTGGGGGTTGGACTTGGTCAACATATTTTTCAAATATAGCATTAACTCAAGAATCACGTGAAATATTTGCGGCCTCATGTGTGGATTTCATTCAGGAATACGAATTTGACGGGGTTGACCTTGATTGGGAATATCCTGTTAGCGGAGGATTAGGAAGTAATGTATATCGTCCGGAAGATAAGCAAAATTTCACGCTTTTATTGGCTGAATTGCGAAGTCAACTTGATCAAGCTGGCGATTACCTTCTTACTATTGCAGCTCCGTCTTCGCCTTTAATTCAAGAAAACATTGAAATTGATCAGATTCATCAATATTTAGATTGGATAAATATTATGACTTACGATTTTCATGGCCCCTGGAGTGGAGAATCAGATCCCGTTACTAATTTCAATACTCCTCTTTATATGATGCTGGATGATCCTACACCTGAACCATATTATTCTTCATTCAATTTGTCTGCTGCTGTAGAAGGCTATCTCGGCCATGGTGTTCCTATGGAAAAACTTCATGCCTCACTTGCATTTTACGGAAGAGGATTCGGAGGTGTGCCCAATGTAAACAATGGACTTTTCGCCACCTATACAGCACCGGCAAGCCCTGGAACCTGGGAAAACGGTGTATTTGATTATTGGGACTTAGCCCAAAATTATATTGATTTGAACGGATATGTTTCGTATTGGAACGATGAGGCAAAAGTTCCGTGGCTTTATAATCCTAATACTCAAAACATGATAAGCTATGATAACCCACAATCAATGGTTGCAAAAGTAAATTACATAAAATCAATGAATCTCGGAGGCGTAATGTTCTGGGAGTTTAGTGGTGATAAATATGCCACCTTACTTAATACCGTTTATGAAACAGTTAATGAACCTACCCAAAACACTCAGCAAATTTCACTTTCACAGGGCTATAGTTTTGTTTCTTCACGAATCATTCCTGAAAACCCGGATATGATGCTTGTTTTGAATGATGTATTAAATGAAAATCTTGATTTTGTTAGGAATTCAAACGGACAGGTATTAAGAAAAATCGGCCCGAACTGGGTGAATGGAATTGGTGATTGGATAACAACCGAAGGTTATCTTTTTAGAATGAATGCTGCTGACGAGATAAATTTTCAAGGCGAAATTATTGATCCATTATCTGAAATAAATCTTAGCGAAGGATATCAATTCGTTAGTTATTTACCCGAGATTTCAGCAAATGCCCTTTTTGCTTTTGAAAATATTTTAAATGAAAATCTTGATTATATCAGGAATTCAAGTGGTGGAATGCTGCGAAAAATCGGCCCGAATTGGGTAAATGGTATTGGGAATTGTAATCCCGGTGAAGGTTATTTAATAAAAATGTTTGCCGATGATGAATTGGTTTATAATATTCCGCTTGAAACAACTAAAAGTTCTGTACAGAAAAAAGTTATCAAACATTTTACTTTTAAAGGAGGAAATGCCGCCGATCCGGTTTATACTATTTATGTTTCAGGTTTGAAAATTGGTGATGAAGTTGCTGTTTTTGATGGATATAAAATGGTTGGAGCAAGCATGATAAATTCAGAAAAGGTTTTTGATAATTCAATTCCTGTTTTTAGTACTCTTAGCAACGGAAAAGGATTTGAAGCAGGCAATGCTATTCAAATAAAAGTTTTTGATTGTGAAACTAAAATAGAAGTTCCTTTTAGTTTTGAAATGGAAAATCCTTATGGCAATGCTTTTCCCAAAGATTATTTTCCTGCTGAAGACGGAGAATTTAGCATTTTAAAAGTTACAAAAAATAATTCTGGTTTGAAAGAATTTTCAGATAATATCAATATTTATCCTAATCCTGCAAATGATATACTAAATATTATCTCCGATGAATTAATTAATAAAATCGAAATAATAAATTCAAGCGGACAAATTGTTAATATCATTAATAGTAATTCAAAACAAATTAATTATAATATTCAACAAACACAATCCGGAGTTTATTTTATTAAAATTCATACTCGAAATAATACAATAATTAAGAAAATTACAATACAATAATAAAAAATAGCCGCGAATTCGCTAATAATTATTAGCGAATTCTCGGCTTTATAAATACAAAGTATAACTTGATTATCAAATATTAAGCAAATGAAATACACAACTAACGCCTGCAAATTATTTTTAATAATATTTCTTTTCTCAGTAGTTATTAATAATAGCCTGGCAAATGGCGATCACCCAAAACGGATCATAGCATATTTTGCTTCATGGTCCGACCAAACTATAAAAGGCAATTATGGTGTTGATGATATTCCATGGGATAAATTAACTCATATTAATTATGCTTTTGCGGGTGTGGGACAGGATTTCAAAATTTCTTTCCTCGATACGGCAACTGCAATTTTAGATACTTTGCCCGGACAGGACCCATCCTTAAATTATCGTGGACAACTAAATTTGTTTACAGTATATAAAGAGCAGTTTACCGATGTTAAAACCCTGATCTCAGTTGGTGGATGGGCAGCTTCAGGTGGTTTTTATGAAATGACCGACGACACTAATCGAATGGTAACTTTTTCAAATTCCTGTGTCGATTTCATCAGAGATTATGGTTTCGACGGCGTTGACATTGATTTCGAATATCCGTCATCGGCATTGGGTTGTGTTCACCCTCTCGACGATTATTTATATATGCAATATCGACGTGAAGTAATTTATGGCCATTATCTTCAACTAATGGATATTTTAAGACGCAAGATTGATATTGCAAGCCAGGAAGACGAAAAGCAATATCTTTTAACAATTGCGGCTTCAGCTTCATCATGGACACTTGGTGGGATGAAACTGGGTTCATATTGCAAATACATAGATTATATAAATATTATGACCTATGATTTACACGGAACATGGAATCAATATGTCGGGCCGCAATCTGCTTTATGGGCCAGCCCAAATGATCCGGAAACAGTTTCACTCGATCAACCGACTTTAAATGTTGACTGGGCTGTAAAATATTATTCAGGATATATGAATCCAAAAGATATTAATATAGGAATTCCTTATTATTCAAGAGGCTGGATTGATGTCAGCGGAGGCAATTACGGGTTATGGGGAACCAGTCCTTTGGTTCAACATACTTATAATTACATATATCCCGGAGGAACTTATACTTATACCAGAGATGTTGGAAAAGGGGCCGGAGGACTGGATGGGATTTGGAATGATCCGCCTCCGGAAGCCGATGCAGGAGCCAACCCAATCTGGCATGTTATGAATCTGCTGCAAAATCCCGGAACGGCAGAGTATGAATATCTCGAAGGAACACCATGGGGAGGAATTCAAACCGGCATTACAGGCTATTCGCGGCATTTTGATGAGGAAACAAAAACTGTTTCTGTTTGGAATTCAAACACAAATACTTTTCTTACCTATGAAGATACCTTAAGCTTGCATAACAAATTGCAATACATCGCAGATAGAGGCCTTGGTGGAATGATGTTTTGGGAATTAAGCGGCGATTATCATTTAAATCAGGAAACAGGCCAATTTGAAGTTGGTGATGATATGACGACTTACGCCTACAATTTTTTCAATGATGCAACATTATTGCCTCCTGTTGGAAGAGAATTGCCCGAAGAAACTTTTGATTTTGATTTCACTTTCACAGGTACTTATTCCCATCCAAATTATACACCCCAATTTCAAATTATTAATAAAACCAATGAAGAAATTCCAGCCGGATGGATCGTTCATTTCGACCTACCGAAATCAGCAAGGTGGACTTCTACATGGGGGACAGGTGATCTATCACTTATTGACGACACTCATCATTATTGGGATAGATATCAGATTATTGGGCCATCATGGCAGGCAATTCCCGCTGGTGGTTCGGTTACAATCACAGGTGCAATAAAGTTATCTTTTAGCAAAGGCCCTTTGAATGTTACCTTAAACGGAAAAATTTCTCCTTATGAAAAATTTCTTTTTCCACCCCATCAAATCGGAGAACAAGAGATTAATCTTAGTGAAGGATACAGTTTTATTTCTTCACGAATTATTTCTGAAAATCCTGATTTAATGCTGGTTTTATCTGATATATTGAATGAGAATCTTGATTTTGTTAGGAATTCAAACGGACAGGTATTAAGAAAAATCGGCCCGAACTGGGTGAATGGAATTGGTGATTGGATAACAACCGAAGGTTATCTTTTTAGAATGAATGAAGCTGACGAGATAAATTTTCAAGGCGAAATTATTGATCCTTTATCGGAAATAAATCTTAGCGAAGGATATCAATTCGTTAGTTATTTGCCCGAGATTTCAGCCAATGCCCTTTTTGCTTTTGAAAATATTTTAGGTGAAAATCTTGATTATATCAGGAATTCAAGTGGTGGAATGCTGCGAAAAATCGGCCCGAATTGGGTAAATGGTATTGGAAATTGTAATCCCGGTGAAGGTTATTTAATTAAAATGTTTGCCGAAGATGTACTGATTTATAATATTCCGATTAATATTGTAAAAAATACGATTACTAAAAACCAACTAACTTATTTTATTTTTGAAGGAGGAAATGCTGCGGATCCGGTTTACACCATTTATGTTTCAGGTTTGGAAATTGGTGATGAAGTTGCAGTTTTCGATAATGATAAAATTGTTGGAGCAAGCGTAATAAATTCAGAAAATGTTTTTGAAAATTCTATTCCGATTTTTAGTACTCTTAACAACGGAAAAGGATTTGAGGCAGGCAATACAATTTCATTGAAAGTTTTTGATCGTGAAAAACAAATTGAAGTTCCGCTAAGTTTTGAAATGGAAAATCCTTATAGTGATGCTTTGACCGAGATTTACTTCCCTGCTGAAGATGGAGAATATAGTATAGTTAATATCTTGAAAGAAACAAACCTTACTGAAAATCTTCCGGAAGAAAACATTTCAATTTATCCTAATCCTGCAAACGGCAAAGTCAATATTATTTCAAATGGAATCATTAAAGACATAGAGGTTCTTAATTTTTTAGGCCAGGTTTTATTAAATGTTGAAGTAAATAATAATCAAATGAAAATTAATACCTCGGATTATCAAGCCGGTGTTTATATTTTCAAAATAAATACAGTCAACTCTACTTTAATTAAAAAAGTAACTATTAAATAGATTTTGGTTTTACAAATTTTTAAAAGGGGAGGCAGTTTTGCTTCCCCTTTTTTATTATAATAGAATTTTAGTAAAATATTGAATTCTGAATTTAAACCATATAAGGCTAAAATTTATTTTGAGGTGGTGGAATGATTTTTTTTCTAAGAATGGTGTTTTTTATTCTAATGAAGAAATCTCTATCCCATATTTCTTGATTTGATCAGAGTTGTAGATTCATTTCGTTCTGAATGTTTAATTATAAACCTTACGAAATGAAGTAAGTCCGTATGGATTTTTGTTTTTAAACCTTAGTAGATATTGAATTAACAACTGCCACCAAACCTTATGACACGAAGTTAGTCCGTATGGATTACCTTATTATTATTTTCGTAATGATTCCTGATAATGTTTAATAAATGTCATATTCTTCTGTAAAGCTTACTTTTTTATGATGTACCGGTTGATTAAGAATATATTTACAAACTTTATCAATATCGGATTTTGAAACCGAGAAGGCGGATGCTGAATTTTGCCATGAAAATTTCCCCTTAACAAGTTTATTTTCAT
>Ga0208648_1001393_pt1 | contig 19934 bp, 12 predicted proteins | sample AntAceMetag02UKL_FD_184772 | JGI IMG/M metagenome (GOLD analysis project Ga0208648, IMG submission 184772) | Saline lake microbial communities from Ace Lake, Antarctica - Antarctic Ace Lake Metagenome 02UKL (SPAdes) (version 2) | ecosystem: Environmental > Aquatic > Non-marine Saline and...
ACTGAAAGACTTTATTCCATATCCACATATCTAAAGTAAAGCCCCTTTCCTAACCAAAGGTTTTGTTGTCCTTTGGGTCAAACAGTACTATGGGCTTCTCCGACTTCTCTTGTTCCCTCTCCGAATTTCGCTATACTTATATCGGATTGTTTAGGATTGCCACTGCCTTAAAACAAGAGATCTCCCACGTTCCGTATTAATCCATCTATAATCACGCCACCCCTATGACTCCGGTAGTTTACTAAATTTCATACGACTGTTATCCATTTAGTATGGCAGGGTTCGAGACCGTCAAAACTCTCCCCAATTCTACTGATACACATCTCGAAGCTACTACGGGTTCACGCTTGCGCATTACGGCTTGATTATTTGAAAGAACGAAGCTTCAGCATCCTCTTCACAGAGTTATCTGTTCGCTTTTCTTCAGGGTGAACAGTCAATTGCCCTGACAGGATTTTCACCTACTGGATTAACTCAGCATCGTGGCACACTGACGGTTTGGCTATGAAACGTGGCAAAACTACGGTCTGCTTTTTTGTCACCCGACAAAAAAGCTTTGAGCGTATTGCCCATTTTTCTACCGAGTACGGACTGCCATGTTTTATGAGCCGTTGTTGAACTAAATCCCTTCGGGATAGCTTTTATAAAATATTTCCATATTTTTTATTTACAAATTCTTATATCTGCAAATATAATAATTTAAAATTTAATGATATGAGAAAAAAAAGTAGTTTAACAATCGTGGAACGTGCAATAGTCATTGTTCCTGAATTTGAAAAAGTTGCAAAAAAACTTGAGCAGCAGGTAATATTAAAAGGACAGAGTGAGAGTACTCTGAGCAATTACATCAGACGAATTGCCCTGTTTGTTATTCATTTTGAAAAACTTCCTGAACAAATTGAAGATGATGAAATAAATGAATATCTCGCTGCTTTGGCTCGTGATCCTAAATCTCCATCACGTAGTAGCTTTAAGCATATGGTATATGGGCTTCGGTATTACTATCGCCTATTAGGAATGAACAAACGTGCTATAGCATTACCATCATTGAAGAAAGACACAAAACTTCCTGTAATTTTGAACAGAAAGGAACTCAAAGAATTATTTTCTGCTCCAAAGCTGTTAAAACAACGTATTGTGTTAACTCTAATTTACTCAGCAGGCTTGAGAGGACAAGAAGTTATAAACCTGAAAATAGCGGATGTAGATTTTGAACGTATGACTATACACATTAAGCAAACCAAATACAAAAAAGATCGTATTGTCCCTCTTTCTCCTACAATGGCTATTGGATTGAAGAAATATCTGAAAGCAGAAAATCCTCACATTTGGCTATTTAATGGGAAGCAACCGGATAGTAAATACAGTATGAGGGGGCTTTCATGGGTGATGCGGGAAAATCTTAAGAAAACATCTATCTCAAAAAGTGTAAACCTGCATTCGCTCCGCCATACTTATGCAACTCATTTATTAGAAGAAGGACTAAATATTGTAACTCTTAAAGAACTATTGGGACATGCCGAAATAACTACAACTATGATTTACTTGCATGTTGCACAATGTAAACATATTAAACCTCATAGTCCGCTTGATACTCTTTACTTTCCAAAAAATGACAGGAAAAACTAAGTTTGAACTGGCAGATATAATCAGAGACTTTGGAAAAGATTTTACCTCTAAATACAAGCTTACTCATTTACAATCAAAGGTATTGTATAAAATCTTACAATGTCGAACAGCATCATTGGGCGGACATGAAGAAAAATGCGACTGTTGTGGCAAGACCCGATATAGCTACAATAGTTGTAGAGACAGACATTGCCCTAAATGTCAGGCTGCAAAACAAGCTGTATGGATAGATCAATTAATTAAAACCACGCTGCCGGTAAAGCATTTTCATATAATATTTACTGTTCCTCACGTCCTGAACAAAATTTGCTTATTCAACAATAAAATGTTCTATAATCTTATGTTCTCTGCGGTTTGGAGAACCCTGCATAGCTTTGGATATACGCATTATGGTGTTGAATCAGGAGCGGTGTGCATACTGCATTCGTGGGGGCAGAATCTTTCTTTGCATCCGCATGTGCATTGCATTGTCCCGGCTGCCGGATATTCAATTCGTGGTGAATGGAAAAACATTGGAAAATCTGAAAGTAATTTTTTGTATCCTGTACATCAATTAAGCATTGCGTTTAAAGGTAAATTCTTAGACAGCCTGAAACGAAAACTCAAAAAAATGGATATGCTTAATGAGTTCGACCATATTATTCAAAAAGCATGGAGAAAAAAATGGGTTGTGGATAGCCAGGCTTCAAAAGCAAAAGCAGAGCATGTAATTCGTTACTTAGGACAGTACACACATAGAGTTGCAATTACTAACCAGCGTATCTTGAATATAACTAAAACGCATGTAACTTTCATTGCTAAGGATTATCGGGATAATGCCAAAAAAAAACCGATACCAATGACAGGTGTTGAGTTTTTACGGCGGTTTTTCCAACATATTTTACCCTTTCGCTTTGTAAAAATCAGAAGATATGGAATCTACAACCAAACAACTAAACGCAAGTTAGATTTAATATTGCTACCTGAAAAAAAGCCGGATAAACACAATGTTAAAGAAAAACCAAAAAAGGAAAGCTCGCAGGAACGCCTGAAAAGACTTACAGGATTTGATTTATATCAATGTCCTTTTTGTAAGAAAGGAAAAATGATTGTAATCAGGTTCTTACCAAAAATACGATCTCCATCTTTAAATAAAAAACAGTTTCAACTACAAGCTTTATTGAAATAGCAAATCTTTTATTTTTTAAACTTCATTTCTATGAAGACAGGATGAGTATTGCCTAATGTCTGGAAAATCAAGTAAAATCCAAAGAATGTATTCAGGTTTTACACAATACTGATTCAAAATTATTCCAACTACTCTTTTTCCCTTCCCGAAATTTCCAAGCAAAACATTAAAAACCGCCGATAAGTACATAGCAGTTGCATGGGATGTAGTTCAACATGGACTCATCGCTTGGTCTTGCAGACCGCTTAGAGTCCTATTTATTATGTTTAGTATTTAATTTATTTTTTTATTCATTGTCCATTTATCAAGGGAATGAACTAATTCACCAGCAAAATCATCTAACCAATAATCAATACAATCATTGCTTTCTATATCGAAATTTGTCCATTTATTCCAAAAAACTTCAAGTGTATTAAATAGATCTGCATTTGTATCTGAGAGTATTTTTAATTGTTCGCTATAGTTTATATAGCTTACATCAGCTTTCATTGCGAAGTATTTACCGATATAATTATCTATTACTAATTTACTGTATGAATTTAAGAATTTAAAATTTCGCTTTATTTTTTTTGCATAACTTATTTCGCATTTATTCTCATAACTGTCCATAAGAAAACTCATTTTCTCATAGCCCATATTGCAAAAAATAGGTAACATTTTTACATGATTAATACAGTTTGTTACATGATTTATCAATTCGTCATGAAATATTTTTCTCAAATTTTGTTTCTCAAGTATTAATCCATGAATGTGTCCACAAACCATATTATCTTTAGTTTCCATGTAAAGATGAAGTAATTCATGAGAAACACATTCTTCTGTGGTTTTGTTTTCTGGTAAGTAGATGGTTGCCTGGTTATTTTGATAAAATAATCTTGCATTCTTTTCCTGAGTAAATTGAAAATTCAACGGATCGAATTTTTTCTTTACTTCATTTAGAAGCCAACTATTTCTTTGCGATATGTAATTTTCTATAGTTTCGATATCTTCTCTGTTATATTAAACAGTAGAGTAGAGCCTGATAGTCTGCTCAAATTCATATTTCTTTTTTTTTTCAAAGATAACAAAATTAGATTAGACTATCAGTACCCCCTTCATCAAACCGTGCATGAAGTTTTCCCTCACATGACCAACGGAAATCCGTATGGACGGCTTACCGATAGATTTCTTTATTTACTTTTCATAAGAATCTACCCGATTTAGGTATAACCAAGTGGCTGTAATGGTCACATAAACCTTCCCTTCTTATTTGAGTAAATACATAGTGGCTTTTAGATTAAATGTCAATTAAATTTCAGCCAAATAGGACTAAGCCAGTACTGAAAGACTTTATTCCATATCCACATATCTAAAGTAAAGCCCCTTTCCTAACCAAAGGTTTTGTTGTCCTTTGGGTCAAACAGTACTATGGGCTTCTCCGACTTCTCTTGTTCCCTTCTCGAATTTCGCTATGCTTATATCAAGTTGTTTAGGGTTGCCACTACCTTAAAACAAGAGACCTCCCACGTTCCGTATTAATCCATCTATAATCACGCCACCCCTATGACTCCGGTAGTTTACTAAATTTCATACGACTGTTATCCATTTTAGTATGGCAGGGTTCGAGACCGTCAAAACTCTCCCCAATTCTACAGATACACATCTCGAAGCTACTAAGGGTTTACGCTTTCGAATTGCGGCTTGATTATTTGAAAGAACGAAGCTTCAGCATCCTCCTCACGGAGTTATCTGTTCGCTTTTCTTCAGGGTGAACAGTCAATTGCCCTGACAGGATTTTCACCTACTGGATTAACTCAGCATCGTGGCACACTAACGTATTAGTATTTTATAAATCGTCCCCCAAAAATAATAAAATAAGCTGAAACGAAATGAAAAAATGCAAAAATACTGGAAATAAAACAGTAAGGGGGATGATTCATAAAATTATGTTGAACGATGCCGCACGACTGCTGCTATGGGTGTTTAGGGTCTAAGCCCCCGAGAGCTTCGCTAATTTCTAAACCGATGTTAATGGGGGCTTAGTCCCTTGGTGTTCAATAAGCAGTTTATTAGGATGTAAGGTTCCTTGATGGAATTAATAAGTGATTTCTGTTTTGTTATTATTAAATTGCCTTAAAAATGCGATGATATTTTGTATTTACTACAAACAAGAAAAGTTGTAATTTTGTAATATGGAACTATTTAATAAAGACATAGAAAAATTAACGAAATTATGCAGTAAATTCAGGGTTTTAAAACTATATGTATTTGGTTCAGCAATAAGTAACAAGTTTAGAAAAGATAGTGATATTGATTTTCTTGTAACATTTGATTCTGTTGACATAAATAACTATGCTGATAATTACTTCGATTTCAAATTCTCATTGGAAGATTTATTTAATAGAAAAATAGATTTACTTGAAGAAAAATCTATTAAAAATCCATTCTTAAAACAATCTATTGACTCTTCAAAGGAACTAATATATGGATAAAGAAATCATGACCTGGCTGTTTGATATTAATTCAGCAATTTCAGAAATTGATGGATTTTTTGAGGAAGGAAAAAAAATCTTTGAAAATTATCAGAAAGACATTAAAACAAAACGTGCTGTTGAAAGGAATTTAGAAATAATTGGAGAAGCGGTAAAAAGAATACTTGAAAAGAATAGCGAGATTGAACTTTCAAACGCAAGAAAGATTGTAGATGCAAGGAATAGAATAATACACGGTTATGATACAATTTCTGATGATGTGATTTGGGGGATAATAATCAGACATCTGCCAAAATTAAAGATTGAAGTTGAAAAACTGATGAAAAAATAATACGAATGCTCAGCTTGCACTTGTTTGTAATGAGTACCTCATAATAAGTCGTTATACCAGCAAATAACGTTCCTTAGGAAAAAGGGATGGCATCCCTCAGGCAGAATAAAGCAGGTAACAATCATACATTTAACCTCGTAAGGGATGCCATCCCTTAACTTGCCAAAATATTGATAATTCAAGGATAGCAAAATTTAGCTTTCTGGGGAGAAATGGATTCCATCTTTCAAAAAGATGGAATCCTTAGTTTACAAGTGATTTCTGTTTTGTTATTATAAAATTGCGGTAAAAATGCGATGATAATAACTTCTTTCACTCAAGAATGAAGTTTTAGTATCTTCGCAAAAAAAATTATATCAACTTATTTATTTGATTAGAAAAATAAAAATGGATGAATGAAAATCTCGACCCCAGCGCCCAAACGTTGTCACAAGCAGAAAAGGAAATCGAAAAAGTATTAAGGCCACCTGATTTTGACAACTTTGCAGGACAAAAAAGTGTAGTCGAAAACTTAAAGATTTTTGTTGAAGCAGCCAAACAAAGAGGCGAATCATTGGATCATGTTTTATTGCACGGCCCTCCGGGATTGGGTAAAACAACTTTATCATACATTATTGCTAATGAATTAGATGTAGGCATAAAAGTATCATCCGGCCCTGTTTTGGATAAACCCGGTGATTTAGCCGGATTATTAACAAGCCTCGAAGAGAACGAAGTTTTATTTATTGATGAAATTCATCGCTTAAGCCCTGTTGTAGAAGAATATTTATATTCAGCAATGGAAGATTACAAGATTGACATTATGATTGAAACAGGCCCTAATGCCAGGAGTGTTCAAATCGCAGTCAATCCCTTTACTTTAATTGGAGCTACAACACGTTCGGGATTGCTTACAGCTCCATTACGTTCACGTTTTGGAATTAATTCTCGTCTGTCATATTATGATTCCGAAACACTTAGAGGAATTATTAAACGTTCGGCATCTATTCTTCGAATTCCCATAGTTGATGATGCCGCAATTGAAATTTCAAGACGAAGCCGTGGAACACCACGAATTGCCAATATGCTTTTAAGACGTGTCAGAGATTTTGCTCAGATCAAAGGTAACGGCACCATAGATATGCAAATCTCTAAGTATTCATTATCTGCTTTAAATGTTGATGTTAACGGACTTGATGAAATGGATAATAAAATATTATCGGCAATAGTTGATAAATTTAATGGCGGACCGGTTGGTTTGACAACAATTGCTACTGCCGTTGGGGAAGACCCGGGAACGATCGAAGAAGTTTATGAGCCGTTTTTAATCATGGAAGGATACATTATGCGTACGCCGAGGGGTCGCGAAGCAACTGATTTAGTCTATCGCCATCTTGGAAAAGAAAAAAAGCCGGAACAAAGAAAGCTTTTCTGATGCCGGAAAACAGAAAAAAAATCATTTCGGAATTTATTAAAACAAAAGCCGGCGAGCTTGGTTTTTTTCAATGTGGTATTTCTAAAGCGGGTTTTCTGAAAGATGAGTCGGAAAAAATTCATGATTGGCTTAATAAAGGTTTCCAAGGCGAAATGCATTATATGCAAAATAATCTTGAAAAACGCCTTGACCCAAGTCTTTTGCAAGAAAATGCCAAATCAATAATTTCGGTATTATTTAATTATTTTCCCGAAAAAACAGACTTCCAGGATAACAATTTCATAGTTTCAAAATATGCTTTCGGTAAGGATTACCATTTTATATTAAAATATAAGCTTAAAGAACTTTTACGAAGTATTGAAGAAAAATTCGGCAAAGTTTCTGCAAGAATATTTGTTGATTCGGCTCCCGTTTTGGAAAAAGCCTGGGCAGAGCGAGCAGGATTAGGTTGGATTGGAAAAAATACCTGTTTGATAAACAAAAAATCAGGGTCATTTTTTTTTATTGGAGAAATCATTCTTGATATTGAATTAGAATATGATGTACCTCATAAAAATTATTGTGGTAGTTGCACTAAATGTTTGGATGCATGCCCGACTAATGCATTAATTAAGCCTTACACTCTTGATTCGCGAAAATGTATTTCCTATTTAACTATTGAAAACAAAGAAAATTTACCTGATGATTTAAAAGATAAGTTTGAAGGCCGAATTTTTGGTTGTGATATTTGCCAGGATGTTTGTCCGTATAACCGATTTTCAACAAAAAATACTGAGCCTGATTTATCACCAAGTTATGAGTTTAAAAATCTTAAAAAAGAAGATTGGATAAATCTTAATAAAGAAGATTTCAATCGAATTTTTAAAAAGTCAGCACTTAAACGAATAAAATTTGAAGGATTGAAAAGGAATATTGATTTTGTATCTTGATTTATTTCCCCCACGAAAATGAATCTGTTTTTAAACCTGCAATTGAAATAACTCTGTCAATAACCGTTTCGCAAAGTTCAGAAATATCTTTCGGTTTACTATAAAATGTAGGTGAGGCAGGACAGATAACTCCTCCGGCCAAAGTGATGATTTTCATATTTTCTAAATGGATAAGATTTAAAGGCATTTCACGCATAACAAGGATCAATTTTCGCCTTTCTTTCAAAATCACATCTGCTGAGCGTATCATCAAATCATTCGATATTCCGGAGGCAATTCTTCCAAGAGTTCCCATTGTGCAAGGACAAATTATCATGGTATCGAAATTTGCCGATCCGGAAGCAAAAGGTGCAAAAAAATCATTTGGTTCATAAATTTTAAATGGAATATCTGCATAATCTTCATTTCCTAATTCATATTTCCAAACTGTTTTAGCATTTTTTGAAAATATTACACCACATTCCTCAACTTGAGGAAACAAAGAGTTGATTTTCTGAAAAAGAATTTTAGCATAAATTGCACCGCTTGCACCTGTTACACCTATAATTAGTTTCATTGATTTATAATTTATTAATCCGGTAATAAATAGAAAGCACCAAAGCATCGCTGTATTGTCCGTAGGAACCAAAACGCGGTACACCCTGCTTGTTTTTACGTAATCCGGTAACTGAATTATTTGTTCGGAAATTAATAGAAAATTTTTCATCAATTGAATAATACAATCCAAAAATCAGATTTAAATTCATTTTTCTGAAAGGGTTATCTGCAACACTTTGATGATTTTTTTCTTCAAAATGGCTTAATAAAAAATCACAGCCTAATCCAAATTCAACTTTAAACTTTTTTAAAAAACTATGTTGGTATAAAACCGGAAGTTCGATGTAATTCAATCTCATTATATACTCATCATAAAGCCCTTTTTCGGGTTCAGGATTAAACCTGCTTCCTTTCTGGATGAATGATAATTCCATTTGTATCAACGAACGATTCGACAGTTCGACATTGACAAATACACCGCCCGAGAATCCAAGTTTATCAAAACCTGAGTAAGTGTCACCAGCAACTTGTGAACCGACAAGCCCGCCCATTATTCCGCCATTAAATATGATCTGTGATTTGGCCATTATCCCGAGGGACAAAAACAGGCAAATAATTAAAAATCTAAATAATTTCATAATGCAAATTTTTATCAAAAATATTTTCGATAAAAATAGTGAAAAAATCATTACTCACATATTCCTGGCTTTCCTTCAGGATCATTTTCTTGCCCAAACCATGCCACAACATAATCCCCATAAATGCCTATTCCGAGGGATTTCCATTGTGCTTTTTTCCATTGGCCCCGATTAATAATAATTGAATTATGCCCTTTGCTTTTTTTCCATCCTTTTAATGAAGCCTCTGCCTGATTAGCCAAATCAGCCGGATACGTCGAAAAGAAAGCAATTTCGTAGCCTATCCCACTATAATTTGTTAATTCTTTTGGTTTACCCCACATACATTCCGCTTTTCGATGATCTTTGGTATAGCAACATGACGACCAATCTCCTTTGTTCGACCATGAGTGCATATTACATCTTTCGGATTCTTTATAATTTTCTGCAAGGTCTTTTGCATGGGTTTTCGCAACAAAACTTAAGGACTTTGAAAATTCTATCGCAGGAAGCCCTTTATCTTTACGATAATTATTTATCAATTTGTAGAGCTCAAATTCGGTTTTCGATATACAAAATTCAGGTAGTACTTTCTTATCCTGAGCCAATAATAAACTTCCTGAAAAAGTATAAATTAAGAAAAAAATAATAAATCGGATTTTCATGCTAACAAATAAATTTGTTTAATTCGTTTTCGGTTTTTAAAACTTGATTTTTTGAAGATTATTGTAGATGATAGGTTGCTCTGGGTTTTGAGAATTTTTATACACACTAAGCGTATTTTATTTGTAAGGATAGTGTTTTTTCTTCTTTTAATTTTCAAATAAATTAAGAGAAAAGAATAGGCTAAAAACCTATCAATAACTTATATTGCTATCTGCTTATTTTCAATAACAAACAAGAAAAAATATATTTGACTTTTGCGTTTTTATATTGTATATTAGCGTCCTAATAGATAAAGCGGTAAATATGCTTTTACATGATGAGTTTATAAATTTGTAATTAAAGTATAAACCATTAAGATCAAAGAATTTAATGAATTTATTAGGATATAAAAAGAAGGATTCTTACCAAAGATATGTTATCTTAATCAATAGGTTATTACTATCATTTTTCAGCCTATTGAGTCAAATCCATAAAAGAAGTACGTCCCACTACCCATAAGTTGTTTAGATTGTCTGCAAACATTTTTCTTAATATGGATAATGTTTCATGAGTGCAAACAAAGTTCTCCAAAAGAAAAGTCTAAGGCATCTATTTTCAACATCTAATTAATAATAAACTTATAATTATGAAAAAAAATTACAAAAATTATATAAAGATAATTTGCTTTCTTTTTTTCAGCGTATTATCAGCTCAGATAAAAGGACAGCATTTTAATTTTGAAGGCGGGAATGCTGTTGATCCTGTATGGATAATATTTTTTCAGGAAGTAACATTAGGAGGTGTTGATTTAGAAGCCGGCGACGAAATTGCCATCTTCGATGGTGGAAAAATGGTAGGAGCGTTTATTTTAACACAGGTTTGTACTCCAGCTAATTTCTTTGAAAACGATTTAGCTGCTTTCAGTACACTTAATAGCGGGCCGGGATATACACCCGGAAACCCTGTTTCCTTCAAATGCTGGGATGCAAGCCTGGAAATAGAAAGTGAAAGCTTTGGAATTACTTTCCAAAATCCTTACGGGGATGCATGGACACAAAGCCTTTTTCCACCGGGTGACGGAGAATATAGTATAGTTAATCTTAATTTTAACTGGATTTATGTTGGAAATATTACAGGTACAATAACAAATGCCGAAACATCTCAACCAATTGAAGGATGCGTTGTAACGCTTGAAGGTACTTCCCACACAGCAACCTCAGTTTTGGATGGAACTTATTTAATTGAAGATATTGAAATCGGGAATTATTCGCTTACTGCAAGTGCTGCCGGATATCATCCTGAAACTATTTTCGATGTGGAAGTAATTAGCTGTGAAACAACAATTCTAAACTTTAATCTTTTAACTCTATTACCCTCTCAATATTATAATCTGAATGAAGGATATCAACTTATTTCATCACGTTTGATTTCCGGAAACCCCGATATGCAAAATATTTTTCAGAACAATCTTGATAATCTTGAGTTTGTACGAAATACTGCGGGTTTTATGCTTCAAAAAATTGGCCCTGTCTGGGTCAATAATATTGGTAACTGGGTTAATACGGAAGGTTACTTAATTAAAATGAGTTCGGCTGATGAATTAGCAATTACCGGTACTGCAATTGACCCACAAACACCAATCGCACTCACAACAGGTTATCAAATAATAGGTTATTTACCCGGCCAGGCCATGAATACCGAAGATGTTTTTCAGGATGTTTTAGGTAGCCTTGAATTTGTTAGAAATACAGCGGGATTTATGTTCCAAAAAATTGGCCCTGTGTGGGTTAATAATATTGGAGACATGCAAGCCGGTGAAGGATATCTTATTTATATGAATTCCGATAATGTTTTGATATATCCCGGTTCAGCATCATTTTCTTGTGGTGAGGTCTTAACAGATGCACGCAACCAACAAACTTACAACACAGTTCTAATCGGTGAGCAATGTTGGATGGCCGAAAATCTGAATATAGGAACAATGATAAATGGTACCGAAGAAATGACCGACAATAGTGAAATTGAGAAATATTGCTATGAGAATAATACTGTAAATTGTGATGATTTCGGTGGATTATATCAATGGAATGAAATAATGCAATATGTCAGCGATACTGCCGTACAGGGAATATGCCCCGATAACTGGCATATTCCTACTGATTATGAATTAAAAATACTGGAAGCAACAGTTGACAGCCAATATCCTGTCAGCGATCCGGTTTGGAATAATACAGGTGATAGAGGTTTTGATGCAGGTTTAAATTTAAAATCAACTACCGGCTGGAATTATGCAGGAAACGGAACTGATCTTTTCGGATTTACTGCCTTAGCATCCGGCTTTCGTAGTTATGTAGGAATTTTCAATTATTTAGGTGATTGTGCTCATATTTGGTCTTCAACAGAAGATGGAAATAACCTTGTCTGGAATAGAAAATTGTTTTATGGTTTTGATAATATCGGACGCTACAACAGCGGTATGGGATTTGGTTTTAGTGTTCGTTGTTTACTGGATGAAATAAACCGGGCTCCGGAAACACCTTCTTCACCCAATCCCGAGGATAATTCAATTGATCAATCAGTAGAAACCGATCTTTCTTGGACATGTACTGATCCCGATAATGATCCCTTAACCTATGATATTTATTTTGGAACCGGAACTACACCACCTTTGGTGGCTACAGCACAAAGCGGAACAACTTATGATCCGGGGACATTGGAATATAATACCGAGTATTTCTGGAAAATTGTTGCCCACGACTATTATAACAATATAACTCAAGGGCCGATTTGGAGTTTTACAACAGAGGAACAACAATTTACTTGTGGTATTCCCTTTACCGACTCCCGTGACGGACAAACATACAACACCGTACAAATCGGCACACAATGCTGGATGGCCGAAAACCTGAATATCGGTACCATGATAAACGGCAGCGAAGAAATGACAGATAATTCTGTTATTGAAAAATATTGTTATGATAATAATACCGCAAATTGTGATGAATACGGAGGTTTATATCAGTGGAATGAAATGATGCAATATACTACAATAGCCGGAGTGCGAGGTATTTGCCCAAGCGGTTGGTATTTACCAACCGACGAAGAATGGACAACACTTACAGATTTTCTTGGAGGAGAAAGCGTTGCAGGTGGAAAAATGAAAGAGGCCGGAACAGTACATTGGAGTTCACCAAATGCAGGAGCTACTAATGAAAGCGGATTCACTTGCCTTCCCGGCGGCAACCGTAATCCTGATCATAGTTTCTCTTATCTCACATTATACACCAACTTTTGGTTGTCAAGTGAGTACAGTGGTTCAAACGCATGGATACGGGGCCTTCATTATAACAGCAGTATTGTAAGCCCTTATAATTATACTAAGTTCTCCGGTTTTTCTGTTCGTTGCTTGAAAGACCCGGCAAACCAACCCCCTGAAATCCCTTCTACCCCAAATCCTGAAGATGAAGCCGTGAACCAATCCACAGATATTGATCTTTCATGGACATGCATTGACCCCGAAGGTGATCCACTGACTTATGATATTTATTTTGGTGCCAATGCCACACCACCTCAGATAGCAACAGGACAAACTGGAACGACTTATGATCCGGGAACACTGCAAGGCAATACTGAATATTTTTGGAAAATTATAGCTCACGATAACCAAAGCAATACTACCGAAGGGCCTGTCTGGAGTTTTACTACTGAAACATGGGTTTGTGACAATCCCTTTACCGATTCTCGTGATGGACAAATCTACAACACAATAATTATTGGTACTCAATGCTGGATGGCTGAAAACCTGAATTCGGGTACAATGATAACCGGTACTACTGGAATGTCAGACAATGCGGTGATTGAAAAATATTGTTACGAAAACAACTCTGCTAATTGCGATGAATATGGTGGACTATACCAATGGAATGAGATTATGCAATATACAAGTACAGAGGGAGTGCAAGGAATTTGCCCTACAGGTTGGTATATTCCTACAGATGATGAATGGAAAATATTGGAGGGTAATGTTGATAGCCAATATCCGGTTGGCGACCCTGTTTGGGATAATACGGATTGGAGAGGTCTTGATGCAGGATTAAACCTTAAATCAACAACCGGCTGGAACGGTACTGATTTATATGGATTTTCCGCCTTGCCCGGTGGTTTCCGCGGTTATGATGGTAATTTCTCCAATATGAGTTCTTTCGCTTTATTTTGGTCTTCAACTGAAGATATAAATAATCTTGCATGGGATAGAAGATTGCACAATACTTACGGAGGTGTAGCCCGTTACAACAGCGGTGAAGGATTTGGTTTTAGCGTTCGTTGCTTATTGAATGAAACAAACCAGGCTCCGGAAACACCTTCTTCACCTAATCCCGAGGATAATTCAATTGATCAATCAATAGAAACCGATCTTTCGTGGACATGTACTGATCCTGATAATGATCCTATAACTTATGATATTTATTTTGGCACCGAAGCCACACCACCCCAATTAGCAACAGCCCAAACCGGAACAACTTATGATCCGGGAAATTTGGAAAACGATACAGAGTATTTCTGGAAGATTGTTGCTCACGATGATCACAGTAATACTACCGAAGGGCCTGTTTGGAGTTTTATCACAATTGTAAACTCACCACCAGAATCACCTTCTACACCAAGCCCTGAGGATAATGCCGAAGATCAATCCATAGAAATTGATATTTCATGGACATGCACCGATCCCGAAGGAGACCCGCTGACCTATGATGTTTATTTCGGAACCCAATCAACTCCTCCACAGGTAACAACAGGGCAAACAGGAGCAACTTTTGATCCGGGAAATTTGGAAAACTACACCGAATATTTCTGGAAAATTATTGCTCACGATGACCATTCTAATACTACCGAGGGTCCTGTTTGGAGTTTTTTCACAATCGCAAACTCCCCACCAGAATCACCTTCTACACCAAATCCTGTGGATAATGCCGAAAATCAATCAATTGAAGTTGATCTTTCGTGGACATGTAACGACCCCGATGGCGATCCTCTTACTTATGATATTTATTTTGGTACCGAAGCCACACCACCGCAGGTAGTACAAGACCAAACACAAACAACTTATGACCCGGGAACATTGGAATACAATACTGAATATTTCTGGAAAATTGTTGCTCATGATGACAATACCCCTGTTTATTCTACAGAAGGACCCATCTGGAGTTTTACAACAGAAATATGGGTTTGCGATAATCCTTTTATTGATTCTCGTAACGGGCAAACTTACAACTCCATACAAATTGGAGAGCAATGCTGGATGGCAGAAAACCTGAATATTGGTATAAGAATTGATAGTGCTATTACTATGTCAGACAATAGTGTAATTGAAAAATATTGTTATGGCGATAATACAACAAATTGTAATAATTACGGTGGACTTTACCAATGGAACGAAATGATGGAATATACATCTACACAGGGCGTACAAGGAATTTGCCCTTTAGGCTGGCATATTCCTGCAGATGACGAATGGAAAATACTTGAGGGTACGGTTGACAGCCAATATCCTGTTGGCCACCCAATTTGGAATAGTACAGGTTGGAGAGGGTATAATGCAGGTCTTAATTTAAAAACAACAAATGGATGGAACGGAAATAACTATTATGGATTTTCAGCTTTGCCCGGCGGCTACCGTGACCCCGGAGGTAGTTTTAATGGTTTTAGTGAGTACGCTTACTTCTATAGTTCTTTGCCTTCTGGTTCCGGTGCATGGAGCCGCGCCTTGGCCTCTGGTTATTCTACAGTATTCAGGAATATCGTCAACCAAGATGCCGGATGTTCCGTCCGTTGCCTTAAGGATGAAATAAACTATCCTCCTGAAACACCTTCTTCTCCCATTCCTGAGAATGGAGTTGAAAACCAATCTATAGAAATTGATATTTCGTGGACATGCAGCGATCCTGAAGGTGACCCTCTAACTTATGATATTTATTTTGGCACCGAAGCAACTCCACCACAGGTAGCATCAGGACAAACAGAAACAACTTATGATCCGGGAACATTGGAATACAATACAGAATATTTTTGGAAAATTGTTACTCATGACGACCATAGCAATACTACAGAAGGGCAAATATGGAGTTTTACCACAGTTATAAACTTACCACCAGAATCACCTTCTACCCCAAGTCCTAATGATGGAGCCGAAAACCAATCCATAGAAGTTGATATTTCGTGGACATGTAGCGATCCTGAAGGAGACCCTCTGACTTATGATATTTATTTTGGTACCGGAGCTACTCCGCCACAGGTCGCAACAGGTCAAACAGAAACAACATACAATCCGGGAACATTAGAAAAGAACACAGAATATTTCTGGAAAATTGTTGCTCACGATGACCATAGCAATACTACCGAAGGGCCAGTTTGGAGTTTTACTACACTTGTAAACTTACCCCCTGAATCACCATCTTCCCCAAGTCCTGAGCATGAAGCCGAAAACCAATCCATAGAAGTTGATCTTTCGTGGACATGCACCGACCCCGAAGGCGATCCTCTGACTTACGATATTTATTTTGGTACCGAAGCCACACCACCACAAGTAGCAATAGCACAAACTGAAATAACTTATGATCCGGGAATATTAGAATATAACACAGAATATTTTTGGAAAATTGTTGCTCACGATGACCAAAGTAATACTACAGAAGGGCCGGTTTGGAGTTTCACCACAGTAAACTTACCCCCTGAACCACCTTCTTCTCCAAATCCTGAGCATGAAGCCGAAAATCAATCCATTGAAGTTGATCTTTCGTGGACATGCACCGACCCCGAAGGCGACCCTTTAACTTATGATATTTATTTTGGCACCGAAGCCACTCCGCCACAGGTTGCAACAAGCCAAACAGAAACAACTTTTGATCCTGGAACATTGGAAAGCCACATTGAATATTACTGGAAAATTGTTGCTCATGATGACCACAGCAATACTACAGAAGGCCCTGTTTGGAGTTTTATTACTGAAGCAGCTTGTGGTGAACCGTTTATTGATCCTCGCGATGGACAAACATACAACACAACATTAATCGGTAGCCAATGCTGGATGGCAGAGAATTTAAATATCGGTGCACAGATAAGTGGTGGACAAAACATGACGGACAATAGTGTAATTGAAAAATATTGTTATGATAATAATCCCGGAAATTGTAATTATTACGGTGGTTTATATCAATGGAACGAAATGATGCAATATTCTATTACACCCGGTGAACAAGGTATATGTCCTGCGGGCTGGCATTTGCCTACCGATGATGAATGGAAAATACTTGAAGGTACGGTTGACAGCCAATATCCTGTAGGAGACCCGATTTGGAATAATGCAGGATGGAGAGGGTATAATGCAGGCCTTAATTTAAAATCAAATAGTAGCTGGGACGGAAATAACTATTATGGATTTTCTGCTTTACCTGGAGGATTCTGGGACCCAGGAGATGGTTTCAACAATTTGAGCAATTATAATCATTTATGGACTTCATCATCTTCAGGTGGCGGTGCATGGAGTCGTTCTTTGACCTCCAACTATCATACTGTGTACAGGAATATTTTCAACCAAGGATATGGCTTTTCCGTTCGCTGCATAAAAGGGCAAGCATTCCAATGTGGCAATCCCATTACTGACCCACGCGACCAACAAACCTACGAAACCATTGAGATAGGAGAACAATGCTGGATGGCAGAAAACCTGAATATAGGTACTATGATAAGCGGCAGCCAACCTCAGCAAAACAATGGCACTATTGAAAAATACTGCTATGGTAATAGCTCTGGTAATTGCAATGAATACGGCGGTTTATATCAATGGGACGAAATGATGCAATACACTACAACGCAAGGCGTGCAAGGTATTTGCCCGAGTGGCTGGCATTTACCAACCGACGGAGAATGGACAATCTTAACTGATTTTCTTGGAGGCGTAGGTGTAGCAAGTGGGAAAATGAAAGAAACCGGCACAACACATTGGGCTTCACCAAATACTGGTGCTACAAATGAAAGCGGGTTTACGGCCCTTCCGGGTGGTAACAGAACCACTAGTGGTAGTTTCTACCATCTCATTAACTTCGCCTACTTATGGTCTTCGAGTGAAATTGGTTATCTCGACTCTGGTTCCGGCTCCTCAGTTATGGTTCCGCTTGTGTAAGCCCTGACCGTCTCTATAAGGACTTTGGTTTTAGTGTTCGTTGCGTTCAGGATTAGTGATTCGATTATTTGATATTTAACGCTCTGTCTCGCCTACGGCGAGACAGAAAAATTTTTGGAAAATGGAAAATTGCAAAATTTGGGGATTGATGTAGAGACGTTGAATGCAACAATCTAAAAAAAAATGTTAATTATAAATCATAAACATATAATAATTAAAAAAAATAATTAATAAAATGTTCTATAAATAATAAAATTGGAGGTAAAAATGTTTAAAAATGAAAAATCCCGAATAGTTTCGGTTAAAAAAACAATTGTTTTATTAAGTTTAATCTTAATGTATGGACAAATACTGTTTGCTACAAGCATTAATTTAGCTGACGATAAGCCTAAGGAGGGAATAAATTCTGCAAATACAAATAATGCTGTTCTTGTTTCTTCTGAAAAATCAGATAAACCGGTTGCAAATATTCCTGCAAGGCCCGAACATTATAAAGTAATTGATGGAAATCCCTGTGATCCTGTCTGGACAATTTATTTTGAACAAGGAGCACTTAGCATCGGTGATGAAATTGTGGTATATGATGGAGAAATACTTGTTGGTGCCGGGATCGTAATTTCCGATAATATTCTTGATAATGTTATTCCGATTTTCAGTAACCTCTATAAAAGTGGCAATTATCCTATATTCAGAGTTTGGAGTAAAAATGAAAAAGAAGAATTATTTTTAACAGATTTTTCATACATAAATCCTTACGGAGATGCATACATAGAAGAAGTTTTCCCTCAAACAGACGGAGAATATAGTATGTTGAACTTTTCTGTTACCGGAATATCTAATGATAACTATAATCATCCTTCTTTATCAATCTATCCGAATCCTTCCGAGGGAATATTTAATATTTCAATAGAGAGGGTAAACGTTAATTTGTTTTGTGAAGTTATGGATTTAAGAGGTAATGATTATTGTAATTTTGAATTTTCAGGAATAAAAGGATCTACAACAAAGCAACTTGATTTGAAAGAATTGCCTGCCGGAGTTTATTTTATAATCTTTAGCGGAAAAGATTTTTATAAGGTTAAAAAGATTATAATTCAATAAAAAGGGATAACTAATAAAAATAACTATCCGCTTTTCTGGGAGGCTAATACAATAGTGTTAGGTATATGAAGTAGGCACCCATAATCAATAAATTACCCGAAACTCCCTCTTCCCGTTTGGATTGATGGATACTCCATTTTGAACTAATACTTGATCCTGCGAATTAGATGCCGATAGATATCTAAAAAAGTAAGGAACAGCATACTTTAACCATATCACTATTGCAACAACGAATGCTTACAGAACACCAAGCGAATACCATGATAACAGTAAATGTTAATTCTTAAACATTTGCATCTACCTTGCCTAGTTTTCAAGCAAGTTTATTGTTCAAATTCGTCTTTAGGTAATCTTTACCACTATTCGGCTTTTTCTTCTGCTGATTTATTATCCTCAGTTTCAGTTTTAGGTTCTAGCGGTTTTTGCTCTTCTTTTACCTCAGTTTTTTCTTCTATTTTATCTTCAACTTTATTCTCCGAAGCTTCAATACTTTTAGTTTCAGAATCTTTTTTCTTGCCACCACCTCTTCTTCGTCTCGTTGTTTTTACTTTTTTATCTTCTTTTTCAGATAAAAGGTTTTCATTATAATCAACAAGCTCTATTAAACACATTTCAGCATTATCGCCGAGGCGATTGCCTGTTTTTAATATCCTTGTATATCCTCCAGGACGATTTGCAATCTTTACTGAAATATCTCTAAATAATTCTGAGACAGCCTCTTTATTTTGCAAATAACTAAATACCACTCTTCTTGAGTTAGTTGAGTCGTCTTTTGATTTTGTAATCAGGGGTTCAACATAACATCTCAAAGCCTTAGCTTTTGCAAGCGTTGTATTTATTCTTTTATGAAGTATTAATGACGAAGCCATATTACTTAACATAGCTTTCCTGTGAGAACTTGTTCTGCTTAAAT
>Ga0208648_1001396_pt1 | contig 19894 bp, 11 predicted proteins | sample AntAceMetag02UKL_FD_184772 | JGI IMG/M metagenome (GOLD analysis project Ga0208648, IMG submission 184772) | Saline lake microbial communities from Ace Lake, Antarctica - Antarctic Ace Lake Metagenome 02UKL (SPAdes) (version 2) | ecosystem: Environmental > Aquatic > Non-marine Saline and...
TTTTCCCTTGATTTGGCCTCCGGAGACATTTGTCGAAACGTAGACAGGTTCTATTCGGACTGAACGAGGAGAAACGTGACCGCAAAACGGGACTTGCTGCTATCGAACGAGATCTTTGCTCGAGACCATGCTGGAGCGATGCGGAAACGGCACCCTGGAAACGGAGTGAGCCGCTGCTCAGCGCCGTGTCTGTATGGGAGTAACACTGAGGGATCCGCCATGAAGCCTGGCCACCATGAAGGTAGTGCCGGATGACAAATCACAAGGCTCTGATCATCGGACTGGATGGAGGGACGTGGTCGGTCCTCCAGCCCTTGATCGATGCGGGGTATCTGCGGCACATCCCCGCCCTGGTGAAGCGTGGTGTTTCTGGTGTACTTCGGTCCACCGTGCCACCGATCACTCCTGTCGCCTGGGCTTCCTTCCAGACAGGCGTCAATCCGGGCAAGCACGGGGTGATGGGTTTCGAGAACTTCGATCGGGATACGAAGCAGCTCGACCTGGTGACTTCCGACTCACTGCGAGTGAAGACACTCTGGGAGCTTGTCAGCGACGCGGGCAGGCGCGTGATCGTGATCAATGTTCCCCTTACGTTTCCACCGCACCCAGTCAACGGCTTGCTGGTCTCAGGCATGTTCACACCCAGTGTCCGCTCCAACTACACCTATCCACGGCAACTGGCGCAGGAGATTAAGACAGTCATACCATCATACTCAATCCTCAAGGATCATGAGTTTGCCTCTGACTTCACTGGTGACTACACGCCCTTTCTTGGCGCCCTGGCTAACGGTGTGGGCCAACGGGCCCAGTTGGCGATGTACCTTCGGGACCGCTATGAATGGGATCTCCTGATGGTGCACTTTCAAGAGCCCGACGTTCTGCAACACAGGCTATGGCCCCACCTTGACCGAGAGCATCCAGATCACGACCCGCAGGCATTTGCCCAAATTGGACGGTTCTATGCCTACCTCGACTCGATGGTTGGACTGCTTCTGGAGGGTCGTCGCGGCGAGCTGTTCACCTTCCTCGTATCCGACCATGGCTTCCAACGGCACTGGGCTACTATCAACCTGAACGAGTGGCTTGGGCAGAGAGGCTACCTCAGGCTTCATCACGCAGGGCCACGAGGGCTACCCAGAAGGCTCATGTTGCTGGCGCGCCATCTGGATCGTCTGGGCCTGCGCAACAGGCTCCTGCATCGCTCCACTAAGGAAGCGCTTCTTAATGCAGTACAGCAGAACGCCATGGTGGATTGGTCGCGCACCAGCGCCTTCTCAATTGGCCGGGAGACCTATGGGCTCATCTACTTGACGGTAGAAGAGGAGGAGCGCGAGTATCACAGAACCCTGCTGGAACACGATCTGCTTTCGCTGCGCGATCACCTAACAGGCGAACAGATCGTAGTTGGCTGCCGATCAGGCAAGGAGGTGTATACAGGCGCTGCCGAGGACAGCTTCATCCCCGACTTAGTCGTCATCCCACGACCCGGCTACACCTTCGGCACCACCATAGGTGGTGGCAAGGTGTTCCAGGCCGTCACGGCCGCAAGTCGCCATGCTGGAACACATCATGAAGCTGGCATCTTTGTGATTGACGGGCCTGGGCTCGGTGTGGCGGAGCCGGCACTGCGTGCGAGCATCATGGATGTAGCCCCCACGGTACTGGCGCTCATGGGTATCCCCATCCCCACCTACATGGACGGTCAGGTCCTGAATTGCTGTCGCTTGCCCGGAGATACCAGCCCACAATACTACGAGGAGCAACCGCGAGAGCAAGTGGCGGGATCTGCAGTGGCCTCCCAGGGGGACGAGGACATGGTGCGGGAACGCCTCAGGGGTCTTGGTTACCTCGACTGACAGGCTGTGCTCGCGGTCTCAGGTCACGAGCAGGCAATGGGGGAGGGTTGGCTGATGAAGACGGCTGGGAGGCAGGTGGTATCGCTGTCACACGCAGAGGCAAGTAGAAGGATGTGCCTGGTAGGTTTTCGCGGACTGGCGGATAGTGATCGAGCTTGGGCGAGATCGCATGCCTAGGCTGCGACAGACTCTGAGGCCTCGCTGCTGGGCAGCGAGCTGCAAGCGCCAGTGGTCGCTGGGGGACCCGTGACTCTGCTGACTATCCTCGGCCCGTCTCATGCGATAGGAGAGCGAGCCTTCGGCCAGCCCCGGTCATCACTGAGGGACCGACTCACCCTAACCGCTGCCGCGAAAGAGGTCGAACGCTGCGATCACATGTGTCCGACGGGTATATCTCTGGCGATGATGTGATGAGCGCGCTGCACTCAGGGGAACAGGGTCTCGGAGGCAGAGTGCGGTCACGTGGCGCTGCGTGATCTGGCAGTCTGGCCTGCGCCAGGGGATACGGTTGATGATCGATGCACCTGCACCGCAAAGAAGTCTGAGCGTGAGGCCCCATCTGCTTGCCGGAAGCTTCGTCGCGCTGGGCTGCCATGGACTGTGCTGCCAGTGGCACCTGGAACGGCGGTCCAGGCATTTGGCGCCGGCTCATCAGCGCTCATCTCGCGGCCGGAGGTCCACGTGCAAGACTTGGCATCTGCCTGTGGAGTGGCCGTCAGCCAGCACCCGCAGAAATCCAGCAGCACACGTGCCGTCCAAGCGTCCTCCGGGCAGGCTTAGGCAGTAGGTTGGTGCAGCGCCAATGATGCGGAAAGCACTCCCTAGATACTCTCTCTTGATCGCACTCGGAATGACCTACGGCACACTTGCTGCACTGCTGGCCAGTCTGGCCCAGTACGAGGTGGCTATTGCGACAGTCATGTTTGCGCTGTGCACTCTGGGCTTGGTAGTGCACTCATGCCATCTCGGACTGGCGCAACCAGCCATAGCGATCGTGCTGGGAGCGCTGCTGTTGCGGGCAGCTGTGGCCGTCGCCGATTGGAAGTTCAAGTTTCTGCCCTACAGCCTATACGACGCTGTGAGGTTTGAGGCCCTGGGCTGGGAGATCGCATCTGCGTGGCGCAGCGGACGGACTGCGCTCATCCAGGCCAGCTCCGAAGTGTCAAGCTATGCTCACTGGATTGCCATCCTACAATACTTCTTCGGCCGCTCCACCCTCCTGCTCCGGATGGTGAATGCGACGCTCGGAGCCTTGACAGTAGTAAATGTGTATCGCATCGCCAGACTGGTGTTCTCGGACCCTCGGGCGCCCAAGAGGGCAGCTCTGCTGGCTGCTGTCTTTCCGTCGGCCACCATGTTCAGTGCCGTTCCGCTAAGAGAGGCTCTCGTTATCCTGCTCATCTCTGCGTATGTGCTCTACACACTGCTCTGGATCCGGACATTCAGGCTGCCCTGGCTGATCGTGGCCCTGTCATTCTCTGTGCTTGCCGGCTTGCTCCGCCCCGAGAACTTGCCTATCTACTGGATTGCACTGCTGCCCAGTCTGATCTCCTATTTGGGCAGAACGGTGAGGAGCAGCATTGTGGGATTGGTGTTGGTAGCAGTGCTCATTGCCGTCGCGCTTCTACTCCTCTTCGCCGCGCTGCAGACACCGAGTTTCTCCATACTGAAGCAGGCAGATGTTGCTTGGCTGGGGAATCTTCGTGCTCGGCGAGCAAGGGGGGAGGCCGTCTACCTGGCTGGCAGTGGCTACTCCTCCCTGGGAGAACTGCTGGGACTGTTACCCCTGGGAACCCTGCATTTCCTTCTCGCTCCATTCCCATGGCAGGCGAGCACCCCCATAGAGCTCTTGGCCAGCCTAGATGGCCTGCTCGTACTATGCATTCTGCTGCTCGCACTTGCTGGCCTTCGAGACCTGTGGGCGCGAGAGCGAGGGCTAGCCCTGTTTCTGATGGTGTTTCTCGCAGTGGGAGTGGGAGTGTACGGCATCGTCGATGCCAACGCCGGGGCTGCTCTACGCCACCGCGCGCAGTTCACCTGGCTGTTTGCCGCTTTGGCAGGCGCATCTCTGACCGCTCTGCGGTGGTGACGATGGATAGATGACAAGCTGAAGGATAGCTGCGTGACGCTCACAAATGGCAGTAGGCCCAATATCCTGTTGATCGTGCTGGATACCGTCAGGGCACAGCAACTATCGTGCTATGGCCACACCGGATCGACAACTCCACGGATTGACCAGATAGCAGAGGAAGGGGTCCGGTATCACAATGCCATTAGCCCCTCACCTTGGACACTGCCAGCACACGCGTCCTTGTTCACAGCCACATTCCCCTCCAAGCACGGTGCCCACGAGCTGCACAAGTACTTGGATCTCCGTCTCCCTACGCTGGCGGAGTTCCTGACCAACCGCGGCTATCAGACAATTGGTTTGAGCAACAATAGCTGGATAAGCAATACGTTCGGACTGGCCCGAGGGTTTGACACATTTGTGAAGATCTGGCAAATCGCTCAGACTGAGTCAGACGTGACGAATCGCGCTGTCTCCGCCCATGAGGATATGCAACATCTCCGCGCTGCCGATGTTATGGAGCGCATCCTCGACGGCAATCCGATGAAGAACCTCATCAACGGCATCTATGCTCGATTCCTGTGGCGCAGATACGACAAGGGCGCCCGCCGCATCAACTCGGAGATGCGGCGTTGGCTGACGAAAAAGCGCAGTCATACGAGACCCTTCTTCATGTTTGCGAACTACCTCGAAGCTCATCTGAAGTACAGGCCGCCAGCCCCGTATGACAAGATGTACCTGCCACCGGGGTGCACGGTGCAGTCCGCGGGAAAGGTTAGCCAAGACGCCTGGTCGTACATAAGCCGCACTAAGGAGATGTCGGCCAACGACTTCCAGATTCTCACCGCTCTGTATGATGGGGAAGTCACATACCTGGACGGCAGGATTGGAGAGATCTATGATCTCCTGCACGATGTTGGGTTGCTGGATGACACCGTGCTAATCATAACCAGTGACCATGGAGAGAACATAGGTGACCACGGCTTGATGGATCACCAGTACTGTCTCTATGATACTCTCCTCAGGGTTCCACTGATCATTCGCTACCCTCGCCTCTTCCCGGCTGGGGAGCAAGTATTCGGTCAGGTACAGTTGGTGGACGTGTTTCCAACCGTTATGGATATCCTGAATACCGCGGGAGAGACGTTTCGACAAGAGATGCAGGGGGAGACACTGCTGCCGGATCGGCTTGACGATCGCCAGCGCAAGTTTGCGGTGGCTGAGTACTTGGGTCCTCAGCCCAACATCAAGCTGCTCAGACAGAGAGTCCCTGGGGCAGATGGGCGGATTCAGATGTACGATCGTTCGCTGGCATGCATTCGTGTGGAGGACTTCAAATACATCCAGGCTTCGGATGGCTGCGACGAACTCTTCGATATCAGAATCGACCCGAGCGAGGCGGTCAATCTGATCTCGAGCAAAGAGCAAGTGTGGCGTCGTATGCGTAGGGAGCTTGCGGCATGGCAGGAACAAACCGGACCCGCGTACCAGGCCGGGGAGCTGCTGTCGGTGGACCGGGCCACCAGGAGCAGACTTGAGGCCCTCGGGTACTTGGGCTAGGATTGATGATGACCAAAATCAAAGTACTTCATCTGATTGGCCATCTAGAGTGCGGTGGGGCTCAGGATAACACTCTGAGCACGGTGCAGGGGCTTGACCGCACGCAATTTGAGGTTCACCTTGCCAGCGCCCCGGTTGGGCGATGGCTGCCGCGCGGCTGTCAGGCTGCAGATGAGTTCCACATGATCAGGTCTTTGCGACAGGATAGATTCGACATCGACCTCTTCGCCGACCCGCGGGCGCTACTGGAGACGATGGTGCTCATCAGGGCTCAGCAGTATGACTTGGTGCACACACACAGTTCGAAGGCAGGTTTCATCGGGCGCGTCGCCGCTCACGCGTGCCGGACCAAGGTGGTCGTGCACACCATACATGGCTTCCCTTTCCATGACCACATGAGCCCGTTCAGACGCTGGTCCTACATTCAGCTAGAACGGTTCGCTGCTCGGCGCACGCACTATCTCATTTCCGTGTGTGAACGAATCGAGGCGGAGGCATTGTCGCTGGAGATCGCCTCGCCGGGCAGGATAGTCACCATCTACAGTGGCATTGATCTCTCCAAGTTCAAGGGGAGTGCAGACTCGCGACAGCAGAAACTGGCACTCGCACTGCAGCCTGATCATCTAGTGGTGGGGTTCGTTGGTCGCCTCTCAAGGCAGAAGGCGCCCCAGGACTTTGTGCGAGCCGCCCAGGTGGTTTTGACGCGTGTGCCGAATGCTCAGTTCATTATGGTTGGTGATGGCCCGCTGCAGCATGAAGTGCGCCAGCTCATCGCGGGAGACCCCCGCATACGGATGCTTGGGTACAGAGATGATATACCGGAGTTGCTGAACGCCGTCGATATCTTCGTGATCTCTTCTCTCTGGGAGGGCCTCGGGCGCTCCTTGACCGAGGCTATGGCAGCAGGGCTTCCCGTGGTTGCTACGAACGTGAATGGTGTTCCCGAGGTGGTCGTTGAAGGCCAGACCGGGTTCCTGGTCCCATCTCATGACCCGCAAACGCTGGCTGACAGAATCGTCTACCTCCTGCGCAATCCGAGTGTGCGAACACGATTGGGGCAGAATGCCCGTGATCGGGTAGTCCCGGCATTCGAGGCTGCCACCATGGTGCAAAGAATCTCTGATCTGTACCGCTCACTTCTTGGCACATAGCGCACAGAGGACCGTTGGATGATAGCTACGATTATCCACTGATGACAGCTAGCGATGCCGACTTGGAAGATCAGATGAGACAGCCCATATCGGCCTCAGAGAGGAGAAGGCTGGCGCATGCCCGCGTGAGGATCATATCGAAGTCCTCATTGACCAAGATGCGGTCAAGAGCGCAGCAGCAGCCAGCGGAGAACCATGGCGCTACTGTGATTTGGGACATGGCCTGTGTAGCTACGAGTTCTTTGACCAGTGTCTTCACCGCATGGCTTGCCCACGCTGCGATTTCTACAAGCCCAAAGAGTCGAGCTGGGCACAACTACTGGAGGCCAGGTCGAATCTGCTCCGTCTGCTGCAGGAGGTGCCCCTCGCAGAGGAAGAGCATGCAGCCGCCAACGGAGACCTGGCCGCTCTGTACCGACTGGTGGCACGGCTCGCGCTCCAACCCGCACCATCTGGGCAAACACCCCAAGAGTTGAGCCACTGCACCTCGTGCCAATCCTCAGCGCGCAACTATGCGCACGCCTGTGCTGGCTACTTAACTCATCCACCGGTGTTTCTGTGTGCTGAAACCGCCAAGATCGGGTATCATGCTGTGCAATCGACAACCCATCTGGAGTGAGTCACTGCATGATCACTAGCATCCTCAGTTCTTGCGGGGTTCTTGGCCGCCGAGCAAGACGATACCTCAAGCAATGGACCAAGCCAGTAGCCGCCACCCTCGTGACAGGTGCCTTGTCAGACATTGGCCGCAGCCGCGCCGACCTCATCGCCGAGAACGCATTGTTAAGGCAGCAGCTCATCGTGCTCAAGCGCCAGGTGAGACGACCTCAGCTCACCAACGGCGATCGCATTCGACTGGTCCTCTTGGCGCGCTGCACCCAGTTCTGGAAACGAGCTCTCTTCATCGTCCAACCTGAGACCTGTGCTGGCTACTTGGCTCGTCCACCATGGTCTCATGTGGTGCAGACCACTGGAATCTGGTATCATGCTCTGCAACCGACATCCCTCTGGAGCCAATCGCCGCATGATGACAAGCATCCGCAGTCCTATCCCCATCAGGGCATCGGGCAACGCGTGTCAGCTCAATACCCCCGGGCCTAGATTTGTGGATGGCTTGCTTGGGCTGCCTGCGGTATTGGATTTAGTCGCCGGTAGCTGCCTGCTGTCGTTTGTCAATGGCCTATTCTGTCTCGTGCAAGTCATTGCCCCTCAGTTTCGTATTCGGCAGCATCCCCACATCCAGTCAGGATAGTCCGGGCAACCCAGTACACTGCGGTGGATCGGTCAAGTAGCCAACACACGAGGTGGAAGATCAAACTGAAGGGCTCCGCAGCCGGTACGCCCAAACCTGAGGTACTTCGAGGCATGTCTCAATCTTGTTGCCCAGAGGGAGTTCGCCTATGTCGGCGACGTCGAAGTGGCAGAGCAAGAAGGCATTACAGCAGATCGAGGATTCGCGTTTTCAGGATCGTAACCGGCGGGCGCGGCTCAATGCGCGTGTGGGCATGTCCAAGAGCCACCCCTGGGCCTTTCAGCTGACCCCTGAGGAGCTGGATCAGGCAGAGGCCGACGTCCTCAACGGCGCCCCCCCTGCCCCTTGTCACTCTGGACAACCGCTTGGTGATCCTAGAGGACCCCTTCAAGGCCGCCCTGCGCGCCAAGCGCTTCCTACCGCACCCGAGTAGCAGTCATCGCCGCACTCGCAGTCCCAGCGGCTGGCGACGGTCATGATGTCCACCACATCAATGTCGCAGTCGTCGTCCAGATCGTAGAGCGCATCGTAGCATGGATCACCGCACCCACAACCCCAGCGGCCAGCCACGGCCATAATGTCCACCACGTCGATGTCACAGTCGTCATCGATGTCGCAGCGCGAATAGATGGTCAGACTGCCATCCTCAAGTGTCGCGGGCAGTCCACCCTCGTTCAGGTCGCCACGGGTCAGGGCGAGCACCGTGCTGTCCCCATGGTCTCCCACAGCTTGAAAGGTGATCTGCAGCAGCTCGCCGCCTGACGTCAGCGGCTGGGCACCCGCTATCCCCACCTTGATCACCCATGGCGTCCCCAGATTGCTGGCCATGCTCCAGGCGCTGACCACGGTGCCCAACGTCACGCTCACCGCTGTCGTTACGGCAGGGTCGTAGCTGATGGCGATGTCCGAACTGTATAGTTCCGCAGCGGCTAGCTCGAGAGCCAGACCGACCAACAGCTCCTCGCCCGGTGCAACGCCCACGTCAGGCAGGGACAGCGTACCGCTGGCGCTGGGCTCCATTGCATCAGACGTTGACGCTGAAGCCTGCGCGGCAGACCCGGCCGACGACTGGCCCACTGCGCCGTACGCAGACGCGGCCAGCAAGGTCAGGGCCACGCCCGCTATGAAGAGCCTGGGCAGAGCACGGTAGCGCATGACGGCTACCTCCCGCCGCCGCCCAGAATCAGCGGCTGGAATAGCCGCAATCTGCCCAGCCAACCGCTCACCAGTTGCACCGGCACCATTCCCTCGTTGATCTCTCCCCTGACCGGCTGCAACATCGTGGCCTGCCCGGGGTCCGCCAGGCGGAATTGGAGCTCCAACACCGCGCCACCGCCCGCCAGTGGGCGAGCACCGGCCAGGGCCACCAGCGCCTCGCCCGGTTGCTCCAGATTGCTTGCCACCATCCAGCCCCCAGCCGCCGAGCCTCGTACAACGCCCAGAGCGGTCACAGCCTGCGGGTCATACTGCAGTGTCAGCTCCAGGCTGGTGATCGGGGCGGATACGGGCTCCAGGACCACGGTAGCAGTGGCACTGCCCAAAGCGTCGGTGCCACTTCCTTGCACACGGATCACAGCGGGCACTCTGGTGCCGTCCCTCCGGCTGAACGCAGCGGCAGGTGACCAGTTGCCCGACACGTCGCCCAGCAGGACCGCCGTGAAGTCCTGCGCCGTCTGGTCACTGCTCAGGTCTGTGTAGTTGAGGCTGGCCGGATCGAAGTCCCAGACCACGCCCGCTCCCGGGAAAGGCAAGGGGATCAGGTCCACCGTTCTCTGCAGGATGTAGGATGCATCCATAGAGTTGATGTCGCCCGATGTGTTCACATCAGCAGCGGCCGCCGCATCGCCGCTCAGGCTGATGAGCAATGCCCCGTGCTGGAGCACCAGTGACGCATCGTAGGCGGAGATGGCGGTCGCGTCATCCGATTTTCTGGGGGTGAGGGTGTAGTCGCCTTCGGGCACGCTGCTGACGGTGTAAGACCCGTCGCCCTCGCTCTCGCCGGTGTAGATGCGGTCGCCTTTCAGCGTCAGGGTAGTGCCCGCCACGCCTGCAGCACCGTTCCAGAAGCTGACGGTACCGGAGACATCGTAGACCAAGTTGATGGTGAATGACCCATCGGTGAGGTCAGCGGGAATCGCACCGTCGTTGAGCAGCACAGAGTCGAAGTGCAGCGCTCTGATCTCTCCTGGCGCGCCAAGGACCTCGAATTCGATGATGGCCAGCACGCCGGACCCGCTGACCGAACCGCTGCCGGCCAGGCTCAGCGTCACCTGGCCTGGCGTGGTCGCATTCGTTGCCATACTCCAGCCAGGGGTAAGGCTGCCCGTGCTGGCGCCCTGAGCCTCTAGGACGGCGGCGTCGAAGGTGATGGTCACGTCCGCCGCCAGCAATCCCTGCACGTTGGCCGCATTGATGGGCACCTGCACGACGGCATGCTGCCCGCCGCTGGCATCGGGCAGAGTGAGCTGGACTGCGGTGCTCTGGTAGGTGAAGCCCCGCAGCAGCGTCCCGCTCTGGTCGTCGGGGTTGGTCACCGTCACGTCCACCGTGGCCGGATAGTGGGCGGGGGTGGTGCAGGTGATCTGGCTGCTGCTGACCACCGTGGCATCCTCTGCCACCGCCTCGCCGAAGGTCACAGAAGCGCCGTCCTTGAAGTTGCTGCCGGAGATAGTGACAGCCGTGCCGCCCGAAGCGGGCCCATGGTCCGGGCTGACCGTCGTGATCACAGGCTTGTCCTCCACCGTTACCTGGTGGGGATACTCTGGCCGGCCGTCGCGCACCGTGCTGATCCCATCGTCGGCCTCAATGTAGTACTCCAGCCCCGGCGAGGTCACGAGCGAGCCTTCGAGGGTGGCCGAGTAGCGGTCACCGGTGGTGTTGATCATGGTCTTGCTCAGGTAGTCCGTGGCGCCGATGCCCCGGTAGTATAGGGTCACACCCTGCACGCCCACGTTGTCGGTGACGTCGGCGAGGACCGTCAGTGGTAAGCCAGCCGGGGCCTCGGTGAGCGGCGTGTGGCTGATGACCGGCGGGATGGTGTCAATGGGCGTGGCCGTGGCCACGTTGGAGAAGTCCGACTCGGTCATGTCCGACTTGACGATGGTGAACTTGTAGTAGTAGGGCTGGCCGGGCGTCACGTCCGTGTCCTGGTAGGCGCGTACCTGCGGCGGAATGATGCTACCGTTGATGCGACTGTAGCTGCCCTCCTGGCTGGTGGCCCGGTACAGGTTGAAACCAGCCAGCAGCTCGAAGTCGTTTTGCGTCCACATCAGGTCCACGACCCCCTCGCCGCCCGTGGCCTGCAGGTTCATGGCCTCCGTGCCGGAGGTGATGATCTCGAAGCGGAAGCGCCCGGCATCGTCGCCGGTGACCAGCCAGGGGTCATCCACTGCCACAGCGTCGGCGACACGCATGAGCTGGTAGCCGTCGCCGGTGATGGGCGTGATGTTGAAGGTGCCCGCCCAGGTGCGGGGGTCCTGCCAGCCGCCGTCCAGGGGATGAACTGTACAGTCCGTCTCCGGCACGTCGGGGCCGAAAGAGACAGCGGGCTGGACAGTGGGGTCCATGTCCCGGTTGAATGTGACGGTGAAGGTGACTGTCTCCGCGCCGACGATGCTGGCGTCGGGGTCGCTGGCGGTCGAGAGAACAACGTCTGCGACGAAGGGGTAAGTGGTGGTAACAGGGCTGGTAAGGATAGGTTGGTACAGTATCTCGCCCCAATCGAAGTCGTCGTAATAATCCATGATAGCCGCATTGATGATGGTTGTGGATGTCGTTCCCCAGTAATTCTGGCTGAGACAAGCTGGTTCGCCCTGCTCATCGTACCATACTCTCGACCAGTTGTTTGGATTTGGTTCGTGATAGTTATTGAGAAACGCATTGTGGAGAATGTTTAGGTCGCCAGAACAGCCGGAAGGGTCTTGGTTGCGAACCCATAGTCTGGCAGCTCGTAGGTTACCTCCTTGGTTCGTGCGGACGTTCGAAAGAAGCACATTATTCTGAAAGTCATTGCTGCTGGGATTGTTCAGCAGGAAATAGAAATAGCTGTGATCTAGCAACGACTCCCGAATGGAGCCGCTCCAGCTATTGCCTGTTGGTCTTAGCCGGAATGCCCCATCGAAGTAGCTACCGCTGCCCACATTGAAGTCGATTCCGACTCTGTCAAAAGTCGTCTGTTGAATGAGGGGAGACTCCACAAAATGGTGAGATTCCAAATTGATGTATTCATCATTGTAGTAAAACCCGTGCTCGTAGAATCCACTTCCCTGGAATTTGGCGTGGTCAACGGCATCCACAGCCATGCTTGGGTTCTGAATGATCGCGTAACTCAGATCGATACCCCCCGCTTGCTCTTGCAGGATTTCGGTTATTCGTCCCTCAAAGCCAGGAGCTAAGAACATCTCAACAGGCTCAGTGACAGTGCCCTGTACGGAAAGCAGGCCCCTGACGCGCAGTGACGCGTAAGAGTCACCGGAGTATGGACTGCCTGAGCTAGCAGACCAGAACTGCACCTGTGCACCTCCGGTGATTGTCACCGCCACACCGGGCTCCACCAGCGTCTTGGTAGGCACAATCCAGTAGTAGTCTTTGCTCAGCACCATGTCTTCGGAGATGATTGTCGGCAACTCTGTGCCACGCTGTACGATCAGGTAAAAGCGGGACCGGAAGACGTAAGGCGCATTGGGGTCGTCCGGGTCGTAGCCATTGCCAGCCGTCATAGTCAGCAGGAAGGGAATCACGTGGTCGTTGGGGGTGGTAATGGGCACGGTGAAGCGGAAGGGGTGGCGCACGCCGACGATGACGTCGTCTTCGTAGATAAGACCATTGTCGTCAATGTTGAAGCTTCCCACGGCGCCGTAGTCCACCGTATCGGTGATCATCGTCACGTAAGCGTCGGGGAAAACAGCACCCTCGGCCCAGGCCTCCAACGTCACCGTCACCGGGTCGGCCTTGCCCCAGTGGTTGCGGATGACGATGGCCAGGTCTACCGTCTCCCCGGCGTCCACGATACCGTCATCGTCGTTATCGGGGCTCTGACCGGCAGTGTCAAAGAGCCAGTGTTCCAGGTAGGAGAGCTCCGGCTGGGGTGCCACGGTCAGCGCGGCGTGGGCATCGGCCACAGGAGAAGCATTGGACGCGATCTGGCCCATGATGAAGCGGGAGGAGTAGACATCCTTGTCGCTCCACTTGGTGCGCAGCAAGGCGGCGATGCCAGAGACGACCGGCGCGGCCATAGATGTGCCGTCGCAGGCGGCGTAGTTCTCGATCGGCAGTGTGCTCCACACATCCACGCCGGGGGCCAGCAATTCGTACTCGTGGGTGTCATGGGGCGTGCAGTCGTAGTTGGAGAAACAAGCCCGCCAGCCGCACAATCCTGGTGAGGGTTGGGACGCCATGACGCCCAGCACCCAGTTGTAAGCCGCCGGGTACATGTCCCGCCCGAAGGGACAGGGCAGGTTGACCTTGGCGTCGTTACCCGCCGCGGCCACCAGCACAGCCTGGCCAAAGGCCACCGCCAGCGCATCCTCCTCCACCTGGGAGCGGGCGTAGCCCCCAAAGGACATATTGATCACGTCCGCGCCCTTCTCCACGGCGTAGTAGATGGCCTCAGCGATGTCCGAAGCGGCCAGCACGCCGGAGTATTGGGCAGCCTTCAGGGCCATAAGCTGCACGTTGTAGGCCACGCCTACGCCACCCTCGCCGTTGTTGGCCTGGGCAGCGACGATGCCCGCCACGTGGGTGCCGTGGCCGTGGTCGTCCTGCGGGTCGCCGTCGGGGTAGACGGTGTCGGCGCCGTGGATGTCGTCCACGTAGCCGTTGCCGTCGTCGTCCACACCTGGCGTGCCCCCAAACTCGGGCGCATTGACCCACATGTTGGCGGCCAGGTCGGGGTGGCTGTAGTCCACGCCGGTGTCAACCACCGCCACCACGATGTCCCGGTCGCCGCCAGTCTCGTAGCCATTGTCCTCCAGCCATTGCCAGGCCGCGGGAACGTTGGCGGCGTCCAGGTGCCACTGTTGGGCGTAGAGTGGGTCAGTGCCGGGGCCGGGAATCTGAGATGGGGAGATGGGGGGATGGGGGGATGGGGAGAAGATCTCCGTGTCTCCGTGTCTCCCCGTCTCCGTGTCTCGCATCGCACCGACCGGTTTGCGAAGATAGTCTGGCTCGGCCCAGGCGATGCCGGGCGTCTCGCTCAGCGCTTGGGCGATGGCGCGGACATCGGCGTCCTCATCCTGCAACTCAGCACTGTACCAGCGGCTGAGGTCGGGCTTGGGCAGCCGCTCGCCCTGGGGCAAGACGACGAACTCGCCAGGCTTGGGCGGCCGGGCCTGGGGGAAGATGGGCTCCAGGCGCGTGATTCCCTCAGCCTCCAGCGCTTCGTTCAGCGTGGAGTCCTCGGTCCAATCCCCCAGTCGTTCCAGATGGCATGGCTTCACATGCTCCGCCAGCTTGACCAGCAGGCGCCCTTTCTGGAACTCGCAACCGCCGGGGGGACAAGGGTAGTCCCGGTTGCTCCGCTCGTCGAAGGGCGAGTAGGCATGTGTGGGAATGCCCTCGGCAGGGTCGTTGCGCTGGGGGCCGTGGCGATCGGGGCGGATGGATCCGCTGTGGGCGGCCACCTGGGCCGGCCACTTGCCCTGGCGGATGGCGTCAACCAGCGCACCGGGCTCGGGCTGCGCCAGCACATCCGCGGTGTCAGGCGACACCGTCTGCGAGAAGACGCGCGTCGCTCCAATGACTGTCAAAGCCAGCACCAGAAACAACGCCAACGCCAAGAGGAATCTTCTTCGCTTCATGACACTACCTCCCATGTCTTCGGTTCCACCGAAGGGCCATCGACCATGCCCTCTTGCCGCACTTCTTCGCCATGCAAAAAGCCGACCACTCTCAAGACATCATGAGTCGCGGTCGGCTTTCCTTTGAGTACGTCGCATTTTCACTCCGCCTATTCCGGCACTACCTGCATCGCGCACGGTGCGGCGAATAAGGACAGCTATCTTGGCAATAATGATACCATACTGTCAGATCCCTGTCAATTGTGGGAAGCACTTCACCCCAAGCCTTCCTGAGCAGATGAGGCACCGGCGGCAAATGTCTAGCTGCAACCAGCAAGTCCCGTTTTGCGGTCACGTTTCTCCTCGTTCAGTCCGAATAGAACCTGTCTACGTTTCGACAAATGTCTCCGGAGGCCAAATCAAGGGAAAATGACCGGGCCCGAGGGCCAAATGGCAGCCAGATTTGGGTTACAGGCGCGTCCCAATCGTCCCTCCCAGATTTTGGGAGCGACAGGTTGGCCATCGGCCCAAGCTGTGGTTGCCCTCTATGACGAATCGCAGATGACAAAACCTGTGATCTTGTAGCCATATAGCAAAGCGCGCCAGATGTCCTCCATGCAACTGAATTCTAAAGTGTAAAACAAAGCCCGCATGTGTTCCCACAAGCGTTTGCGACAGCCTTCTTTTTGCAAAACCGCTTGAAATAAGCGACAGGCCAGTTGCTGGGTCTGGTCGACCAGGAAAGCCAGCATCATCAGCATGGCAAAGACGACGGAAAGATGGTTCTGGCCGTGCCCAAAGTTATGCTCAAAGTGATAGCCCTGGTTCTTGAGGGTATTGAAGGTTTCATTCTCGATCTTCCAGCGGGCTCGACCGCCACGCATGATGTGGTAAACATTCCACTTGCTGACAGTCAAATCGGTCACCCAGGGAAAATGTTGCGTCTTCTCGGAGGTGATTTCCCAGTATTCCACAAAGTTGACCAAAAGACCCTGGTTGGAACCGTTGAGCGGTACTTGGTTGAGAAAACGAAAGCGATGGAGGACGCCTTTCTCTTTGAACTCCAAGGTCGTCACCCGCCCCTCCTGAGCAGCTTGGCGGACATAATTGAATAGAAAGGCATGGTCCCCTTCTTTGACCCCAAGAATGAAGCGTACATCATGCTTTTGCAGTTCTCGAATGTGGGGAGCGTTCGAACTGAGGGCATCTTCGACAAGAATGAGAGGCAAATGGGGATGGTCTTGGCGTAATTTGGCCAAAAACCGCTTCACCGCATTGCGTTCACAATCATTCTTGCTTTCCCCATCTTGTTTGATGATCGGCTCTGGAGCCAAGGGAATGACTTCCGGCCAATCAGGATGCACAATAGCTCCCCCCAGCATCTGATGGTAGTAGGTGATCTCTCCTGTCTTGGCATTCTTCCTTTCTAAACAGTGGGGGCAATGGATCTTCTTGGATGAGAAATATCCTGTTCCGTCCAAAGACAGCAAATATCCGCCTAAGGAGACCATCTTTTCCAACACCTTGCCCCGTTGCGCTTGGCGAAAAACGTCCTTGAACGAAGGCCGCACGGTTTCAGGATCAACGTCATCCAAGATGGTTCGCATTTGGCTATCGCTGGGAACCTGCTCCAGGCCATAAACCCGCTTCAGATTGCCATCTGTCTTGCTCCGCTCATCAAAGGCCAACAAGGATGGGTCTTTGAGCGAAAACATCGCAAAGGCAGACGTGAGGGCATCCTGCAGGGAAATCGTGACGTTTTCCGCCCGATGGTCTTTGATTTTGGCAAAGCGTTGACGCACCAAACGAAACAATCCACTGGCCGACAAATGCTTGCGTACTTTCATGGTCGGAATCCTTTAGCTCAAAGATAATGTGGGGTTTGCGCATTCCAAACTCGAGTTGCAGGACTCTTATTGTAGACCAATCGTTTACGAAAAGCAATCTTGAACATACACTTCTATGCTCTGCTACACATATCGGGAATTGCTGGTTCGATAGTCCGCCGTTGAGCGAGTAGCCACACCAGGTTCGACATAGCTCCGCCAGAGCTTGTCCATTCGCCCAACGTTCCTCACAGCCATTCATCAGCCTGCAACTGGACCTCACGCATCTGCCACCTGTGTGATCACATCCGCGAAGCGTGGCGCCGTGACCTGAAGGCAGTAGGAATGCTCAACGGTCCTCCTGGCCGCTACGCCCAGAGCACGACAGAGGTCGCGATCTTCGATCAAGCGAGCCAGTTGCGTGACCCACTCGCCAGGAGTCGCGGCATGCAAACCATTGTGCTCATTGACAATGATACGACAGTTCTCTCCCACTGGCGAGACTACAGTCGCCAAACCACATGCCATGTACTGGATCGCTTTCAGACCGGACTTCCCTCTGGTAACAGCCGCATTGGGCAGGGGCATTACGCCAATATCACAGGATAGAAGCTCCTCCACCTCAGTGGCTTCACTCCATGGTACGCATGCCGTCGCCACACCAGCGATCTCAGTGGGTCCACCACCGATGATCTTCAGCGTGAAGGCAACTTGCCGAGCCAAGTCTCGCAGCGGCTCACGGATAGTCTGGAGATAGCGCAGCGTATGAGGTGTGCCAATCCAAGCGATAACAGGATCACCCGAGCGTGTCACATAATCTTTGCACTCCGGATAACGCGCAAGATCTACGACTGTAGGTACCAGGTGCGTGCTGCTATTGAACTGCTGAGCATATGAGGCCAGGTTGGCGTTGGCTACGGTCACTGCTCGAGCCTTCCTCATAGTGTGCCCTATCTTATCTCTCAGCAAGGCTCGGACCAAGACACGTTCGGACGAGTCGTAGTTGACATAGATCGCATCGTCGTAGTCCACTATCAGCCGGTCCCTTGTGAGCGTTAGCAGGTCCTCAATAGCGGTGGGCAACCAGGGAAAGGCCTCGTACTGCAGAACCAGCACATCGTAGCGGCCTGCCTTGGCAAGATGTACCATCCTTCGCAGTGCGCTGCGCGCAACTTCCATCCAGGGGATGGTTTGCTGGTGGTACAATGCATCTAGGTACCATGGGCCGAGCAGTGGCTTCACATGGCACACCATCCCCAACTGTCGAAAGTGATCCAGGTACTGGTAGATACGGTAGCGGCTACTGGCCCCCAGAGCGGAGTATTTGGGAAGGAACAGCACTTTCATGCGGGCATCCTGAGGCTGGAGCGCTGGCCAAGAGAAGTGGCTGTCACTAATGCACCTTGCGCGCCGCTGGCAGAAATCTGCGCATGAGAACGGCCGCCATTTGGCGATCCCCTTGCTCAAACCCCATCATGTACAATAGCGCGATGTACACAATGCCGAACAGCGCGTCGAGAAGCACCGTTGTGGCTGCGGCGTCAGCGAGATGCCACCATGTTCCTACCAGCCAGGCCGTCAACGCCGCCAGGACACCTGCCAGCAGTGGCTTCGCCGTTGCCCACTCATATGGATGAATGTGCAGCCGCCGGTACAGCTGCAGTACAGCGAGGAGATTGAACACGGCGCGAGAGCTTGCCTGAGCGATGGCGGCTCCAACAATGCCCAGTCTAGGTATCAGGAACAATCCAATGGCGAGGAAGCAGACAAGGGCGAGGACATTGTCGAGCAGATGTAGCCTCGAATGGCCGGCCATGGCCAGTGTGACGCCAGAGAGTCCGGCCCCAATGTTGAATGCTTGACCGACAGTCAGAATGGCCAGAGACACGTTGGCAGCAGCGAACTCTGATCCGAAGATCGTCAGCAGAAGTGAGCCAGACAGGAAGAAAAGCACAACCAGTGGGACACCCAGGAGCAAGATCCACCTCGTTACCAAGGAGAGATTGCGCCGCAATCCCTCAAAGTCCCCTCGCACCCCCAAAGCGGGTACCATCGGCATGTAGACGGTTCGGAAGCCTTGCAGCAGGACGCTGAAGAGCAGGGACAGCTGCGCTGCTGCGCTATAGAGGCCAACTTCAGGAACGGGCAGGTAAAACCCCAACAGCAGCAAGTCCAACCGTTGCACAACGATGTTTATGCCCCCAGACAGTCCCATGGGCACCGAGAATCTGACGAGTTCTCTCACCCTCCAGCGTGGCACACGAGTCACGTTCTGCAGGCACTGGCCGATCGAAAATGAGCGCGAGAAGAAGACCGCAGCCAAGACGGTCGCCACGATCACCCATGATAGGTAGGCAGCCGCTGGCCCAGCGATCACGGGTCCGGCCACCAGGTAGACCACGGTGGCGGCTGCGAGGGTCACTAAGGGTTCACTGAGATCAAGAACGATGACCTTGTACTTGACTTGTCCCATAGCCGTCAGCGCCGACGTCAGCAGTATGATCAAGCTCGTGAAAGGAAGTGACAGCGCGACCAGGCGCAGCAGACCAGCCTCAGTCTCTGTGATGGTGGAGGCTACAGTTGGGCCAGCCAGGCAGATCACAACCGCCACAATCGAACTGATGAGCAGAGAGATCAGGACGCCTGCGCTGATGGTCTGATGCAGGTCGCGGTGTCGCCCTGACTTGTGGTGCAGAGACACATACCGTACTAGGCCTAACTCAAGCCCCATCAGGCTCAGCTTGCTCATGACTGCAGCAACAGCCATCAGCAGGCTGTAGATACCCAAGGCCTGAACACCAAACAGCCGCGCCAACACTGCGTTCAGCAGGAAACGCAGTCCTCTGCCCAGAACCGTGCCCGCGAAATTGACCCCCAGTCCCTCCGCCAGGTAGGAGATCTCCTGCCCGGCAGGGCTGCCGCTTTGCTCCTGTATGCTGGCAGAACCAGCGGGCTGACCACTCCGCCCCATACGCATCCGCCCCGACTACTCCGTCAACCGCATTGGGAGTGAGATGGCACCTCTGCGCCAGCCTGTCAGAGGGGATGAGCAAGCGCTCCAGCTACCCCTCCTCGCAGCACTGTCGCGGCGACTTGGCATCACTTCACGTCACTCAGCGGAGAGATGCCGGTGGCGTTCAATGTCAGCGCGGTCCACTTCAATAGCAAGGCGCTTCCAGACTGAGACACAAAACACTGGTCAGAAACGCCACCACGATCGGCCTCAAGTCTCGAGTTCATTGGCGCAATGCGGCTAGAATGTATCTTGTCTCACAAGCCGGATGCCATCAAACCAGGCCGTGGCGCTGGCTGGCTGCTTGAAGAAGCGTGCAAAGAGGACGAACTTCTTGTATGGCTTGGCCGTGGTGAATGTGGTCTCTCCAAACTGCCACGAACCCCAGGCCG
>Ga0208648_1001397_pt1 | contig 19865 bp, 16 predicted proteins | sample AntAceMetag02UKL_FD_184772 | JGI IMG/M metagenome (GOLD analysis project Ga0208648, IMG submission 184772) | Saline lake microbial communities from Ace Lake, Antarctica - Antarctic Ace Lake Metagenome 02UKL (SPAdes) (version 2) | ecosystem: Environmental > Aquatic > Non-marine Saline and...
GAATGCAGGCTACACGAGGCGACGATGATGGGCAAGGACATAACCTGAAATAACACATAAAAAAACCAAAATAAAAAATATTTACCCACTCATTTTTCAAAAGAACCGATAATCATACGCCCCGTAGCAGTAGTTGGCAGTATCACCGGATTGGCAATTTTTATTGCTGCATCACCTTTTTCTGGATTGGCTAGCATACCTGAACCGCATGATGCTTTTCAAAACACATGGAACGACTTTGTGGTAACTCCTTATTATTTTGCTTTTCGCCGTCCACTAGGTGATTATTCAGTTGAATTAAATTAATAACTATTTTAATTTAACAAAAAAGGCTGCTAGAGTAACGAACTCTAGCAGCCTTTTTTATTTCTCTAAGTATTTATTTCAAAAAAACATAGATTTAAGCTGTTGATAATCCACACATAATATCATGTACTAAAGTTGGCCCTTGATATATCAGGCCGCTATATACCTGTACTAAACTCGCTCCCGCATCAAGTTTCTCTTGTGCATCAGCATAATTCATAATGCCGCCCACTGCAATAATAGGTAAATTTCCCTGTAATTCATCAGCTAGTCGCGCGACAACATAAGTTGATTTTTGCTTAACTGGCGCTCCACTCAAGCCCCCCATTTCAAAAGCTAGGGGATGGTCTTGAACTTCACTGCGTTCCAGAGTTGTATTAGTTGCGATTACACCATCTATAGAAAATTCAACCAAAAGCCTTGCAATATGCTGAATTTCTTCATCACTTAAATCAGGTGCGATTTTAACGACGATAGGCGTATATTTTGTATATTGCTTTTGTAACAGTATTTGCTCTTCTTTTAAAGACGAGAGTAGCTTTTTAATTTCATCGCCTTGCTGCAGTTGACGTAGATTTTTAGTGTTTGGTGATGAAATGTTAATCGTTATATAGCTCGCATCCAAATAAGCTTTGCGTAAACAAATCAGATAATCTTCATTAGCGTTATCAATCGGCGTATCAAAATTTTTGCCAATATTAATACCTAATACCCCTTTATACTGACTTTTTTTAACTTGCTCTAATAAATAATCTATACCCCGATTATTAAAGCCCATACGGTTAATGATAGCCTGGTGTTCGATTAACCTGAATAATCGTGGTTTGGGGTTTCCAGGTTGGGGGCGAGGCGTTACAGTACCTACTTCTATCGAACCAAACCCAAGAGCCGACAAGGCATCAATATAATCGCCATTTTTATCCAAGCCTGCAGCTAGACCCACTGGGTTAGCAAACTCCAGCCCCATAACCGTTAACGGCTTTACTATCATGGCTGGATTCAATATTTTATCTAAACAGGCAATATGTGAGAGTTTTAGAGCTTTTAAAGTCAGATAATGTGAAACTTCAGCATCTAACTTAAAAAGTAAGGGCTTTATAAAAGGGTAATAATTCATAGGCAAATAACTTAATGCTTGGCTGAAAATTGATACAATGCAGCATCAATTGTTGTGGGTTGCTTAGTTATTATTTCATACAGCAATTGCGCTGAAGCAGGCCCCATAGCAAATCCGTTTCTAAAATGTCCCGCACTAATTGCTAGATTGTTAATCTCTGGATGAATATCTATATAAGGGATACCTTGCTGGGTACCAGGACGTAAACCAGCCCAGTGATGAATCATAGGGGCTGAGTTTAAAACAGGAAATATTTTCCTGGCAAATGTCAGTAAAGATTGTTGCGCCTGTGCTGATGTCGATTTATCAAAATCAGCATATTCTACCGTACTACCGCAGAGAATTTTTCCATCACTTCGGGGTATTAGATACCGATCATTTTCCAGGATCATTGTATCCAGAGTATCTACAGCCGTATCTAATATTATCATTTGCCCTTTTACAGGAAAAACATCAGGCTGTTCTGTTATTGTTCCGCCGAATAATTGTGTCCATAATTTTCCACTCCAGGCACCAGCGGTAATAACCACTGAATTAACGGCAAATGTATCGGATTCACTTATTATTTCAGTAATCCGATTATTATTGATGCTCACTTTTTCTATCGCGCAATTTTCGATAATATTAACTCCACGCTGTAGCAAATCCTGTTTAAGTGATTTAAGTAAACGTGGGTTCCTTACTTGAGCAATAGAATCCAGATACAAGGATTGATCATTGATCTGAGGGAAAGTTTCCCGTTGTTCCCTGTTTGCAGAGCAAGAGTCTATAGAATATTTGACACACCATTCTTGAGCTTTGTCTAAATCTGTCAGCTGTGTCATTAACATACCACTGACAATATACTCAGGATCCAGACCTGTCGAATCAATCAGTGCTTGTGCTAACTCTGGATAAGTCTCTATGCTTGGAATAACCAGTTGACTAATAGCATCCGCCTGGCGCCAGGGATATATGGGCAGTAAAATACCACCACCCGCCCAGGACGATTCTTTCCCGATCTGATTCTTATCTATAATAGTGACACTTGCTCCCGCTAAAGCAAACAAGCGCGCACTTAATAGGCTAGTGATACCACCACCAATAAAAGTTATATCCGAAATAGCATACATAAAAAATAGAAAATAAAAAAATAGTCTTTCATTATACCTTTTGGACTCCAGAATACACAGTGAAGTATGCGTGGATTTGCATCAAAGTTTAGCGTTAAACAGTGCATTTTTACAATGTATTAGCCGAGAAAATTTATTTTTAAAGCATTTGTGAAAGACTAAGAATGAGCCTGGCATTATTACTTTAATCCAGCGCAACTAAACAGTCTGGGGGTCTATAATCTGTTTATTTTTTCACCGCGCTTTCAATATAAGGTTTAAAAGAGCGACGGATTAAATCCACTTGTTTACTAAAACACAGTTCTTTACCGATACTGGAATTTTGACAGCGTATATCTAAAAATAAACTGTCATTATTATTTTTCCGCGCCAATTTGGATACCGATAGGCTTATATCTGTCTCTTTTATAGGATCATTACCTATAATCAGAGTTTCGGTAAAATAATTAACCCCTGTTGTGGAATTCAATACAACAAACTGCTTAGCTTCTTTCCATGCTAGTTCACAGTTGTTTGCATCCTGACAATTAAACAAGCCCAAAGTATCAGCATCCTCTAATTCTACAATCTCTTTGCTTACATTTTTGGCATTATTCGTTTTGGTTAGAAAAAGAAAACGTTCTATTTCTTTTTCAAACTTTTTTTCTATTCCCTTACGTTTTTCTACAACTTTATTAATTTCCAGATAAGTTTTATCTATATTTTTTTCTATCTCGGCAATTTCATTTAAAATCGCTATGGGAACCTTATTACCACTTCTTTCCGCCTGAGCGGCTTTTTTACGTGCACTAGCTAAATTTTCTCTTAAATATTCCTGATTTTTTTCATACACGCGCTTTTTAGCATCCACAGCAAGCAACTTGGAATTTAAGCTTAAGCGTAAATCATCCACATTACGAAAAGTATTCAGTAACACTTTATCTATTAATTTTTGCTTGTCTATAATCTTTTTTTGTTCCGCTCTTAAAATCGCCAGTCTTTTCTCTAAATCAATTTGTTCCTGAGTTTTTGCTGCACTTACTGTATCAATAACCCTGCCATTATCATTTAACACATTTCGCTCAAGCTTTGACTGATCTGGGGGAACTTTATCAGAGTAAGATACATTGCCATCTTTATCGACCCAACGGTACATTTTTGCATGCACAGAGGATTGAAATGCAACCATACCGGTAATCAAGATTGAACAAAAAATAAAACTGGAATTTTCATAGGATAGACACAATTATAAAAACTTCACGGAATGGTAAGGTCTTATGATTTCCTGATTACCCATAACTCTCAACTATCTTCGTCATTCCTGCATGCTTTTAGCAGGAATCTCGTGGCTTAAGCAAAGATTCCCGATAAAGCTTGTGCCCAGCTTGACTGGATAGACTTCGGGAATGACGAGACTCTTAACATACTGATATTTTAAGATTTTTTTAATTTGGCTGTGATTTGTACGTAATCAGGTATGATTTTACTAACCTTATATAGTACATATTTAAAAAATGAATAACAGTATTGCAGAAAAATACGGCTACATCCTAGACTAACTATCCTACCAGAGTGATTAATTCCTGTAGCGGTGGAATAATTAGCATTTTAGCCAGTTGCAAACCCACAAGCACAAACAGAGGTGATAGGTCGATCCCACCGATATCAGGAATTAATCGTCTGCAAGAGACTAATAATGGTTCAGTAATACTGTACAGCAAATTGGAAGCTGCATTGAATGAGCCTGGGTTTATCCAACTTAATAATGCGCGTGCAAAGACAGCAAACACAAAAACATTGATCACTAAGGAAATTAACTGACTTATGGATAATAAGGTTAGTGCCGCAAAACTAAATGGAATGCCTTTTAGAGTCAGAGTAATAAGATCGGAAAACATTTGCAAAGCAATGATAAATACGATTGATGATGTGTCTACTTTACCTACTGCTGGAATATAACGGCGTAACACACGAAGAGGCGGATGGGTTATTTTCACTAAAAACTGTGAGATTGGATTATAAAAATCTCCACCCACCCATTGTAAAAGAAAACGTAAAACCACCGCTAAAATATAAAATGAAAAAACAGTATCCATTACAAAAATGATTGGATCACTAATATAAGTTGTACCCATTATTCTGCTCCCAATTCTTTAGATAATGAAATGGATCGATCATTGGCAGCCTGCAAGGCTTTTTTTACCAAAGCTGTAAAACCACCTTGTTCAAATGTTTTAATCGCTTGTTCTGTTGTACCACCTGGTGATGTTACGCGTTTTCTTAATTCTCCTGGTGACTCAGACGATTCCAGTGCAATTCTTGCTGCACCTAAAGCCGTTTGTTCAATTAGTAATTGAGCCGTATGCTGCGATAAACCCAATTCAAGCGCAGCTTTTTCCATCGCTTCCATTAGTAAAAAGAAATAGGCAGGACCACTACCAGAAACTGCAGTAACAGCATCTAATTCGGATTCATTTTCAACCCACACTGAAATTCCCACAGATCGCATAATATTTTCCGCCAAATCATGCTGTTCTTCAGTTACATTTTGATTAGCATGTAATCCGCTTGCTCCGGTTTGTACTAAAGCAGGGGTATTGGGCATACAACGAACAATCGCTTTATCTGCGCCTAACCATTTACTCAAACTTTGCTGATTAATACCTGCTGCAATTGAAACCAGCAAAATATTAGCATTATTAAAACTAGCTTTAGAAGCCCGAATTACTGCTGCAATCGACTGAGGTTTAACTGCTAATACAACCACCTCTACTTCTGCAATCAAGGCATCATTTGTTGCCGTGGTATTAACATGTAAAGTGGTTGCTAGACTTGATAGCTTTTCGTGATCTGAATCAGCAACCCAGATTTGTTGTGCTGGGTGCCCACTAGCAATTAGGCCACTGATCAGGCTATGAGCCATATTACCGCCACCGATAAATCCTATTTTCTTTGTTTTCATTATTTAAGCAATCTCTATATTTCTGGAGGTACAAACAACATACCATTAGCAAGGAGGTTCCTAGTCTCGAACCTACAATTTTCTATGTTAATAGATACTTTATTAAGATAGTGGCATTTTACCTGTTTATCAATAAGTAGTTATCCATAATTACTTTAATCTAAAATAAAGCACTGAGAAAAGCGACCTTAAAACTCTGTGCTCTATTTCCTCTTGAGTAAAAATTTCTGTAGTGAATTAAAGTTCGCAATCTACAACTCTCTCAATACTTGCATAGGCGACTGATTAACAACAGAGCGTGACCCCCAGAAACCTGCAAAACCTATCAATACAGCAGATACTATCGGCAGTATCAAACATAAAGTCAGGTTAATAGTAAAATCCAGTTTAAGTACCCAATAATACAAAGCATAGATGACCAGTTGTGACATCAAAACTGCCAATATCCCTGCTATTAACCCCAAGGCACTAAATTCAATCCATTGTATTTTTTGTAAAAAACTTCGCTTAGCACCTAGTGTACGCATTAATACACCGGTATAAATTCGACTATCTAATGTCGTTTGAACTGCTGCAAATAACACCAAAAACCCGGCTACCAATGCAAAATATAGTAAATAATTAATTGCAGCTGTAAGTTGGCTCAGGATACGATTAATCTGTTTTAATAATAAGTCCACATCTAACACAGTCATAGCGGGATAATGTTTGAGTAATTGATTCAATAAATCTTTATTTTTGGCAGGTAAATAAAAGCTGGTGATATAGGTATGCGCAAACTGATCGATACTCCCCGGTGAGAACATCATATAAAAATTAGGTTTCATGGTATCCCAATCAACTTTCCGAATACTATCAACTTCAGCTTTGAGTTGTTGACTACCGATAGAAAATGTTAACGTGTCGCCAATATTGACCTTTAGACTTTCTGCCAGTTTTTGTTCTATTGAAACAAAGCCAGGTTTACGCTTTTCTTGCCATTGTCCTGCGATAATTCTATTATCCTTAGCGGCAGCTTGTGACCAGGTTAAACTTAAATCACGATGTATCGCACGTTCACCCGAAGAGTCTTTACTTACTATTTGTTGTACTGGTTGCGAATTGATTTCAACCAGGCGTCCTCTAACAACAGGGTAAAACTGACTAACGTCTATCCCTTGTTGTTTTAATTCTAATTTCAATGCATCTTTTTGATCTGCAAAAATATTTAAAGCAAAATGATTGGGTGCATCATCCGCTAATTGCTTTTGCCAATCATTGATTAAATCCGATCGTACTGTGAAACTCAATATGATTGCCAATAAAGTCATACTAAAGGCTAAAATCTGCACAATATTTGAATGCCTGTTTTTTGACAATCCTTGCAAACCAAAGCGCCAGGTTAAATTCACATACGCAAGCAAATATCGGCTCGCACTTAATATAAGGTATACCAGCCCTGCTATTATTAATAAACTCAGTGCACATGCTCCGACAATAATTAATGTCATCTGCATATCTTCAGTATATTGAGACATTAAAACCAGTAATACAATTATTGCCAATCCATACACCAACCAGGCGCTACTGGGTAATGGAACCAGATCACGGCGTAATATACGCAAAGGGGATACCTGTTTTAGACGTAATAAAGGTGGTAAAGCAAATCCAAATAACACCACAACGCCGATTATTATGCCGAATAAAACAGCAAGTAAACTCGGAGTCGCTATCTTTGCCGGTAACAATTCACGCAAGGTATGCAATAAAAATTCCTGTGTAACCCAGCCCAGTAAACAACCGATGCTACTGGCACACAAGCCGATAAAAGCAAATTGCCATAAAAATAATTGCAGCACTTCATTTTGTTTATAACCTAAACAACGCAAAATTGCGCTACTGTTAAAATGCCTTTCACTATATCGCCTTGTTGCCATCGCAATCGCGACACCGGAAATTAAAATGACCACAATACTGGATAAGCCTAAGTAACGTTCGGCTTTTTGTAAAGCAGAACCTAATTTTGGTCTATCCTCATAAATATCCATAATACGCTGCGATACACCTAACTGAGGCGTTAACCAGCGCTTAAAATCCAGAATACTAGCCTCACCTCCAGCAAATTGATAAAAGTGATGGACATGGCTACCTGGCTGTAATATTTTAGTTTCTGCCAAATCACTCGCATTAATCATCACCCTGGGTGATAGACTATATAAATCGCCTTGCTTATCTGGTTCATAAGTCAGAATCTGGGCAATTAATAGTGATTTCTCACCGACTCTCAATAAATCTCCTAATTTAAGCTTTAAAGCAGATAAAATACGCGTTTCTACCCATGCCTCACCCATCTGAGGACCGTGATAAACAGTTTGCTCCTGGACATAACTGGCTTGTCGTATTTTTAAATAACCATGTAATGGGTAATTTGCGCTGACTGCTTTAACAGCCACTAATAAAAATTCATCATTTTCCATCAGCACACTGGAAAAATCAGTTCCTTTTGATTGTTTTAATCCTAAACTCTCAGCCTTTGCCAAAATATCATTGGTAATAAGGTCTGGACTAGTCAATACTAAATCTGCAGCTAAAAATTCAGCTGCCTGAAAATTCATCGTGCGATTGATTCGATTCGCAAATAAACTGATTGCGGTAGAACTTCCTACTGCGATAATCAATGCGAACATTAATAAAGTTAATTCTCCTGCGCGACCATCTCTGCGCAAAAAGCGTAGGGCCAAAAACAAACGATTCATACAATACACCCTGCTTTTAATTCAATAATGCGCTCACAATGTTCTGCTAGTCGCTGATCATGTGTCACTAATATTAAAGTCGTCTGATTTTCTCTATTTAATTCAAATAGCAAATCTATGATATATTTGCCTGTTGTACTATCCAGATTGCCCGTCGGCTCATCTGCAAATAAAATTTTTGGTCGAGTAACAAACGCCCGCGCCAAAGCAACGCGTTGTTGTTCCCCACCAGACAATTGATTTGGTGTATGTGTTAATCTTTGGCTTAATCCAACTCGATCTAACAAATCAGCAGCCAATTTTTTTGCATTCTTATTGCCCTTTAATTCTAGCGGCAACATAACATTTTCTAAGGCCGTAAGATTGGGTAATAATTGAAAAGATTGAAATACAAAACCAATCAATTGATTACGTAAAGTTGCGCGTCCATCTTCATTTAATTCGCCAATTGATTGACCCAGTATTTCTATTGATCCAGAACTTGCAACATCCAGACCTGCCAATAAACTCAGTAAAGTTGATTTCCCTGAACCTGAAGCACCAATAATCGCTACACTTTCTGCAGCTTTGATTCTAAAACTAACTGATGACAAAATAGTCAAATGGCTATTATTAGTGGATACTGTTTTACATAAGTTATCGACATTAATGATGCTTGATCTTTGTTTATCTATTTGGGAGTTCATTATGCTTAAAGTTATTTTAGTGGGAATTTTACTTGTTTTTTCTACACTGACTCAGGCTAAGTCAATTGTAGTCTTAGGAGATAGTATCAGTGCTAGCTATAGATTTGAAGCACAACATGGCTGGGTTGCTTTACTGGCTAAACAAATAGCATCCAGTCATCCTGATTATACAGTGCATAATGCGAGTATCAGTGGTGATACTACTGCTGGAGGACTAGCGCGCTTACCTCAAATATTAACCCGATATCAACCTGAAATAGTAATACTTGAACTCGGTGCGAACGATGGATTACGCGGTATGTCCTTAATAACCATGCAACAAAATTTAACTGCAATGATTGAACAGGCAAAAAAATCAGGTGCCGAAGTTTTACTACTAACTATGCGTATACCTAGTAATTATGGAAAACGTTACACTGACATGTTCTATAACAGCTATGAAAAGGTAGCTAAAAATAACAATATTGCTTTAGTACCATTTATTCTCGAAGGTGTTGCTTTAGATAAAACTCTAATACAGCGTGATGGCTTGCATCCCAATGAAAAGGCACAACCTGTTATTACAAATCATATTGTGCCTTATTTGTTGCCATTGTTATAAAACTAAAAAAATTACTGTGCATAAACCTGTTAGCTTTGTATAGATAAAGGTGTTTTCAATCTGTTATTAATTTTTACTGTCATTTAAGCCCACATCTTTGTAACATCTAGAACTAAGCTTTATAACAATTTTACTCACAGGCTAATAATCTGATAGATAAGCTAAAAAATAACTTATCAACAGACTTACAGTTTGCTAATAGTAATAATAAGTTTATATATTTAACCTTCTTATAATTATTAGCAAATTTACAAGCTGTGCAAAATCCCGCTACACAAGAGATCTTGGGATTACTAGTTCAAAGCATTCAATCTAGCAATTTCCTGTATTTATAAGTCAGTAAATTTGAGACTCATTCCTGCACATTATTTGCAATGAATATCGCTCAATTCAAAATCTCCTCCTAGAATTCATAAAAATCCAGTAATAGTCACTTTTTTAAAAAAATGTATATCTATTCGATAGCAGCGCATCCTATTTAAAAATAGTATCGGAGAAGTCCTTACTTTTATACCAGCTTATTCTGAACATCCAGGCTCAACGAAACTAATTAAAATCTATGCTGCTCTGATTCTTCCTGAGTTAACTTATAAAACCTGCAAATGTTAAAGTTTTTTTACCTTAAATGGTTTGGCGTGATATCCGAGTGCCTTATATTTTCCAGACTAAAAAAAAGACGCTATAAACTCACCCGGTGGGCCATATCCCTAACATGTACTAAAAATATCCATTTCGTTAAGTAAGCTCTCCTTTTTAAGATTTTTCAGTGTTTGTAAGTGTGTACAAACCTGTTAGTTAGCTATGTTTAAAGGTGTTTTTATTCTGTGTGCAATTATCAACTGCCTTTTTACGTACATCTTTGACACACATAACACTAAACTTTATAACATAATTACTTACAAGTTAAGAAATTGATATTAAGGTTAAAATACGGCTTATCCACAACTTAATCATTTACTAATAGTAATAATAAGTTTATATAAAGAAATTTTTCATTATTACTAACTAACACGACATAATGTCTTTAAAAATTACTACAACAAGGTTTTACCAAAATGTCTGATCGTGAAAAGATTCAAAAAACATTACAAAAAGCTTTAGAAATTAATCTGGATAATTGTAAGTATGGAACAATTGTTGAAATAGGAGCAGGTCAAGAAGTTGCTAGAAACTTTTTTCAAGCTGGTGGTGCAGCCGGTACTATTGCCAAAACAATGTCCGCATACGATATGCAAGTGAGCGATGATATTTATGGAGCTGAAGAAACTAAGCGGTATGTCAGTCGCAGTCGATTGATGAAAATGCTGGATCGGGAATATACAGCGGTTACTGATTTATTAACTCCAACACGCCCGAAAAACACTACTTTTTTTTCCTATGCTGCAACAGTTACTGCAAAAAGTTATTTACAAAAAAATGAATGTCATGGCTGGTTAGGTATTCGAGTACAGCTATATCCAGGAGCTGCACCTAGCGATATTATAGTGCATGTGCGTATGTTAGATAATGATGGTGGTGCTCAACAAGAGGCATTAGGTGTTGTAGGGGTCAATTTAATTCATGCTGTTTTTCACAATTTCACCCAACCCAAAAAAATCATAGAAGCCCTGGTTGATGATTTAGAGCCCTGTCGTATTGAAGTCGATTTAATTAATTTTTCTGGTCCCTATTTTGAAGAGACAGAAAATAGATTAATGAATTTACATCTGGTTCATAAAAATTTAACGCATGCCATTATGTTTAGCCCGGAAGGCGAAGTACAAGTGCCTAGTGAGCTGCTGTACAAGAAAAATATTCTGGTAATTCGTGGCACCTACACGCCTTTAACTAAACTACATCTTGATATGAAAAAATGTGGTGAGGAACACTTTAAGGAAGTTGATAATATTGATACCAGCAAAATCCTGGTGTTAGCTGAAATAACTATGGCTAGCTTGACTGTAGGTGATGTAATCGATGATGCTGACTTTCTTGCTCGTGTGGATATGCTAAACACTCAAGGATATACTGTGATGATATCTAATTATTTGCGCTATTTCCGCTTACGGCAATATTTCCGTCGTTATACCAATCAACAACTCGGTATGATTCTTGGAATATCTAATCTGGATCTTATTTTCACTGAAGATTATTATATTGGATTAGAAGGCGGGATTCTGGAAGCGTTCGCAAAATTATTTCCGGATAATACCCGTCTATATATATACCCGCTCAAAAGCTCTGAACAAGAAGAATTAATCACCATTGATAATTTCAAACCGCCTAAAAAATTACAGCACTTATATGAATACTGCAAAGATAATGGTTATTTGGTTGGCTTAGAAAATGTAGATGAAAGTATGCTACATATAAACCCATCTCAAGTACTTGCAGAAATTCAAAAAGGGAGGGGAAAATGGGAGGATCAGGTGCCTGAATCTATTTCTAAAATGATTATTAGTAAAAGGTTGCTTGGTTACACTGCAAGATAGTAAGTTTTAACTCATTACTGGCGGATTAAAGTCGGCTTGCTCGTTCTCTTCTTCAGTCGCATTTCTCATAGCGGACTTAAAGTCCGCTTTACCACAGCAACCCAGCCTCACTCTGTGCACAAACATGTGCTCTGAGTGTCTAAATTATTGTGTTCGGTCCATACTTGAATTAAAGAAGGTTTTTATATGTCCACATCTAGTGTACAAGTTTTTTCAACCTTAGGCGCAAGGTTAAAAACAGGTTAAAATACTGACCCTATAATACTTGTTATCCGTTAGAAGCCACCTTAATAGTAATAATAAAATAATATATCTTTTATGAAATTTATAATTAATAGAGAGCTATTACTCACGCCTCTACAGCAGATCGTCAATGTCATCGAAAAAAGGCAGACCATGCCTATTCTTGCTAATGTGCTTTTTCAATTGGAAAATAACCAACTTACATTGACGGGCACTGACCTGGAAATTCAAATTGTTGCTAAGCTTGTATTAGATACTGAAGTCGAAGGTAGTATTACTATTCCGGCACGGAAACTTCTAGACATCTGCCGGTTATTGCCCAGCGCTGTTGATATTAAATTTGAATTAATTGAAAGTAAATTAAAAATTCAATCAGGTCGTAGTCGCTTTATGGTAAGTACTTTACCAGCTGATGATTATCCAAATTTTGAAATGAGCTCAATGGATTGTCATTTCTCTATGCAAGCAGGCCAGCTTAAGAAAGCTCTGGATAAAACGACATTCTGCATGGCTAATCAGGATATACGCTATTACTTAAATGGCATTATGCTGAGTATATTTAACCAACACCTTAAACTGGTTGGCTCTGATGGTCACAGGCTCTCGATTTACGAAGATCGTATTGCCCAGGAAACTGGTATTGAATTACGCATTATCATTCCCAGAAAAGGAGTTTTAGAATTAGCACGTTTATTAGATGATAAGGAGCAAGAATTACAAGTAGAATTTTCGCGTAATAATATACGTGTAGTGATTGATAATTTGATATTTTCTGCCAAGCTAGTTGATTCAAAATATCCGGATTTTAGCAAAGTATTTGAGCAGGATTTTTATAGTTCGATTCATGTACAAAAACAGCTACTAAAGGATGCTTTAACTCGAGTTGCAATTCTTTCTAATGAAAAATTTAAAGGGGTTGAGTTTGCTATTGATGGCAATAACTTAAAAATTAGTACTAATAACCCTGAACATGAAGAAGCTGATGAAGAGATTTCTATTGAATATCAGGGGCAACCACTGTCGATTGCATTTAATTCCCAGTATATTTTAGATGCTGTCGCTAATCTGGATTCTGAACTAGCCGTGCTCACCATCGCTGAAAATTCCAGCTGTTGTTTTATTGAAGAGCCTAACGAACAGGAATATAAATTTATTGTTATGCCAATGCGTTTATAAGGCGCTATGAGTTTACAAAAGTTAGATATTTACCATGTTCGTAATCTTCAACAAGCCTCGTTATATCCAGCACAAAAAATCAATTTAATCTATGGCAATAATGCCAGTGGGAAAAGCTCTATACTTGAAGCGATTTATTTATTAGGTAGAGCAAATTCATTTCGCTCTACCACGATCAAAAATGTGATTCACTTTGCGCATAATGAGTTAATTGTTTCAGGTAAGGTACGTTTCACTAATGCTCATGTATCCACTCTTGGCATACAGCATGATGGAAAAAATATCCAGATCCGTATAGATGAAGAAACCAGATATTCGCGCTCCGAGTTAGCTTATGCTTTGCCAATTCAAATGATTCATCCTAAGAGTTATCAATTACTAGATGCAGGTCCACAGTTACGCAGAGAGTTTATCGATTGGGGAGTATTTAATCAGCACCCGGATTTTCTAAACAACTGGCGAAATTTCAAGAGAGTCTTAAATCATCGAAACGCTTTATTAAAAAATCGCAGTGTTAAGGAGTTAAATGTTTGGAACCATGAATTGCAGCAATACGGTACAATAGTGGCAGAATATCGAATGCAATATTTGACTGAATTAATGCCTTTTTTTTTGCAAACAATGCAAAAATTTCTAGCATTAGAAAATATTGAATTAAAATTATTACCCGGTTGGGATGCTGATTTTTTATTGTTAGATAAACTAAAGGATGATTTAGAAAAGGATTTACGCTATGGATTTACTCATAGTGGTCCACATAGAGCTGATTTTCAATTATTGATTGAATCAAGAAAAGCCAAAGACTTTGTTTCTAGAGGTCAGCTTAAATTATTGATGTTGTCTTTAAAGTTAGCTCAGGTACAGCACCTATTAAATAATGGGTTTAAATCGGGTTGTATATTAATTGATGATGCGGTTGCAGAACTTGATTTTTCTAGTCGTACTAAATTATTAGATTTTCTGGTAGATATGGATGTACAAGTATTTATAACTGCAACTGAGCAAAACGAGTTTGGTGATTTAAGTAATCTCGGAGAATATAAAATGTTTCACGTGAAACATGGTGTGGTCTCGGAAGTTGATCAAAGTGTTTCACGTGAAACATTGAATAAAGTGTAAAACAAACATGTTCCACGTGGAACATAATAAAAAATAGGTCAAAAATGAGTGACAAAACGGATAATTACGATAGTTCTAATATTAAGGTTCTAAAAGGCTTAGACGCGGTACGCAAAAGACCTGGCATGTATATTGGGGATACCGATGATGGAACAGGTTTGCACCATATGGTTTTTGAAGTGGTGGATAACTCAATTGATGAAGCTTTGGCAGGTTACTGCAAAGAAGTGAATGTGACGATCAACGACAATGGTTCTGTCACAGTATCTGATGATGGGCGTGGTATTCCAGTGGATATACACCCCGAGGAAGGACGCTCGTCGGCCGAAGTTATCATGACTGTGCTGCATGCCGGGGGTAAGTTTGATGATAACGCCTACAAGGTCTCAGGGGGCTTGCATGGAGTGGGTATTTCAGTAGTCAATGCTTTATCTGAGAAGCTGGATCTGGAAATTTATAAAGGTGGCTATGTATATCGTCAGACTTATAAACATGGTGAACCTGTTGCACCTCTAGAAAAAATGGAAGCGACAGATAAGAAAGGTACAAGAGTTACTTTTTTACCGAGTAAAAATACCTTTGGTGATGTTGAATTTCATTATGAAATTTTAGTCAAAAGATTACGTGAACTGTCTTTCTTGAATTCAGGTGTACGCATTCATATAAAAGACGCGCGTAGTGGTAAAGAAGATATATTTGAATTTGAAGGCGGTATCAAAGCTTTTGTTGAACATCTAAATAAAAATAAAACACCATTATTTCCAGAAGTGTTTTATTTTACGGTGGAAAAAGAAGGTGTCACGGTTGAAGTGGCGATGCAATGGAATGACTCATATCAGGAAAATATCTTTTGCTTTACTAACAATATTCCGCAACGTGATGGTGGTTCGCATTTAGCGGGTTTTAGAGGTGGATTGACCAGAACCATCAATCAATACATCGAAGCATCCGGTTTAGCGAAAAAAGAAAAGGTTTCCACCACTGGAGATGATGCTCGCGAAGGTTTAACAGCTGTGCTATCGGTTAAAGTGCCTGATCCAAAATTTTCATCGCAAACTAAAGATAAACTAGTTTCTTCTGAAGTGAAGCCTTTAGTTGAATCAGCGATGAGTGAAAGACTCAATGATTTCTTGCAAGAAACGCCAGGTATTGCAAAAGTAATTGTTAATAAAATTATTGATGCGGCGAGAGCAAGAGATGCAGCGCGTAAAGCAAGAGAATTAACCCGTCGTAAAACAACACTGGATATTGCAGGTTTACCGGGGAAATTAGCGGATTGTCAGGAAAAAGATCCGGCTCTTTCTGAAATATTTATTGTGGAGGGAGATTCAGCGGGTGGTTCTGCCAAGCAAGGTAGAGATAGACGCACGCAAGCCATTTTGCCGCTAAAAGGAAAAATCCTCAATGTAGAAAGAGCCCGTTTTGACCGCATGATTGCATCGGATGAAGTGGGTACGCTAATTACCGCTTTAGGCTGTGGTATTGGTAAAGATGAGTATGATCCCGAAAAACTTCGTTATCACCGTATTATTATCATGACTGATGCGGATGTGGATGGCTCTCACATCAGAACTTTATTACTGACGTTCTTTTACCGACAAATGCCAGAATTAATTGAGCGTGGTCATATTTATATTGCACAACCGCCTTTGTATAAAATTAAAAAAGGTAAGCAAGAACGCTATGTCAAGGATGATGCCGAACTCAATGAATACTTGATCCAGTTAGCTTTGGAAAAAACGCAATTAGTGACTAATAGCGAAACACCAGAAATTAAAGGTATCGGCCTAGAAAAATTAGCTAATGAATATCTTGGTGTTGAGGAAGTGATTAATCGCATGGGTAGACGCTATGATAATGACTTTTTAGAAGAACTGACTCGAGTACAAACTTTAACAAAAGAAGTACAGCAAGATGAAGCACAGCTTACAGCATGGCTTAGTATGGTTGAATCTAGTCTGAATAAACGCATTAGTAAATCCACGTTTATTATTGAAATAGCCTATCGCAATGTCGATGATTACACTTTAACCATCCATAAAAGAGAGCATGGTGTAGAAAAAGTATTTGTTATTGAAGCAGTCTTTTTTAACAGTAATGACTATAAAAAAATAGCGACTTATATCGAAGACACTAATGATTTATTTAGTGATGAGTCATTCATCCAGATGGGTGAACGTAAGCAATTGGTTAAGAATTTTAAAGAAGCCTTTAACTGGATGATGCGCGAAATTAAAAAAGGTCAGCATATCCAGCGTTATAAAGGTCTAGGGGAAATGAACCCAGAGCAACTGTTTGAAACAACGCTAGATGTAAATCAGCGCGTATTGTTGCAGGTACATATTGCCGATGCAATTGCTGCTGATCAAGTCTTTACTACGTTAATGGGAGATGTCGTAGAACCACGTAGAGACTTTATAGTAAAAAATGCACTAGAGGTTTCTAATCTGGATGTTTAAAAAAAACTTTTAGTAGAGCGGACTGAAGTCCGCTAATATCAAATTAGTTTGATATCATAGGGCGGATTAGCAAAAAGCTAATTCGCCCTTTTTTGTTCATTAAACTTAATTTTATGCTTACTTATCCAATTATAGATCCTGTTGCAATTAGTCTAGGCCCCATTAAAGTACACTGGTATGGCTTAATGTATTTAATCGGCATAGCAAGTGCCTGGTTACTACTAAGTTTGCGTGTTACCAAAGAGTATTCACCAATCAAACCTGAGGCTTTAGAGGATTTGATATTTTATGGAGCAATGGGAGTTATTCTTGGTGGCCGGATCGGTTATGTCATCTTTTATAATTTTAATCAATTCCTGGCTGATCCCTTAGTACTATTCAAAGTCTGGGAAGGCGGCATGTCATTTCATGGCGGCTTACTAGGCGTTGTTTTCGCGATGTGGCTATCAGCCAGAAAGAATCAATGTACCATGCTAGCGTTGACGGACTTTATTGCTCCTGTTGTACCGATAGGATTGTTGGCTGGTCGAATCGGTAATTTCATTAATGCAGAATTATGGGGTAGAACAACCGATGTCTACTGGTCTTTTGTTTTTCCAGGCGCTGGCCCATTAGCTAGACACCCTTCGCAACTCTATGAAGCAGCACTAGAAGGCTTAGTGCTATTTTTGATTCTCTGGATTTATTCCAGCAAGCAAAGACCGTATATGGCAGTATCAGGTCTGTTTGCTTTGCTCTATGGCATCTTTCGTTTTATTGTAGAATTCTATCGAGTGCCTGATGCGCATTTAGGTTACCTGGCAATGGATTGGTTAACGATGGGACAAATTTTATCTACGCCAATGATCATTTTAGGTATTATCTTATTAAGTCTGGCCTATAAATCTAAGCTGTTAAAAAAATCATAATTTACCTCGTTCTCATGCGAAGCGTGAGAACGTACATCATGACGCAAAGCGTCGACTTATGCATTTTCACGCAGAGCGTGGGAACGAGAATAACATGAAACAATATCTCGAATTACTACAAGAAACTCTTACTACTGGCTGTTTAAAGGGGGATCGCACTGGAACAGGTACAAAGTCTCTTTTCGGTCGTCAGATACGCTTTAATTTACAGGAAGGCCTGCCTTTAGTTACAACTAAGCGCTTGCACACCAAATCCATTATTCATGAGTTACTCTGGTTTCTTAAAGGTGATACGAATATCAAATATCTCAATGATAATGGCGTATCAATATGGAATGAATGGGCGACCGAAACAGGTGAGCTAGGTCCTGTTTATGGTGCACAATGGAGAAACTGGAAGGGAGTAGAAGGGGAAAGCTACGATCAGGTGGCTACCTTAATCGAAGGCATAAAAAATAATCCTGACAGCCGAAGACATATTATCAGTGGCTGGAACGTCGCCGATCTGCCTGATGAAAGCAAATCCGCGCAAGAGAATGTAGCCAATGGAAAAATGGCTTTACCACCCTGTCACTTACTTTATCAATGGTATGTCGCAGAAGGTAAACTAAGCGGTTCATTGTATATCAGAAGCAATGACTTGTTTTTAGGTAATCCGTATAACACTTGTAGCCTGGCAATTTTTACCTATATGATTGCGCAGCAATGTGATCTTGGTGTGGGCGAAATTATTATTTCAATCGGTGATTGTCATTTGTACAGTAATCACTTTGAACAAGCGAAAATTCAATTACAGCGTGAGCCAAAAACATTGCCTAAATTGATTATCAAACGTAAGCCAGACAGTATTTTTGACTATCGTTTTGAAGATTTTGAAATTGTAGATTATGACCCTCATCCACATATTTCTGCACCCATAGCAGTATGAAAAATGTAGGTCGTGTTAGTTTTTTAAAAACGCAACCTGATAACTAGCACCTTACTGAGTGAAAAGTTTATGATCAACCAAACTGATATTATTAAAAAACGTTACGATCGTATTGCGCCTTATTTTGATAGAATCGAAAGCATGATGGAAAAAATGATGCTAGGTGATTTAAGGGCCAGTCTCTGGCAAAAAGTCACCGGAGATAAAATTCTGGAAGCTGGTGTTGGTACAGGTAAAAACTTTCCTTACTATCCGGCAAAATCAATAACAGCAATTGATTTCAGTCCAGCGATGATCAATGAAGCTAAAAAGAAACGACAACATCTGGGGATAGTAGTTGATTTATCTATCATGGATGTACAGCAACTGGATTTTCCTGACAATTATTTTGATAGTGTCATCGGTACTTTTTTATTCTGTTCAGTGCCAGGGCCAAAACAAGGCCTATTGGAATTAAAAAGAGTTTGCAAGCCAGGCGGCGAAGTGTTGCTACTAGAGCATGTGTTGAGTACTAATAAATTTATAGCGATCATAATGAATCTACTAAATCCAATAACCGTTCGCTTAGTCGGAGCAAATATAAACCGGGAAACTTGTAAGACAGTACAAGCCTGCGGCTTTTCTAAAGTCGAAGTTTTGCCAGAAAGCTTGCATATAGTAAAAATGATCAGAGCAGTTAAATAAGTTTTCCTGATTACCTGCATGATCCTAAGTTGTTGTCTAAATGACTATGTCATTTCTATATGCATTTATCAGGAAACAATACGTAACCTGAGTTCGGGATAAGAAAAGGTGGGCAGTCTTTTAAAAATCTGAAAAAATAGAAACAATCAAGAATTTATTTTTTCTAAGACTGCCCAATGCCAAGTTTAACCCAATTATTTTGTGATGTAGATGATTTTTGTAAAACCTTTTTACCCCCACTGGGAGAAAACCCAAATAGAAAACGGCGAAAAGAAAAGGCGGAAAAAGCGCTGCATTAGCCCCAGCGAAATAATTACTTTGATTGTTTATTATCATCAGTCAGGGTATGACACATTTAAATGGTTTTATTTGCGCTACT
>Ga0208648_1001399_pt1 | contig 19837 bp, 15 predicted proteins | sample AntAceMetag02UKL_FD_184772 | JGI IMG/M metagenome (GOLD analysis project Ga0208648, IMG submission 184772) | Saline lake microbial communities from Ace Lake, Antarctica - Antarctic Ace Lake Metagenome 02UKL (SPAdes) (version 2) | ecosystem: Environmental > Aquatic > Non-marine Saline and...
CCGGGAGCGATTCCGGAAACGGAAGGTCCTCTCGGTCGAGAACGTCCACAGTCACCTCCTATCCGTTTGAAGCCAAGCTAGATGTAGTGGGTGTGGGCGTCAAGCGGATAGGCACGGAAAGAACGACGAGCTGAATGATGATGATCCGGGTCGGGGCGCCCAGAAGCAGGCTTGCGGCAAAAACGCCGATGATGGATGCCACTGCCAGTTTTCTGGCACGCCGCGATATGGCGCCATGGGCCTGCCAGTCATGAATGGGAGGCCCCAGACGCGGGTGGTTGACGAGCCAGTCATGCAGCCTTTTGGAACCGCGGGCAAAACAATAGGCGGCAAGCAGCAAAAAGGGTGTTGTCGGCAACAGCGGCAACAGGATGCCGACAATGCCTGCCGTCACGCTCAGACAACCGGCCAACAGCCAGAACAGCCGTAAAAGCCGGTTATCGACAATCATTTCAATGATCTCGCAATCTCGCAGATTGTATCGAAGGCAATGGTGATATCGGCCTCTTCCATCTCGAATGCCCCGGCGGTAAAGCGGATGACCTGCTTGCCGTCATGGATCGTCTGCGTCAGGTAAATGCGGCCGTCATCATTGATGGCGTTGACCAACTGGCGATTGAGCGCATCAAGATCACCGATGAAGCCGGGTGGTGCGTAACGAAACGAGAACAGCGACAGAACCGGCTGGGATGTCAGTTCAAAATCCTCTTCCCCGTCCAGTTGGCTTGCGAGGTTTTGTGACCAGGCCACGTGGTTGCGGATCATCGTACGCAGGCCTTCAAGCCCGTAGGCACGCAGCAGAAACCAGACTTTCAGCGCCCGGAAGCGGCGGCCAAGCTGCACCGACCATTCGCTGAAATTGACAAGCCCTTCCTTGCCATGGGTCTTGAGATATTCCGGTTGAATGGCAAGCGTGCGAACCAATGTCTCCGGTTCACGGACAAAATGTGCCGAACATTCCATCGGCGCACCCAGCCATTTATGGGGGTTGAAGACGATGCTGTCGGCCATTTCGACGCCTTGCCACAACGTGCGGAATTCCGGACAGATCATGGCGGATCCGGCCCAGGCCGCATCCACATGGATATAGAGATCCTCCTTGCGGCCCAGTGCACAGGTTGCTGCCACATCATCCGTGGCGCCAACGGACGTGCCGCCGACGCAGACAACCAGACCGGCCGGCAGATAGCCGGCTTGGCGATCGGCCGTTATGGCTTCTTGCAGAAGATCGAGCCGCATGGCGCCCTTGTCATCAAGCGGAATATGGACCAGATTGTCCTGTCCCAATCCGGCAACCCACATGGCCTTGTCGATGGAACTGTGGGTACCCTTCGATGCATAGACGCGCAGGGTCTTCTGGCCGGCAAGGCCTTTGGTGTTGCCAGTCCACTCCAGGGCGCGCTCGCGCATGGTCAGGACGGCGCAAAGAGTTGTTGAGGAAGCCGTATCCTGAAACGTCCCGCTGAACCCCTCCGGCAGGCCGAGGGCCTGGCGCAACCAGTCCATCATCTTGACTTCCAGTTCGGTTGCCGCGGGCGATGTCTGCCAGAGCATGCATTGTGCACCGATCGTATTGGCAAGCTGTTCGGCAATCAGCGCGGCGGGTGCGGCATTGCTCGGGAAATAGGCAAAAAATCGAGGGTGTTGCCAATGGGTCATGCCGCCGGGAATGATCCGCTCGAAATCTCCAAAAATGGTTTCCATATCCTGGCCGATTTCTGGCGGCGCAGCATCGATCAGCCGGCCAATATCGCCGGGCTTGACCTGGGCGCGAACGGGTCTTTGGCCGAGTGTCTCCTGATAGTCTGCCGACCAGTCACTGGCGCGGTGTGACCATTTGCGAAAATCGCGCTTGTCCATGATGATGATTCCTGTTGACGGGCGGCGCGACACTACAGCGGATTGTCTTCAAAAAGAACCATCTGATGGAGGAAAATCCGCTCATGTGGTCCGTCAACTTTCCTTTGCTGGGGCGCATCTCGCCGCGCGCCAACCAAGCCCGACGAGGACCGATTCGGTCAAATGCTGTTATTTGATGATAATCTGTCGTAAAGCGCCTCCCCCTCAAATGAAACCAACTGATGGAACATTAGCCATCTTGCCTCTTTTCTGTGCATCCGGCTTGTTCAAAAAAATGTTCGTTCGGGCGCGCGCAATCAAAGACATGTGATTTGGAAAAATCTCACGAAAAAAACGTCTCTGGCCGTCATGATCTGGGGAAAGCACTTTCGCATTGCCGCGAGATCACGTTATGCTCGCTGCGAAATCTCCAGTGGATGCAATCTGATACCTCTGGAATTGGCGTTCCAACAGGCAGATATCCGGCTTGAGCATCATGAGAAATTGGACTTTATCGTCACGTTTGAAGAGCGACCTCATTGAACTTGTTGGCTCCATATATCCACAACAGGACAGTGAGGCTCTCTTTCTCGAAATCGCCGATGCTTTCTGGAGCGGTGATCATCTGCCGCGCCGCAAATCGCGAACTCTGAGTTCAGCACCCTGGACCGAGAAGGATACCTACCTCATCGCCTATGGCAACTCCATCGTGGACGGTGAACACAAACCTCTCGATCTGCTCCATGATTTTCTGCTCGCCAATCTGAAGGGCGTGGTCAATGGTGTGCATATCCTGCCGTTTTTTCCATTCACCTCGGATGACGGTTTTGCCATTACCGACTATCGCACGGTCAACAGCACGCTGGGTGATTGGGAGGACATCAACCGGATTTCCCACAATTTTCGGCTGATGTCGGATCTGGTGCTGAACCATTGTTCCAGCCAGAGCGCCTGGTTCAACGACTATCTGCAGGGCCATGAACCCTATGATAAGTTTTTCTTTGAAGCTTCACCCGACGATGATTTGTCAGAAGTTGTGCGGCCACGTGCCCATGCTTTGCTGCGTGCGGTTGAGACCGCCAATGGTCCGCGCCATGTCTGGTGTACCTTCAGTCATGATCAGGTTGATTTCGATTTTTCCAATCCTGAAGTCCTGCTGGAGTTCCTGCGGATCATGCGCTTTCACATTGATCAGGGCGTGCGCACCATAAGGCTTGATGCAGTAGCATTCATCTGGAAGGAAATCGGAACATCCTGTATCCATTTGCCACAGACCCATGCCATTGTCCGGCTGATGCGGGTTCTGGCTGATTACAGCGACGTGCCGCTGGTGCTGATAACCGAAACCAATGTTCCGAAAAATGAAAACCTGAGTTATTTCGGCAATCGCAACGAAGCCCATGTCATCTACAATTTCTCCTTGCCGCCGCTCATTTTGCAGGCGCTCCTCTATGGCACATCAAAATCGCTGAATGCCTGGCAGATGACAATGCCACCGGCGCAGCCCGGTTGTACCTATTTCAATTTCACCGCGTCCCATGACGGCATTGGCTTGCGGCCAGCAGAAGGCTTGCTCACCGACGATGAAATCGACGGGATGATCGATACGGTGAAGGGTTTTGGAGGGCTGGTCAGCATGCGCAAGGCTGCCGGCGGCACAAGCCGGCCCTATGAACTCAATGTATCGCTGTTTGATGCCCTGTCAGGAACCGTCAAGGGCAAGGACGAATGGAATATCGCCCGGTTCCTGTGCGGTCAGGCCATTGCCATGGCGCTGGAGGGCCTCCCTGCCTTCTATATCCACTCCATGCTGGCAACACCCAACGACCTGGCGGGTGTGGAGAAAACCGACCATAACCGGGCGATCAACCGACACCGGTGGCACTACCCGGAACTGCTTGAAAAGCTCGCTGACCCATCATCGCAGCAGGCGATCGTCTTTGCCGAAATGAAGCGGTTGATTGCCATCCGGATCCGCCAGCCGGCCTTTCACCCCAATGCGACGCAATATACATTGCAACTCGGTGACAGGATGTTCGGCTTCTGGAGACAGAGCCGCGACCGGTCCCAAAGCATCTTTGCAATCCACAATGTGACAGACGAGACCGTGAGCATCCCGACCCGTTCACTCAATCTGTTTGACGGGGAAAACTGGAAGGATCTGGTTTCAGGGCAACAATTGCAGGAATTTGGTGGGGAGATCACATTTGCACCCTATCAGGTGCGCTGGATAACCAATCAGTAAGACATGGCCGGAGCGGTCCGGTTCCCCGTGCTTTGGCTGAGGTTTCCGGAAGCTCATCGCAAGAATGCATGAAAACTTCCGGAAACAGATTTTCATCAGGTTTCTATAAAACGCCCTATTTCACCATCCAGAGCATGTCGAGCGGATGGCGTTTTTTGCCGGCATCCTCGCCGATCAACAGTGAGCCGTCGCGCATGGCGAGAATGTTGTCGGGACTGGCAGGCAGGTTCACATCGCAGGATCCATCGGCAATTGTCCTGCCCATGATGTAGGGCTCGATCCGGGTGATGTTGAAATCGGCACCGGTGCGGGCCAGATAGACGCCGCCGCAGTCTTCCTTGTCCAGGGCAATAGCGCCGCCATTGGCTTCGTCCTTGGCGCCCGTTGCCCAATCCAGGTGACCCCAATCCTTGTCCATCGTCCAGGAGAGACTGGATGCTGCGATAAACACATCGTTGCCATTGGACGATACGCCTTCCAGCTTGTCCCACTCATTGGTGGCGCCAAGGGCTGCTGCCGCGCGCCGGCTTTCGAGAAAGGCCGGGCGATCGTCTTTCAGGGATCCTGTGACGCCGTCGCCATTGAGATCCTTGCCCATGCGCCCTTCGGCCCAGTTGAAGATTTCCTCATTCGAGACGTAGCTGGACTTGCCCTCGACATAATCGGCAACAGTGACATTGTCATAATCGGCGATCCAGCCGGCAATCTGGTCATTATTGGCCTGGCCGAGCATGATCCAGCTGACATTGAAACCGGCCTTGTGCGGATCGGTTTCCTTGTCCTGCTGCATTTTCGCCGCATAGAGCGTACCGGAACTTAGATCACCTTTGACATCAGCGACAAATTTGAAAAGGACGCCGCCGGAAGCCGTATTGTATTTGTCGCCGCCATAGGCGCCGGAATCGTCGTCGCTCATGTAGACGGTTTTCATATCCGGCATGATCGCCGCCGTTTCATGGCTGAGACGACCGGTCGCATAATGTTTGATTAGGCGCTCCGCATCAGCGGAGGCCGCATTGTCGATTTCAATCATGTAGCCATAACGATAGGGGTTGGCCATTTTGCCAACATACTGGCTCATGTTTTTCGGCTTGATATAGGTATTGTCATTGCCCTTCTGGAAACTCGCCCGCTCATCATCGTCGTGATTGTCGGGATGGTTCCATACGGCCGTGTTGTAGAAAAAATACTCTTCGGCAAGCAGCGGGGTTCCCCAGGGCGTCACAACGCCGGAACACAGCACACTGCCGCCGTCAACGGGGCTCAGATCCACCATTCTGGATGTGCTCAGGTCCGCCTGCCATTTTCCGTCAATGCGGTTGAGGGTCAGGCGGCTGACCGCACTTGCCCCGTCACGACCGGCGCCTTCCCAGCCCGTATAGAGATAACCCCGGTTGGCGCCCAGGGGAATGAAGCCGTTGAAATCCGGCGTATTGGACACATACATCAGCTTGCCTGACGTATCGTAGACGCCGCCGAGCAGTTCGCCAGAGCCCAGCGTGTCACCGGCCTTTGCAAATGTCCTGTAGGTGCCACCGGCCGCATGAACCACATCGCGCTCGCCGTCTCCTGGCAGGGACAGGCTACCGCCGGAAAATGTAGCGCTGTCAAAACCGTCCAGATAGCCGATCAATGCAGGTGGTGCGTCGTCGCGGAAGGTGTTTTTACCACCCGGGTGCTGGGCGTTGAGAAAAAGATCGCCAAGGGCATTGGCGCTCAATCCGGTGACCTCCGCACCTGCCGGCATGGTTGCTATGCGCGTCAGTGTCTGGTCACTGGCCCCTGCCGAACCGGTTGCCATGAGGGCAGCGGTCAACAGGAGGGGGCAAGTCAATCTGGTTGCATGATTCATCAGAATTCTCCTCGAGGTTTCAAGCAGCATTCAAACGCATAATTTCATATATTGCAATGTATGAATATAATGAAGCAACTCCCGGACTAACTTTGGCTGACTTCCTCCAACCGATCGGTGGCAGGTGGCGGCGTCGGCGATAATGCGCTGATGCGTACATAGAGCTCCGGCGTCATTGTGATGTCGCTGGCGCCCAGACTGGGCATCAACTGCTCGACATTGCGTGCACCGATGATCGGACAGGTAATGGCCGGATTTGCTCCGACCCATGCAATGGCAAGCGATACCGGGTGCATGCCTTCGGATCTGGCAAATTCGGTGAATTGACCCGCCACCTCAAAGACCTGTTCGTCACCGTAGCGCACCGAATAGGCGTCGCTGTCGGTGATCCGTCCAGTACCGGCCTTTCGGCTGGAGGTATATTTGCCAGTCAGCAGACCGCCGCCCAGCGGACTGTAGGAAATCACGCCCAGGCCTTCTGCCGCAGCCATGGGCAGCAATTCAACCTCGGCCTGTCGTTTGACCAGATTGTACATCGGCTGGATCACGTCAAACCGGGTCCAGTTTTTGCGGTCCGAAATGCCAAGGGCTTTTGACACCTGCCAGGCCGAATAGTTTGAAGCGCCCAGATAAAGCACCTTGCCGGAACGCACCAGATCTTCCAGTGCCCGCAACGTTTCGTCGAGGGGCGTGTTCTTGTCCCATCGATGCATGAACAGAACATCAAGCCGGTCGGTCTTGAGGCGGCGCAGGCTGTCTTCAACCGATCGGGCAATGTGGCGGCGGTTTGAACCGCGCGCGTTGATATCCTTGCCATCAGGGAAATAGCATTTTGAGGTGATAACCAGTTCATCGCGTTCAGCCTGCATGAACTGGCCGAGCATCTCCTCGGCCTTCCCGCCATTATAGATATTGGCGCAGTCGAAAAAGTTGATGCCTGCGTCCCGGCAGCTTTTGAACAGGGCGGACGCGGCGTTGATATCGGCATCGCCGCCAAAGGACATGGTTCCAAAACACAGTTCGGACACCTTGACGCCGGTGCGGCCCAGAAATTTGTAGTCCATGTTCACTCCTGCTTGTTCGCAATTGCCGCTTCTCGCAGGTATGCAATGGCCCGGAGGATTCAGGTCAATGGGGCAAGCGAGAACGAAATATCACGGCTTTTGGCCAATGAGACCAGCATAGAATGCTCAGGCAGGTCTTTCAATCGGCTCCGCGCCGATCGGAAGTGTCGATTTTGAAGGTTCCGGCAGGGCCAGAACAACGATCTCCTGCGGCGCATCAAGATCGTCAAGATTGGCAACCTGGAATGTCGGCTGAAGGCTGCCGTCGTAGTGTTTCTCCAACGCTTCACGATAGGTATTGCCTGCCGCAATCAGTCGGGAGCCCAGCACCTTGTTGTATTTTTCCAGCTTGGCCGAATAATTCACCGCTGATCCGATGACTGTTATTTCGAGCCGGTTTTCCTGCCCGACAGCGCCAAACGCGACCGGTCCGGACGCCAGACCGATGCCGATGCCCTTGTTGCCGATGGCATGCAAAGTCGGTTCTTCGTCAGCCCATTTTTCAACATCGAGCAGGATACGTTCAGCCGCCTGGATGGCGTGAAGAGAACTGGACGCCTGGTCGTTGTCGATGCTGAAGGTGGCCATGATGCCGTCACCCATGAACTTGTCGATCACGCCACCGCAGTCCTGGACGATCGGCACGATGCGGCTTTGATAGCGCGACAGGGTCTGCATGACATCAGATGCTTCCATGGTGGTTGCCATCTGGGAAAATCCGCGAATATCGACAAACAGGATTGCCGCATCGCGTTTTTCGCCCTTGCCGGCCTCCAGTCGATCAGCGTTTTCACGGATGCCGCTGGCTATGCTCGTGTCGAAAAACCGCGACAGGTCCTTTGCCGCTACCTGCTCCGTGACGGCAGTGACCAGCAGGTTGTTGGAGGCATTGACCACAAGTGTCAGGACACCGGTCACCAGCAAGATCGACAGCATCTTGTCGATCTCGGCGCCGATCAATATGGAGTTTGATGTCAGATAGTCGACGTAGGAGCGGGTCAGCATATTGTCGCCGGGATCAAACCGCGTGACATAGATGATAACTGCGGCCCAGCCGGCCACCGCCACAAGGCCGGCGGTGATGACAAATCGCGCTTCGAACCGCAAGGCGCGAATGGCGATGAAGATGAAGACGTAAAGCAGGGTGGGGGCTTTCAGTATAAAGGACGCCGGTTGCATGTACTGAATATGGAAGCTGACCATCAGTCCATAGAGAAGGCCGAAATCGAACAGGATTGACCCATAGACGGACCAGTGCGGCAAGGGTCGACGGATCGACCAGATCAGACCGATGATACTGATGCCGATGTAGGCGCCCAGAACATAGGGCACCGGCGAAAAGGCTTCGTCCGGGCTGGTTTTTGGGCTGATTGTGTAAATGAACGAGAAGGTCACGACGATCGACAGCTGTATCAGGCGCGCCATGATTTCACTGGCGCGCTCGCGCTCGCTCAGCGCTTCGCGTATGCGCCTGGGCAGTTGATCGCGGCGGGTAGCGGTGCGGAAATGTTTTAATACCAACTCAATCAGCGCCAAGGTCAATCTCCATCCGGCAGCAGCACCGCCTGACTGGTAAGGGTAATACGCATTGAAGCAACGGCACAATAACAGTTTGCAAAGGCAGCGATGAACAATTCTCATGAATGCTGCGTGATGCAATGTTTATCAGGAGACGGGAAGCCGGGGTTCTGTGGAACCATGGCGCATTGATGCGCTTGCCTTACCCCGTCAGCCCACCTGTCAGTCCAGATGCATCAGCGCCTTGAGATGACTGACAACGCTTCTGGCCAATGCGCCATGGTCATAGCCGCCTTCCAGCATGGAGAGTATGCGTCCCTGGCTGTGTGTTTCGGCGATCGAACTGAGTTCTGCAGTGATCCAGCCATAATCCGCCTCAACCAAACCAAGCCCGGACATTTCATCAAGGACATGGGCATCAAAGCCCGCTGAAATGAAGAGAAATTCCGGCTTGAATGCGTTCAGAGCCGGAAACCACCGCTCGGCGATTGCGCGGCGAAATTCCGGCCCGGTCGTGCCGCTAGGAAGTGCTACATCAACCAGGTTCTGTGTATCGGAATCAAAGCCCGTATTGGGATAGAACGGGTGCTGGAAACTTGAACAGAAGAGGACCCTTTCATCTTTGGCAAAAATATCTTCGGTGCCATTGCCGTGATGCACATCAAAATCGACGATGGCGATACGCTGCAAGCCATAGGTCTCGAGCGCATGGGCGGCGGCCACTGCAATATTGTTGAACAGGCAAAAACCCATGGCCTTGTCATATTCGGCGTGATGGCCGGGCGGACGAATGGCGCAGAAAACCGGATTGGCATCACCCTTGACGATCATGTCTACCCCCAGAACACCGGCTCCGGCTGCCCTGCGTGCTGCAGCGAGTGAATGGGGTGTCATGACGGTATCGCCGTCAATTTCAATTGCTCCCACGCTGGGCGCCACGTCAAAAATGCGTCTTACATAGGCCGGGTCGTGCGCCCGTGACAGCTGTTCGACAGTGGCCAGCGGAGCATCATGGTGCTCGACGAGCATGTCGAGGCCGCTGGCTATTAGCTGATCATTGATTGCATATAGGCGTCCTGCATCTTCGGGGTGGTGCTGGCCGGCATCATGCAGCAGGCAATCGGGGTGTGAGACTATAGCGAGCATTTTTTCTGACCGATCTTTAAAGTTGCCGCTCGACAGCGACAACTGATGGATCCTTATCCACACGTTTGGTGGTAAATCCGAGCGCGCTCATGAGTTGCAGCATGTCCTTGTTGGTTGAAAGCACCGTTCCTTCCATGACCGAAAGGCCATGGGCCCGGGCCGCATCCATGAGAGATTTCATCAATTGTGTGCCTATGCCGCGATGCTGGTGCCTGTCGGAAACCACGATGGCAAACTCACAACTTCTTTCATCCTGGTTGATGGCGTATCGCGCAACGCCTTGCTGTACGGGCTTGCCTGCCTCCTCGGTCAGCGCCACCAGGGCCATCTCACGGTCGTAATCGATCTGGGTAAACCGCGCGAGCATGGTCGGCGACAGCTCGTTGAGCGTATACATGAAGCGGAATTGCTTGACCTGACTGGAGAGATCGCGAACAAATTTCTGTTCACTCTCGGCGTCTTCGGGCCGGATCGGCCTGATGGTCAGCAGCGTTCCGTCTTCAAGATCAAATGTCTGCACCAGATTGCGCGGGTAAGGCACGATGGCCATATGGTCATAGCGACCGGTATCGGGTTTCTGCGCGCTGACACGTATGCGGGCATCCATGCCGATGACCCCGTCCGGACTGGCGAAAAGCGGATTGATGTCGAGTTCGTCAATCTCCGGCAGTTCGCAAAGGAGATCAGAAATGTGCTGCAGAACCTGAACAATTGCATCACGGTCCACAGCAGGCTGGTCGCGAAAAGCCGCCAGCAGGCGCGAGACTCTGGTGCGATCAATCAGCCGGTTGGCCAGCACTTCGTTGAGTGGCGGCAGGGTCACTGCACTGTCGCGAAGGACTTCCACCAATGTGCCACCGGCGCCGAACAGGATGGTTGGGCCGAATACGGGATCGCGGCTTGTGCCGACCAGCAGTTCACGGCCCTGTCCATCTGGATCATCGATTCGACCGTGACGCCATGAATCTGCGCATCGGGCACGGCGGCCTGTGCATTTGCAATGACCTCTGACCATGCCGTTGCCACGCCATCGTCGTCCATGATGTTGAGCCTCACACCTCCGACATCGGACTTGTGGCTGATTCCGGTTGCGTTGATCTTCACGGCAACAGGATAGCTCAGGCTTCGTGAAGCAGCGATTGCTTCTGCCAGGCTGTTGGCGACCAGGGGCAGGTTGACGGGAATATGGAACGCCTGGAGGATTTTTTTCGACTCATTGTCCGTGAGCATCGACCGGTCGTCGGCAATCGCTGCCTTGATCATCCGGCGCGCGCCGTCGATATCCGGCACATTGTTTTGGGAAAGCGGACCCGGTGTCTGTAGCGCCAGCATGCGGTTCTGGGCGTGTCTGGCAAGATGTGAAAAGGCTTCAACGGCCAGTTCCGGCGTATGGAAATCGGCGATGCCGTTTGCACTCAGGATCTGACGTGCCTCTGCAACGGAGGTTTCTCCCATCCAGCAGGCGAGCACCGGTTTTTTGTTGTGGCTAGGCACAGCTTCAACGACGGCCCTGGCCGCGCCGCTTGCATCCGTCATGGCCTGCGGTGTCAACATGACAAGCACACCATCAAATTGCGGATCAGCAAGACAGGCAGTCACGGCGGCAGCAAAAGCCTCTGGCGGTGCGTCACCGAGAATGTCCACCGGATTGGCCTTTGACCAATAGGCCGGCAGCACCGTATCGAGCGTGCTGAGCGTTTTGGCGTCCGGCTGCGGCAGGTCGACATGCAGATCACCGGCCCGGTCTGCCGCCAATACGCCGGCGCCCCCGCCATTGGTGATGATGCCCAGCCGGTTGCCACTGGCGCGTGTGTTGGATGAGAGGATCTCGGCTGCTGCGAACAATTGGGCGAAGGAATCAACACGCACCGCACCGGCGCGTTCCAGCGCGGCATCAAAAACAGCATCTGAACCGATCAGGGCGCCGGTATGGGTATTGGCTGCTTTCGAACTCTGCGCGTGACGGCCGGCCTTGAGGACGACGACAGGTTTGATCCGGGCGGCAAGGCGCAGGGAACTGATAAAGGATCGGGCATGGCGAATCCCCTCGACATAAAGCAGAATTGCCTTGGTCTTGGGGTCTGTGGCGAGGAATTTCAGCGCGTCGCCAAAGCCGATGTCGGAGGCATTTCCCAGAGAAAACAGCGTGGAGAATCCCAGATGATGTGGCTCGGCCCAATCGGATATGGCCGAACACAGGGCGCCTGATTGTGAAATCAGTGCGAGTCCATTCCTTGGTGTGGACGATTTGAGGAAGGTGGCATTGAGGTTGAGCCAGGGGCGCACCAGCCCCACGCAATTGGGGCCCATGAAACGGACATTGCTCTGCCGCGCCGCTTCCATCAATTCGGCATCCAGTGCCTTGCCTTTGCCTCCCGATTCACCAAAGCCTGCAGACAGCACGATGGCGTTGCGTATGCCTGCCTTTCCGCATTGGCGGATAATTCCGGCAACCGTATCAGCCGGCGTAGCGATGATGGCCAGATCAATCTTCTCATCAACGTCGGCGATGGAGGAATAACAAAGCCTGTCACCGATGCTGTTGTATTTGGGATTGATCGGGAAGATACCCCCATCAAATCCCCCTTCCAGCAGGTTCATATAGACCCTGGAGCCGACCGAGCGACCGGAATCACTGGCGCCGAAGACCGCCAGCGAACGTGGATTGAAGAGATATTCCAAGCGACTGGGGCCCATGCATATGATCCTGACGTATAAAAACCGGCTTCGGATTGCTTCATAGGCTTTCAGCGCACACAGCGTCTTGATCCGCGTCAATCCCGGTGTGGTGAAATGGACCGCCTTGCGACAATGATTGTAGCACAAGCCAGTCTTCAACGACCCTTCCGGTTTAGGGACGGTTGCCGATATTCCGAAAACTCTGGACGATACCGAGTGAGGCGCCAAACAGACCCAGCAATGTGGTCAGGACCGCGGGCCAGGCATCGCTTGCCAGCCGCGAAATCCAGTTGGGTTTGATTTTGCCATCAATATCAGCCCGCTTGATCGACAGGACACTGCGTGCCGGTTGGGTTGTCAGAACCGTACTCAGAAGATCCGGCTTGCCTTGTGTCGTGGCGATGAAAACCCTGCCATTCATCAGGCTTTCATCATCAGACCGCATGACGGACACCTTGTCACCAATTGTCAGCAGCCCTTCCTGAACCAGTTGGTAGCGCGCGCTCCACGATACATTTTCACGTATTTCATAGCGGCCTTTTTCGAGAAGAGACCGGGCACCCATGACGGCGTTTTCCCCCAATTGTACCTTGCCCGTCAGGACCAGGATTCCGTTGTCCTTCAATAGGGTAGCGGGAAACCGCAATAGGGACTTGTCGGTAATGTCATTGCCGTCAATGACAAGAGGCTCTGCGTCCTTTGCAATCGACAGGAGCAGTTCCAGTTGCCCCGATTGCTGGAGCCTCAGATTGACGCCAATGCCCTCCGGCCATTCGAACGCAACGTCATTCAATGTCTTGACGTCATAGATCGCCGGGTTGCATTGGTCTTCAGGCTTTGAATCCGAGTCGGGTTTGATCACTTCGAAAAAGGATGCCTGCGTATCCGGTTTTTCAATCGCCTTGCACAATGTCGCCTGAGACAATTCCCAATAGAGTTCCGGATTTCTGTCAGTCACGACAGACAATGATCTGGTTTCGGCAAAAACGATGTAGGATTGCTCTCGGGGAAGAAAATAGAACAGAAATACACCGGCAAAGATCAGGACCAGGACCAGATACAGCGATCCGGTCACGGTATCCATCCCTTTGACAAAACCAAAAAACTGTTTGGCCATAGGCGGGATCAAGGAGCGTGAGCTGGGGTCATCAGATTCATGCATGTTTCAACTCGAAGCCTGCAGGATTATTTCTGCCGAGCGTGGTTTGGCAACAACACCGGATCTCACCTGCCAGACTTCGAAATTCAGAGTGCCGGAGATTTCTGGCGGGATTTCCAGCAAACACTGAAAATTGAATGCTATGCCGCCTTGCGGTAAAGGAAAGCATCGGGCCGTATAGGTTGTATCCAGAACCGTCCCGCGTGCAAAAACCTGATCCGACCTCTGGGCGTTCAGGTTGATGATCAACCGTATGTTGCCGGCTTTGGTTTTAACTGGTTGTTCGGTTGCGTTCCAAAGGGCAGGCACGAATATTTCGGAGATTGATGCGCAATCGCCTTTGTGTATTGCGATGCCGCTGTTCTTCAGATTCATTGTCTCCACCAGCGATTTGTATTTTTTGCTGTAGTTCAATTTTGCAAGACCGCCGCCCCATTTGTGTTTGAAAGCGTATTCCGTCAGTGCAGTATAACGCCCCGTCACGTCTGTGGACCGCGCACAGAATTTGCTGTTGCCCCAACCACTCGGAATACGACTATAGAGTGAGGGATTGTTGGTGTTTTCCTCGGCATCAATGTGCACGCCGACGATCCAGTTGCCGGAGATCAGGGAGGCGGTCTTGTAATCCTCCTGGACTACATTTGCTTCCAGAATAGCTTTTGGCTCAGCCTGGGCTGACGCGAGGAAAAACCCAGGCAAGATGAAAGAAGAAACGAGAATCAAGAGCTTGATGGTGAATTTTGACACCTTGAAAATCACTTGCTAAAATCTCCTATCAGCTACTCAACAGCTTCAATTCCACCATGTAAGCATATCACTATGAAGACAACAAGATTGCTGGTTTGTTTCATAGGCTTGCTGTTCTTCTTCCAGCAGGCTGCAACGGCAACGCAAATTGCACTGGTGGATGAGGATGTGGGGCATGCGCTTTTGTTCAATCATCAGGGCAATTGTTATGCTGTCCTGCCCTCCCATGTTGCCCGTCATGATCGGTTTTCCCTGACGGGCCCGCTTTCAACCGGGTCCGGTTCAGGGGAGGTTTTCGTGCGCGACGTGGAGGGCGATATCGCCATTGCCGTGGTTGAAGGACAGATATCGCAGCGCTGCACGGGCGATTTCTCTGCCCTGAAACGTGGGCTGACGGACCTATTGCTTCAACAACCACAAGCAATCATGGAAAGGCTGAGCACTTCGGGCAGGATTTATGATCGAACGGATGCCGTGATTGTCGAAAATACGGACTTCCATATTACCGTGCAGACAACCAACAACCTTGCTTCAGGCATCGTTCAACAGGGATCGAGCGGCTCCATTCTGAAGGCCAATGGTATTGTTCTGGGGATTGCCTTGCAGGCGCCCGAACAGACGCGCGCGATTTTCCTGAGAATGGACGTGATCGCGCGATGGCTCGGCGCCATTTTCAGCGGGCATTTTCAACCTGCGCAACCCGCAGTCGCCGGTGCGCGGCAAGACGGCAGCAGGGCCTTTCGCATATCCGGCTGGCAGGCCGGCAGGGGTCTTTCTGCATCCAGCATCTCGAGCATTGAGAAAGGCATATTGAATGATCCCTATGTGGTCCCATGGGAGCTACAGCCTATCAGTATCGAGATCACGCTATCCGCCGACACGGCCATACCCTTCAAACACCTGCGGCTGTTGACTGACGTGCGGGCAACTAAAGACCATACGGCGCCCAAGACCGTGCATATGGAGGTTGATGTCGGGAACCCGCAGAATCCCTTCTGGCGGTCGCTCGGAAGCCGCGATGTGACCGCTGTTGGAAAACTGGACTTTTCAACCGGCGGCATCTTCGCCCGCCGGATACGTCTGACGATTCAATCCGTCTGGCAGGCCGACAAGGATCTGCGTATCGATGGAATCGTCATCGAGTAGAAGCGTTTATTCCTTGAGATCAATCATAAGGTGAGCGGAACCCTTGTAAGAAGAGATTATTCCACGCAATATACCGTCATTGCCCAGGTTGAGAGAGGCCTGAGCCCTATCCACCGCATTGCCGTGATTGATGAACTGAACGCTGTTGCCTGCCAGTTGGAATCGGCACTTGTCACCATAGTGTATCCAGCAATTGTCCCGCGCTTCGCCCACCTCGAATATGACCGAGCCGGTGGTTCCGTCATTGGTGCCGCCAATGGTGGCGAGCCAGCGGAACACATCAGCGGAATTTTCACCGCTCGAAGTCACGACAAGACGGATATTCTGACCTGAATCAAAGATTGCCTTGATGGCAGCGCCCCGCAGGACAGGATTGGTGGAAAAAAGTGCGTGTTCTTTGGCAATGCGCTGAAGCGCAGGATCCTTTGACTTCAACATATATTGCACGGCCTGGTACTGGACGCGCACATCCGGGTTTTGCAAAACCTGCTGATATCTGGCGATTTCCGCAACGCCCTCATTCACCTTTTTTTGAAAATCTTCAAAGCTTGATGTCTGCGCCTGCGAAAACCCGGTGGATGCGAGAACCAGTGCTGCTGCCATTATACGTTTGATGTCGATCATGTCAGGGACTCGCTCCAGCCATCGGTTGATTTATCCATGCGCATTGTGTGAACTATTGTGTGGCGTTATGTTGACTCCGTACCCGGCTGGATCGGACTTTGGGAGTTCATGGCTTGATGATAGTGCATTTCATAAACAAAGCACGGAGAATCCGTTTCTGCTTTGTGATTGTCGCCTCGATTTTTCTAGCGCATTTCCCCGGGTCCGAAGCGCTTGCCAATGATGATAAAACCGTTTCCGCTTTCAGTCAATTCATTGCAAATCAAGACTTTTCATCCGCGAATTTCTACCTGTCGAGCGGATTGATCGATCCTGCCCAGCTCGATACGGGACAGATTTTTTACGACATTTATCAAGCAATTTACTGGAACCGCAAAGCCGGCGCCCTGCCGGAAGTATCCACCCTCTACAATTATCTGGCGAGTTTGCGGCCGATTGACCTGAACGCGCGCTACAGATGCAAACGGAACAGAAGTGAATTTGCAAGCTGCGCGCTGCTCAATGACATAGCAACGGGAATGCCGGTCGCGGTGTTCAAGTTCTTTGCCGAACGGGGCATGGATCTGAACAGAACCTTTGAGGATCTGGTTCCCGCGACCTATGATATCATTGACAGACTTGGCATCGTCTATTCTCTCAATGATATTCAATTGCTCAGCAGCTACGGCATGGCCTTCGGAGATGAACACTACAGCCCCGTCAAGCTGGCGGCCTTCCGCGAATACCGTTACGAGCAGATAAATCCTGTCCTGGACCGGCCAAACGTGGTGATGCCGCACAATTACCTTTCCCTGTCCAACCTCAATTTCATGGATGTTCTGGCCATTGCCCTGGCCAACCCGACCAACAGTTCCTCGCGGTCCAGGTCCAGCCTTCGCGATCAATCCCTGTGCCAATACGTGATATTTGCCGCCGGCAGTTTTCAGCCCTCGTTCGACTATCTCCGGTTTGTTCTTGAACATCGGGAGAATTTTCGTGCCGATCAAATCGGCGTTCGCGTACGTGATGGCAGCAATACGGCGGATCCGTTTCCGGCGCCCTGTGTTGCATTAATCGGCGGAATGGCGCAAAATCATGCCAGATTGGATGAAGTCGTTTCCTATTTTGGTGCGCAAGGCGATGTTTCGACAGCGAGATGGCTGCTCTCCCTCAAGGCTCCCACAGCTCAATCGCCGGTAACGCAATCGCCTGCTGCGCCACAGCCTGAAGGCCAGACCGAACCCTGAGGCCATGCATGAGCGAACCAGGCAATTGTTTGCCGAAAAGATGCGTAAATGGGATCAATGGAACCCAGACACTGATTTTTTGAGATAGCAAGTCAGGATTGGATCGGACCTATGAAATCAATTTCAAAAGTTCTCGTTGCAGCACTTCTTTCGACCAGTATTTCCATCCCCGTTGCCCATGCTGGCGGCCGCGATTTTATCGGTGGCGCGATTGTCGGGGTCGGCGGAACGCTTCTGCTTCAGCAATTGAACAAGAACAACAAGAAAAGAACGTCCAACGGCAACAGCAGGACTGGCAAGGCCGTTCAGCGGTCCAGCAGGCGCACTATTGCCGAGGTGGCGACCACAAGGGATGAGGTCCGTGATTATCAGGTGCGGCTGAACCAGTTGGGTTTTGATGCAGGAACGCCCGATGGAGTTGCCGGCAAAAGGACCAGGAACGCGGTCAGAGGTTTCCAGCAGAGTATCGGAGCGCCCGTGACCGGAATCCTGTCCCAATCGGACAGCGCGACCTTGATCCAGAGCACAAGTCAGCAGATTGCCGGTATCCAGCCGGGTTCCCAGCAGGCAATGGCTGCATTTCCGATGACCACGGCGCCCACATTTGGTGATGGATTGGCGCCTGTGCCCAACCAGGGTGCTTCAGGGCAGCCATCGGGTTTTGCCGGAACGCTGCACGCCACGTTCCCGACCATATCTGCGCCGCAAATGGCAGCAACGACAGCCAATACACCCGGCATCGGCGCTTCGGCATTCGGACAGCCGGCACCGGCCTTCCCCCTGGCAAAATCTGCTGCGCCTGCGCAGGCAAATCCGGTCACGCAGGCTTTTCCCAAATTGGGCACGGCTCCTGCGCCCACCACCCTGGCACTGGGGGCTCCAGCCGCACAGACGCCGACATTCACGGTGCCTGCCAATGCCATACCCGTCAATGCAGTCCCCGATACCGATGCCATCGCCGCACCGCTATCAAATTTCTCAACCACCGATGATACTGCATCCGTTGCTGCGTCAGGACAGGTGGCCAGTTTGGCTCCGGTCGCGGCTCCTGCATCGCCCAGACAGCAGGCAGCACCATCGATTTTCGGGATCTCCCCCGGGCTTTCATACGCTCAGTCACAGACCGTGCTGGCAAATGAAGGTTTCGAGAATTGCTTCGATGACGGCAAGTTGCTGGTCTGTGAAAAAGACAATGGAGCGATGAATGATCGCGTCGTCATTGGCCGCACAGGCAATGGTGCGAATGCAGCGGTTTACATGACCGCACGGGAATTGGTTTTCACGGAACCCGTTCGCATGGAATTTATCGCAACACGCTTGAACGAAGCCTATCCTGGGATTCTCAGTCAGCCCGATCATCGTCTGGCAGAAGACAGCTGCAAGGCCTTTATCGCAGCGTCACCTGTTGGCTCCTTTGATCCGACTTTGAAGCAGGTTGAGTTGAGCGAGGAGCTGCTTACGGCCTGTCCAACCTACTACGCGGTAAACTTTGACAGAACCGATGACGGACAAATGGTTGAAAGCGCGGTCATAACCCTGTTTGACGCTGCCATATTGAATGCAGATTCGACACGCCTGACGAAGCAGGAGAATGAGTTGGACAAGAAGCTCAAGTTTTAAGGTGGCTTTCGGGAACCCGCCTCTGGCGGATAGACTTAAATTAACTCCATTGAATCGCAATACCCCTGAGACGAGTGTTGACCTCTCGGACATCAAATCAGCCGGAAGCCTGGTTTGTAGGCACCGGTTCTTCCGCAAGCGCCTGATCCCGCCATAAAACCAGAGATGCACTGATCAACAGCGTTCCGACCATCTCCAGCGTCTCCTCAATCAGCATTTCTATCTGCCACAGGATGCCCTGGGGCAGGAATTCCATGATTGATTCCAGCGCGATTCCACCGGTGACCAGTACAACGAAGCCCCATAGCATCAGCGGTCGGCTGCCGCGATAGCGTTTCAAGCTATTGTTCAGCAGCAGGAACATCGTGACCAGGAGAATGATGACGAAGGGTCCCCCCAGCAAAACCCAGGGGTGGACTTCAAAGCGGTTTACGCTGTCGAGGCCGAGATAATCGGCCAGGATTTCGGGAAGCGTTTCGTGGAAACGGGCGATCTCGTCACAGGACATGAAGACAAGCAGAAGACTGAGCAGCAGGAAAACCGATTGGCTCCATTGTCCGAACCGTCGCGACACAAGACTGCATTCGAATGCCACAAGGCTGGCCAATGCCAGCAGCATGGAGGAAAACCATGCCGGGATGTTACGGTCGAAATCCATGCTGAAATACACATAAATCAGACCGTTGCGATCCTGCACGAAAAGCAACGGTATATTGACAGCTGTCAAAAGGCAGACACCCGCAAACAACCAAAGAAGACTTGTCTTGTTCACGGGGTGTACGTGCTGCAGATGGTCCTGCTGGCTGCGATCGACGGGCGTGGGGATGGGAAACGGTCCATCATTGCGTGCCTATCCGCTTGACGCCCACACCCACTACATCTAGCTTGGCTTCAAACGGATAGGAGGTGACTGTGGACGTTCTCGACCGAGAGGACCTTCCGTTTCCGGAATCGCTCCCGGGTTTCCAGCGG
>Ga0208648_1001401_pt1 | contig 19824 bp, 28 predicted proteins | sample AntAceMetag02UKL_FD_184772 | JGI IMG/M metagenome (GOLD analysis project Ga0208648, IMG submission 184772) | Saline lake microbial communities from Ace Lake, Antarctica - Antarctic Ace Lake Metagenome 02UKL (SPAdes) (version 2) | ecosystem: Environmental > Aquatic > Non-marine Saline and...
TTTTTAACTCAATAACTTGATTGATAAAATACTAATAAACGGTTCTATATTAATATCATTACTACTTGAAATTGTGATGAGATAGTGGTAAATGAAAATCATAAGTATGGAACATAAATTGCTTAAATAAGACTTAGATAAATTATATTGTACAAAGTGATTAAATCAGAAGAAAGATTATAACATGTTGATAGTGGAGGGTTGAGTTTGATAGTGGGATTTGCTTATGGCAGAATAGACTGTAAATATTGTTTACAGTTTTCTGGAACTGCAAATAACTGTTTACGGTTTGATCAAGAATTACTATTTTACTGTAAACAATTTTGTCAATTAAATCACTCACTGATAGGGAAGATAGCTAAGTATATATATATATATATATAAGTTATACTGGTATGAGCTTTGGGCTTTTGGCTGAGAACTGAAAAAAAGTCGCTGCCTGAGCACTGGAAATGAACAGGCAGCTAAATCATTAAGATCTAAAAACAAAATAATAAGGAGTTCATTATGAACAAGAAATATTTTATTTTTCTGGTAATTGCGTTGCTACCGGTGATGATATTTTGTAATACCTGGTATGTAGATTGTACTGTTGCTCAATCAGGTAATGGGACAAGTCCCGCAGAAGCTTTTCAGACTATACAGGAAGCAATTGATTGCATATCAGTTGCTGAGTATGATACAATTTTAGTTTACTCTGGAACCTACAATGAAGAGGTTGTCATTGGTACGGGATTTCCCAATAATATAACTATTTGTAGTAACTATTTAATTACTGGAGATGAAAGTTATATCGAAACGACTATTATTGACGGAAATGGGGCCGATTCAGGAATAGTTCTATTAGGTCCCGATGGATGTATAATTTGTGGTTTTACTATTACAGATTGTTATAACAATTCTGAAAATTTTGCAGCAGGAATTACAATTGGTTATGAAAGTTATTATATTAATAATACCATAATTAGAAATTGTATAATAGAGAATTGTATTAATTATGGTACTGGTGGAGGAGCAATTGGGATAAATAAGGGATACAATTGTAAAATAGAATCATGCATAATTGAGAATAATATCAATGACTATGATAATATAGATGGGTCAAATTATGCAGGAGGTATCATTGCTAATTGTTCATATTATGATTTTATACTAGATATAAAAAACTGTTTAATAAATAATAATGAAGGTGGAGGTGTACAGATACAGAACGCAAATAATTTTGATTTTGTCTTAGTAATTGACAATACATTGATTAGCAATAATACAACGTATGATGATGGGGCAGGAATAAATTTGGACTTATCATCTTTAAAGATGAACTTATGTACTATTATCGGCAATAATACATCTCATGATAATGATAACTGTGGAGTATCACAATGTGAGTCAGCAATGAATAGCAAAAAAATAAACAATAGTATTATATTAAATACAACGGAATTCTTAGAATATGATATAATACGGTTTTGTGGACATTTACAAGATGATGATATGGTGCCAAATAGTTCAAATGGCAGCGAAGGCAATTTTGAAACCACTGCGGCGGAGTGTTTTGTCTCAGGAGATGATCTTTATCATCTTTGCTGGGATTCACCTTGTATTGATGCAGGTGAATTTAGTGGGACTGGTCCTGAAAGTGGGATGGATATCGGATATGTACCCTGTCCTCATAGTACTTGGACTTTTACACAAAATGGTGGAATTTTACCAGTAGTATATGACTGGCGCAGTTTCCCAAGGCTTGAGGTTAGTGACGGGGAAAACAATGGTGAATTCATTGAAGCATGTGCCATGCTGGATAAGTTCGAATATCCTGGAACTCCTACGGATGTGGATATATGGTATGAAAGCGATGGGAATCCTGATTTTTATGGGGATTGGGATGATACAAATGATGAATATAATTGGTCTCTGAATCCTAATAACAATTTTATGTGCAGTACACGTGGCTATAAATTCATGGTTACTGATCCGGATGATAATGATTCTCTAAGAGTATTTGGAGAAATATGTGAACCGGATACGGACGTACCTGTCGTAGCTGGTGGAACTGACGATTGGGTAGGATATTTTCTGGAAGATACTCAATATGCTTCAACTGCTTTTAACTACTATACATTCTTAAAACTTGATAAAATTATGACTAAGAACTGGACTGCCGTAAAATTCAAGAATACCTGGTTAATGCCAGCCAAGGCTACATTATCTTATGGGGATCTGGTGATTTTGTCAGATAATAATCAGTCAACCAATTTTACTTTTCAGTGGCAGCAACCGGGCAGAGAAGAGATAGAGCCTTATGTGCGTCCGGTACCCACTTATTTTTCTTATAATGAGGATATTGATTATATGCCGATCTATGTAGAATTTGGAGAAGAAATTCCCTTTGAGATAGGCGTGTATGTAAATGGAGAATGCCGTGGAGCGGAAGTAGTTGATAGTGATAGTCTTTTCCATATCAGAGCATATATCTATGATGAAGAGCCTGGATATGAGGTGCAATTTGTACAGTATTTTGGCAGAAATGAAAGCAGAATAGTTGATTATCAGGTAATAAGAGACCCACTGAGAACCGGTAATGAAAAACTGATTACTGGTAATCTGGGAGAATGGTCATTTATCAGTTTCACAAATCCGCTGGGAGAAGAAGTTCCTTCAATTGCAAAGAGCCTTTCAGCATATCCTAATCCTTTTAATCCTACTGTTCAGGTCTGCTTTGCACTGGCAGAAGATGGAGTAGCTAATTTAAATGTATTTAATGTGAAGGGTCAGAAAGTTATAACACTGCTTAAAAGTAAGATGTGTACTGCCGGAGAGGACATCAACCAAGTATGGGACGGTAGGAATGAACTTGGTAAAGAAGTCAGTGGAGGAATATATCTGATAAGCCTTAAGGCAAATGGTAAGGCTCAGACTCAGAAGGTAGTACTTTTAAAGTAGCTTTATTATAAATGATAAGATAGCCTGGCGTTCCTTAGTGACGTCAGGCTTATCAAAGGAGAATATATGAATAAATGGATTCTTTTATTAGTTAGCTTGATAATGATTCTAAATTTATACGGAATTACAATTACGGTCAATCAGGATGGCAGTGGAGAATATCAGGCAATTATGGAAGCCGTAAATGTGGCAGTGGATTATGATACAATACTTGTCTATCCCGGAGAATATCATGAGGAAGTGAATTATCAGGGGAAGACAATAGTCATTGGCAGCTTAAATATGACAACCGGAGAGGATGAATACATTCATTCAACTATCATTAATGGAGATGATCAGCGTTGCGGAGTTACACTGGAAGAAACAAATAATAATAATTCCGAAGAAGGAACACAACTTATTGGATTTACAATTCATAATTGTAATTATTATCATGGAGCAGGAATCTTAGTAAGTGAGTGCAATATTGATATAATCAATTGCATTATAGAGCATAATTATGCTAATTTAGCAGCAGGAGGTATTTTAGCTACCTCAGGAGCTGATATATTTTTATCTGGGACAATAATACGATTCAATAGGGCTGACAGACAAGTTGGTGGACTGATTATATCCCGGACTTCAACTGGAGAGTTTGACCAAATAAATCTCTGTAATATTTACGGGAACTATGGTCCTCAATGTTGTGATCTGGCGAGAGGAATTGATATTGAGAATCCTGAGTATTTTTCAGTTTACTTAGATACATTCAGTTGCGTTGAACCTGATCCTTATTTTATAATGCATGGAAATAATGGCAATAATCTGAATTGGGAATATCTGGACTTAAATGTAAATTCTGCTTACTATGATTTCTATGATGGAGATATGTATGTATCACCAGTTGGAGATGATGAAAACAGCGGAATAAGTCCAGAATATTCTATGGAAACAATAGCGGGAGCTATGACCAGGATTGTATCCAATCCAGATAATCCTAATACGATATATTTGTCAGAGGGTACTTATAGCCCTACTCAAAATAATCAGATATTTCCTTTGAACATGAAAGGTTATGTGAATATCACCGGTGATAATATGGATACTGTAATCTGGGACAGTGAAGGTCAAAGCTACATTAAGGATTATTACAGTGATATGGAATATGAACTAAAGAATATTACTTTGATCAATGGTAACCCTGCTGATTGGAATATGGAATTCAGAAGGTATGGTACTGAAATCCCCACGTTAACTATCAAGAATCTTCACAGTATAGACGATTCTTATGGTTTTTTTTCTATAGCAGCAAGGATCAGTGTTGAGATGGACAATATTATAATTGAAGGAGCCTCAAATTCGTTTGGTAATTATGGTAGTGATCCTGAAAATAGCAGTGTTATCAAAAATATAATTGTAAAAAATGGAGCTTCATTTATTAAGCATCTCAGTGGGCAGGATACTGGTCAAAGGTCCAGATTGGATATAATAAATGCTTTAGATGTTGATAATTATTGCCCGGTAAATGACCGGGGAATATGGTCATATAATATCAGAGGTGATGGCTGGACAGAAACAAATCTGATCAATTGTACTGTTATGAATAATGCCTGTGAGGATTCTATAAACGCTTTAGCCTGCGTGGTTTCTAAGACAGGGGGTAATTTCAATATCTATAATAGCTGCATTTACGGTAATGATGGCTATCAGGTAGGAATAGATACTGGTTCGGGTGGAATCTGGGGCAGTACTGTTAATATTTCACACTCATTGATTCAGGATACAACTTGGGTACCCATTATAGGAGATGCCTATTCCGAAGTGAACTGGCTGGGAGGGATTCTTGACTGCGATCCAATGGTTTGTGCAGATTATACACCACAATCTGGATCACCATTGATAGATGCCGGGACGCTTGATCTGCCTTATGACATCGAATTACCTGAAACTGATGTGTTTGGCAATCCACGCATCTATGGTAATGGAGTTGATATTGGAGCAATAGAATGGCAGGGGACAGGGAATGATCTCGATGAAATAGTGCAGAAACCAGATGAAATATTGATCTATCCGAATCCTTTAATATCTTCCCAGCTTCGAGATGGTAAGGCTAAGATAATGTGGATGGGAGACAGTTCTAAGGATTTGAGTATAGAAGTATTTAATATTAAGGGGCAGAGATTGCGCAAATTGAAAATTGAAAATGTAAAATGTAAAATGAATTCGGTCTCCTGGGATCTGCGGGATGAAGCAGGGGAAATGGTGAGTAGTGGAGTGTATTTTGTGAGGGTAAAAGCTGGAGATGAATATCAGGCTCAGCAGAAGGTGACGGTGGTGAAGTAATTATGAATTTTGAGATTTGAATTTTTAATGGAAATGTAATGTGAAGATTTTTTTAAGCAACGAACAAGACGAACTTTATTTAAAGCAGAGAATGAAAGATTCGTTAATTGCGACTGACGCTGATTTATGTTGGGTAACCAGACCATCCCTGGTCTGATTTTACTTATCTGGGCAGTACATCAGATTTTTGAAAGGTTGCCAGAAGTCATATCCGGGGTACCGTTCATAACTCCTGCTTAGCTGGGATGATGATGCTTGCGTGGGGATTTTTTAATATTGACAGATATGTATAAAATCTGGGAATAGGGAAGTGTTTTTTGAGTAGAATAGATGTTAGAAGGGTGCAAATACCTGAGTCGTATCGGCTCAAGGTTAACTAATTAAAATAACGGTATTTAAGAGAAATTAAATTTTTAGTTTGACAGATATTAATGATATTTGAGTTTAGGCATTCCCCTGAGAAACAGAGGGACGGCAGTATTCTTTGCATACTGCGAAAATGAAACCTGGAAAAGACAAACAGGTTTTTAGATCATTTAGGAGGATATAATGGCAAAGCAAAAATTTGTTCGTAATAAGCCGCATGTAAACATCGGCACGATTGGTCACGTTGACCATGGAAAGACGACATTAACCGCAGCGATCACACTTTATCTGAGTAAGTCAGGTGGAGCAGAATTCGCCAGTTTTGACAGTATTGACAATGCCCCAGAAGAAAAGGAACGTGGAATCACAATCGCAACAGCACATGTTGAATACCAAACAGCAAATCGTCATTATGCCCACGTGGATTGCCCTGGTCATGCTGATTATGTAAAGAACATGATCACTGGTGCCGCTCAGATGGATGGTGCTATACTTGTTGTTAGCGCAGCAGATGGACCAATGCCCCAGACGAGAGAGCACATTCTGCTGGCCAGACAGGTTGGTGTTCCAGCCATGGTAGTATATTTGAACAAGGCTGACATGGTAGATGATGATGAACTTTTAGAGCTTGTAGAGATGGAAGTTCGCGAATTACTGACTGAATATGACTTTCCTGGAGATGATATTCCAATCATCATCGGTTCAGCATTATTAGCCTTGAACGGCGATCCTGGACCATTAGGCGAACAGTCAATTCAGAAATTAATGGACGAAGTTGACGCTTATGTGCCGATTCCAGAACGTCAGACCGACCTCCCTTTCCTGCTTCCTGTAGAGGATGTATTCTCAATTCAGGGACGTGGAACAGTTGCCACTGGTAGAATTGAACGTGGTGTTGTAAAAGTTGGCGAGAAGATCGAACGCGTGGGAATCCGTGAAACCGTGGAAACAGTATGTACTGGAGTAGAGATGTTCCGTAAGATACTTGATCGCGGGGAAGCTGGAGACAACGTAGGAATCCTTTTGCGTGGAATGGCAAAGGACGAGATCGAGCGTGGAATGGTATTGGCTAAGCCAAAATCAGTAAATCCACACACCAAGTTCAGTGGCAAGACTTATATCCTGACCAAAGACGAGGGCGGCAGACATAAACCATTTTTCACAGGTTATCGTCCCCAGTTCTATTTCAGGACCACAGATGTGACCGGATCCATCACTTTACCAGAAGGTGTAGAGATGGTAATGCCGGGTGATAATGTAAATATATCAGGAGAATTGATAACTCCAATCGCTATGGAAAAGGGCTTGCGTTTTGCTATCAGAGAAGGTGGTAGAACAATAGGTGCCGGCGTTGTAGCAGATATACAGGAATAACTGGAGGCAATAGTGTCAGAAAGCAACACAGAGAACAGGATCAGGATAAAGCTGAAAGCATATGACTTCAGATTATTAGACAGATCTGTTGCTGAAATAGTTAAAAACACACGGAATACAGGCGCCAGGATAAAGGGACCGATCCCTTTACCAACTGAGCGGACTTTATATACTGTATTACGATCACCCCATGTAAATAAGAAAGCCCAGGATCAGTTTGAGATGCTGGTACATAAAAGATTGATAGATATAATAAATCCTACGCCACAAACGACCAATGCTTTGAAGAAATTGAGTTTGCCAGCGGGAGTACATGTAGAGATCAAGGCATAAAGGAGAAAAGATGATAGGGTTAATCGGAAAAAAGCTTGGGATGACGCAGATATTTAATAAGCAAGGTCATCTGATTCCGGTAACAGTGATAAAAGCGGGACCATGCTGGACGATTCAAAAGAAGACGAAAGCACATGATGGTTATGATGCAATACAGATGGGATTTGAAGAGATAGCTGAGAAGCGAGTCAAAAAGTTAGTAACAAAGCCTCTTCAAGGTCATTTTAAGAAGCACAATAGTAATTGTTACCGTTATTTAAAGGAATTCAGGCTGAAAGTATATAAAGACATTCAGGAAGATGAGCAGTTCGACGTATCTATGTTTGTAGAAGATGAACTTCTCAAGATAACTGGAGTTTCAAAAGGTAAAGGTTTCCAGGGAGTGATGAAACGTTATGGATTTAAAGGTTTCAAAGCAACTCATGGAGTTCACGAAAGTTATCGTGGACCAGGATCAATTGGTCAGTGCGCCACACCTTCCCGCGTGTTCAAAGGTAAGAAATTACCAGGACATACAGGGAGTGAACAAGTGAGTGTTAAGAATTTGCGTGTGATCAAGATAAATCTGGAACACAATTTACTGATGGTTAAAGGGGCAGTCCCCGGACACCGAAATGGCGTAGTATATATCAGGAAAGAACTGTAGATCAGGGAGACATAGATGTTGGAAGTAAAGAAATATTCAGCGACAGGAGAGGAGATAGGAACAGCAGCACTCCCGGAATCACTATTTGCAGTTGAAACCCGGGGTAATGCAAACGCTCTCCTCTATGAAGTGATTAATATGTATAGAGCCAATCAACGGCAGGGAACCTCCAAGACCAAGAGTCGTTCAGAAGTGCATGGCAGCGGCAGGAAATTGTATCGTCAGAAAGGTACTGGCAGTGCCAGACCCGGAAATCGGCAAACACCTGTCCGCGTAGGTGGAGGAACTGCATTTGGTTGTGTACCCAAAGACTGGTATCGTAGTATACCTAAGAAGAAGAAACGCCTGGCATTGAAGGTTGCTCTAACTGAGCGAGCTAAATTAGATCAGGTAATTATCATTGAAGATTTAATGTTTGAAAAACCAGACACTAAGACAGCAATAGAAATATTGAAAAAGATCTCTCCGGAACGAGCCAAGACATTGATATTGATAGATGGAAGTGATGCATCCATAGTCAGATCATTCGGCAATATTCCTTACGTGAGATCAGACCGGGCAGACAGTATTTATGCTTATGAGATATTGAACTGTAATCACCTGGTGATCACAGAAGGAGCCCTTAAGAAGATAGAGGAGGTATTTGCCAAATGAAACATGCAAGAGAAATAATAATATCCCCTTTGATCACAGAGAAGAGTTCACACAATCATCTCACTAATAACAGTTACACCTTTAAAGTAAGTGTAAATGCAAATAAGATCGAGATCAAACAAGCTATTGAAAAAGTATTCAACGTAAGTGTCATGAAAGTGAACACGATCAATCAGCGAGGAAAAGTTAAGCGTTTGGGTAGATATACCGGCAAGCGTAAAGACTGGAAGAAAGCGATCGTGAAGTTGAAAGCTGGCGATAAAATAGCTGAATTCGATTTATAGGGAGACAGCATGGGAATCAAAAAATATAAACCAGTAACACCGACATTACGGTTCAAGACAGGTTACACTTTTGAAGAGATAACCAAAAGTAAACCGGAAAAGACCTTAATCAAACCTCTGCCCAAAAAAGCAGGGCGTAACAATCAAGGTCGGATCACAATCCGCCATCGTGGTGGTGGACATAAGCGTCATTACCGGATAATAGAATTCAAGCGTAATAAGATTGATATACCAGCGAAAGTAGCAGCCATTGAATATGATCCGAACCGTTCAGCCCGAATAGCTCTTCTACATTATGCAGATGGAGAAAAGCGTTATATATTAGCCCCTGTGGGTTTAAAAGTAGGAGAGCAGATAATATCCGGAGAGAAAGTAGAAATCCGGGTAGGAAATGCTTTACCATTAAATAATATCCCATTAGGAAGTATAATCCATAATATAGAGTTCAAACCTGGACGTGGTGGACAATTAGCCCGTAGTGCAGGTACTTATGGACAATTAATTGCCAAGGAAGGTAATTATGTTCATGTACGTATGCCTTCAGGACATGTGCATCTTTTACGTAAAGAGTGCTATGCCACAATGGGTCAGGTAGGAAATCTGGAACACAATTCGATAGTCTATGGCAAGGCGGGTCGACGTCGCTGGTTAGGCTGGAGACCATCTGTAAGAGGTGTTGCCATGAACCCCCACGATCATCCGATGGGTGGAGGAGAAGCAAAGACATCTGGTGGTGGCCATCCCGTATCACCCTGGGGAGTATTAGCCAAAGGTGGCAAGACTCGTAAGAAGCATAAGTACAGCGATGATTACATCATCAAATCAAGAAAGAAACGTTAAAATGGAAAAAGGAAAGGAAAAGAAATGGCTCGATCAGTAAAGAAAGGTCCATTTGTAGATGCGCATCTGGAAAAGAAAGTGGATATGCTAAATGCCGAGAGCAAGAAGCAAGTGATCAAAACATGGTCGAGAAGATCCACAATTCTCCCAAAATTTGTAGAGCACACTTTTGCAGTACATAATGGACGCAAATTTGTACCAGTATATGTCTCCGAGAACATGGTGGGACACAAGCTGGGAGAATTTGCCCCGACGCGTACCTTCCGTGGGCACAAAGAAAAGAAAGCACAGAGATAAAGGGGTTATGTAATGGAAGCAATAGCCAGAGTAAAAAATCTGAGAGGATCAGCGAGGAAAGCTCGTTTGGTTCTGGACCTGATACGCGGCAAGAAAGTTCCAGAAGCTCAGAATATATTGCTTTTTTCTAAGAAGCGGGTAGCGGTATATATAGCTAAATTATTAAATTCAGCTGTAGCTAATGCCCAGCAGAAAGATAATAAAGTCGATACAGGAGATATGGTAGTAAGCAAGGTATTTGCGGATGATGGACCAATCATGCGCCGGCATCGTCCCAGAGCACATGGGAGAGCGACAATAATACGACGTAGAACTTGCCATATCACACTTGCCTTGTCGGAAAAGGAATAGGAGGGTAGATTGGGACAAAAAACTAATCCAATTGGATATAGAATAGGCGTGAACAAGCATACCGAGTCTATCTGGTTTGCTACAAAAGAAGAATATATCCAGAATTTTCATGAAGACCTGATGATCAGGAAATATTTGAAAAGCCGTCTGCCCGATGCCCAGATTTCAAGGATAGAGATATCCCGTAAAACGAGATCAATCACGCTTGATATCAGCACTGGTAGACCTGGACATGTAATAGGTCGTAAAGGTACTGAGATAGATAAGCTTCGTAGTGAGATCACCGTTCTAGTAAACAAGGATCGTGATGCTGAAATGAAGGTATTTATCAACGTTTTGGAAATAAAGAATCCATGGATAGATGCCAGTCTGGTAGGTGAAGAGATTGGCCGTCAAATCAAGAATCGAGTTACTTTCCGCCGCGCGATGAAATTTTCTATCCGTAACGCCATGCGTAATGGAGCCCAGGGTATTAAGTTGCAGGTAAGTGGACGTCTTGGAGGTGCTGATATGGCACGTACAGAGCGTTATAAGGAAGGTCGTACTCCTCTTCATACATTACGAGCCGATATTGATTATGCCTTAACTGAGATCACAACAACTTATGGTGTGATTGGGATCAAGGTATGGATTTATAAGGGCGATATACTGTCATAAGGAGCAAGAAAGATGTTAGCACCGAAAAAAGTAAAATACAGGAAACGTCAGACGGGACGTACAAGAGGATTAGCTTATCGTGGCAGTACGATCAACTTTGGTGATTATGCAATCATAACAACCAGTCCAGGCTGGATAACCAGTCGTCAGATTGAAGCGACTCGTGTTGCTATCACACGTACAATGAAAAGAACGGGAAAGCTTTGGATCAGAATATTTCCCGATAAGCCAATCACAAAGAAACCGGCGGAAACCCGTATGGGAAAAGGTAAAGGAGCTCCTGAGTATTGGGTGGCAGTTGTTAAACCCGGCAGGATCATGTTTGAATTTACCGGGATCAATACTGCTGGAGCAAAAGAAGCAGCTCGTCTGGCATCATATAAGTTACCAGTGAACACCAAATTGATAATTCGAGAAGGAGTGGAATAATGAAAATTCAAGAACTCCGAGAATTTACCGTGGACGAATTGCAGCAGAAGCTGGAAGATTTCCGGGAAGAGCTATTCAATTTAAGGTTCCAGAAGTCAATGAATCGTCTGGAGAATACTAATCGGATCGTAGAAGTGAAGAAGAGTATCGCCCGGATTAATACCTTAATAACCGAGCTCAGTACCGATAGTAGCAAATAGAGGCAGATATGCAAAATCATAGAAAATTAACGAAACAGGGAATTGTGGTAAGCGACAAGATGGATAAGACTATCATAGTACGCGTTGAGCGTCAGTATAAACATCCTCTGTATAAGAAGATCGTTAGAAGCCACAAGAAATTCAAAGCCCATGATGAGGCAAATGATTGTCGTGAAGGTGATGTAGTAGAGATTGTGGAATCACGACCACTGAGCCGGGAAAAGCGTTGGGCTCTACAACGGATAATCGAAAGAAAGAAGTAAGGAGCCTGGAATGATACAAGCAGAAACAAAGTTGATAGTTGCAGATAATTCTGGAGCCCGAAAAGTAAAATGCATCAAGGTGTTGGGTGGTTCCAAGCGGAAATCTGCATCACTTGGTGATGTTATCGTTGTAGCGGTTCAATCTGCAAGCCCTACCAGCAAGATCAAAAAAGGTAGTGTTGAGAGAGCTGTAATAGTGAGAACTCATAAAGAAGTACGTCGGAAAGATGGCTCCTATATTCGTTTCCAGGATAATGCCTGTGTGATGATAGACGAAAAAATGGAACCCAGGGCGACTCGTGTATTTGGTCCTGTAGCCAGGGAACTGCGAGAGAAGCATTTCTCAAAAATAGTTTCACTTGCTCCGGAAGTGCTTTAGGAGAATTTAAGATGAGAAATAAATTACGAATTAAGAAAGGCGACACAGTAATCGTTATCTCCGGTGCAGACAAAGGCAAGAAAGGTAAAGTATTGAAAGCTTTCCCCAAGACTCAAAGAGTGATTGTGGAAAAGGTGAATTTTATCAAAAAGCACATGCGTCCTACCCAGCAAAATCCACAGGGTGGTATAGTCCAGATGGAAGCCCCTGTTCACGTATCCAATGTACAGCTTTTCAATGAAAAACTGGGAGATGTAACCAAGGCAGCTTATCGAGTAATCGGTGACAAGCGGGTTCGCGTGGACAAGAAAAGTGGAGATGAGATCTAAGGAGATTGGAATGAACAGATTAAGAGATAAATACCTGAAGGAAGTAGTTCCTGCTCTGATGAAAGAATATGACTACAAAAATCCTAACCAGGTGCCTAAACTCTCAAAATTGACGATAAATATGGGAGTTGGTCAGGCAACGCAAAACAAAGCGCTTCTGGATCATGCAGTAAAAGATATGGTACAGATCACCGGTCGCAAACCAGTGATAACCAAAGCCAAGAAATCGATCTCAAATTTCAAGTTACGTGAAGGTATGCCAATTGGTTGTATGGTAACTTTGAGAGGTGAGGTCATGTATGAATTTCTTGACCGTCTGATCGCTATTGTGATCCCCAGAATGCGTGATTTTCGCGGTATGTCTCCCAAGTCATTTGATGGCAGGGGAAATTATTCAATGGGAATCAAAGAGCAGACCGTATTTCCAGAAATTGAATATGATAAAATAGATTCGGTTCGAGGAATGAATATCTCGATCGTAACTTCGGCAGCTACAGATGAGGAAGGACGATCCTTGCTTAAGAGTCTGGGCATGCCCTTCAAAAAAAATTGATAAGGAGTTATTGTGGCTAAGAAATCATGGGTTGTGAAGCAGCGCAGAGCTCCAAAATTTTCCGTACGCAAATATTCGCGATGTAAGTTATGTGGAAGATCTCGAGCATATATGCGTGATTTTGGGATATGCAGATTATGTTTTCGTAAATTGGCATCTAGTGGTAAAATCCCTGGAATACAAAAGGCAAGTTGGTAAAGGAGTAGGTCTATGAGTATAACTGATCCAATTGCAGATGCATTAACAAAAGTCCGCAATGCTTATCGGGCTAAGCATAAAAGTGTTTATGTTAATCATAATAAATTGACAGAGGCTATAGTTCGAATATTAGCAGAAGAAAATTTTGTTAACAGCTATGAATTAATTGACAGAGATCCCGAGAAAAAAATATATCGCAAGCAGATATTTATAAACCTGCGCTATACCAATGACGGGGAACCTGTATTAAAAGGTGTGGAAAGAATCAGTAAGCCGGGTCTTCGGATTTATGTAAATTCGGGTAATATCCCTTCTGTATATAATAATACAGGATGTGCTTTGCTTTCTACAAATTGTGGTGTGATGGTTGACAGGGAAGCTCGCAAACGCAAAGTCGGTGGCGAGTACATCTGTAAAGTATGGTAAGAAGAGAGGAAAAATGTCACGAATAGGAAAGACACCAATCAAATTACCAGATGGAGTACAGGTATCTCTGAACGGAATGATCGTTAAGGTAAAAGGCGCCAAAGGTGAATTGCAATATACACTTCAGGAAGGTATCAGCGTTGAGCAAAGTGATGGACTTGTACGGGTAGAACGCAGTGATGACGGCAGAGAGCAGAAATCATTGCATGGCTTGACCCGCGCGTTAATCAATAATATGGTCATAGGAGTTTCAGAGGGATACAAGAAAGTACTTCAGGTGATTGGTACTGGATATAGTGCAGAGAGACGGGGTCCCTGGTTAAAATTGGCTCTGGGATTTTCTCATGAAATACTGATGGAAGTACCAGACAATCTGACTGTGGATGCCAAAGTAATTCCTCGTAGAGAACAGGGTAAGCTTGGTGTTCAGGCTGAGATCACTGTTGGGGGAATCCATAAAGAAGATGTTGGCAAATTTGCTGCTGAGATCAGAAATTGTCGTCCACCAGAGAATTACAAGGGTAAAGGTATTCGCTATGAGAACGAATGGATACGTATTAAGCCTGGTAAGAGTGGCGCATAATGAGGTTATTTAGATGAAGAGTAAAAATATATCGTATCAGAAAAGACTGGCAAGAACTCGACGTCATTTTCATATCAGAAATAGAGTTTTTGGCACAGAGGAACGCCCTCGCCTGGTTGTATTTCGCAGTCTAAAAAATATCTATGCTCAAATAATTGATGATCGCAAGGGTCACACCCTGGCAGCAATGTCATCAATCTCAAAAGAGCTGGAATTAGATACTAAAGCGAAAAAGACAAAGACCAGCTTTATAGTTGGTCAAAAGCTTGGCGAAATAGCATTAGCACAGGGTATTACCAAGGTATCTTTTGATCGTGGTGGATATTTATATCACGGAAGAGTGAAAGCCTTAGCAGATGGTGCCCGAAAAGCCGGATTAGAGTTTTAAGGGAGGAATGAGTGGAAAACAAAAGAAATAATCCTCGTAATAATGAGCCTCTCTTTGCAGCAGAGACCCTGATAGACACGAACCGGGTGGCAAAGGTTGTTAAGGGTGGACGTAATTTCAGTTTTAATGCTACTGTTGTTGTTGGAGACAGAAACGGCAGAATAGGTGTTTCAACTGGAAAAGCTAATGAAATTGCAGAGGCAATTCGCAAAGCAAAAGAAAAAGCTGGTAAGGTGATGTTCAATGTGCCATTGGTTAAAGGAACTATTCCTCATGAGATCATTGGTAGATTTGGTGCCAGCATTATTTTATTGAAACCTGCTTCTCCCGGAACAGGAGTAATCGCTGGTGGTCCTGCTCGAGCAATACTCGAGGCTGCTGGTGTGCAAGACATTCTCACAAAATCTCTGGGTTCAAATACTTCAGCAAATGTAGTGAAAGCTACCGTTAATGGATTAAAGAACCTGAGAAGAATACAGGATGTAGCTCGTTTGCGTGGTAAGACAATGGCAGAGCTTACCGGCAGGGAGGAAAAGAATGAAGAAGATTAAAGTTACCTTGGTGCATAGTGTGATTGGCCGAAAAGAAGATCAGAAAAGAACTGTGAAAGCATTAGGTTTAAGAAAGATCAGCAGTTCACGCGTTCATAATGACACACCTGTTATCAGGGGTATGGTAAATAAAGTTTCTCACCTGGTAAAAGTTGAAGATGTCCAGGAATAACTGGTAAGGAGTAGATGATGTTACTTCACGAAATAAAACGGCCAGATATCAAAAAGAATAAGAAGAGATTGGGTAAGGGTCATGGTTCTGGCACAGGAAAAACGTCCGGACACGGGCACAAGGGTCAGAAATCACGTTCAGGTGGAAGCATACCAGCCTGGTTTGAAGGTGGACAGATGCCATTGCAGCGTCGTCTTCCCAAACGCGGGTTCCATAATCCATTTCGCATAGAATCAAGAATCGTCAATTTGCATATACTGCAGTCAATTGATGACACAGAATTTGATATCGAAAAGCTGGAAAAGCTGGATTTGATCAGAAAGCTGCGTAAGAATGAAAAGTCACCTGTGAAGATTTTAGCTGATAAAAAAGAAGAATTCAACAAGAAAATTACAATCAAAGCCAATGCCTTTTCCAAAGCAGCCAAAGAAACTATTGAAAAATTTGGTGGAAAAGCGGAGGTAATTTAAAGTGTTTAACAGTATCAGCAATATTTTTAAAATACCTGATCTTAAGAAGAAAATCCTCTATACTGCTCTGATCCTGATCATTTACAGACTGGGTAGTTTTGTTCCTGTTCCAGGCATTAATGCCTCAGCTTTGAAAGAATTTCTCGATAGAGCAGGTTCAGATGGGAACATGTTCAGCATGTTTGATCTTTTTGTGGGTGGAAATCTGCAGCGTGCTTCTATCTTTGCATTAGGAATCATGCCCTATATTACTACTTCTATTGTTATTCAGTTATTAGGTAGTGTGATCCCTTTCTTTGAAAAGCTCAGAAAAGAAGGTGCCGAAGGTCAAAAGAAAATCCAACAGTATACCAGATATGGTACTGTGGGTATTGCTGCCTTTAATTCAATAGGTATTGCTTTATTCCTGCAGAATCTGCCAGGCGCAGTCCCAGATCAAGGAATCATGTTTTTATTCGTTACCGTCCTTAGTATGGTAACAGGAACTATGATAATTATGTGGCTTGGTGAGCAGATCACAGAACACGGTATTGGAAATGGTATTTCTTTAATTATTTTTGCAGGAATTATTGCTCGTTACCCCCAGGGTTTCTTGCATATGTTTAGTATGCTCAGAATCGGGGCTATGAAAATTTTTCCATTTGTTGCCGTGATTATTGTCATGGTAATTGTTACTGCTGCAGTAGTGCTGGTAACTGAAGGTGTAAGAAAAATACCTGTTCAATATGCAAAGAGAGTTATTGGTCGCAAGGTTTATGGTGGTCAAAGCACATTTATTCCACTTAAGGTGAATAGTGCTGGTGTGATCCCGATTATCTTTGCTCAATCAGTGTTAATGTTTCCCAGAACTATAGCAACATTCTTCAAAGATAGTGAATTTGCTACATCTATAGTGAACATAATGTCACCTGGAAAGTTTTTATACACTCTGCTTTATGTACTTCTGATCGTCTTTTTTGCTTATTTCTACACAGCAATGGTTATCAATCCTGTAGAGATGGCAGAGAACATGAAGAAGTATGGTGGATTTATTCCTGGTCGTAAACCGGGCAAGAAAACTTCTGATTATATCAACAATGTACTTACACGAATCACTTTACCTGGTGCAATATTTTTTGCATTCATAGCTGTAATGCCAGAATTTATGCAAAGATGGGCAGGTCTGCCTTTCTATTTTGGTGGTACTGGATTGATCATTGTGGTTGGTGTATCTCTTGATACCCTCCAGCAGATCGAATCTCACCTTGTAATGCGGCATTATGACGGGTTTATGAAAAAAGGTAAATTGCGCGCTCGCAGCCGTTAATAAAATGATCTTTATAAAAAATAATAAAGAAATAGCTTTGATGAGGGAAAGCAACCGGATAGTTGGTGGTGTGCTGGAATTAATGGCACAACATATCAAACCGGGAGTGAGTACCTGGGAACTTGATCAGATTGCCGAGGATTATATCCTTAGCCAAGGTGCTGTTCCCAGTTTTAAAGGATACAGAATTCCTGGATTGGAACCCTATCCAGCAGCTATTTGTGCATCTGTGAATGATTGTATTGTGCACGGAATTCCTGCCAAAGACAGAATCCTTAAAGATGGAGACCTGATTGGTATTGATGTTGGTGCATATAAGAATAATTATCATGGAGATGGAGCTCGCAGCTTTGCTGTGGGTGAGATGAACAAAAAAGTTGAAAAATTACTTACTGTTACCAGAGAAGCCCTCGATCGCGGCATGAAGATGGCAAGATCAGGTAACAGGATTGGTGATATTTCATGGGCGATTGGTTCCTACGCAAGGGAAAATGGTTTTAATGTCGCAGATGATCTAACCGGACACGGGATAGGCAGGGACATGCACGAAGACCCTATGATCCCCAACTTTGGTATCGAAGGTAAGGGACCACGGCTCAAGGCTGGTATGACACTGGCTATTGAACCGATGGTCAATATTGGCACTAACATGGTCATTGAGCGTGGTTGGGAGTTTTTCACTGCTGATGCCAGTCTTTCGGCACACTTTGAAAATACTATCCTGGTAACTGATGGTGAACCAGAGATACTCACACTACCATATAACTAAAGGAAATTTAATGGCAAAAGAAGGTGTAATTGAAGTTGAAGGTGTTGTAAAAGAGGCATTGCCAAACACAATGTTCCGTGTAGAACTGGAGAATGGTCATGAGATCATTGCTCATAGTTCCGGTAAGATCAGAATGCATTATATAAGGATTCTTCCTGGTGATAAAGTAAAAGTTGAATTATCACCTTACGACCTCAATCGGGGCAGAATCACTTATCGCTACAAATAGGAGATATGTATGAAAGTTAAAGCGTCAGTTAAGAAGATCTGTAAAGATTGTAGAATCATAAAGAGAAATGGCGTTATCAGAGTAATATGCCCGGCAAATCCGAAGCATAAACAACGCCAGGGTTAAAGGATAAGGAGGATATAGGTTGGCACACATAGCAGGTGTTGAATTACCAAAAGACAAACGAGTTGTCGTTGGTCTTACTTATATTTTTGGAGTTGGGCGCACAACTTCTGAGAAGGTGCTCGCTCTTACCGGGATTGACCCTAATAAAAGGGTAAAAGATCTCACTGGAGAAGAAGAAAAGCTGCTTAGAGACACTCTAACAACTCAGTATATGATTGAAGGAGAATTGAGAACCCAGAACGCCATGGACATTAAAAGATTAATGGAAATTGGCTGTTACCGGGGAATTCGTCATAAGCGTTCGATGCCGGTTAGAGGTCAAAGAACTCATACTAACGCCAGAACCCGCCGTGGACGTCGTCGTGGCACAGGTGCAGGTAAGAAAAAGAAATAGGAGCATAGAATATGGCAAAGAAAGGTGCGCGCAGAGTTAAAAAGAAAAGAGTTAGACTCTCATTTAATGAAGGTGTAGCATATATCCATTCCAGCTTCAATAATACTATTGTCACTTTGGCTGACAAGGCAGGAAATACTCTTACCTGGTCAAGTGGTGGAAAAATAGGATATAAAGGCTCAAAGAAGAGTACTCCCTTTGCAGCTCAGCTTGCGGCAGAAGAAGTTGCAAAAGCTGCCTTGGATATGGGTATTAATAAAGTTAATGTAATTGTTAAAGGACCTGGAGGTGGCAGAGAATCTGCTATCCGCTCACTTGATAATAATGGCTTACAAGTCACGATGATCAGTGATGCAACCCCCATCCCTCACAACGGGTGCCGTCCCCGTAAAACCAGAAGAATCTAAAGGATAAGTTTATGGCAAAGTTTACTGGACCAAAAGGTAAAATCGTTCGGCGTTTTTCAGAAAATATATATGGAAATCCCAAATTTGACCGGCTTCTGGAAAAGAGAAATTATCCTCCCGGACAGCATGGAAATGGTGGGAAATTCAGACGCCGTGTTTCTGATTACGGAATACATCTGCGGGAGAAGCAGAAACTGAGATACACCTATCTGTTATTGGAGCGTCAATTCCACAATTATTTTGCAAAAGCAGATAAAATGGAGGGGATGACTGGAGTTAACCTTCTCCAGCTTCTGGAAAGAAGACTCGATACCGTTATCTATCGTATGGGTTTTGCCCGTACTATCATGCAGGCAAGACAATTCGTCAATCATGGTCATATCAAAGTTAATGGCAGAAAGGTTGATATCCCTTCATTCCTGGTAAAACAGGGTGATGTGGTTGAGATAAAAGAAAAGAGCCGTAATATGATCGCTATTCTGGAAGCAATGGATGCTTCTGCCAGTGTATATCCCTGGCTGCAGGTAGAAAGAGAGAAATTTATGGGTACTTACCTTGATATCCCTCTTAGAGATCAAATACCTG
>Ga0208648_1001402_pt1 | contig 19811 bp, 9 predicted proteins | sample AntAceMetag02UKL_FD_184772 | JGI IMG/M metagenome (GOLD analysis project Ga0208648, IMG submission 184772) | Saline lake microbial communities from Ace Lake, Antarctica - Antarctic Ace Lake Metagenome 02UKL (SPAdes) (version 2) | ecosystem: Environmental > Aquatic > Non-marine Saline and Alkaline...
GGGCAACCCAAACATCTTTTCCTCCCGATGCAAGTTGAAATACATTTATCGAACCCGGCCCATTCAATTCAATAAATTCTGCCCCATTTCCCTTGTCCCATGTTTTTATCAAGCTAAATCTTTTATCAGCAATCCAGACAAAATTATTCTTATCAATAATTGCGTCAAAAGGTGAAATATAGTTTGAATTTGCAGAGTATATTAAATAACTCATATTAAAATCTAAATCATAAACTTGAACATTATCAGAGCAAGAAATTATCATTTGGTTATAGTTTAATGAAATTTCTCTCTTCGTATACGTATCTTCAGGATTAAATATTTCCCATTCAATTCCATTATAAGCCAATAAAATATCAGTATTATAATCTGTTTTAGAGATATTTGCAAATACTTTTCCGTTAAAAGCCTGAATTATATTAAATTTTTCGTTTGGATACAATATGGTCTGATCTTTCGTCCATGACGAGAAATTTGCAAGATTAGGATTTGTTAAAGATGCATGATAAATGCCGTTTTCAGTTGCTGCAAAAAAAGCAGTATCATTATAAGTTAAATCAAGAATATTAATTTTACTTCCTTCGGGGCCAATGTAATAAGTGTCATAAATTTCTTCGTTTTCAACATCAAGAACAACAATCCCAAATCCGCAGGATAAATATGCAAGTTTATCAATAAAAAGTACTTTGTTAATGGTTTTATTCCCAAGTATGGTTTTTCGTTTTATATCAGGAATATTAATAATCATGTTGCCTTTAATTAGATCAATATTTGTGTTTGAATAGGCAATAACTAAAGTATTATGATCAGAGCTATAATTAATAGCATTAATTCCCACATCGGAAAGGCCATTAACTTTTGTTAGTCGTTGAACGGATTCATCGGTTTTATTATAATAAAACAAACTATAAGGGGTAGCACAATAAATAATTTCATCAGCTTCAACAACATCAATACATTTCTTATAGGGCAGTTGATCACGCCATTGGCCGACTCCAATATTTTGGGCATCTGTCAAACCCGAAAAAAACAAACAAAACGAAAATATGATAATACGGTAAATAAGACTCATTGGTTTATAATTTTAATATGCGAAATTCTTACAAAATGTTAAGACACTTCAAATAACGTTTAATCTGCAAAAATTTTCTTAACTTTTTAATTAACTGTTTTTTTCTTTAATTATTGCATGCTTAATTTTTGAAATTTAATACGCAAATCTTTTTCTAAACCGTTCTTTAACTTTTGAAAACCTGACAAATATGCAACCATAATCCCCAAAATTTTGTCAAATAATATAATGAAAATAGGATCAAATTGATAATATTCTGAAATTACTGTATTTTTGAATTTGTTTTTTAAAAAGTGAAAATGAAATCTTATAGCTTATGAAAAAGTATGTTTTACTATCAGTTATTCTCTGTCTTACTTTCATGGCGTTGGCCCAAGGCTGGAGAAAAGGTGAAAAAGAAATTAAAGTATTCCTTAATTCGGTTGCTGATTACACATTATTGAGCGATTTGAAATTTAATGGGGATATTAATCCTTTTGATGGAATAGGAATAATGTATGTAACTTCAGAGGAGCTTAACAAGCTTGAAAAAACCGGATTAAGTTATAAGATTTTAAAAGATGATCTGAATGAATATTATCACGATTTTTGGAATCAGGATGTTCCACCGGGTTATTATTCATATGAAAAAATAATAGAAATTTCGGATAGCCTGGCAGAAAACTTTCCTGAAATTTGTAAAAAATTCGTTTTTGATTCTTCTGTGCAAGGGTGTCAGCTTGGGGCTTTGAAAATTAGTGATAATGTTAATGTTGATGAAACCGAAGCAGAAGTTTTATTTGACGGTGGGATTCATGGTGATGAAGTTGGGGGTCCGGAAAACGCTATTCGTTTTGCCCGAAAATTATGTATTGAGTATGAAAATGTTGCACAGGTGACGTATTTGGTTAATAATCGTGAGATATGGATATATTATATGGTAAATCCTGATGGCAGGGTAAATATGACAAGGTATAACGGAAATGGGATTGATTTGAATCGTGATTGTGGATATATGTGGGATGCTGAAGGCAACAGTATCGGTGCATTTTCACAAGTTGAAACGAAAACTTTACGAGATGTGGCATATAATAGCCAGTTTGTAATTCACACAACATATCACAGCGGGATGGAAGGTGTGCTATATCCCTGGTGCCACAGGCCTGATCTTTCTCCTGATAATGAGAACCAAAATTTTATGGTCGGATTATACTCTTCATCTTCAGGATATTCATACCTTCAGTTTTTACAATCATACCATGATTATCCAACAAATGGCGAAGTAATTGATTTTACTTATGGCTTAAATGGATCAATAGGTTTAACAATGGAGATTTCAAATAATAAACAACCTCCTCAATCACAAATATTGCATTATTTTGATATTAATGTTCCTTCAATGCTCGCAATGATTGAATATGCTGGCTTTGGAGTTGAAGGAATAGTTACGAATGCCGTAACAGGATACCCTGTTTCAGGAGCAATTTTTGTAAATGATTATTTCCCCACTTACTCTGATCCTACTGCCGGAGATTATCATAAATATGTTTTACCCGGAACTTATTCAATAACTGTTAAAGCAAACGGTTATCAAACAAAAACAATAAATAATATTGTAGTAACAAGCAATAATTCAACTATAACTGATTTTGAATTAACTCCCGAAGAAGGACAATATATTTATAAAATTTCTTCATGCCAAATTCCAGGTAATAATTACGATGACGAAGGCAATACCCCCGGCATCATAGGTGCTCCGGATAATATCAATTATTCAATCGGTAAAAATGGTTGGATAGTTATTGATATGCAATTCCCTATTATTGACGGCCCGGGAAATGATATTATAGTTTTTGAAGGCGACACATCTCCCGAAGGTTTTACTTGCTTTGCATCAGAAACAATGGACGGCCCTTGGCACGAATTAGGCGATGGCGAAGGAAGTTCGGAATTCGATTTAGTTAACGGAGGAATTTTTCAGGCACAATTCTTTAAAATCAAAGATGACGGCGATGGTTCTTCAAGCGGTGATAATGCCGGTTTCGACTTAGATGCCGTTGCAGCTTTAGAACAAATCCCCGGAGTTTACCTTTCATTAATGGACTATTATGTAGATGATGCAGCCGGAAACGGAAACGGAAAAATTGATCCCGGCGAAACAGTTGATATAATTGCAACAATTCGCAACAACGGTGATGAAATAGCCCAGGACGTTTTAGGTGAAATAGAAGTCGATCCAAGCAAATATACTATTATAACTCAATCAGCAAACTTCGGAAACCTCGGACAATATGAAACAGCTAATGGTACCTTTACGGTAACTGCAAGCACATCTATTCCAACCGGGGAAATGACTGAGATTATTCTCAACGCTTCTGCAAATGCAGGTTCTTACACAAATAGTTTTACAATGAATTTCTGTGTCGGACAAAAACCTGTTCTCATCGTTGATTTCGACGGAAATCATAATTCAGCTCCTGCTATTCAAAATGCAATTACAGCAGCCGGACTTTCATCTGATCTTATGACAAGTATCTCCGCCGATGTTAATATTTATACAAGCGTTTTTGTTTGCCTCGGTATTTATTCAGATAATCATACCTTATCCTCATCCGAAGGACAAGCACTTGCCGATTATCTTGATAACGGAGGAGCACTTTATATGGAAGGTGGCGACACCTGGTATTATGACACACAAACCGCAGTTCACTCAATGTTTAATATAAACGGACAAGCCGATGGTTCAAGCGACCTCGGAACAATAAACGGACAAAGCGGAACATTTACCGAAGACATGAGTTTCAGTTATTCCGGCGATAATAGTTGGATAGATCATATTGCTGCAATCTCACCTGCGGTAGATATCTTCGAAAACCAATCACCCAACTATGGTTGCGGAGTAGCAAACGATGCAGGCGATTACAAAACAATAGGCGCTTCATTCGAATTTGGCGGATTAGACGATAGCGAATCAACAAAAGAAGAATTAATGTTAAAATACTTAGAATTCTTTGGATTAACACCACAAGCAGAAATTACACAAACCATTCCTTTAAATACAGGATATCAATTTATTTCATCAAGAGTAGAAATAGAGAACCCTGATATGCTAATTGTTTTACAAGACATTCTGACCGCAAACCTTGATTTTGTCAGAAATTCAAACGGAACAGTTTTAAGAAAAATCGGCCCGAACTGGGTAAACGGAATAGGCGACTGGATTTCGACAGAAGGATATTTATTTAAAATGTTCGGAGCCGAAACTTTTGAAATCACCGGAGAACAAATGGATCCCTCATCACCAATAACATTAACTTCAGGTTACCAGCTTGTTAGTTACTTACCCGAAGAAGCAATTGATGCTTTAGAAGCTTTTATTGGAATATTAGGAGATAATCTGGATTATATCAGAAATTCCAATGGAGAAATGCTTAGAAAAATCGGCCCTAACTGGGTAAACGGCATTGGAAATGCAAATCCTGGCGAAGGTTATTTAATTAAAATGTTTGCAGATGATGAGTTAATTTATAGTGTTCTCGTTAAATCTACTTTATCTTCAATAGATTCAAAAACAACAACTCACTTCACTTTCGCAGGCGGAAATGGAGCCGATCCGGTTTATACAATTTATGTTGAAGGTTTGGAAATAGGCGATGAAGTTGCAGTTTTCGATAATAATAAAATTGTAGGAGCAGGTGTAATCGTTTCTGAAAATGCACTTGATAACTCAATTCCTGTTTTCAGTACTTTAACTTCAGGAAAAGGATACACAGAAGGCAATGAAATTAGTATGAAAGTCTGGAATTCAAACTCAACTAAAATCATTGAGGCTGATTTCACTTTTGAAACAGAATACGAAGCATATACTGAAAACGTTTTTCCAACAGAAGATGGAAAATACAGTATCGCCAATGTAATCAAAGCTTCTTCAGTTTCAATCAATGAAATTCTAATTTATCCTAATCCGGCTACTGACCTAATTAATATTTCTTCAGCAAACGAAATTCAAAATATTTCAATTTTCAATTACGTTGGACAAAAGGTTTTTAGCGGAAATAGCAATCAAATAAATTCAAGTAATTTAGAAGCAGGTATTTATTTGATTAGGATTGAAACTAAAAACGGAACAGAAACTCAAAAGATTAATATAAATTAAATCTGAAACAGGAAGGAACATCAATAAATTCATTATTCATATTTCAATGTATCAATTGGATTAACTTTTGTAGTCCTTATTAATTGATAACTTATTGAAATAAATGCTATAACAGTAATAATTACTGCCGAAAGAACAAAAGCTTCCCATCCGATATTTATTCTATATGCAAAATTTTCCAACCATTTTTCCAAAATAAAATATGAAATCGGGGCAGCAATTAAAATTGACAAAATAATCAATTTTAAGTATTCCATTGAGAGAATTAATGAAATGTTTGAAACTCCGGCTCCAAGCACTTTTCGTATTCCAATTTCTTTTGTTCTTTGAAGCATGCTCAATGCTGCTAAAGCAAACAATCCGAGGCATGCAATTATAATAGCCAAAATTGCAAAAATACCTGCTGCATTAGCTGTTTTAACATCATTTTTATATTGTTTGTTATAAAATTTATCTAAAATGAAATAATCAAACGGATTGCCGGGGAAAAATTCCTGCCATTTATCCCTCAGTTGATCAATGCTTGCATGAGGGTTATCTGAATTAATTTTTATTGAAAAAAACCGATTGTTATTTACCGGCTGGTATAAAAATAAAAGGGGAATGGTTGCAGTTTTTAATGATAATTGATTGTAATTATTAATTACACCAACAATAGGCCTGTTTTTCCCATTTAATCTTAATTTGCAGTTCAGAGCATCCTTAGCACTTTCAAAACCTAAATAATGTATTGCATTTTCATTTATTATTACAGCCGAATCGTCTGTGCCATATTCCTTTGAAAAATTTCTACCCGCAATTACTTCTAAATCGAAAGTTGGAATGTAATTGTCATCCATACCGATCAGGTAAATTACTTTGCTTTGATCAGAAGTTTCTTCGGCCTTACGAATTCCGTTTGCCCAAAATATTTCATCACCGGGTACATTAGTTGCAGCAGTAAAATTCTTAACTTGTGAAAGGTTTAAAGCTTCATTTTTAAAAGTATTTGATTTTGTTGAAAACAATGAATCTGTGACACTTGGAGCTCGTAGTACAATAGTTTGATCAATGTTAACCCCAAGATCATGGCTTTTCATAAATTGCAATTGGTCGTAAACGGTTAATGTTCCGGTAATTAAAAAAATAGAGGCTGTAAATTGAAAAATTACCAGGCCTTTTCTTAAAAGAATTCCTTTTTTATTTGTACTAAATTTCCCTTTTAAAACCAATACAGGTTTGTATGATGATAAAACAAAAGCAGGATATAATCCTGATAAAAAAGCACCGAGAAAGAACAAAATAAGCAGGGCAATCCAAAAGTTACTTTCAGTTAATAAATTAAATGAGAGTCTGCTATCCATCAATTGATTAAAGCTTGGTATTAAAATAGCAACCAACAAAATGGAAATCAAAGCAGCAAAAACATTTAAAATTAATGATTCAAATGTAAATTGGCGAATTAATTGTGCTTTTGTAGCCCCAACAACTTTACGAATACCTACTTCTTTTGCTCTATCAATTGAACGGGATGTGGAAAGATTTATAAAATTTACCCAGGCAATAAAGAGTATAAAAAAAGCAATAATCAATAAAAAATATACCGAATCCCCATCACCATTTTCCTGAGGTTGCGATTCTTGCAGCAAATCTGAATACAAATGAATATCTGAAATGGGTTGAAGAATAAATTCCTTTTTTCCATTCCTTTTTTCCCATTCTTCTTTTTTTTCATTTTCAAGCCATTCTTGAAATTTGTTTTGAAATACAAGAGGATCAGTACCCGGAGCAAGTTTGATATAAGTGTTAAAATCATACCAACCCCATGCCGTCTCCGATTGCTGGTCTGAAAGCTCATTTAATGTCCTGTATGAAAAAAGAAGCCCAAATTTAATGTGAGAATTGTCAGGTATGTTTTTGAGAATCCCTGTAACGGCAAAATTATATTCACCATTCCATGTTAATGTTTTACCAATGGGATCCTCGTCTCCAAAATACTTTTTTGCAATTTCTTCAGTAATTACTACGGTATTAACATCACTTAAAGACGTATTTTGATCTCCTATTACTAAAGGAAACGAAAGCATTTGAATAAAAGAAGGTGTTGCAATTTGCATTTTACTTTCTCTAAAGTTCTTATCTTTATATGTGATAACACCCGAAATTGGGAAAGCTCTGGCATACTCCAATACCTCGGGAAAATTATCTTTCATTGCCGGGCCAACAGCAGGAACTGCGGCAGCACATTTAAACAAACAATCGCCATTTTTGTAGCTATTGTACTGTACACGATATATATTTTCATGGTCATCGTGAAACTTATCATAACTTAATTCATATGTAACATATTGAAGAATAAGCAAACACCCTGCAATACCAATAGCAAGTCCCAATATATTTATTATTGAAAAAAACTTAACTCTCCAAAGATTTCTAAATGCGGTAGTAAGATAATTTTTAATCATAGTTAAAACGGATTAGTATTTAGTATGACGACGAATATATTAATAAGTTACTTCTTAAAATTTAATGAAATGTAAAGGGTTCATAGTCACCATAAAACATAAACTTAATTTTTCGTTTACTTTGATAAAATTGGTATTAAAATAATAATTTTTAAATACAATTTCCTTTTTGTTCTTCGGTTCATTAAAACATGTCTGGTTCTCAAGTGGTGATGTCATGTTTTTTTAGGGAGTAATTTGGTCTGAATTTAAAAATGTTATATTTCCTTTAGTAAAAGTGTTCTCTTTATCTTAATTTTGCGTTATCACAAGGTTCTAAAGCAATAAAAAATTTCGGAGTTTAAAAATTTGATCTTAACTTATGACTTTCTTGAAAAGATTCTATATCTTTGTATCTTCAAAGTTAATATATTAGTAAAATATGAATAAACTAATAATATTTATATTTATAATTTTTTCAATTCGAATTAATGCTCAAATTGAGCAATTAACTCTCCCTTTATATAGATTGGAGATTGAACAGGAATATCTGGAAGAATTATATAATAATCCAATGGCTGATAAATATTTTCCTGCTTTGTTTTCTTTTAATGGTAATGACTACGATTGCGAAGTAAAATTCAGAGGTGCAACTTCTTTATTACTACCAAAAAAAAGCTGGAAAATTAAATTTGATGATAATAATAATGTTTTCAATGCAGAAAAAATAAATTTAAATTCAGAATTCAGGGATAAGACACTAATGAGGAATTACCTGACGATGCAACTCTATCAATATTTAGGTTATCAGGCTTCAAATACACAATTCATCAGTTTTATTATTAACGATCTTTATATGGGGGTTTTTGTTCATATTGAAGAAGTTGATGAGGATTTTTTTGATAGGTACGGTAAATCTCCAAACGATATGTTCAAAGCAAAAAAGCATGGTGCGAATATGACTCAAATTGTTAATTATGACGGGTACTCCTGGTGCTGGGAAAGCAAAATTGATTCTCCAGACTCATATAGAGGTCTTCAAATTTTGTTAAGTAAATTCTCATATTGGAATAAAGAGGATTTTGATGACCTTATACAAACGGAGGTTGATGTTGATAATATTTTAAATTATTTTGCAATTGAATATTCTATATCCAGTTACGATTGTTTTACAAAGAATTTCTTTTGGTATCTTAATCCTGAAAACGGAAAATATGAAATGTTTCCTTGGGATAATGACGCTACTTTTGGAAATGATTGGCGAGGAATTTATAGTCCTTCCTTTATTCAATCTTATATGATTTCACATTTAAATAATCAAGTGTTGTTTCGAAGGTTGATTGAGAATGGCAATTGGCATAATGAATTTTGGATAAATGTCCAAAATGTAACTTCTGATGGATTTTCTTATTTACATCAATTGGTCGATTCTATATATCTTCAAGTAAAAAACGATATATATCTTGATACAAATAAAATTTGTAGTAATAGCGAATTTGATGATCAAGTTCAACTATTACAAACATTTTTAACCGAAAGAACAAATTTTTTAAATGGAGTTTCTAATTTTAATGTAATACCACTTACTGATTTCTACTGTTCTAATCCCTTGCCATCTGATAATAATTCAGAAATTGTGTTTAGAGTAAAATCAAACGAGCCTCAGGATGTTTCCTTGCACTATTCAACTGATTTGGATTTAACTATAAACGGATGCTCATTTACTATTGAATCACTTGAGCTTTTGGATGATGGATACCATAACGATTTGTTGGGCGGAGATTCAATTTTTGGAAATATTTTAGATGTATCTGATTTTGAAAACGGGGTGATACCATTTTGTTTTAATGCTTCCGGTTTCGATTATCGCTACAATGGTTTTTTCGCAGCAAATATTATTTTGCAAAGAACAAATTCCTTTGCATGGAACAAAGTATCAAACAATCAAAATACAGCTCAACAAATTGAAATAGAAGAAATTTATAAGTTTGATAATGAGCATTTTATTAAATTACAAAACAATTCACCCATCACTTTAGATTTATCTTATTGTTATATTCAATCCGGGCAATATTATCAGAGATTTATACTACCCGAAAATACTATCATTGAAGGAAACAGTAGTTTGTTTGTTACGACAAATCGAAGATTTGCAAATTATTTTTTTGAAGGCAATCCCTGTGTTGGAAATTTATTTTTTGATATTTTAATAGCTGATACCGTAAAACTGCTTTCTCCGGTATTTACTGAAATTTCCTCTAAAATTTGTGAAGAATACTCAAATGTTGATACCGTCTTAACTAACATAATGATAAATGAAATTAATTATCATTCTGCTACTGAGTTTAACACGGGTGATTGGATAGAACTCTATAATTTAGAGAATTTTGCTGTGGATTTGTCGGGATGGATTTTAAAGGATGAAGATGATTTACACTCTTTCATTATACCGGAAGGTACCTTAATTGACACGAATGGATACTTAGTATTATGCGAAAACTTAAATGAATTTAAAAGTCTTAATCCACAGGTTTTAAATTGTATTGGTGATCTTGGATTCGGACTATCTGGTAATGGAGAGTTGATAAGACTGTATAATTTTGTCGAAATTTTAGTTGATTCTCTTGTTTTTGATGATGAAGCACCCTGGCCCACCGAACCTGATGGCAACGGGCCGACTTTAGAATTGATAAATCCTGAACTCGATAATTCAATACCTGAAAGCTGGAAGTCATCTTCTGATTATGGTACTCCCGGTGAATCAAACTCCGTAAGCGGTATTTCTGATAACGGTACTAGTTTCTTCTTGCAAAGTAAACCTAACCCATTTAAAACTGAATCAATAATAAATTATTCTGTTTCAAAAGCAAGAAATGTTCAGATATTTATTTATAATGTTCATGGACAATTGATTGGGATATTAGTTGATAAATTCCATCCTTTAGGAAATTATTCAGTTAAGTGGAAACCTGAAAATTGTCATCCAGGATTATTTTTTATTGAACTGAAAATTGACAATATTTCGGTTAAAACTTTAAAAATCATAAATGTTAAATAAAGTTATGAAGATAAAATACCTTTTGATTTTATTATTATTTGTTTCATTTACAACCACTTTATTTTCTCAATTTAAAGCTGAAATTATAGTTCCAGAAAGAATTAAATCAGGAGAGAATGTTACAATTGTCGTAAATATTTTAAATGAAGATAATACTATAAATACAAACCTTACGGACGATTTTGTGGTTTCTTCAGATTTTGCTTCATTAAATAATAACATAGTTTCAATAAAAAAAGGAAAGGGATCATTAACAACTCAAATAATTACTGATAATAATTTTGAACTATTTATTGAAAACTTTATTGGTCATGCAACAGTTATTCTTAATAATAGTATTCCTGAAATTGTTATTAACGGTAATATTTCTCAAAATGAATATTGGACATCGGATTATGATTATTATATAACAGACGATTTAACTATATCCGAAGGAGTAGAAGTTCGTATTGAAAAAGGTATGAAAATTTTTCTCGGCGAGAATGTTAATGTTTTTGTTGATGGTAAAATAACTGCTGAAGGAACTATTAATAAACCTATTCTGTTTTCTTCTGTTCAATGGGAATTATCTTGGGGTGGAATAGAGATTAATAGTTTGAACGACACTTCACAGATTCAATATTGTTTTTTTACTAATGGGGGAGGAAACCCTGATTTCTTATTTGGACATTCAAACAGTCAAGCCGTTATTAAAGTTAATAATTCTTATCTTGAAGCTAAATCCTGTTTTTTTATTGACAATAAAGGGAAGGCATTGGGAAGCACATTAAGCAACATTTCTTTGGACAATTGTTTGATTTCTAGGTGCGATATGGGAGGAGAATTTCACAATTCAATTGTAAATATTTCAAATACTTATGTTTTGGAAATTCCAAACGATGATGGAATTATTGTCGATGATGATAACGACTGTTTTTATTTTTATGGTGTTTTTCCTAATTCAAATGAATCTTCTGCTGTTGAAAATTCTGTTTTAATTTCAGGAAAAGATGACGGTATTGATCATAATGGGGCAAATTTAAAAATTAGCAATTGTTGGATTGAGAACTTTTTTCATGAAGGAATTGCATGTTCTAATCAAAATTTTGTTGAAATAATTAATACTTTAGTAAAAGGATGCGAGCAGGGTATTGAGGCAGGATATGGCTCTCCTCAGGTTTATGTTGATCATTGCGTATCAGTTGAAAATGAAATTGGTTTACGTTTTGGTGATTCTTACACAACAGGATGCACAGGGCAAATGTCAGTTATGAATACTATTGTTTATGGAAATGATGATAATATTAGAAATTTCGACTTGGCAACTCAGGACAGTGTATCAAATGGAATAATGATTAGTTATTCAATAACAAATGATGAGGACTATAATAATTATCCGCACTGTATTTCAGGAATTCCGATCTTTGATAATGATTTTGGTTTGATGCCCGGATCACCTGGTATTGGAATGGCAAGCGATGGAAGTAATATGGGATTACTCAGTGATACAATTTCCCCAATTGAATATTATTATATAGATAATGAAAAATGTTTTATTCAAAATTTCCCAAATCCATTTTACTCAAATACTAAAATAGAATATGTAATCCCATTTGATGGAGTTGTGGAAGTAAGTGTGTTGAATCTGAATAATGAACTTATTAAAAAATTTATTCGAAAGCACGAACAACCAGGTAAATATTCAATAAAATGGGAGCCGCAAAATATTAGTGCCGGTATATATTTTTTATCCTTAAAATTAAATGGAATATTAACTCAAACAAGAAAAACTATATTATTAAAATAAATTTAGAAGAAGTATTAGATGAAGAAGCAATTAATTTTATTTTTTTCAATCCTGCTAATTAGCTTTCTGGCCGAAGCCCAGGTGAAAGAATATTACATCACATGCGATCCGTCTGATTTTATTCATATTTATCAAAACTTCAATGAAGATATTTATATCCCAATCTCATTGTCATTTCAGGGAACTACCTGGGAGAATACTCGAATGAGAATTCGGGGAGATGGAACCAGATCATTACCTAAAAAATCGCTAAAAGTTGTTTTTGATTCCATACCATTTTCAAATGAACGAAATGCAATAAATTTCAATGCGGAATATGATGATAAATCCTATATTCATCAATATCTTACAAGCAGGTTAATGAAAGAATCCGGTCAGGTTTGCTTTGATTCGGAACATGCCAGATTATATTTGAACGATGAATTCCTGGGGCTTTATCTTTTAATAGAAAATATTGATGAGGATTTCCTGACTTCAAATGAATTGGATAAGGATGGGAATTTGTATAAAGCAACTTTAGATGGTGCATGTTTAAGTGTTTATGATAATGTTTATTATCATTGGGAGAAAAAGACAAATGAGAGTTCGGAGTGGGATGATCTGATTAATTTAATACAAATTATTAATTCTACTCCTGATGATATTTATTATGATTTGGTTAATGAAATTTTTTATTACGAAAAAATGATAAATATTATTGCAATGAATCTTCTTTGCTCAAACTCCAGCACTTATTATCATAATTATTATATGTATCACGATATTGAAAATTCAGGTAAATGGGAAATGCTTCCATGGGATTTGGATAAAACATTTGCAAGATATGGTGATAACATCCCTTTCCATCGGAGTTCAAGCCATTGGAGTCCTGATAACCCTTTTTTAGAAAGAGCAATATTATGTGAAACGGTATTTGAAGATATTAAGAATAGAATGGATGATTTGACAGCCACAATATTTAATGAAAATAATATTTTTCCAATTATTGATAGTTTGAAAACTATTTTATTACCCTCAGTAACTGAAGATACAACTGATAACATTTTAGATACTTTAGAATGGTTTAGTATCCTTGACAATGAATGCAGTTATACTCAGGTTAGATATAATAATCTGCAATATCAAATTAATAATTATCCAATAAGTTTTAAAGTGAAGAGAACAAACGGATTATTTACTTCCGAAGTTCAATTATCTTGGCTTCCATCCTTTGATCCAAATGGGAATGATATATCGTATAATTTATATTATGGTAAAACAATGAATAAAACCGGATTACCCGATTCAATTATTGCCGGAATTATTGATACTTCCTATTTGCTTACTGATATTCAGGAAGAGGGCTTATATTACTGGAAAGTCTCCGTTACTGATGGCGTTGATGAAGTAGATGGGTTTGATAATTACAATTATTTTGTAATAAATTCCGATAACAGTAAAATTGTTATAAGTGAAATAAATTATAATTCATCTCCTGATTTTAACACAGAGGATTGGATAGAATTTTATAATCCGGAAGCATATTCAGTAGATATTTCATCATGGTTCTTTAAGGATTCTCAAAATGATAATGTATTTACATTTCCTGAGGGCACAATTATTTCCTCAAATGACTATTTGGTTTTATGTAAAAATAGATCACAATTTTCTTCACTTTTTCCTGACGTATCTAATTGTATTGGAGATTTTCAATTTGGTTTAAGCGGAAGCGGGGAATTAATCAGGCTATATCATAAACATAAAAATCTCATTGATTCTGTAGTTTATGATGATAAATTGCCATGGCCGACTGAGGCTGATGGAAATGGGCCAACATTAGAATTGATTAACGCCGAGTTTGATAATTCCTTACCGGAAAGTTGGGTAGCATCTTCAGATTATGGTACTCCCGGAAAATCAAATAATTCAAGTGTTCCTTTTATTTATAATACCCATTTATTTTTAAGAAATAGTCCTAATCCATTTAGAACCGAAACAATCATTAATTATTCTATTTCTAAAGCGGGGAAAATACAATTATTTATTATCGATGTTCATGAGCAAATAGCTGGAAAGTTAGTTGATGAATTCCTTCCAGCAGGAAATTACTCAATAAAATGGAAACCTGAAAATTGTCGTTCGGGATTATTTCTTATTAATTTGAAAATTGACAATATTTCAGTTAAAACATTGAAAGCAGTTTACATTCAATAAATTTTGATCAGATTCAAAGCAAATTTAAAACTCAAGAATAAAATTACTTCCTTTTCCAAGTTCAGACCGAACATTTATACTTCCCTTATGCAAACGCATTATTTGTCTGCATAAACTCAATCCTATGCCGGAACCTTCTTCCTTGGTTGTGAAAAACGGAATAAAAATATCATTGATTTGATCTTTATCAATTCCTTTCCCGTTATCAATAACTTCAATACATTTTCTGCCGTTTTCATTTTCAAACGCTTTTAAAGTAATCTGTTTACCGGTTTTGTCAGGAAATGCTTCAATTGCATTTTTTATAAGATTGATTATTACCTGTTCAATTAATTTTGAATCAAGATCAATTCTAAGGTCTTTAGGATTAATATCCAATATCAATTCTATTTCATTTTCTTTCAATTCTGATTGTAAAAGTGTTTTAATATTTTGAAATAAATTTTCGATGTTTTGTTCGGATAATTTGGCTTTTGTGAGCCTGGTTAATTCACGATAGCTTTGAATGAAATTTATTAATCCTTTAGTTCGATCTTCAATTAATTCACTACTTGTTACGGCATCTTCAATGTTTTCAACATCCAATTCCGACATTTTTTTAATAACATTTTTTGATGAGAAATTTCGCTTAATACTTGTCGTAAGAGTAGTAATCGGAGTAAGAGAATTCATCATTTCATGGTTTATCACCCTTATCAAATTTTGATAGGATTTTAATTCATTTTCTTCCAATTCATTTTTAATATCCTGAATCGAAACAAGTGTAATTTCTTCATCTGTATGTTTTATTATCGTTGAATTTATTGATAGTTGAACCAAATTATTATTTACAAATAATTTATATATTAGTTGTTTACCGGTTTTCAAATTTAGAAATAAACCAGACAAACCTACGTTGACTTTTTCTAATTCTTTTATCTGAAATAATTCATTTACACCAAGAATTTGTTTTGCCGATTTGTTGAAAATAAATACTTTTCCGTGTTTGTTAAAAGAAATTATTCCTATTGTGATATGATCAACAATCGATTGAATAAAATTTTCTTTCTCCTCTTTCTCTCTTTGAATTTTCTGAGTTTCTTTGAGGACGTTTGAATATGTTTTTCCTAATCCTTTGAAAATCTTTTCTATTTCATAATTTGAAAAATCAATCGTAGTATCGCCGGCACTTAAAGAAAGCAGAAAATTTGCCAAATCCCTGTTTGTGCGACTCACATATTTATACAAAAACCATATTTGCATGAATAGAAGAATAAGCAAGGCAATTAAAGAGAAAAGCCTTTCTTCATAATTAATAATAGCGACAACTAAAAAACTATTAATCGAAATCAATATCACTCTGATTATTGTCGAAAAAAGGAATTTATTATAAATCATATTTCTTTATTTTTTTATATAAAGTAGTTCTCGACATTCCTAATTCCTTTGCAATTTTACTTAGGTTTCCCTGATAAAAATGCATAGCTTTCCGAATTGATTCTTTTTCTATTTCATAAATTTTAAGCGGTTTACTTTCATTTTCCTTTGCCTGAAAGTAGGTTTTAAATAAAAAATCATTGGCTTTCAAAATTTTTGATTCGCAAAGAATTACTGCCTTTTCTATTGTGTGTTTCAACTCTCTTACATTTCCGGGCCAATTATATTTTAGTAATTTATTGATAGCTTCGCTGTTCAGTTTCAAATTTGGTTTCTCATATTTTTTCGAATATTTTCTCAAATAATATTCTGCAATCTCAATAATATCATCAGTTCTTTTTCGCAAGGGAGGAATTTCAATTTCAATAGTATTGATTCTGAAATACAAATCTTCACGAAAAAGATTTTCAGAGATTAATTCATCAACTGCTTTATTCGTAGCTGATATTAATCTGATATTTATTGATTTGGGCTTATTCGATCCGATAGGAATTATTTGCCTTTCCTGTAATACCCGCAGCATTTTCGATTGCATTGAAAATGGTAAGTTTGATATTTCGTCGAGGAATAATGTTCCGTCATTTGCCGTTTCAATTCTCCCTGTTCTGTTTTCTTTTGCATCAGTAAAACTTCCTTTTTGATGGCCAAATAATTCGCTTTCAAACAGAGTTTCACTTAAAGCTCCCATATCTACAGCTACAAAAGTATTATCCTTTCGTTTCGATTGAAGATGAATTTCACGGGCTATTATTTCTTTTCCGGTTCCGTTTTCACCAAGAATCAAAACATTTGCATCAGTTTTGGCAATTTTATTTATCATCGAAAAAACATTCATCATTGCATCAGATTTTCCGATAATTGTGTCTTTATTCCGGTTTATATTTTCATTTAAGGCAGTTTGTTTGTTTCGTAAGTTAATGATTTCATTTCGCGATTGACGCAAGCGATAAGCAGAATTTAATGTTACAGTTAGCTTTTCGGTATCCCAGGGTTTTTGTATAAAATCAGTTGCTCCCAGCTTGATAGCCTTAACGGCAAGTTCAATATCGCCATAAGCAGTGATCATTATCACAATTGATTCGGGATCGTTTTTCAAGATTTTCTTTAACCAAAACAAGCCTTCATTTCCGGTATTTATTCCGGTTTTGAAATTCATATCCAACAGAAAAATGTCGTAAGAATTTTTGCTGATCAAAGCCGGAATCTGCTCGGGATTTTTTATTGTATCAATATTTTTAAAATCTGACTTTAATAATAATTTCAGAGATTTTAAAATAGTTTCATTATCGTCAATTATTAAAATACTTCCTTTCTTCATCAAACTTTTTTCTACTAAATTATATAATTTTATTTTACAAAACAGATGTTGTGTTCAAATAATGTACAAAAAGTGTTCAATTAATGAACATTTTATTTTTAATACTATATTCTTATCAATAGAAATAGGCAGGTTATCAGGATCATATGTTTGTGGCATTGGTTTTGACATTTCAATAATCAGATTACAAAATAAAATCATTAATTTGCAAATTCAATTTTATGTGGATAAATTATTTTAAAGCGGCAGTTCGGAATCTTAGTAGAAACAAAGGATTTTCGATTATAAATATTCTTGGCTTATCGGTTGGAATAGCAGCATTTATTATGATAATGATGTATGTAAATTTTCATTTCAGCTTCGATAAACATTTTAAAAATGCTGATAATATTTATCGTGTAACACTTGATATGCAATGGTCGAATGCACCAACTCAATACACGGCTGTTGCACCTGCTGCACTGGCGTACCATCTTGCAAATGAATACCCTGAAATAATTTCCGGCACAAGGATCACTTTTAGTCAAAGGGATATGTTTGAATTTCTTGCCGATAGCAATTCTTCACAATATGAAAAATTCTATGAGGAAAATGTTTTGATCGCAGATTCAAGTTTCTTTAAAGTATTTGATATTGATTTGATAAAAGGCGATAAAACGAAAGTTTTAACTGAACCAAATAGTATTATAATTTCAGAGAGCCTTGCGAAAAAATATTTTGGCGATAATGATCCGATAGGTAGGATATTAATTATGAATGGTGAAGAAAATCTGCTTATAAAAGGACTAATGAAAGATATTCCTCCAAACACTCACTTTTATTCTGATATAATTATTTCGGGTGTAGGAATTCCGCTTTTTGATGTTAATAATTGGAGGTCTTTGGATCTGTATTCATATGTTTTGTTTAACGAAAATGCTAAACCCGAACTTTTCGATTCCAAACTTGAGGAGTTTAAAAATGTTTTTTATGAACCATGGAAAGAAACTTCATTGTTTCGTTTACAAAAAATGCTTGATATTCATTTAAGAAATGATCGTGCATTTGATTTTGCACGAACTAATAATATTGATAATTTGTTTTTTCTGACAATAGTTGCATTTCTGATCTTAATTATTGCCTGCATTAATTTCATGAACTTATCAACAGCTCGTTCGGTTTATCGCTCGAAGGAGGTTGGTGTTCGTAAAGTGGTTGGAGCAAACCGAAATATGTTGATCACACAATTTCTAAGTGAATCAATGTTGATCACAATTATTTCTATGTTTATAGCAATTGTTATAATTGAAACATTTATGCCTGTATTTCGAAATTTGATTGATGAAAATATTAGTTTTAATTATTTTGAAAAAGCACCTTTTTTAATTCTAATTACATTAATTGTTGGCTTTTTCTCGGGAATGTATCCGGCTTTTTTTACCTCATCTTTTAAACCGATTTCAATTCTTAAAGGGAATAAAATGAGTCTAAGCGGCGGAAGTGTCATTATGCGAAAAATCCTGATAATTTTTCAATTTGTTGTGATGGTAATTCTATTATGCGGATTATCAGTTTTGATTTTACAAATGAGATTCGTAAAAAACAAAGATGTTGGATTTGAAAAAGAAATGATGTTTTATACGGGAATTCAAAATGATGAAGATGGAAAAATCTCTAAATTATTAAAAGAAAAATTAAGGAGTAATCCGGAAATTGAAAATGTTTGTGTTTCAAATTTTATTTTCGGTGCTTTCACTTCAGGTGATCATTTTATTGCTGAAGGAAGTGAGGAATTCAATCCACTTCGAACCGTAAATGTCGGTTACGATTATATTCCTACCTACAAGATGAAAATTATTGCAGGCAGAAATTTTTCAAAGGACTTTGGTACCGATTCAGTTGGATGTATTATAAATAGGACTGCTGCCGAAAAATGCGGATGGACTATTGAAGAAGCAATCGGGAAAAAGATGAGTTGGAATTTTTCAAGATCATGGGATGACCAAATATTCGGGCATGTTGTGGGAGTTGTTGAAGATTTTAATTTCAAATCGCTTCATGAAAAAATCGAACCAATAGTTCTAACAACAAATCATCCAAACAATGTTGTTTCGGCTCGTTTAAAAACAAAGAATCTAAAAGCTCTTTTAGATAATATTGAAGAAACATACTCTGAAATAAATCCTAATTTTCCTTTGGAATATGATTTTTTAGAAAATTCTCTAAAAGAGTATTATAAAGAAGAACAATTGTTTACACGCATTTTTAAGTACTTTGTTTTCCTTGCAATATTTATCGCATGTTTGGGCTTATTAGGATTGTCGTTATTTGTGGCTGAGAAAAAATTCAAAGAAATCGGAATCAGAAAAACATTTGGGGCAACGAGTTCACAAATAGTTAAATTATTCTCGAAAGAGTTTGCAATATGGGT
>Ga0208648_1001404_pt1 | contig 19721 bp, 15 predicted proteins | sample AntAceMetag02UKL_FD_184772 | JGI IMG/M metagenome (GOLD analysis project Ga0208648, IMG submission 184772) | Saline lake microbial communities from Ace Lake, Antarctica - Antarctic Ace Lake Metagenome 02UKL (SPAdes) (version 2) | ecosystem: Environmental > Aquatic > Non-marine Saline and...
CTGTAGCTCCATAGCTGAAATACCTTTCTTGTGCTTATGAAAGAAGCTTGATCATGCTGGCATTGGGGACATTTGAACCCGTCAGGCCAGCGCAACTTGAACAAGTAATCAAAACATGCTTGTTCATCAGGAAAACTATCTTGAAAATCAAAGAACGACAATATTTTAGCCATTGTTATCTCCGCATATATTCTGTACTTGTGTATAGTAATACACGAATGTTCAGTACTCTTGTCAATAACTGGCTGAGCTAATGACATAACCGGATACATTTATTATTATACATCAAAACTTGAGTAGGAGAACTAAACACACTGAAGTGTGAACTCTGAGCACTTAATCGTCTTGATGTTTACTTCTCAGCATGAATTCCGGTGGGATTATCCAGGAAGTTAAAAGAATGAGCAGAAGAAAAGCGGCATATAAGACTGTAAATGTCTGTTCGCTGAAATCGTAAAAGATAATTCTGTGAATCCATTCCTGCATGAAGGTTGTTTCATAGACCTTGCCTTGCCCTCCTCTTATTCTTAGATCATTTTCCCAATTGGTCAAGGGGCAGATCGTGCCTAACAGGCTTTCGCCCATAACAAAAGCCATAGCAATGATGTGCGCGATACGGAATTTCGTATTCCTGATGAACCTCCACTTCGCGAAGTATCCCGCCCATATAAATACAAATCCAGCAACAATAAACGTCACAAAAGCAAAATGAATCAGCAGGATTCCATCCGCCATCAGTAAATAAATGTCAAAGGATTTACTCAATTTACTCCTCTTAAGGTTTTGCAAGTCCTACTACTTGGTTTCATGAGTATTTCAGGTTATTCTTAATAGTATATCTTTTATTAGTAAGAATATCAATTCAAAAATATTTAAAATAAAGAAAAGGGTTTTTGACATTGATAACGCGTCATTGTATATTGCCTTGGTGCGAAGAAAATTATGTATAATTATTAGCTCGGTTCCATCTGACTGTAAAAGAAAAATGTTTTGCTGGTGTATTATGCCTCTTGTGACAGCTTTTATTGCTAAACCACTGGCGTGATACTCGAAAAAGCTTTACGGACCATTCCTGCAAAAGAGCATGGAATTGGATGTAGAAAAGCTCTTACTGATCAAACAACTTTTACCTTGCATTTTTACATATAGTATACATAAATATCTAAAGGACGACGAATAGGCCGCCAATGAATTCAAAAGCAAGAGCTTATAAGCTTCCGACTGTCAAGAGGCTTCATACCCTTTCACGCAATCAGTGCGCTGCACCAGACTGCACACATTCATTAATCGCAAGAGATGGTGAAACAATAATAAGCAAAATTTGTCATATAGAGGCAGCCTCAAAGGATGGTGCAAGATGGAACCCTGACATGACTGATGATGAGCGCCGGCATTTTGATAATCTTATTCTACTGTGTGACGAGTGTCATTGTATTATTGATAACAAAGAAAACGAGGCGAAATATCCTGTATCCCTCTTGAAAAAGTGGAAAAAAGAGCATGAATCTACAACAACTTATTCTTATCTAAATGAACACCCCTCATTATTAAATATGGTCATCGGTGCGATTTCTGATATAGAGCTAGATTCAGAAGAGGAAACCTCTTCCGCAAACATCGAGGCATTCGAAATCGATGCGAAAATCAGCTATAATGACATAAAACGTAACAAAGCGCTGATTGACGAGTATAAGGTGTTCTATACGAAGGTGAATTCCCTTTACCAGATTCTTGAGGAACAAGGATCATTCAGAAAAGAGAATCTATTGCGTAATATTCGAAATATATATATTCAAATAAAGGGGAAGTATATTAAGAATGATGTCAATCCCATGCAGATAATTAGGGATAATGCTGATAATATTATTGAAGATGTTCAGGACAAGCTATTAAATATGGCTGAAGAGAGAACAAGTAACTACTCAGAGGATATTTCATTCGGAGTATCCATTATTATGGTAGATGCATTTATGCGGTGCAAGATACTTGAGGAGCCACCTGCATTATGATTATCGGCAGGGATATAAAACCAGAGAGACAGATTTATCACTTAGGCGCATTACTTTTGGAAGTCCTGCAAGCCACTCCAAATAGAACCATTGAACTATTTGATGTATTTGAGCTTATGAATAGTCATGAAACTGTATCAGTGAACGCGTTTGTTCTTACACTCGACTGGCTATTTCTTCTTGGCGCTATTACTAATGACAAGGGACGTATCGAAAAATGTTTCTGAAAAAGCTCACAATCAATAATGGTTCTACACTCATAAGGGACATTCGATTTCATAAAGGACTCAATCTTATAGTCGATGAGACGCGAACTAGTGATCGAAGAGAATCGGGGAACAACGTAGGCAAAACGACGGTATTGAGGCTCATTGACTATTGCTTTGGAAGTGATGGAACGAACATATACAAGGATACAGAGTTTAAAGGCAAGAGCAATACTCAGATTGAGCAGTTCCTAAAGAACAATAACATTGTAATCTCTATGACTCTAAAGGAAGAATTAGAATCGGCTGAGTCACGAGAGATAATAGTAAGAAGAAATTTTCTTAGCAGAAGCGACAAGATATTGGAAATCAATGGTGAGAAACAGACAATTAACGAGTTCCCTAAGAAGCTAAAAGCACTCATTTTCAAATCATCGCATGAAAAGCCAAAATTGAGGCAAATATTTGCCAAGAATATCAGAGATGAAAAAAATAGGATTGCCAATACGCTGATGGTTTTGAGCCCATACACCACAATTGAAGAATACGAGTCGCTCTTTTTATTTTGGCTGGGAATCGAAGTTGATGTCCATGCGCGAAAACAACAATTGCTTCGGGAACAAATAACAGAAAAGAATCTTCTCGATCGACTGAAACGTGAAGCATCTTTATCTCAAATAGAGCAATCACTAATCGTTGTCTATAGGACCATTGATGAACTGACTGAGAAAAAGAATAGTTTTGATGTTAATAAGAACTTTGAGGAAGAATTAGATGAACTGAACCAGATAAAACGGCAAATTAATGAGCGGACTACATCAGTGAGTAATCTGGAGTTACGCAGAGAATTGATAATCGAGAGTAAGACAGAACTGGAAAATGAAGTAAGTTTTGTTGATAGGCAACGGATTAGAGCCCTTTACAAAGAGGCCAAATTGTTGATTCCTGAGCTCCAAAAGTCATTTGAAGATACCGTAATGTTTCACAACCAAATGATACAGAAAAAAGTTGAATACATTACAAAAGAAATCCCAACCCTTGAATCAGAACTTGTGGCGACAAAGAGAAAAGTGTCAGAACTCCTTGCACTGGAGAAGAAACTCGCACGAAAACTCAAGAAATCAGGAGTCGTGGAAGAACTGCAAAGGATTATCTCTGATTTGAACAAAGTGTTTGAGAGCAAGGGAACTTTGGAAGAGCAGAAACGACTATGGGAGTTGTCGGTAAAAAGACTGGCTGACAATGAAATTGAATTAACAAAGATCAACGCTGGAATTGATTCCAAAGAGGACTTGATACAGGAACGGATTACGGATTTTAACAAATATTTTTCTAAGATGTCTTCTATGCTCTACGGAGAACATTTTGTTCTTAGCTCAGATATGCACGAAAGAGGGTATAAACTAAAAATAAGCAGTCTCAGTGGTAACCTTGGAGCAGGAAAGAAAAAGGGCCAGATTGCTGCGTTTGATTTGGCCTATATTCAATTTGCGGATGCCCAAGGTATCGAGTGTTTACATTTTGTTCTTCAGGATCAGATCGAGAATGTTCACGACAATCAGATTAACAACCTACTCACAGAGATAGTTGCTGAAGTTAATTGCCAGTATATATTACCGGTTCTCAGGGATAAACTCCCTGTTGATATTGATGTTGATCAATATGAGGTAGTTTCCTTATCTCAATCAGATAAGTTGTTTCGTCTGCTATAACCAAAGCAAAACAGACACAAGCGGATACAGAGAAACTGTGCCGCAGTGAAAATGTTAGAAGAGTAAATCCATGAATCTGGCGTATGCATATGCCACGGCTGGCTTTGTCCAACGATGTATTATTGTTCTATTCTATCAATAACTGCAAATCTTCAATCTGTGATTAATACTTCTCGCTCAACGAGAAAGATATTATTGATCAAGGCAACAAAACTTAGTTGGATGAACCAACTGGGGCATGAACTCTCCCTACCTTTTGCATCTGAAATGTTTCAGAAAGGACTCAATTTGTCTGGGAAGATTCCTGTCGTTTTCGAAGATCTTTCAGCCATTGTTTTATCCCGGCTTTGATTCCCCGGGCTACTACTTTTCTGGACTCCTCGTTTTGTGCGTATGTATCTTCATTCGGATGAAGCAGGAAACCGTTCTCGATGAGGATTGAGGGACAAAATGTCAGGCGTGGGATGGCGAGATCCTGGTAACGTAATCCATTGCCTTTCCAACCGACTGCAGTGTTAATATTTTTCAATACTGTTCCGGCAAATTCCAATGAATGTTTATGATTGTAATGCACACTGGTACCATGATGATTGAACGGATTCTTTCCCTGGGGGAGTGCATTATAGTGAAGGCTGATCACGATATCAGCCTGGTTATCCAGGGCTAAAGCTATCCTTTCCCCCAAACCTACACTGATATCACTATTTCTTGTCATAATGACTTTCGCGCCCGCACGTTCCAGTTCCGGTTTAACAACTTCTGCAAGTGCCAGGGTTACTTGTTTTTCATCGGCACCAGTTGGGCTGATGGCGCCGACATTGGTTCCTCCATGCCCCGGATCGATCAGGATTGTCAGCCCCTTCAAAGGATTTCGCTTAATTTCGGGGGCTTCTTTGATAGACCATATAAATGCGCCTGTTTTATCAATCGAAACGTCCCAACCCCACATCCATTCCGGACGAATAAAGGCTGTAAGTCGATAAGTATCAGGATCAATTTGCCGCCATCGGACTTCACGAACTACACGGCTGTCGGCAGGTTGAATAATTACATCCGTCCAACTCATTGCTCCGTAAAGGGTCAATTCGAGTTTGTCGTCTGCCGTTCTCTCAACCCGGTAGGGTGGAAGGTCGCCGTTGAGAGGTAAGCGGATTTCAGTTGAACGATCTTTCACCGTTGAGGTTACGAAATGGATAATTGAGTTAGCAGGCGGTGATCCCAAAGTATCAACCGATACATATTTATCTTCGATCCAACCAATTTCGCCATCACCAAGTATGACACGATAAAATCTTCGTCCCAGATCTTTGAAACCATCACTCCACAACTGGGTTCCTTTTAGAGGGAAAAGGTCATAAGTACCGGGCCAACCGCATCGTATTGGGGCAGGTTCTTCAATTACCTCCAGCCTGGCATTTTGCGGTAATAGCTCCGGTTTTGCATATTCTATTCCTGTTGGCGGCATAAGAAACCAGAGATTTCTTTCAATACTTGTTCCGTTAGCTTGTGCAGTTGACGGTGGATGGTATTTAATGCTTATTTTGCCTGCCGGTCGTTTATCAAAAAGAGAATCTCCGCTCAACTCCGTGACTTCCTCAAAACCGACCCAGGCGAGCCATGCTCCACTATTGTGGATAGATATTTTTTCTGCTCCAATAATCAGTTCTCCACCTGGATGAGTTACATTTCCGAATAAGAACACACTATCCAGGGAGGAGATATGGACTATTGAGTCAGATTCAATTTCATTCGGATAAACAAGATTCAAAGATGGAGTTTGAACGGTAGGGGATTTAACGGGAGTATCATAAGAAATATTCTTTTTGATGAAAGGGGTCTGAAGTGAACACCCTGTTAAAGATACAAGTATAATAAAAGGCAGAAAAAATATTATAGATCGTTTTAGCAACTGTATATCCTTGTTATGACCTCTGCAAAAAATGCAGAATAAAAATCATGTTAATCCTGTAAATCCTGTCAAAAAAATACACGCAAAGACGCTAAGGGGCAAAGTTCGCAAAATAATCAGTCCTCTTGATTCAAGAATCAATGCTACGGTTAAAAAGAATTTTGATTCCTTCAAGGACGAGATCCGGCTCAACAGCGAGAACCTCCGGAATATGTTTTACCATATATGACGCCATTCCACCCGTTGCTATAACTTTCGAATCTGCAAAACCTGTTTCTTTCCTGATGTCCGTTATCAGACCACGAATTGCAGCAATTGTTCCTTTTATCAGCCCAATCCGGATGCTCTCGTCAGGTGTTCTGCCGATAACCTGCTCAGGCATAGAGAGACGTACTTTGGGCAATAACGCCGCAGCACTATGCAGAGCCTCTACGCTGGTTTCCAATCCCGGCATGATCACTCCGCCGAGATAAGCGCCATCCTTATCTATGACATCTATGGTGATCGCCGTTCCAAAATCGAGAATCAGCAGGGGACCGCCGTACTTCTGATAACCGGCAACAGCATCACAAACCCGGTCAGCGCCGACCGATCCGGGATCACGGTACTTATTTACAAATCCCTCAAAATCTCCATGAATGAACACAGGATCACAACCGAGCCATGATTTCGCCATCTCACCGTACACCATTCCATTCTTTGGAGCAACGCTGGCAATTGCCACATTATCAATATGTTTGGGATCTACTCCTCCATCACGACAAAGCATAGTCACTAATACTCCGGCTTCATCAGCAGTACGTCCGGCAGCACTTGACAACCGGCGTCGAATCTTCAGTTCATCATCGATATAAATTCCCAGGACAACATTGGTATTACCAATATCAAGCGCCAGGAGAGTTTGGTTATTCATGATGCTCGTCAATCCTCTCTGAAGAAGTAATCTCTACCTCGATACCATTACTATTCATCACCAGCAATCCTCCTGCGTCACTAATACCTCTTACAATACCCTCCACAATACCTGAGGGACTCTTAACTTTTACCTGTTTTCCTACAGATTCCGATATTTCAAGCCATGCTTTTCTAATTTTTTCAGGTTCATTTGAAAGATCTTCCAGTTTATCTGACAGGCGCAGCAGGAAGGTGGTTATCAGCCCGGCACGAGTCCAATCAAGTTCCGCCTCTTCAAAAAGTGAAGTTGTCGGGTCAAGTATCAATCGGCGTGTTTCTTCATCAAGCGGTTTCATATTGACACCGATTCCGGCAATTACTCCAATTTCACCCTCATTTAACTCAATCGATTCGCAAAGTATCCCTGCTAATTTCCCTTGTTCAGTTAATACATCATTGGGCCATTTCAACCTTAGCTCAACTGCCCCACCTCGCGATTTCGCCTCCGACTTAATCGCTTCATACAAAGCGATTCCAACAGTCAGTGGGGCAAGCGTGACTGGAGGATCGTCAATATTAAGAGAGAGCAGAACCGAGAAATACAATCCGCCCACTGGGCTCGCCCAATGCCGCCGGTGTCTCCCATGCCCTCTTGTTTGATGATCAGCAATTAATACCGTCCAGGCATGAGCGTCTCGTTTAATAAGAGACAAAAGGTCTTCATTAGTCGATTTTGTCTCTTCAGTCCATAACACCTTTATCCGGGGGATCCGATGCTTCAGAACCGCTTCTATTCGTGATGGTTCAATTCTGTCCATAAAAATTTCCTGTTTCAAAACGCCAATGGTAAGGTAATACCTGGAAACAGGTAAAGGGCAATAATACATAGGAAGAGATGTAAAATACTCAAGCAGCGGTATATCTTAAATCAAGGGATTATTATTCTTAAAATTTAAAACCTGCTTGCATGAAAAATTGAATCCAATTGATAAAATTAATAATCATCCACATCCATAATACCCAATGATTTCCATGGGATCATTTCAACAATATGAGGAAATTCATCAATATTAAAACCAATCTTATCCATTCTTGATGCAAGTTTATCTGTATCCAGACGATCAAGTTCGTAACCTGCCTGGAATCTCGATACGAGCAGATCCGCCACATATACTACGTGAGTTAATTCTGGATATATTTCCGATCTCTCGGGATGATGATGGTTGGCAATCGCCTCAGCTAAATCATCCGGAAGCTCCAAAAGTTCTGCCAGGCGTTTACCGGTTTGTGTGTGATCTATTCCTAATACTTCCTTTTCTACTTCAACCAATGACTTCTGTTCCTGATGTACCCTGCGGTAGAAGTAAGGGTACATATTAGAAACATATTGATCCAGTATCACTTTTCCAATATCGTGTAATAATGCGGCGGTATATGCAACATCAGGTGAGATTTTCGTTTTGTGCAGGGCAAGCATCTCAGCTACAATAGCTGCAGATCTGGCGTGATGAAAAAGCCCTCCTTTGCAGAGAGAATAACCCCTGTCGTATTCACCATAGAATATTTCCATTGCGGATGAAACGACAATTTGCAGAATATCCTTTTCGCCCACCATAACAAGTGCTTGATCTACAGAATCAATCTTTTGTAATGGACTGTATTTAGCTGAGTTACAAATATTTATTATCTTGGCGCTAATAACCTGGTCTTGCCTCGCTTCTTCGGCGATTTCTTTCATGTCATAATCGCCGGAATGAATCGTGCGAATTATTTTTAATGCAACTTGTGGTACCGGTTTAAGTGAGGATATTATTAAATCAACTTTTAGAGGAGAAATTCGCACAAATGAGAATATCTCAGGATCATTAGTATGCCCAATTGGTGAAATCGTGTAATCCCAATTCTCTGAATCCAAGGTAAGCTTACAGGAAAAATATCCTCCTGTTTCGGAGCTGATGACAGGGATTTTATTCGCTGCGAGAAACTTTTTAACAATCTCAGCGGTTCGACCCCCAATGTCCATTTCAAGATCACCCATTGACAATTGACCGACTAATGCTCCTCCGGCAATAATGGCTTTGAGGTTCTCCCGCTTCGCTCCGGAATCTAAGAGTTCTTTAAGAAATAATGGCATCCCGGTACTGGCATAGGTGGTCATGCCCCAGGGTGAGCTATCGGATGTCGGTTCAGGAAGCAATATATGGAATAGACCACCCACTCCGTTTTCGCGGTCATAGACAGCCACACCGACACAAGTACCGAGCAACGCAGTTAACTTGGCATTACGCCGGCTATGTACGATATAAGAGCCTGAACTTACAAATTCTGTTGAACTCATAGTTTTTGATGTTCGCTTATTAGGTCAAGTAATCCAGACAATAATGTAAAAACTACAATCTTAATGTACAAGTGCAGATACTCAACGCGTAACTCGAAATCCTGACCGAAGACTCGTGGCTAATAATTAATCTATTTTTGCGAATAAATAAACGGTATTTTTCTTAATTGATTATTGAAAAATATTACATATCTCATGTTTGGAATACTTGTTCCTGATATCTATGTTTTTCAACGATTAATTTTGTAAATTGATTTTATCGTCATCTAAGGTGAATACACTTTTGTCATATTGTCAACCGCAACTTTGAAGGTATCCCGATGAAAGCTTTAAATCTATCACTTGCCGTAACCGTATTGTTCATTTCAGCTTCATTTTCATGGGCACAAGGTAATCTTGCAGGACAAAAAGCTCCTGATTTCACGCTTAAAAGCATCGACGGGGAAAAAGCAAAACTCGCTGATTTCCTTGAAGAAGGTCCTGTCCTCCTCGATTTCTGGGCGACTTGGTGTGTTCCCTGTAAACAGGCTCTTCCGCACCTGGCGAAAATTCATGAATCATACAAAGACCAGGGTTTCAAACTTGTTTCGATCAGCACTGACAATACACGAAGTGTCGGGAAAGTACGTCCATACGTAAAAAGTCAGAAATGGGAATTTCCAGTTCTACTTGATACTGATAATGAGGTGTTGAAACGATATAGAGCCAATTCAGTTCCAATGTCAGTCCTGATTTCAACCGAAGGATTGATCATAAAAACTTGGATTGGCTATCATCCCGGCGAAGAAAAAGACATAGAAAAAGAAGTTAAGAAACTTCTTGCATCCAAGACGGAGCCACAGGGATGAATAGAATTGTTGTATATCATATATTTTGCATATCCCTGTTAATATTAATATCGCAGCCAGCCTTATCTCAACAGGTCAACATCCAGGGAAACAACGAATTGAAATGGGCTGACGGTCTTGAGGAACTATCTGGCGAATCAACCTCTAAACGTTATTTTGAAAACCGGTTGAACCTTGACCTGTATTATGACAAGATTCGTTTCGGCAGCCGTTTCACAATGTTGCAGCCTTCAGAGTTTGGACAGGAAATTTCCGGAGTTGAAACATTTGAGAAACGTTTTCTCGAATTTCGTGATCCTGATAATGATATGTATTTTCGTGTAGGAAATTTCTATACCGTATGGGGACGTGGTCTGAGCCTGGCTCTCAGTGAAGATATAACCCAGGGTTTCGACTCTGGACTGGACGGCGTTCTTGCAGGCGGAGATTGGGAATTCTTTGAAGCCGAGGTTATTTCCGGCAGGAGTGACGCCGGGCATCTCGGGCTGGTCAGGGAAGCCCAGATCAGTGGAGCAAATATCTCTGCCGCGATTCTCGATAATGCTACACTCGGCGCCCTGGTCGTATTGACCGATTCTGTCGGTTTAAGTACTTATACCGAAAATCGTACATGGGGAGGTTATGGTTCTTACGACGGGTCGTATGTCTCGGTCTGGGCAGAGCATTCTATGGAGTTTGTAACAGGAGTTGATGAAGACAATTATGCAAGCTATGCTTCAATCAGCGGATTTTATGATAATATCGGGATAGCCCTGGATTATAAAAATTATAATTATTACTGGTATGGAAGCCGGGGCGCAAACTCTGCTTATGCTGCGTCCACAGGTGTTCTTCCTTTCCACAGTCCACCGATAGTCCAACGCGAATTCACCAGTAATCTTTTCAGCAAACATCCTCACCTTATCAAGTACGAAGACGAGGTCGGCGCTCAACTGGAAATCACATGGTCGCCAGGTTCATGGGGAACTATGGTGCTCGCTTATGCACAAAGCAGCAGCCATCCTGAAAATGATGCGCCGATACCTTCTTTGAAGGAGGTTGACAGTCCATATCGAGAACTATTCCTCGAAGTCAACGCTTATCCCGGCTGGGATGCTGCTCTATCAGGTTGGGGTGGATGGAGCGAGGAGGTTATTTATTATCGACTTTCAGATGTTAGACAAAGATGGCGAAACCAGGCAGTATTGGGTGGCAGGCTGGAAATGCCCGTTTTTGGTCAATTTTCCGAAATAGTCTCTGCAGAGGGAATGATCGTTTCTGATAAAATTCTGGACAAGAGTTTCCCTGAAGCTCGTTTTGAAGCAGGTGGAGTCTATAAAGCTAATTACTCATTAGTTGCAAGCTTGGAAATGAGTGACGAGAATGAAAAAGATTATGGTTTCGAAACCTGGTTTAACGTTCAGGGTCGAGCAATGATAGCCGGGCGCCATGAATTGATATTCATGTATGGACAAGAGCGTGGTGGATTAGTGTGCTCATCGGGAAAATGCAGGGTAGTAACACCGTTTAACGGCGTAAAAATTTCACTTATAAGCTTGTTTTAATTGAGAAACAAATTAGTACTGCACTTCTCATAAAACGAGAAGCAAAAGTAACTCCCTTTCGCCGAAAGGAGCGGTTTGTAATATATTTGAAACATGCCGATTTATTATTACTGCGTCGTTTAGTTATGAGAGCAGGTCTCCCTTTCGGCGAAAGGGAGTTACTCTTCAAATCATTAGATAATTCGTAATATTTAATGTAACTGGATTATAGGACATTGGCGATAAAACCTGATAAATCTGAGATTCTGTCCAGATTACCGTCTGTTGACAGGATACTTGCTGAAACTGTTCTTGGTGAGTGGAAAGGAAGCTCCTTCACTACTGAAACGGTTCGTGTAATTCTCGATGAAATCAGGGAAAAACTCCTTGAAGGGACCGGGATCACTCACACCACTAATGAAATCGCAACAGAAGCATCCCGACGATTGAACATCCGATTCGCTCCACAATTAAGGCGAGTTATTAATGCTACTGGTATTATAATCCACACAAACCTCGGAAGAAGTCCCCTCAGTGAAAAAGCAATAGAAGCAATGGTGCGAGCCGCCAGGGGTTACTCATCACTTGAATATGATCTGAAGCGAGGCCGCCGTGGTTCACGACATACCCTTGTCCACGAGATACTGACAACCATTAGCGGCGCGGAAGATGCCCTGGTTACAAATAATAACGCTGCAGCCATGTTGCTTGGACTTACAGCCCTGTCAAAACGTAAAGAAGTTATAGTATCCAGAAGTCAGCTTGTTGAAATCGGCGGCTCATTTCGTGTCCCGGACATATGCAAAGCCGGGGGTGCAAAATTGAAAGAAGTCGGAACAACCAACCGGACTCGAATTGCAGATTATGAAAATGCGACAAGTACTAAAACAGGCATGCTTCTACGAGTCCACAGTTCAAATTACAAAGTTATCGGCTTCACAGAAGAGGTCAGCCTTGAAGCACTTGTCGATCTGGGAGATAAATACAATATCCCGGTTATGGATGATTTAGGCAGTGGAGCGTTGGTCGATATCGCACGTTATTCTTCCTTGAAGGATGAACCATTAGTGGCTGACAGCGTAAAAGCAGGGGCTTCGGTAGTAACTTTTAGCGGTGACAAATTGCTTGGTGGACCCCAGGCTGGTTTGGCAGTAGGTAAATCAAGATATATCGATAAAATGAGAAAACACCCGTTGATGCGTGCGGTCAGACCCGACAAGATCACCTTTGCCGCTCTGCATGAAACGCTGCGAGCATACCTCGTTCCAAAAAAATTGGCTGAAAAATTACCTGTTTGGCGTATGATGTCCGTCTCATTAAAAGAGATTGGAAAGCGTGCCCATAAAGTCGCTGCTGATGTTACAAAAGTTGCAGAAGGATCAGGTTTGAAAGTTTGCATTGATAAGTCGGATTCTTATGCAGGCGGAGGATCTTTGCCTACTCAAATGATGGAGAGCAGATCGGTCTGTTTTTCCGGGACAGGTAAAAGATTAAAAACGCTCCAGGAAAACCTGAGAAATGGAATTCCGCCAATTATTTGTTATATTAAAGACGGCAAGCTGCATCTGGATCTCCGCACATTAATACTCGAAGATGACAACGAAGTGACTGAATTATTGCTTAAAGCATTGAAAATGAAAGAGGACTAAATTGAGATTTTTTTCAGGCAGAATTAGAATCGTAACGTTTCTCCTGGCTCTAATTTTCGGCAGCCTGGTTGAAGCATCCGGGACAGTTGTTCATTTGATCGATGTAGATTCCCCCATTCATCCGGTATCGATGCGTTTTGTTCAAGACGCTATTGAACGCGCAGAGGATGCCGGGGCTGAAGCATTGATTATCCGGCTCGATACTCCCGGTGGTTTAATGGAGTCTTCACGAGGCATCACCAAGTCAATCCTCAATGCCGAAATTCCTGTTATCGTTTATGTCGGACCAGATGGCGCTCGAGCGGGTTCTGCGGGAGTGTTTATCACATTAGCATCTCATATCGCTGCCATGGCTCCCAGCACGAACATAGGCGCTGCCACACCGGTTACAATGGGCGCTCCTTCCGGGGTTAAAAAAGACTCCACCAAAGCGCAGTCCAATAATGACGCAATGATGAAAAAGGTCACGAATGATGCCGTTGCACAAGTAAGAGCGATGGCTGAAAGCCGTGGACGCAACGCCGACTGGGCTGAAAAAGCAGTTCGTGAAGCGGCAAGTATCACAGCGAATGTTGCACTGGAAGAAAACGTAATCGACCTGATCGCAACCTCGATCACCGACCTGCTTGAACAGATAAACGGCAGGGAAGTAGAAGTTGCAAACGAGATGGTTACGTTAAATACTGAAGCTGCTGTTGTTAAAACATTCGAGTTAACCTGGCGTGAAAAATTTCTCCATACACTTGCAAATCCCAATTTTGCATACATATTAATGTTACTTGGATTTTATGGATTGATATTTGAATTATATAATCCAGGGGCTATCATCCCTGGTGTGATAGGTGTAATCGCTTTAATCCTTGCTTTTTTCGCATTCCAGACACTGCCGTTGAACTGGGCTGGATTGTTATTAATCATTGTATCTTTTGTCATGTTTCTTCTTGAAATCAAAGTTCCCAGTATGGGATTTTTAACACTTGGCGGAGTCGTTTCATTATTAATAGGTTCAATTATGCTTATAGATACTACCATTCCTGCATTACAAATCTCCTGGTCGGTGATTATTCCCGCTGTTCTGTTTACAACACTGTTCTTCGTTTTTGCCATCACTATGGGCATACGGGCACAGAAAAATAAAGTCGCAACGGGGCATGAGGGTCTTGTCGAAGAAATTGGAGAGGTCATTGATACACTTGATCCGGTCGGTAAGGTCAAAATCGGAGGGGAATACTGGAAGGCAGAAGCTGAGGATCCACCTCTTAACCCCGGTGATCAGGTTATTGTAACTGGAGGAAATCGTTTGCGAATCAAAGTGAAACGTTTCGTCTGACAGGGATGTCTTCTCCTTTTCGTGCCCTCTTGTTTGCGGCTGTCGCATTTACATTCGGACTGTTGACAGGCTCCCTGAATGATGCCGGATCATTAATTATTACCGGTATAATTCTGCTGCTGTTCACCCTCAATGTTTTACTCTTTCGTAAGCAAAAACAATTGTTTCAAATAATAGCTCTCTTGGTACTCTGGTTCTTGATCGGATGGAGCAGAAACTCTCTCAATCGAAATATATGCCCACCAGAGGGGCGTTGCTGGATTGATGGGAAAGTTACTTTACCTGTGGAATCTGAAGGAAAAGAAGCCAGGGTTAGAATTACAAATATCAAGTGGCGCAAAGCTTCCACCTACGGAAAACTGCCCGGAAAAGCAATTCTCACAACACCAAAATCCAAACATCTTCAAGCGGGTGACCGAATCAGGTTCCTGGGTTTCGTTGATTCTCACACCGGTGCTCGTAATCCCGGCGATTTTAATCCTCGAGCATATTGGGGAATCCGGGGCATCAACTACAATATCAGGAGCCCGGTACATCTTGAAAAGCTACCGAAGAGAAGATTTTCCTCGACCCCACTCCTGCTAATCGATTCTTTACGAAAGAAATCATCGGCAATTCTTAGGCAGCATGTATCTCCTCAAAACGTCCCTGTTGCAATGGCATTATTCGTCGGCGACCGGACTGGTTGGGATCAGGGGTTGCGGGAAAAATTTGCTCAATCAGGTATAATGCATTTGTTTGCCATATCCGGTTTTCATGTTGGAATATTTGCCATTACACTACTCTGGACACTTCCATTGCTCAGGATATCGAGCAAAATGATCTGCACTATAACTATCCTCCTGCTCTGGCTATATGTGGCCTTTACCGGGGCAAATCCACCGGTAGTTCGTGCCGTAGTGATGATCAGTATTGCTCTGCTTGGCAGGATTGCCGGACGAAGATACAGGTCCGGATATACTCTGGCGCTTTCATACCTTGTGCTATTGATGTGGCGTCCCCAGGGGTTATTCGATGCAGGTTTCCAGCTCAGTTTCGCCGGTACGGCGGCAGTGATATTTTCAACTGCTTTTATCACGCCCCGTCACGCATGGTACACCAGGATTTCATCACCCGGTATTGTTCGCAGCAGTCTAAAATATATCATAGTATTTCGTGACGCTCTCGCCGCAAGTATAGCAGCTTTTATTTTTACTTCACCGTTTATGATTTTACATTTTGGATATTTGCCCTGGTTTGGACCTCTTGTGGTTCTTCCCGCTACTATCCTGGTATGGTTCACAATGATATCAGGGTGGTTGACATTACTTTTATCATTCCTGCCCTTCATTCCTGATGTTTTTGGCGCTGCTTTGAATGGATTGATTCAATTACTTGTACATCTGACCAGAATTTCCACTGATAATTTCCCGGCTGCCGGTTCTGTCCCAGCAAACGTTATTTTCAGTGCTATAGCTATTATGTTCCTGTTTATTGTTTTTTCTCCGAGGATTCGTATGGCACCTACCTCATACTTATCGTTGGGAGCAATATCAATCGGTACAATAATAGTCTGGACACTTCTCTGGCTGCCTGAACAGAACGTGAAAATTGCTGTTCTTGATGTTGACCAGGGAGACGGCATCCTGATTCGCCGTGGAAACCGGGCGGTCATTATAGACGGTGGTAAATCATCTAACCATGCCCTCGAAAAACAGGTACGGCTGTCAGGAATTCGTAATATAGACCTGCTGGTTTTGACACATGGAGACGCTGATCATACCGGCGCGGTACGATCACTGGTTGGTAAAATCCCTATAAATGCAGCTCTCGTTGGACCGGGTACATGGCGGGACAAAGAGGGCAATAAGACAATCAAAGCGTTAATTGAAAACGGCGTATCTGTTTATACAGGATATAAGAACACCAAAATTGAACTTGGCCAGCTTGGCAGGATCGAAGTATTAAATCCGCCGGTTAGTATCGACCAAGAGATGACTTCCGATAACGATCTATCCCTCGTTTTGCTCTGGGAAAATAACGGAAATTCAGCACTGTTTCCAGGTGACATTTCCTATAAAGCCGAAATAAAAATTTCAATTGAAGGAAACCTGAAACCTGTAGATCTCTTGTTAGCCGCCCACCATGGCAGCAGGTTTTCCACTTCTCAGCAATGGTTGGAAAAACTGAATCCACGGTTCATCGCAATTTCCTGTGGGAGAAACAACCCTTATGGTCATCCTGCACCCGGTGTGCTCACCCGATGCAAAACAATTGAAACTAAAATCAGCAGGACCGATGAAGAGGGAGCTTTAATCTATGCTTTAAAACCGGGAGGGCTGGAGAAAGTTGATTGGAATAAATGGTGGTAAGATTTCTTTCGATTCAGTTCCAGATCCGGATTTTGAAATAATCCCTTTTTGGCTTCCCTGAGGTGAAAAGTCAGGACTGATTAATTCAAATAAATAAAGGCTATAACTTCTTTCGCCATCTTTCTAATTTCCTGAAACTTTCTTCTGCGGCGGCAAGAAAATCATCAATTTTGAACGGTTTCAAGAAATAGTCATCGAACCCTGCGTCTCGAGCTTCAACTATCTGGAAGACAGAAGCATAGGCGGTCATAGCGATAAGAATTGCAGTAGGATGTTCTTTGCGTACTCTCCGGCACAAATCTATACCGTTCATTCCCGGCAACTGCAAATCGAGGAACATTAATGGGAATAACTCTTTTTCGAGAATATCCAGACCTGTCTCAGCATCCTCGGCGGTTTTAACTTCATATCCGGCTTTGGTGAAGACCTTGTCCAGGATATCCCGGATACCTTCCTCATCATCAACTACCAAAATACGCTTTCTCATCCAATAATCCTTTATCAGATTACCACAATTTTATATTTGTCACTATTCGGCGTTCGGTCACCCCACGCAAAAAAGGAGACCTGAAAGAAAAGACTAATGATTATCGCAATATGATCAAAAGATACGCTACTATATAACATCTTCAAAGCTAAATCAAGATTCAGAGTGTATTTATTGTGGCACCTAAAACAATTTTTCTTTGCATTCAAATCGTATAAAATCTATTATGAGAAAAATAATGCGTGTATATTTCATCTGAAAGTAGATGCAAAGATATAAAGGAGACATAAGCGATTGATCAGTGTCAATTCACAACAACAAATCGAATGTAAACCGAATTAATCATGGATCAGGAACTCCCAATTCAAGAGAAATTAGAGCTTCTTCCGCGTGATCCCGGCTGTTATATCTTCCGGGATGAACGAGGCAAAGTAATATATGTTGGCAAAGCAAAGGTGTTACGTAACAGGGTACGGAGTTACTTCTCCGGGCGATCAGACGGTCGTTATCAATATGACAAACTGATATCACGAATCCACGATCTTGAAATAATCGTTACCGCCGGGGAGGTGGAGGCGCTTGTCCTGGAAGCCAACCTGATCCGCCGGTTCCGCCCTCGATTTAACATTGATGTGAAAGATGATAGATCCTATCCCTATTTGAAAGTAACAAGGGAGCTGTTCCCGCGAATCTTTATTACCAGGGAGGAGCGGGGCAGGGAAGCAGATTATTATGGACCATTGAGCGATGTAACAAAGATCAAGGAGACGGTCAATGCCTTACGTCGAGCCTGCCACATACGAATCTGCAATTTGAAGATTACAGATGAATCCATAAGGTTGAAAAAACACCGTATCTGCCTGGAGTATCATATTGGAAATTGTGAAGCGCCGTGTGTCGGGTATGTAACACCCGAGCATTATAACAGTGATGTTGGTAAGCTTGTAGATACATTCCACGGTAAAGCTACAACCCTGCTGGAGATGCTTGAAAAACGGATGGATAATTATTCCGTTGAACAGAAATATGAAGAAGCCGCGCATGTCCGGGATCAGTTATATGCTATCAAGAAATTAAACACACGGCAGGAAAAACTTGCTGCAGACACCAATGACCGTGATGTTTTCGGTATAGCATTAGAAGACCGCTCTGGTTGCATTGCGGTACTCAGGATTCGAAACGGGAAGATGGTTGGGCGTGACCGGGCTTATCTTTCAAGGCTTGACGGCAGCTCCGAAAAAGAAATCTGGGCTCGGTTCCTGGAGCGTTATTATGTATCGGATCTACGGATGATTCCGCGCCAGATCCTGATACCGGTGCAGATTGATCCTGATGACAAGACCCTGCTCAAGTTGTACATCGAAGAAAAGCGCGGACGAAAAGTTGAGATCCGGGTTCCCCAGCGCGGCGACCTGATCCGAATGATTACCCTTGCCCGGCATAATGCTGAATTACTGTTAAGCGAACGACGTCTTGCTGAAGCGAAACGCGAGCGGGTTCCCCATGGTTTGAAAATGTTACAGGAACATCTGGACTTGCCGGAATTACCCCGTATTATTGAGTGCTTTGACAATTCAAACCTGTTTGGTACTTATCCCGTTGCGGCAATGGTGCAATTTAAAGATGCACGTCCGGAAAAGAAGGAATACCGTCATTATCGAATAAAGACGGTGGAGGGTATCGATGATTTCGCATCTATGAGAGAAGTAGTTGGCAGACGTTATCAAAGACTTAAAAAAGAAGGCAGGGAGATGCCTAATATAATCCTGATCGATGGTGGAATCGGGCAGGTTAATGCATCGAGGAAAATATTGGATGATATGGGTCTGGATTATCTCCCCGCTGTTGGACTTGCGAAACGTCTTGAAGAGATCATTTTACCCGGAGCGCCGGGACCTATTACCCTGCCAAAGACTTCTTCTGCATTAAAATTATTGATGCAAATCCGTGATGAGGCGCATCGTTTCGCCATAACTTTCCACAGGAAACTCCGGGCATCGGCTGCAATATCGACCACGTTGACCTCATTGCCCGGCATCGGCAGCGCCAAGGCGAGAGTTCTTCTGAAACATTTCGGTTCCCTGAAGAGATTAAAGTCAGCCACGCCGGAGCAGATAGCGCAGGTTCCGGGATTCAGTGTAGAAGGCGGTAAGAATATCTTATTGCTTCTAAATCAGGATAATACTTCAAAATAGTTTAATGTTTTAGAGTCTGGCTAAAATGAGTTGACATTGAATTTCTTTCTTTTCAATAGTTTTGTCTCTCCTTAGCTCTTTAAAATCCAGCCTCCAAGGTCAAACATTATGTTATTGATACAATGTTTGTTCAACCAAGGAGGCTGTAATGGAAATATACGACATTGATGAACTGCAAACAGAGCGTAAATCGCTTTTGTCTGTGATAGTTAAATATGTTGAATCTGATGCTTTGCATGATGAACTTCACCATGTTGAATTACGTATTTT
>Ga0208648_1001407_pt1 | contig 19688 bp, 17 predicted proteins | sample AntAceMetag02UKL_FD_184772 | JGI IMG/M metagenome (GOLD analysis project Ga0208648, IMG submission 184772) | Saline lake microbial communities from Ace Lake, Antarctica - Antarctic Ace Lake Metagenome 02UKL (SPAdes) (version 2) | ecosystem: Environmental > Aquatic > Non-marine Saline and...
AAAAACGCCTATCTAACGTGCTCGAAAAATGGCTTGATTAGGCTGATCCCAATCTTCCCACTATTCTGACTGCCCATGCTTCCGTAGAAGGAGCAGTTTATGGGGGAGAACGATCGGTGTTGCTGGGAAAAGACTTTGTACTGCCGAAGTCTATGGTTGCTGAACCCCGCCTGGATTATGTAGCCCTGGGCCACATCCATAAAGCTCAAAACCTGAACGAAGGAAATCACCCTCCAGTGATCTATTCCGGATCCATAGAGCGGGTAGATTTTGGGGAAGTGAAGGATGACAAGTTCTTTGTAGTGGCGGACGTGGAAAAAGGCCATACGGAAATGGACTGGCGCAAGCTGGAGGAAATCAGACCTTTTCACGATCGCTATTTGAAGCTTTCGTCCCAGAAAGATATCACTGCTCAGATTATCAGCGCTTTGCCGGCTCCAGAAGTCATGGAAGACGCCGTTGTCCGCCTGGTGCTGGAATATCCCCGGGCCTGGGCGTCCTTGATAGATGACGGGGCTATTCAGGACCACGCTTCAGATGCCTTTGAGTTCCATTTTGTAAAAAGACCTCAAATGGATGAGCGGATCCGCCTTCCTCACGATCAAACTGTAGGGGACCTGACTCCGGTAGAACTTCTTGAAAAATTCTGGCAGGCGAGTCATGTGCCCGATGAAGATATCAAAGCACTCCAGGAGTTGACAGCAGAGATCCTGCAGGAAGAACACGAAGAAGAAGCGGATGTAGCAGTAGAAATGATAGGCGAGGAAAGTGAGGAAGAGGAATCCTTGGCAGTGCCGGCTGCATAATAAGAGACTGAATAGGAGAGTGATTAAGAGCCTGTTAGGAGATAAGAAAGGAGCCCTGCTATCAAAGGGGGCTCTTTTCCTGAATGTGACAAAAAATTTTGCCTTTAATTAATGTTGGATTTCCTAGATTTTGGTGCAGATCGGGTGCAAGTAATTTGAGATAGATGATATCCAGGTCTAAAACACCGGGATTTTTTGTTTTAAGACGAAATTTCACCCCTAAATAACCGAAAAAACTCTCACAGCCGCCCCGGCGTCTGATTAAAGATCAGAGACAATTTGATTCGAATCCATGACTGTGGACGGTATTGGACTCGAACCAATGACCTTTGTGATGTCAACGCAACGCTCTAACCAGCTGAGATGTCTCAAATACTATAATCAGCATGTTCAATAAATTTTAAATAAATATTCCTACTGTTAGGCAAAGATGAAAACTGGACACCTATAAAGTTCAAAAGTGGACACTGAATCCCTGCAAAGGAAGGGAGGCAGAATGTACCATTTTACTGTTCCACCAGATACGGATATCCATGAGCTGCTTTGTTTCATTAGGCACGAGATGGACACCTACATATTTAAGCAAAGGGACATTAGGAACCTCAATGATATGTTTGAATAGAGAAATCCGACGGTAACTATTGACCCGGCGTTTTTCTCTAAGACAGAATACATCTTTCGGCGAAGTATAGGGCGGTGGTAAGGTTAGTTTGCGGAAGAGGCTGTTTCCGGATTTCTTAGCTTTTTCAAAACGAATCTGAGGAATTTCACCAGTGGTTGAATGCACTTGGTGATTGTTGTAACGGTCAAGCTCAGCTTTCAAGACACTGCGGACTTCATTTAGCTTGGATAGTTTTTCATAAACACAAGTGCGGACGATGCGGTCCTGCAGCCAGCGATAAGGTCTTTCAACTTTTCCTTTTGCCTGTGGGGAAAGAGCATAGCTGACATCCACACCCAGAATGCGCATCATCTTGCGCCACTGAGTATCGACATCATCGGTCTCCAGCACATGTTTACGCCAGACACTGTCTCTGCCTTGAACGAAACGAAACACACGTAGGGAATCAACATAGTACCGCAAGGGAAGACCGTAGCGCTGGCTCAAGGCCTGGATCGCCTGAATATGGGCCCAGGTGGTCTCCCTGGGAACGAAATCAGCATACAGTAGCTTGCGGCTGAAGTCATCAATCGAAGTGATCAGAGTCCACTTCTCCTTCGCGAGAGGGGACCACTTATGTGTGGAAGCATCATGCTGGATTAGCGCACCGATGGATGCTGTTAACACTTCCCGATCATGAGTTTTTCTCTTTTTTCGGGGTTTGTGGCAGTCAAGGTTTTTAGCCCGATTTATGATGGTCGTCACAGACACCTGAATACCTTTCTCTTTCAATCGATCTTTCATCGCTGAGTAGTTAAACCCCGAGATGGGCAGGTCAGGATCTTCAACAACGGCTTTCTCTTGAAGTAAAGCTTTCTCGATCTCTTTTTCTGCTCCTGGTGAGATCCTGGCGTGCGTTTTTCGTTGATAGGCAATTGTAAAATGATTTGGATTGCTTCGATATTCTTTCAACAAGTCGAAGAAGCGTGACTTGCCAATCCCTATCATTTCTTGAAGATCAGCTCTGCCAACCCGTCCTTGACAATAACTCTGGAATAGAAGTTTGATTTGTTCATCTGTGAAACGTTTGTGGAGCTGTGACATGGGTTCCTCCAGTTTGTATTGGAGGAGAAATCGTATATTATCCCTTAGTTCCTGTCAAAACCAGGTGTCCACTTTCAAGCGTAAACTGTCCACTTTTGAAGTTTAAATAACAAGTCCTAAAAGAGTGGTGTTAGGGAAACTTGAAAAGTGAACACTTATAAACTTCAAAAGTGAACCCTAAAACCCATCAATGGCAGCAATACAGCGTGCACCATTTTTTCACTCCACCATATTCGAATATGCATCACCCGCTTAGCTGTGTCCGGAACCATGTGAACATCGACATATTCTCGTAGAGGCACTTTGGGTACTTCAATCTCATGATTGAATAGAGAAATTCTGCGGTATCCATTGATCATCCTTTGAGTGCGCAAGCAGAACACATCTAATGGCGAAGTGTAGGGCTTAGGAAGCGAGAACTTCCGGAAAAGACTGTTCCCAGATTTCAGAGCTCGTTCAAAACGAATGCTTGGGATTTCACGGGTAGTCGAATGGACCTGATGGTTGTTATAACGGTCGATCTCATCTCTCAAGACACCCCTACAATCCTCAAACTCAGATATCTCTTCATAAATACAAGTTCTCACCATGCGGTCCTGCAGCCAGCGGTAAGGTCTCTCGACCTTGCCTTTTGCTTGAGGGGAAAGAGCGTAGGAGACATCCACGTTTATCAGCCGCATCATCTTGCCCCACTGAGTATCCACGTCATCGGTTTCGAGAACATGTCTTCGCCAAAAGCTATCCCTTCCCTGAACGAAACGAAATACCCGCAAGGAGTCCACATAGTAACGCAAGGGCAATCCATAGGTCATGATCAAGGCCTGGGTAGACTGGATGTGAGTCCAGGTGGTCTCCGCAGGGAAAAAGTCAGCGAAAAGGATCTTACGACTGTAGTCATCGATGGAGGTAATCAAGGTCCACTTCTTTTTGGACAGGGGAGACCACATATGAAGGGAGGCGTCATGCTGTACCAATGCACCAATGGAAGCGGTCAATACCTCACGGTCATGAACCTTTCTTTTCCTGCGAGGTTTGTGGCAGTCCAGTTTCTTGGCCCGGTCAATGATGGTGGTGATGGACACTTCGATCCCTTCCTTATAAAGTCGATCTCTTAGTGCTGTGTAGTTATATCCAGAGATCGGCAAATCTGGGTTTTCTATAATCTCTTTCTCCCGTAGTAATGCCTTCTCAACCTCGGATTCCACTTCAGCAGACAATTTGGCAGGAGATTTCCTCTGATAAGCGATGGAGAAAGTCTCTGGCCCTTGCCGATAGGTTTTCAGCAAGGCGAAAAACCGTGTTTTACCGATACCCAGAATCTCCTGAATATCGGCTCTTCTTATCTTGCCCTGGCTATACCTTTGCAGTAATACCTTGATCTGTTCAATAGTGAAGCTCTTATGTAGCTGACCCATTGATTTCTCCTTTTTTCAAGGATAAATCTATCAGGGTTTGGTAGTAGTGTAGGTGTTCACTTTTCAACTTTATATAACAGTCCTAAAAGAGTGGTGTTAGCAAAAGATGAAAAGTGGACACCTATAAAGTTCAAAAGTGGACACTGAATCCCTGCAAAGGCAGGGAGACAGAATGAACCATCTTCTTGTTCCACCAGATGCGGATGTCCATAAGATCCTTCACTTCATCAGGCACCAGATGGATGTCAACAAGTTTCTGTAGAGGAACATTAGGGACTTCAATAACGTGTTTGAATAGAGAAATCCGACGGTATCTATTTACCCGGCGTTGCTCTCTAATACAAAAAACATCTTTCGGCGAAGTATAGGGCGGAGGTAGAGTTAGCTTGCGGAAGAGGCTGTTTCCCGATATCCTGGCTTTTTCAAACCGGACCTGGGGAATTTCACCGGTGGTTGAATGCACCTGGTGGTTGTTGTAACGGTCAAGTTCAGCTTTCAAAACACTGCGGACCTCATCTTTTTGGGATAGTTTTTCGTAAACGCATGTGCGGACGATACGATCCTGCAGCCAGCGATAGGGTCTCTCAACTTTGCCTTTTGCCTGCGGGGAAAGAGCATAACTGACATCGACACCCAGCAGGCGCATCATCTTTCCCCATTGAGTATCAACATCGTCAGTTTCAAGCACATGTTTGCGCCAAACACTATCTCTACCCTGAACAAAACGGAATACACGTAAAGAATCAACATAGTACCGCAAAGGAATCCCATATTGCTGGCACAGGGCCTGGGCCGCCCGAATATGGGCCCAGGTAGTCTCCCTGGAAACGAAGTCGGCATACAGGAGCTTGCGGCTGAAATCATCAATCGAAGTGATCAGGGTCCATTTCTCCTCCGCAAAGGGGGACCACTTATGTGTGGAAGCATCATGTTGGATTAGCGCACCTATGGATGAAGTTAGCACTTCCCGGTCATGAGCTTTTCTCTTTTTTCGCGGTTTATGACAATCAAGCTTTTTTGCCCGATTGATGATGGTTGGTACAGAGACTTCGATACCGTTCTCTTTCAAGCGATCCTTCATCGCTGAGTAGTTGTATCCCGAGATTGGCAGGTCAGGATCTTCAACAACGGCTTTCTCCTGAAGTAACGCTTTTTCTATCTCTGCTTCTGCTCCAGGTGAGATCCTGGCGTGTGTTTTCCGTTGATAGGCAATCGTGAAATGATCTGGATCGTTTCGATATTCTTTCAGTAAAACGAAGAAGTGCGACTTGCCAATACCTATCATTTCTTGGAGATCAGTTCTGCTCATTTGTCCCTGGCGGTAACTCTTGAATAAAAGCTTGATTTGTTCATCGGTGAAACGTTTGTGGAGCTGTGACATGGGTTCCTCCAGTTTCTATTGGAGGAGAAATCGTATATTATCCCTTCAAGCTTGTCAAAATCAGGTGTCCAGTTTTCAGGTTTAAACTGTCCACTTTTGAATTTTAAATAACAAGTCCTAAAAGAGTGGTTGACAATTTTTATTCTTTATGTTAACCTAAGATTTAAGTTTGGGAAGAAAAACCTAAATTTTATAAAAATATGGACTATCAAGTAAAAATTCACACCAATAATAAACCTCGTCGAAAGACCCTCCCTCCTTTACCTCTCATCCGGGTAGGTGTTTTTTAGGCGTACGACAAAACGTTTTTAAAAAGCCAGTCTCCATCCGGAGACTGGCTTTTTTTTTATTAAGTCGCAGGCATTGGATTTGTATCAATAATGCAAATCGCCGTGATATACAGAGGAGAAAAGTTATCATGACAAAGAGTTTTGAAAAAGTAGTGCTAGCGTACTCAGGTGGTTTGGACACATCTGTTATCCTCCATTGGCTCAAGGAGAACTATGGTTGTGAGGTCATCACCTTTACCGCAGATCTAGGCCAGGGTGCTGAAGAGCTGGAAGGCCTGGAGGAAAAAGCCTTGGCCAGCGGAGCCAGCAAAGTGTACATTGTAGACTTGCGTGAGGAATTTCTCACAGATTATGCGTTCCTCACTTTACAGGCAGGCGCTATTTATGAGCATCTTTACCTGCTGGGTACTTCTTTTGCGAGGCCTATTACTTCCCAGAAATTGGTTGAGATAGCTGAGCAGGAAAATGCAGGAGCTATCTCTCATGGCTGCACCGGTAAAGGCAATGATCAGGTGCGTTTCGAATTAACAGCCAAAGCCCTGAATCCTTACTTGGAAGTGATCGCTCCCTGGCGGGAGTGGGATATCCGATCCCGGGAAGATGCGCTGGAGTATGCTAACAACCATGGTATATCTGTAAGCCAATCCCCAGGGTCAATTTACAGTCGTGACCGCAACATATGGCATATGAGCCACGAGGGCGGAGGTTTAGAAGATCCCTGGAAGGAACCTGATCCAGACGTCTTCTGTCTCACCACAGCTCCAGAGGATGCACCTGTTCAACCCCAATATGTGGAAATCTCTTTTGATCAAGGGAATCCTGTATCCGTTGATGGTAAGGCGCTGGGTCCTGTGGAGTTACTTTCCTCTCTCAACGAGATTGGTGGTGCCCACGGAGTGGGTCGGGTGGACTTGGTCGAGAATCGGCTGGTAGGTATGAAATCGCGTGGCATCTACGAGACCCCAGGCGGCACCATTCTTTATACAGCTCACCAAGGTTTGGAGAGCATCTGCCTGGACCGCGATACACTTCATGCGAAAGCGCGGGTTGCCCAACGGTTCGCCGAATTGACCTATGACGGCAAATGGTTTACCCCGTTACATGAGGCGTTGCGAGCCTTTGTCGCGAAAACACAAGAGCGAGTGACAGGTTCGGTAATTATGAAACTTTATAAGGGAAACTGCTTTGTGGTAGGCCGCAAATCTTCATTCAGTCTCTACCGAGAGGATTTTGCTACCTTTGGAAGCGAAGAAGTCTTTAACCAGAGCGACGCCGAAGGATTCATCAATCTCTTCGGACTGCCTATGAAGGTGAAAGCGTTAGTCGACAGGGAAAACGCTGATGAGGACCACCAACCAACGATGGATTACAGTAAGTTTAGTGGAGATTAAGGGACTCAGATCAGGTCGATTAAATCTCAGGGTGAAAAGGAGTTACAACTGATGGCATTATGGGGTGGAAGGTTTGAGAAAGAGATGGAACCAATCATGCGAAGATTTAATGATTCTTTCGCTTTCGATTACAGATTATACGCTGCGGATATTGATGGCAGCTTAGCCTACGCCAGCGCATTGTCAAGAGCAGGATTGATCACTGAGGAGGAACTGGACCTGCTTTGTGAGGGACTTGAACAAGTACGCGCGGAGTTTGATGACGGCTCTTTCGAAGCCCGACCAGGTGATGAGGATATCCACACTGCTGTTGAACGGCGGTTGGTTGAATTGGTGGGGGAAGCGGCAGAAAAGATTCACACTGGACGCTCCCGCAACGACCAGGTTGCCACCGATTTGAGGCTTTACCTGTTAGAAGAAATCTCATCTTTAAGTGAGTTGTTGGGGGCGCTGCAAGCGGCTTTGGCCGAGCAGGCCGAAACCCATCTAGACGTCTATATGCCTGGTTACACCCATTTGCAGCAGGCCCAACCAATACTCTTTAGTCATTGGGTGATGGCATACTTTTGGAAGTTTCAGCGTGATTATGAGCGGTTGACCGAGGTTACATCCCGTACAAACGTTTGTCCCTTGGGTGCCGGTGCCCTTGCTGGGAATCCTTTTGAAATTGACCGAATGGCGCTTGCCGAAACCCTCAACTTTGACTCCATTAGTGAAAATAGTCTTGACGCGGTGAGTGATCGGGACTTCGTGGTGGAATTCATGTCCTGGGCCGTGCTCACTCAAATTCATTTAAGCGGATGGGCAGAGGAACTTATTATATGGGCTAGCTCTGAATTCGGTTTCCTGGAGATCGATGATGCCTATGCAACCGGTTCCAGTTTAATGCCGCAAAAGAAGAATCCTGATTCGTTGGAACTGATTCGAGGGAAAAGTGGACGAGTGGTCGGTCATCTTGTAGGTCTATTGACTACGCTTAAAGGCCTTCCCCTGGCTTATAACAAGGATTTGCAGGAAGATAAAGAAGCACTCTTTGATGTGATAGATACATTAAAGATCGAACTTCCCATCGCCACCGGTATTATCTGCACCATGAAGATAAATGCCAAACGGATGGCAGCGATGTTGAATGAGGAAATGCTTGCCACTGACCTCGCCGACTACCTGGTGCGTGAAGGTGTACCGTTTCGCAAAAGTCATCACTTAGTTGGCCAAGCTGTTCTTCGAGCAGAGGAACTGGGCGTTCCTTTAAATGAGCTTGACTTGAGCGAATACCAGGCGATCCATTCCTCTTTCACCGAAAGTGTGTACGGGGTTTTTGATGTGCAACAGTCAGTCAGTGCAAGAGCTGTCGAAGGAGGAACTGCTCCCCAGGCGGTTCGAAACCAGATTAAAACAGCAAAAGACATCATAAAACATTTATGAAAAGGAAATTTTGATTATGACTATGTGTCCAGAATGCGCAGCGGAATTAGAATTAGCTCCCGATACAGTTGAGGCCGAGATCATTGTCTGTCCTGATTGCGGTGTGGAGCTGGAAGTGATCAGTCTTGATCCCATTGAACTAGATCTTGCTCCAGAAGTCGAAGAAGATTGGGGCGAATAGGGTTCACTATGTCCATGATTTCCACGCCGGTGCTTCACCTTCAGTGGGGGAAATATATCCTTATGGAAAGAAAAGAGATGAATTGATGAACGAAAATAAAAGGAGGCATACCCAGAATGGGGAAGTGAAAGTTGGAGTTTTATGTTCGCGAATTCGTGTTGAAGAGAAATTACTGATTCAAGCGCTGCAGGAACGAAATGTGTCTTTCCAGAGCATCGACTCGAGGGATTTCGCTTTAGCGTTGGGGCAGGGCGAGGATTCATACCCGGACCCGACAAAGAGTTTGGAAACGTTGCAGGAATGTGATGTCGTCCTCATTCGGTGTTTGAGTCATTCTCGGGCTTATTATCTCAGCCGCTGGCTAGAGGGAAGAGGGATACCGACAGTGAGTTCACATCAGGCAATTACTACCTGTGGAGATAAGATGCTCACCAGCACTGCTTTACGGGAGGCCGATGTGCCCATTCCAAATACCCGGATAGCCTTTACCAGAGAGACGGCTTTGGAAGCGATTGAAGAAATGAATTACCCGGTAGTGCTAAAACCCCTTTTTGGATCATGGGGTCGATTACTAGCCCGCATCAACGATCGCTGTGCTGCTGAAGCCGTCCTGGAGCACAAGACAAGGTTGGGAGATTATACCCATGGGGTTTTTTACATCCAGGAGTATGTCGAGAAACCGGGCCGGGATATCCGCAGTTTCGTAGTTGGTGATCGAACCATTGCTGCCATTTATCGCCAATCATCGCATTGGATTACTAACACCGCCAGGGGAGGTGAGGCTACCAAATGCCCAATTACCACAGAAGTAGATTCCCTCTCCCGGGCTGCAGCTCGCGCGGTAGGTGGCGGTGTGGTGGCTATCGATCTATTAGAGGATCCTGATGGGCGTTTGTTGGTCAACGAAGTCAACCACACGCCAGAATTTCGCAACAGCATTGACGCCACTGGTGTGGATATCCCAGGGGAGATCATTGATCACGTTTTGGAGGTTGCTATGAAGGGTAAGTCGGGGTGTTGAAGAGGGAGAAAATTGTGGGTGTTTTCTGCTCACGGGTCCGAATGGAAGAGAAGAAACTATTCTCGGCATTTCGGGCACAAGGAATACCATTTGAGCGGGTTGACGTGCGTCGTCAGATATTTTCTTTGAACGGCAAGAATCCTACCGAGCGTTTCGATGTGGTATTGATCCGTTGTTTGAGCCACACACGATCCCTTTATGTGGCAAAAATGTTGGAGCATCATGGTATGAGAGTGGTAAATGGACATCAATGCATCGCAATCTGCGGTGATAAGGTGTTAACTACGATGGCATTGAGAGAAAACAAGATACCGACACCTCGCACCACGATGACCTTTTCGCTGGAAAGTTCATTGATGGCCATGGAGGCGATGGGATATCCCGTGGTAATCAAGCCAGCCGTGGGTTCGTGGGGAAGGCTGATGGCTAAAGTCAACGATCGGGAATCTGCCGAGGCTGTGTTGGAACATAAGCTAGCGTTGGGTCACGACTTCCCTTATTACATTCAGGAATTCGTTGAGAAACCAGGACGTGACATCCGCACACTCGTAGTTGGAGAGAAGACGGTCTATGCCGTATACCGCGAGTCCCAACATTGGATTACAAATACCGCTCGGGGTGGAGAGACCTCCTTGTGCCCTGTCACTCCCGAAATTGACCGGATTTCCCAGGCTGCGGCCCGGGCTGTGAAAGGCGAGATTGTTGCGGTGGATCTTTTGGAGAAAGCTGATGGTGAGCTGCTGGTCAATGAAGTTAACCATACCCCGGAGTTTCACGGAGCTAGTAAGGTCGCCGAAGGGGACATTGCCAGCACAATTATCAAGTACATAAAAGAAGTGAGAGAAATTGAAAGGGGTAGGACACTTTAGAAAATATAAGGACTTATTGACATGATTCAAACTGCTATCGTTGGTGCATCAGGTTATGCAGGAGGAGAATTGCTTCGGTTGCTGCTTTCCCATCCTGAGATTGAAGTGACGCAGATCACATCAGAAAAGTATGCCAAACAATATGCCTATTTCGTCCATCCTAATCTTCGTAACCGCACCCAATTAAAGTTTCGAAAATTGGACGAACTTGAATCTGTTGACCTTCTGTTTTTGGCTTTGCCCCATGGCCATGCCATGAAACAGATTGAGGTGTTCGCTGAGTTGGGGGAGCGAATTGTGGATTTGTCGGCTGATTTCCGATTAAGTGATCCGGCAAAATATCACCGTTGGTATGAAAAAGAACACCTAGCACCCCAATGGCTGAATCAATTTGTCTATGGCTTACCGGAGCTGCATCGAAAGGAACTAGTTAGCGCTAGATATGCTACCGGAACCGGCTGTAATGCCATTGTCACCACTTTGGCTCTCTGGCCATTATATAGGCGGGGCTTGGTCCGGGAGACAGTCGTAGAGGTCAAAGTGGGTTCGGCGGAGGGAGGCCATAAAGTCAACCCTGCTTCCCATCATCCGGAGCGGGCAGGGGTAGTCCGCTCCTACGCACCGGTAGGACATCGACATGTGGCTGAGTTGATCCAGGAGCTGGACCTTGCTCCGGAGAAAAAGCGTCTCCATTTTTCAGTCACGTCGGTGGGTATTGTGCGAGGAGCATTGGCGACGTGTCATTGTCTGCTGGATGAGCCATTGGAGGAAAAAGACGCCTGGCGTTTCTACCGCGAAGATTATGGGGAAGAGCCATTTGTACGCCTTGCCCAGTCAAAGCGAGGCATTCACCGATTTCCGGAACCCAAAATCCTCTCCGGATCCAATTATTGTGACCTGGGCTTTGCTGCTGACCCAGCCAACAACCGTATGGTCGTCATCGCTGCAATTGATAATTTAATGAAAGGAGCGGCTGGCAATGCGGTGCAAACGATGAATTTGATGTGTGGATTCCCAGAAACTATGGGTTTGGAGTTCCCCGGCTTGCACCCTATCTAATGGCAATGGACATTCACACCTTGCTCTTTGGTAGTTTGTGCCAACTTACAGGGATATCTTGCCCAACCCAAGGGCAGAGAGAAGTATAGCGAGAATATTGGGAGCGTTCCTGATACCGGGGGGGGCGTACAAATAAAAATAACCCAGTTAGGGATGCTAACTTTGAAGGGAGAAACAGGTAATGATTGTAGTCAAAGCAGGTGGAAATAGAGAGCTGGATATTTCGCCTATTTGTGATGATGTGGCTGAATTGATCCAAAAGGGAGAGCAGATTATTCTGGTCCATGGGGGTTCTGGTGAAACCAACCGCATCTCCAAAAAATTGGGTAGCCCTCCTCGATTTGTGACCTCACCATCAGGGCATTCCAGCCGCTACACTGACCGGAAAACATGGGAGATTTATGCTATGGTTGTAACCGGTCGGATTAACACACTGCTGGTTGAGCGACTGCAGCAATCAGGTGTCAATGCCCTTGGTCTTTCCGGTCTTGATGGTCGGCTTTTAGAAGGAAAACGCAAATCCTCTTTACGCATTATGGAGAATGGGAAGCCAAAGATGCTGCGAGGAGAGTACAGTGGAATCATTGAGAACGTTAATGTTAGTCTGCTTCAAATCTTGCTCGACGCCAACTATGTGCCTGTGGTAGCTCCGGTGGCTATCAGTTATCAGAATGAAGGATTGAACGTGGATGGAGATCGGGTGGCAGCTGCTATTGGTCGTGCCCTTGGGGCAGAACAAGTTATCATCCTTTCCAATGTTCCAGGTCTGTTGCGTGATGTTAATGATGAGGGATCACTGATTCCTTATATCCCTGCCCGAGAAGCCAAGGATTATCTTAAGCATTATGCCAAGGGGCGCATGAAACGAAAAGTACTGGGAGCAATTGAAGCACTACAAGGCAGAGTAAGTCGGGTCATCATCGCAGATGGACGAGTGGAAGCTCCCATCCAACGGGCACTGGCTGGACATGGAACAGTATTTTCAAATGAGCACTAGCTCAGGTCAGGAAAACATATGTGTAAAGATAATATCCAAGAATTCAAAATCATCGAGTCGACCTTACGAGAAGGGGAGCAATTCGTTGGTGCAAATTTTACCACCGGGCAAAAGATGGAAATTGCTCAGGCCCTTGACGATTTTGGCGTGGAGTATCTGGAACTTACTTCACCCATGGTCTCCCCCCAAAGTTATGAAGATATCAAGCAAATTGCAAGTATGGGGCTGAAGGCCAAGATCCTGACCCATATTCGCTGCAGTAAAAGCGACGCGGCTCGGGCATTGGAGCTGCCCTTGGATGGAGTAGATATCGTGATCGGAACAAGTTCTATGCTGCGGAAAATTTCCCACGGCAAGGAGATCCCTCAAATCATTGCCTTGGCTGAGGAAGTCATAGCATATATCAAAGAACAACGACCTGAGCTGGAGATTCGGTTTAGCACAGAGGATTCCTTTCGAAGCGAGTCGGAAGACCTCTGGGAGGTATATCAGGTGGTTGATAGTATGGGTATTGACCGGGTAGGGATTGCCGACACAGTGGGAGTTGCTACGCCCTTTGACGTATACGAACTAGCTTCTAAAATAAAGGGTTTGGTAAATGCCGAGTTGGAATTTCATGGTCATAACGATTCTGGATGTGCCATCGCAAATAGCTATGCTGCCCTCCTAGCTGGTGTGACTTGCATCGATACCAGCGTGTTAGGGATTGGGGAGCGAAATGGAATCACACCCCTGGGTGGTTTCATCGCTCGTCTTTATGCCACCGATCCTGATTTCATCCGCAATAAGTATAACCTGAAGACCCTCACGCGAGTGGACAAATTGGTAGCCGAATTAGTGGGTGTTGACATTCCCTTCAACAACTTCATCACGGGAATCACGGCCTTCACCCACAAAGCCGGCATCCATGCCAAAGCTATCTTGAACGACCCCCGGACTTATGAAATCATTGACCCCAAAGATTTTGGTCTGAGTCGTTATATATCGGTTGCCCACCGTTTGACCGGTTGGCATGCCATCAAATTGCGAGCCGAGCAGTTGGGGATTGAAATGAATGAAGAGAAAATCAAACGAGTTACCAGCCATGTCAAGGTGCTTGCTGACGAGAAGCCATTATCACTGGATGACGTGGATGCTGTTCTCAAACGCTGGGGCAGTAATGGACAAGATTATATAGATTGAAAAGGAAAGGACCTATGAGCGAACAGAAATCATCACAGACAATGGAAGCGTATCCGGAAGAAGGGATGAAATCGAAGATCAAGGGACCGGTGTACATCGATGATACTACCTTACGCGATGGGGAACAAACCGCTGGTGTAGTTTTTGCTAATGAGGAAAAAATTCACATTGCCAAAATGTTATCCAGGATTGGGGTTCATCAAATTGAAGTTGGCATTCCAACTATGGGAGGCGATGAGAAAGAAGCCATCAAACAGATCGTGGATCTTGAACTCCCTACCAGTATTCTCGCTTGGAATCGGGCAGTGATCAGTGACATAAAGCATTCTCTCGATTGTGGTGTAGATGCTGTGGCTGTCTCTATTTCTGCCTCGGACATCCACATCGAAAACAAGTTGCGCCGGGACCGGCAGTGGGTCTTGGACTCCATCCTGAGTGCTGTAGAATTCGCCAAAGACCATCAGCTTTATGTTTCTGTGAATGCTGAGGATGCCTCCCGCGCCGACCCTGAATTCCTGATTGAATTTGCCAATGCAGCCAAGCAGTCAGGGGCTGACCGGCTCCGTTACTGCGATACAGTCGGCATCCTTGATCCTCTGGAAACCTACAAACGAGTAAAAACCTTGATCCAGGAAGTGGATCTGCCGATTGAAATGCACACACATAACGATTTCGGGATGGCCACAGCCAACGCGATTGCCGGACTTGAGGCTGGTGCGACCTATGTTAATACCACAGTAAATGGATTAGGTGAACGAGCGGGAAATGCCGCTTTGGAAGAATTGGTAATGGCACTTCAATATACTGTAGGAGTCGAGATGGATATCCAGACCTCGCTTTTCCGTGATCTTGGGGAATATGTCGCTTTGGCTTCAGGGCGTATGCTGCCAGCCTGGAAACCGATTGTGGGAAGCAACCTTTTCGTTTACGAATCCGAAGGACGAGCTAGCGGTGTGATCCGCGACCCAACGACGTACGAGATCTTTTTGCCTGGCGAGGTGGGTTTGTTGCGCCGATTCAGTGTAGGAAAATACTCAGGTCCCAGCGTCATTCGCCGCAAGCTTCGGGAGCAGGGGTATCACCCCTCCAAAGAGGAAGTCCAGAAGCTGGTACCCATCATGCGGTCCCGCTCGATTGCCTTGAAACGGTCTTTATTTGACAATGAGGTGGTTGAAGTTTATTCAATGTTGAGAGAGAGGAGAGATGTATGAGCAGGTTATCGAACATTAGATTATTGGATACTACCCTGCGGGACGGAGAACAGGCGGTAGGTGTAATCTTTACTCCTCGAGAGAAAAGGCAAATTTCTTCCATACTGGCGGCCATTGGCATTCCTGCTGTTGAGGTTGGTTTCCCTGCCTTGGGACCTGAGGAAAAAGCCTGTATTCTTGCTGTTGTGGATGCTGGTATCATGACTAAAGATGGAAATCCCTTGGAGGTCAGCGCCTTTGCAAGAGCAAGGCGGGAAGATGTGAAAGATGCAGCTGATTGTCACGTGGATAGTGTCATTATTTCCATTTCTACCTCTGATACTCATATTGAACGCAAGTTTCAGGCCGATCAAGCGTGGGTCTTAGAACAAGTGAAAGAGGCTGCAGAGGAAGCAGAAAAACACAATCTGGCCTTTACTATAAGTGCTGAAGATGCCTCTCGAACTGAACTTAGCTTTTTAATTGAGTTTTTTCGTCTAGCTGAGGAAATCGGGGCTGTGAGGGTGCGCTACTGTGACTCCCTGGGTGTTGAGGATCCTTACACCAGCTACCGGCGGATCAAATACATCCGGCAAGAAACTTCCCTTCCTATAGAAGTGCACATGCACAATGATTTTGGGATGGCCACGGCCAATGTCATGGCTGGGATACGGGCTGGGGCGAGTTCTGTGGTCGGTTCCATTGGAGGACTTGGGGAACGGACAGGTAATTCCCCGATAGAAGAGGTAGTGATGGCTTTGAAGCATCTGTACGGAATGGATTTGGGCATTGACACCTCTCAATTCCGTGAAGTGGCTGAATATGTGGCTCAAGCGAGCCAGCGGGCTATCCCCATCTGGAAAGCCATTGTTGGGACTAATGTTTTTGCCCATGAGTCCGGGATTCACGCAGATGGCATCCTCAAGAACCCAGATAGTTATGAAGCCTTCAAGCCTGAAGAGGTAGGGTTAGAACGTCAAATTGTGATTGGCAAGCATTCTGGCACCCAGTCGCTGAAGCATAAATTCCTGGCCGGATTTAGAATTGAACTGGATGATGAGACGGCCCAGGAATTGCTGGAAAAGGTGCGTTCCACAACCGTGGAGCTTAAGAGGCCGCTTTTCAATAAGGAATTGATACTGTTGTATGAAGACACAAATTCAAAGCCAAGTAAAGAGTGAGGAATGACTTTAGGAGTAAAACAATGGGACATACCTTGGCAGAAAAGATTATTGGAAACAGGATTGGACGAGAAGTAAAGGTTGATGAGTTTGTGATAGCTCCGGTGGATGTACTCTTTGCTCATGAAGGGACGGGACCATTAGCATTGGACCAATTAGAAGTAATGGGGAAAGGGAAGATAGCCACCACTGGTCTTTTCTTTTCCGACCACGCAGCACCCCCACCTCGCAAAGAGCTGGCTGATGTTCAAAGACGATTACGCTCCTTTGCTGAGGAGGTTGGGGCTGAGTTCCATCAGCCAGGAACGGGAATCTGCCACCAGCTGGTGGCAGAAGAATGGGCCATTCCAGGACAAATCATAATTGGTGCTGATTCCCACACTTGTAGTGCTGGTGCGTTGGGCGCTTTCGGCACTGGTATGGGATCTACAGATGTTGCTATCGCTCTGGCTTTGGGTAAGATTTGGCTCCGGATTCCTGAGACCATCCGGGTTGAGATTCATGGGCAGCTGCCAAAAGGTGTTTACGCCAAAGATGTGATCTTGCATTTAATCGGGTACCTTGGAGCAGATGGAGCGATCTATAAAGCCCTGGAATACGGGGGTCCGACTGTGGATGCGATGAGCATCGAGGAACGGTTGACCCTGGCAAATATGGCTGTTGAGGCGGGGGCGAAAGCCGGCCTGTGCGCTGCCGACGAGACTACCCGGGAATATTTGGAAAAGCGAGGGCGCGTTCAAGATTACCAGGCGATTGAACCGGACCCGGATGCTCATTACGAAAGAGTGGTCGAACTGGATGTCAGCCAGATCACCCCTCAGGTTGCTTTCCCCCACTTTGTGGATAATATTCACTCCATCGAAGAGGTAGAGGAGATACCCCTTGACCAGGTGTTTATTGGCACCTGCACCAATGGGCGGTTATCTGATCTTCGGGTAGCAGCTCAGATATTGAAAGGGGAACAGATTGACCCTCGTCTGCGGCTGTTGGTGGGACCGGCTTCCCGCCAGGTATACAAGGATGCAATTAAAGAGGGGCTGATCGACATATTTATCGATGCCGGAGGCACAATCCTTCCCCCGGGATGCGGGCCTTGTGTGGGCGTTCATCAAGGCGTACTGGCCGAGGGAGAACGCTGTCTTTCCACCCAGAATCGGAATTTCAAAGGGCGGATGGGCAATCCGGAGTCTGAGATCTATTTGGCTTCACCAGCAACGGCAGCTGCATCGGCGATCACGGGTATTATCACAGATCCACGAACCTTGTAAGGTAACAGGAAATCAGTGGAGGAAAACATGGAAAAAATCATTCAAGGTCCTATCTGGCGTTTTGGGGATGGGATCAGCACCGATCACATCACACCAGGTAGGTATTACCACCTCCGGGGTGATCTCTCAGCTTTGGCTAAACATACTCTAGAAGATGAAAATCCGGACTTTGCTCAGAACGCCAAACCGGGTGACATCATAGCCGCCGGTAAGAACTTTGGACAAGGATCCTCCCGAGAACATGCCGCGTTGGTGCTCAAAGAGAGGGGTATTCTAGCTGTATTATCCCCTTCATTCGCCCGTATCTTTTATCGCAATGCTGTCAATGTGGGTGTCCTCCCCATCATCTGTGAGACAGAGGGCTTTCAGGATGGTGACGCAATCCGGATTGATTTGGCAGAAGGTCAGGTTACAAATCTGACCCAGAACTTAGTACACCCATTTTCTCCACTTCCTCCTATCATGAGGGAGATCCTGGAGGATGGAGGCCTTGTCCCCCATGTGCTAGAACGAGGAGGGTTGGGATGAGTTCTCATGAAGTGGTGCTAATCCCCGGGGATGGCATCGGCCCAGAGGTAGCAAGCGCAGCGCAGGCTGTGATCGATGCCACCGGAGTCGATATCAGATGGCATACTTACCAGGCAGGCATCGCTTCCCTGGAGGAGGGAGACAGATCCTTACCTGAGGAGCTCCTGGAGGCTATCCGCCAATATGGCATCGCGCTGAAAGGGCCCCTCACTACCCCCGTTGGGGGCGGTTTTTCCAGCGTGAATGTGGCTCTCCGCCAGCGGTTGGGGCTATACGCTAATCTGCGCCCAGTGCGGACTATCCCGGGAGCCCCCAGCCGGTACCAGGACGTAGACCTGGTCATTATCCGGGAGAACACGGAAGGCCTCTATAGCGGCGATGAGCGCTGGGAAGACGACGATTCGGTAGTAGGGTTGAAAAGGGTCACACGGGAGGCCAGTCTCCGCATCGCCCGATTCGCCTTCAACTTTGCTTCCCAGCACGGTCGCGGAAAGGTCACCGCTACCCACAAGGCCAATATACTTAAGGAGTCCGATGGGCTTTTCCTGACCTGTGCCCGGGAGGTAGCCAAAGCCTATCCTCAGGTCCATTTTACGGATCGCATTATTGACGCACTGTGCATGGACCTGGTGATGGATCCCAACCAACATGATGTTTTATTATGCCCCAATCTTTACGGAGACATCATTTCCGACTTAGCAGCAGGACTTGTGGGCGGGTTAGGCAATGTCCCTAGCGCCAACATCGGCCAAGATGCTGCTATCTTTGAAGCTGTACATGGCTCCGCACCTGACATCGTTGGTAAAGGGATCGCCAATCCCACGGCACTAGTTTTGGCCGGGGTAATGATGCTCTCTCATTTAGGAGAGGATGAAGCAGCCGAGAAATTGTCAAAGAGCGTGCGAAACCTGTATGAGAGTGGTGGACCGCTAACCCCTGATTTAGGTGGGGAGGCTACAACCGAGGACATGACGCGAGAGTTGGTATCGAACTTAAAACTATAGAGAAAAGTAAGAAGGGATGAGTATAAAGGATCATTAAATATGGGAATACAACCAGACGAGTTTAAGTTACTAGAAGATAAAGCCATCATTTATTCCACTGGCAGGATCTGTGAGACATCTGGTGAATTTCTCAGGAGTCAACCATTCAGAACCTTTCTGGAAACTGTTTTGGGGAATCTTACTGATAGAAATTCACGCCTGATAAACATTTTTAGCTCTCACCCCATTAATGAAAAGACCATCACACTCTTAATTGATATCTTTTATTATCTGACCATATTAGACCAAAGTGTGATTCCTAATATCCTACCTGAGTCGGAAGTGTTTTTTAAAGATCCAAATCTTTTAACTGAATTTGTCGAATACTTGTATAACGCCTGGCGTGATTACGATCGGATACTCATCGTCTCCGGCTTTCAGGGAGAAGCGTTAGACGACAGGCCGTACCGGACGTTCAACGAAACCGTGGAGAAGTTGATGCATTTAGTCAGGGGAACCTATCGAGACATTAAAGAAAACATCGATAGACAGCATCCTCGTATTTTTCGTCAGGCCAGGGCTGGGGTGAACATTGCCACTATTGTCTCGAAGAAAGCTTTCATGTCAGCATGGGTGGATGACTTTGGTCCTCCATACACAAAATTGCAGCCAATTCCCATCATCCGGCATGTGCTGTTGTATCCCCCGCTGGTACTTAATCCACCCATGAACCGGCGAACTGGACAATTTCAACGTGTGGACGAAAACCCCCTGGACCGAATAGACCTAAATCAGGGGGAGTGGATCTGCTATCCA
>Ga0208648_1001408_pt1 | contig 19681 bp, 8 predicted proteins | sample AntAceMetag02UKL_FD_184772 | JGI IMG/M metagenome (GOLD analysis project Ga0208648, IMG submission 184772) | Saline lake microbial communities from Ace Lake, Antarctica - Antarctic Ace Lake Metagenome 02UKL (SPAdes) (version 2) | ecosystem: Environmental > Aquatic > Non-marine Saline and Alkaline...
TTCTTAATTATCTCATTTGCCAGTCTATCGGCATTTTCTAAAGTGTCGCTTTCCGAATAAATCCTTATTATTGGTTCGGTATTCGATTTTCGCAGATGAACCCATTGTTTTCCGAATTCAATTTTTACACCGTCGATAGTATTTATCGGTTGATTTTTATATTCTTTTTTAATTTTATTAAGAATTTCATCAACATTCATTTCGGCGGATAATTGGATTTTGTTTTTTGAAATAAAATAATCGGGATAAGATTTACGAAGCTCAAGACAGCTTTTATTTGATTTTGCCAGATGAGTCAGAAATAATGCAATTCCCACCAAAGCATCACGCCCGTAGTGAATTTCAGGATAAATTACGCCTCCGTTTCCTTCACCCCCGATTACAGCATTTTTTGATTTCATCATTTCAACAACATTGACCTCGCCAACTGCTGAAGCAAAATATTTAGCACCCGAAGTTTCGGTTACATCACGCAAAGCCCTTGTTGACGACATATTTGAAACTGTGTTTCCTTTAGTGTTTTTCAGAACATAATCTGCAACAGCCACCAAAGTATATTCCTCGCCAAACATTGATCCGTCTTCGCAAACAATAGCAAGCCTATCGACATCGGGATCGACAACAAAACCAAGATCAGCTTTTTTATCAACCACAAGTTTTGAAATTTCTTTAAGATTTTCGGGTAAGGGTTCGGGATTATGAGGAAAATGCCCGTTAGGCTCGCAATAAAGTTTAATTATGTTTTTTACTCCCAAGGCTTCAAGCAACTCAGGTATTGAAATCCCTCCGGTTGAATTCACCGCATCTACTGCAATTGTGAAATTGGCTTTTTTAATAGCATAAACATCAACAAACTCCAGTTCTAAAATTTTATTAATATGATCTTGAATTGCAGATTTATATTCGGTATAAGAACCCAGGTGGTCAACTTCCGAAAAATTTATATCCGGAGAATCACCAATTCTTAAAACTTCTTCTCCATCATCAGCTGATAAAAACTCCCCTTTATTATTCAGAAGTTTAAGTGCATTCCATTGTTTGGGATTATGGCTTGCCGTAAGAATTATTCCGCCATCGGCATTCATTTCGGTAACAGCTACTTCAATTGTTGGCGTGGTGGACAAGCCTGCATCAATAACATCCGCTCCAATTCCCATCAAAGTACCGCAAACAAGATTGTTAACCATTACACCAGATATCCTTGCATCACGGCCAACAACAATTCTAATCTTCTCTTTATCACATTGCTTCTTATTGAATATTGCATAAGCCGCCGTGAATTTCACTATATCAAAGGGGCTTAGTCCTTCACCCTGATTTCCACCTATTGTTCCTCTTATTCCTGATATTGATTTTATTAATGTCATTGAATTGATTTTTTGATTTTTTGCAAAATTAACCGTTTTTCGATATTTCAATTAAGAAATTATTAAGTTAATCAGGTATTGTCAATTCCTAAAATACTTGATTATTCTAAAATCCAAAATGTTTATTTATTACTTTATAGTATTTTTTTTTTCATAAAACATCGTCATAATATTTTTAGATAGAGCTTCTGCAACCTTCTTTAATATCAATTGTCTTTATTAAAATTAATTAATTTAGACGAAATTTTATTTATTTATGAAAAAAGAGGCTACAATGTTTAATAAACTCTTAATCATTTTAATTATTTCAGCATTCATTCCTTTTAAAATGAACGCTGAATGGGTTTCGTTGGATAAAAATAAAGTATCGAAAATCCCTCCAAAAGTTACACTTATCAGCAATGATAACAGCAGCACTATAATTAAAATTGAGCTTTCGGGATTTGATATAAAGTCATTATTAAAAGAAGGAAAAACTTACCAGGTTGTTGATTTAATGACAGAAATTTCCTTAAATGAATCGGGTTTTCCCGCCTTGCCTCATATCGCAAAAATATTGGCCATACCTGATAATTCGGCTGTTTCGCTTGAAGTTATTGAAACAGGCGATATTCAAACATTCCAGAATATTTATTTGCCTCCGGCACGAGTAAGTTGGTTCGAAGGCCAACCTGAATCTCCTTACACAGAAAATCAGGTGGCATATAATTCTAATGATATTTTTCCTAAAGAACTTGCAAGCATAGACTCGCCTTCGATTTTTCGTGATTTGCGCATTGCACGTCTTTCTGTTTATCCTATGCGTTATATTCCTGCAAAAAAGGAATTACAAACAGTTTCTTCAATTACAGTCAGGATTAATTACAGTGAAGGTGAGGTTGTGAATCCTAAAACAACTGCACGAAAAGCTATTAGCCCCTCATTCGGGAAATTATACCGCAGTTTTATTTTTAATTATCAGAATGTTTTGGACAATCTTTACGATGGTAATGAAAGTGGCCGGGAGTTAATGTTATGTATTATGCCTGATGAATTTGTCGAAACCTTCCAACAATATGCCGAATGGAATCGCCGAAGTGGTACTGATATACATATAACAAAATTTAGCGACATTGATGCTAACTCGAATAATCCCGATATTATCAAAAATCATATCATCGATGCATACTATAATTGGGAGCATCCTCCAACTTATGTATTAATAATAGGTGATGATGGTATCTTTCCAAAAAAAATCGTGGATTACGGTTATTCATTTCCTAATGAGGATTACTTTGTAGAAATAGATGGAAATGACCACTTCCCGGAAATGATGATAGGCCGTTTTACTAATCAAAATGATTATCGCCTGCAAGTAATGGTAAATAAATTTATTATGTATGAAAAATATCCTTATACGGGTGATACTGCATGGTTTAAAAAAGGAATTTGCTGTTCAAATAATGCTTATGAATCTCAAGTAGAAACCAAACGTTTTGTTGCCGGCCTGATGATGGAGGATGGTGGTTTTACATCTGTTGACACATTAATGAGCGATGGGGAGGAATGGGGAAGCGAATGCACAATGGATTTAGATGATGTTATTGAGGCAATTAATGATGGGCGAAGTTATTTAAACTATCGGGGTGAAGGATGGCACTCAGGATGGAATGCTAATTGTTACGGTTTTTATCAATCAGATGTTAATGGCCTGGAGAATGGACAGCAATTTACTTTTGTGACAAGTATTGGCTGTGGAGTTGCCATGTTCAACGGAGGGGGTAATTGTTTTGGCGAAGCATGGATTGAATTAGGTTCTTTAGAGGATTATTCGGGAGGAGGCTGTGCTTTTGTTGGCCCTACTTCCAATACACATACAACTTACAATAATAAAATAGATAAAGGTATTTATGTGGGAATGTTCCAGGAAGAAATGGACACTCCCGGTCAGGCTTTGCTACGAGGGAAATTTTATATGTATGAGATTTTCGGAACAGATCCCTGGGTAGAATATCATTACAGAGTATTCTGTGTTTTGGGAGATCCCAGCCTGCATATTTGGAAAGATGTTCCACAAGAAGTAAATGTCAATTATCTCGATACAATCACTGTAGGACTTAGTCATCTTGAAGTAGAAATAACTTTTGCTTCAACGGGATTAGCTGTTGAAAACGCTCAACTTTGTTTAACCGGGGAAGAATTCTTTAGAACATATTATAGCAATTCTTCAGGTATGGTTATAGTTGATATTACCCCTGAAGTTGAGGAAACATTGTCGGTTATTGTTCGTGGAGGGAATGTATATCCTTATCAGGGAGCTATAGAAGTTATATCCTCACAATTCCAAAGCATTCAGTTAAATACAGGTTATCAGTTTATTTCATCAAATCGTTCGCCTGAAAATCCTGATATGCTTGAGGTATTGGAAGATAATCTTAACGATAATCTTGATTTTGTTAGAAATACAGAAGGAAATATGTTCAGGAAAATTGGCCCGGATTGGGTAAATGGAATCGGTGATTGGATAAACACCGAAGCTTATCTTTTTAGAATGATCAATCCTGATTTCCTGGTGATTCATGGTGATACCGTTGATCCACAAACTTCTATCGAATTGACTACAGGCTATCAATTTGTCAGTTACTTGCCAAATGAAACATTGAATGCTTTGGATGCATTTGGCAGTATTTTAAATAATAACCTTGATTTTATAAGAAATTCAGGAGGAAATGTATTAAGAAAAATCGGCCCTGTTTGGGTAAATGGTATCGGTGATGCAAATCCCGGTGAAGGATATTTAATTAATATGTTTTTGGGTGATGTTTTAATTTATAATGTTTCCGAGAATACAAAAAGTCTCAAAAAAGAAAAACCTTCCCCCGTACAATTTAATTTCGAAGGTGGTAATCCGGCCGATGCTGTTTATACTTTATATGTTTCAGGCCTTGAAATTGGAGATGAAGTGGCAGCTTATGATGAACATATTATGGTTGGAGCAATGAAAATATCTTCAAATAATGTTTTTGAAAATGAGCTTCCTGCTTTCCGCACACTATCTGAAGGCAAAGGTTATTCTGAGGGAAATCCGATTATATTAATACTTTGGAATAATGCTTCAAATAATGTCGAAAACATAGGCTTTACAATGGAAAATGTTTCCAAAGCTTATACTGAAAAAATATATCCGAATGAAGACGGACAATTCAGCATTGTTAATATCACAAAATCAACAGTTAAAGAAAACTCAATTACTATATTTCCGAATCCAGCCGAAGATGTAATAAATATTTCGAGCCCGGATCAGATCAATAATATTACGATTTTCAACTTTGTCGGGCAAATACTTTATAGCGGAAATGATGTTAAAATCAACACAAGTAATTTCAAGTCCGGTGTTTATATTATCAAAGTTGAAACAGATGAAAGTTCAACAACTGAAAAAATTACTATCAAATAAATCTAATTCCTGGGAATTTAATAAAGGCTGTTTTCTGTTGAAGGCAGCCTTTTTTGCACATAAAGATTTGAAAAAAAATCTACATTCAGTAAAAGATTTAGTTTTAGGATCCAGTTTTTGATTTTCTCAAATGTATCCATTGTTTTTTCCTAAATCATTATCATAATATTTTTAGATAGAGCTTCTGCAACCTTCTTTAATATCAATTGTCTTTATTAAAATTAATTAGACGAAAAGATATTTTTTTATGAAAAAAGAGGCTACGAAGTTTAAAAAACTATTAATTATTCTATTCATTTCAGTATTTATACCATTTAAAATGAACGCTGAATGGGTTTCGTTGGATAAAAATAAAGTATCGAAAATTCCTCCAAAAGTTACACTTATCAGCGATGATAACAGCAGCACAATAATTAAAATTGAGTTATCGGGATTCAACATAAAAGAAATTAATACAGAAGGAAAAACTTATCAGGCTGTTGATTTAATGACAGAAATTTTCTCATCAGAAACAGGCTTCCCTGATTTGCCATATATTGCAAAAATACTGGCAATACCGGATCAATCAGGTGTTTCAGTTGAAGTTATTGAAACAGGCGATATTCAAACGTTCAAGAATATTTATTTGCCTCCGGCACGAGTTAGTTGGTTTGAAGGACAGCCTGAATCTTCTTACACAGAAAATTCGGAAGCTTATAATTCTACTGATATTTATCCTAAAGAACTTGTAAAAATAGACCCGCCTTCGATTTTTCGTGATTTTCGTATTGCACGTCTTTCTGTTTTTCCTATGCGTTATATTCCCGCAAAAAAGGAATTACAAACATTTTCTTCAATAACAGTCAGGATTAATTATGGTGAAGGTCAAGTTGTGAATCCCAAAACAACAGCACGAAAGACTATTAGCCCCTCATTCGGTAAATTATATCGCAGTTTTATTTTTAATTATCAAAATGTTTTAAACAATTTATACAATGGTAATGAAAATGGCCGTGAGTTAATGTTATGTATTATGCCTGATCAATTTGCAGCAAGTTTTCAAGAATATGCTGATTGGAATAGACAAAGCGGTACGGACATACATATAACAAAATTCAGTGATATCAATGCTAATTCCAATAATGCGAGTATTATTAAAAACCATATTGCTGATGCATACCATAATTGGGAACACCCTCCAACTTATGTTTTAATTGTTGGTGATGCCGGTGTATTTCCGAAAAAAATTGTGCATTATGACTATTCATTCCCTAATGAGGATTATTTTGTGGAGATAGATGGTGATGATCATTTCCCGGAAATGATGATTGGGCGTTTTACTAATCAGAATGATAACGAAATGCAAGTTATGATAAATAAATTTTTGATTTATGAAAAAACTCCTTATACAAATAATACAGATTGGTTTAAGAAAGGCATTTGCTGTTCAAATAATGATTATGAATCACAAGTAGAAACCAAAAGGTTTACAGCAAGTTTAATGATGAACTATGGCCATTTTCTTTCAGTAGATACTTTAATGAGCGATGGCTCTCCCTGGGGTGGAGGCTGCTCAATGAATGTTGGTGATATTATGGATGCCATTAATGATGGGAGAAGTTATTTAAACTATCGCGGTGAAGGTTGGTACTATGGTTGGTATGCAAATTGTTACGATTTTTTTACCACGAATGTTTCAAACCTAAACAATGGTGAAAAATTTACCTTTGTAAGTAGCATTGGCTGTGGTGTTGCTATGTTTGACACCTATGGTGGTAATTGCTTTGGCGAAGAATGGCTGGAAATGGGCTCATTAGAAGAACCAAGAGGCGCTTGTGCTTTTGTTGGCCCGACTTCCAACACGCATACAACATATAACAACAAGATAGATAAAGGTATCTATATGGGAATGTTTCAAGAAGGAATGGACACGCCGGGACAGGCTCTTCTACGAGGAAAATTTTATATGTACGAGGTTTTCGGAACGGATTACTGGGTAGAATATCATTATCGGGTTTATTGTGTTTTGGGAGATCCCAGCATACATATTTGGAAAGATGTTCCAAGAGAAGTAAATATTAGTTATCCGCCTTTGATTCAGGTGGGTAATAGCCAAGTGGAATGTACAGTTTCATTCGCTAATTCGGGATTGCCGGTACCAGATGCTCAGGTTTGTCTAGCAGGTGTTGATGTATTTGCAACAGATTATTGTAACCCTGAAGGTAAAGTTTTCCTTGATATTAATCCCCAAATAGAGGAAACCTTGTATGTAAGCGTTCGCGGTGGAAATGTTTATACTTACCAAGCAACGCTTGAAGTTGTTTCTTCAACTTTTCAGGAGATTGATTTAGAATTGGGTTATCAATTTGTTTCATCAAACCACTCGCCTGAAAATCCCGATATGCTTGATGTTTTGCAAAATAATCTAAATGATAATCTTGATTTTGTTAGAAATTCACAAGGTACTATGTTAAGAAAGATTGGCCCGAATTGGGTTAACGGTATAGGCGATTGGATAGGTACTGAAGGATATCTTTTTAGGATGAATGAAGCAGATAACCTACAAGTTTACGGTGATGTTATTGACCCTCAGACTTCAATTGCTTTGACAACAGGATACCAATTTGTAAGCTATTTACCAAATGAAACATTGAATGCAATGGATGCATTTAGTAATATTTTAAATGATAATCTTAATTATATCAGAGGCTCCGGAGGAAATGTATTAAGAAAAATAGGTCCGATTTGGGTTAACGGATTAGATGATGTAAATCCCGGTGAAGGATTTTTAATTAATATGGCTTCTGATGATATTTTAATTTATAATCTTACAAAAAGTTTAAATATTAGTTCAAAGAAAAAATCTCTTCCTAAGCAATTTGAAGTAGTTGAGGGTAATCCCGCCGATCCTGTGTTTACATTATACGTTGCCGGCCTTGAGCTTGGAGATGAAGTAGCAACCTTCGACGGAGAAAAATTAATTGGATCAACAAAAATTTCATCTAATAATCTTTTTGATAATGAACTTCCTGTTTTCAGTACTTTATACGATGGACAAGGTTATGTTGAAGGAAATCCCATAATATTGAAAATTTGGAATAATTCCACAAACAATATTGAAAACGCAAGCTTTACATTGGAAAATATTTCCAAAGCTTATACTGAAAATATTTATCCAAGTGAAGACGGACAATTTAGTATTGTTACTATCACAAAATCAACAGTTAAAGAAAACTCAATTAGTATTTATCCAAATCCTGCCGAAGATGTAATAAATATTTCGAGTCCGGATCAGATCAATAATATTAAGATTTTCAACTTTGTTGGGCAAATGCTTTATAGCGGAAATGATGTTACAATCAATACAAGTAATTTCAAGTCCGGTGTTTATATTATCAAAGTTGAAACAGATGAAGGAACAGTAATTGAAAAGATAAAGGTGAAATGAGAGAATGCTAAAATAATAATGATCCTAAAATCTTTGTGAAATAGCTATAACACAGTTTACACAAAGTATCCTCTAAGTTTCACAAAGAAAAGCTTCATACATAAGGTTTCCAACCCTTTCGGGGATTTGAAACCTTTACGTTGGGTTTCAAATCCCCACAGGGTTTGGAAACCCAAAATACAAAAAATCAATACCTGTGAATTAATGCTTTACAAGTATTTTTAGGAGGGATGACGAAAACAGGAGTAAAGTAGGACAACTGCTTGATTGAACTATCCTGTAAAACAAGATTTTTATAAGCTAAAAAAGAATGGATCCCAACGAAAATTCCTCTTTATATATAATTGTATACATAATATCAGGCACTTAATTTATGCAACCTTTTTTTATATCAATTGTCTTTTATAGAACTTAATTAAATTAGAAAAAAATATTTATTAATGAAAAATGACTCACATGTTTAAAAAACTACTAATTATTCTAATCATTGCAGCATTCATACCATTTAAAATGAATGCAGAATGGGTATCCTTGGATAAAAATAAAACAACGAAAAATCCTCCGAAAGTTACAATACTCAGCGATGACAACAGCAGCATGCTAATTAAAGTTGAATTACCCGGATTTAATCTAAAAGAAATTAACGCAGATGGAAAAACATATCAAGTTGTTGATTTAATGTCAGAAATATTCACCTCAGAAACAGGTTTTCCTGATTTACCACATATTGCAAAAATTCTGGCTATACCTGATCAGTCAGGTGTTACGGTTGAAGTTATTGAAACCGGCAAAATACAAACATTCAAAAATGTTTATTTGCCTCCGGCACGATTAAGTTGGTTTGAAGGACAACCCGAAACTTCTTATACAGAAAATCAGGAAGCTTATAATTCTACTGATGTTTATCCCAAAGAACTGGCAAAAATAGACGCACCATCAATTTTTCGTGATTTTCGTATTGCTCGTCTTTCCGTTTTTCCTATCCGATATATTCCGGCAAAAAGGGAGTTACAAACAATTTCTTCAATTACCGTAAGAATTAATTATGGAGAAGGTGAAATTATTAATCCTAAAACTAATGCAAGCAGAGCAATCAGCCCCTCCTTTGGAAAGCTGTATCGCAGCTTCATTTTTAACTATCAGAACGTATTAGATAGACTTTACGGTGGTAGTGAGGAAGGCCGGGAAGTAATATTATGTATTATGCCTGATATGTTTGTAGAAAGTTTTCAGATTTATGCCGATTGGAAACGTCAAAGCGGAACAGACGTTCACATAACAAAATTTAGCGACATTGGAGCAAATTCCAGCGATGCTTACATAATTAAAGATCATGTTACGGATGCATTTCACAATTGGGAGAATCCGCCGACTTATGTTTTACTTATAGGTGATAAAGGTGTCACCCCGAGATATACAGTTCATTATGATTATTCATTTGCTAATGAAGATTATTTTGTTGAAATTGACGGCGATGACCATTTCCCTGAAATGATGATAGGACGTTTTACTAATCAAGGGGATTATCGTATGCGGGTAATGATTAATAAATTTTTGAAGTATGAAACAGATCCTTATGTTGAAGATACAGATTGGTTTAAAAAGGCAACCTGTTGTTCAAATAATGCTTATGAATCACAAGTGGAAACCAAACGGTTTGCTGCCAATTTACTGACTGAAGATGGTGGTTTTGATGTAGATACATTGATGAGTGATGGCTCAGGCTGGGGAGGACAAGGCTGCTCTATGGAATTAGAAGATATTATCGAAGACATTAATGAAGGAAGAAGTTATTTAAACTATCGCGGTGAAGGTTGGACCAGTGGTTGGTCAGCGAATTGCTACTCGTTTTATAAATCAGATGTCTCCGATCTCGTCAATGGTGAAAAATTTACTTTTGTTACAAGTATTGGCTGTGGCGTTGCAATGTTTGATGATGGTCAAAATAATTGCTTTGGCGAAGAATGGGTTCAAATGGGAGAGATAGATGAGTTTAGAGGGGGTTGTGCTTTTGTTGGCCCTACTTCAAATACTCATACAACATATAACAACAAGATAGATAGAGGTATTTATATGGGAATGTTTCAAGAAGGAATGGATACTCCCGGCCAGGCTCTCTTGAGAGGGAAATTTTATATGTACGAAGTTTTTGGAAACGATTCATGGGTAGAATACCATTACAGAGTTTTTTGTGTTTTGGGAGATCCAAGCATCCATATTTGGAAAGATGTTCCAAGGGCTGTGAATGTCGATCATCCGGCCTCAATTCCTATTGGATCCAATCAACTTGAAATAACAATAACATTCGCCTCTTCAGGATTAGCTGTTGAAAATGCCGAGCTGTGTATAGCCGGAAATGAATTATTTATTACCGGAACAAGTAATGAAGAAGGGAAAGTAATTATTGATTTTGAAGCGCCCATAGAAGAAACACTAACAGTAACTTTTCGCGGAGGAAATGTAATTCCTTATCGAGGAACTATGGAAGTTGTTCCCTCAACATCACAGGAAATAGAATTAGACTTGGGCTATCAATTTGTCTCATCCAATCGCTCTCCTGAAAATCCTGATATGCTTGTAGTTTTGGAAAATAATTTAAACGATAACCTTGATTTTGTTAGAAATTCTGAAGGGGGTATGTTTAGAAAAATCGGCCCGAATTGGGTGAACGGCATAGGTGATTGGATTAGTACCGAAGGTTATCTCTTTAAAATGAACCAAACTGATGATTTAACAGTTTATGGTGGCATTATTGATCCTCAAACCCCGATAGAATTAACTACCGGTTTTCAATTTGTAAGTTATTTACCGAATTTTTCATCAAGTGCATTGGAAGCATTTAACGGTATTTTAAATGAGAATCTTAATTTTATTAGAAACTCAGGTGGTAATGTATTAAGGAAAATAGGCCCTGTTTGGGTAAACGGAATTGGTGATGCAAATCCCAGTGAAGGCTTTTTAATAAATATGTTTTCCGATGATATTTTAATTTATAATGTCTCTGAAAATACCAAAAATTTATCATATGAAAAACCTCTACCTGTTCGTTTTAATTTCAATGGGGGTAATCCGGCTGATGCGGTTTATACATTATATGTTTCAGGTTTGGAAATTGGAGATGAAGTCGCAGCTTTTGACGGTGATAAAATGATAGGGGCATTAAAAATATCATCAACTTATGATTTTGATAATGAGCTTGCTGTTTTCAGCACTTTATCAGAAGGCAAAGGTTATGTTGAAGGAAATCCGATAATATTGAAAGTTTGGAATCATGGTTCAGAGGATGTTGAAAACGTTGAATTTACAATGGAAAATATTTCTAATGCTTACGATGGAAATGTTTATCCAACCGGAGACGGTCAATTTAGCATCGTTAATATTACAAAATCGACAGATAGAGAAGAATCAATTACGATTTATCCTAACCCAGCCGAAAATGTAATTAATATTTCCGGTCCGAACCAAATCAACAATGTTACGATTTTCAATTTTTTCGGACAAAAGGTTTATAATGGGGAAAGTAATATTATAAACACTACTAATTTCAAGGCAGGTGTTTATATTATTAGGATTGAAACAACAAAAGGTTTAATATCCGAAAAAATAACTATTAAATAAGATTATAATATACGAATTCATTAAGGCTGCTTTCTGTTGAAGGCAGCCTTGAAAAATTCAAAAAGGCTATGAACTTAGTAAAAATACGAGATACCATAATTTAAACTTAGAATAAGGTCGAATACGGTTTTTTGCCACAACATGAGCAACCTTTGCTAAGATTATGTGTCTTTAGTATTGAAAAATAGAAATGAATTTATTTATAAATAAAAAATATGACTACTGTGTTTAAGAAACTCCTAATTATTCTATTTATTTCGGCATTCATTCCTTTTAAAATGAACGCTGAATGGGTATCTTTGGATAAAAATAAAGTATCAAATACCCCACCTAAAGTTACAATACTCAGCGATGATAACAATAGCACTATAATTAAAATTGAGATATCGGGATTTAATGTAAAGGAATTGCTAACAGATGGAAAAACATACCAATCTGTTGATTTACTAACAGAAATATTCTCTACAAAACCCGGTTACCCAGAGTTGCCATATATTTCAAAAGTTTTGGCAATACCTGATCAGTCAGGTGTTTCAGTTGAAGTATTAGAAACAGATAATATCCAAACATTCAGTAATATATATTTGCAACCGGCGCGATTAAGTTGGATTGAGGGACAGACGGAATCTCCTTATTTGGAAAATCCGGAAGCCTATCAATCTACTGATGTTTTCCCAAACGATTTTGCAGAAGTAGAGCCACCCTCAATTTTTCGTGATTTTCGCATTGCACGTGTCTCGATTTTCCCGGTTCGTTATATTCCCGCAAAAAATGAGTTGCAAGTAGTTTCTTCAATTACAATTCGGATTAACTATGGTACTGATGAGGTAGTGAACCCTAAAACTACATCAAGAAAGGCAATTACTCCTTCCTTTGCAAAGCTTTATCGTAGTTTCATTTTTAATTATCAGAATGTATTAGACAATCTTTATGATGGTAAAGAAGACGGCCGGGAAGTAATATTATGTATTATGCCGGATGAGTTTGCGGGAAGCTTTCAGGATTATGCTGACTGGAAACGGCAAAGCGGCACAGACGTACATTTAACTAAATTTAGCGACATTGGAGCTAATCCAAACAATCCGATAATCATCAAAGACCATATTTCAGATGCTTATAATAATTGGGAGTTTCCTCCAACTTATGTGCTAATCGTTGGTGACGACGGTGTTTTTCCAAAAAAAATCGTAACTTATCCTGAATATTCATTCCCAAATGAAGATTATTTTGTTACGGTAGATGGAGATGATTTCTTACCTGAAATGATGATAGGCCGTCTTACTAATCAGAATGACTATAGTTTGCAGATAATGCTAAATAAGTTTTTGTTATACGAAAAAAATCCATATACTGAAAATCCGGCTTGGTTTAAAAAAGCTGTATGTTGTTCAAATAATGCATATGAATCGCAAGTTGAAACTAAAAGATTTGCAGCAACCGTAATGCTTGAAGATGGTGGTTTTACATCAGTTGACACACTTATGAGTGACGGTACCGAATGGGGAACCGACTGTTCAGTAGGTATAGATGATATTCTTGATGCCATAAACGATGGGCGAAGTTATTTAAATTTTCGCGGTGAAGGTTGGTCATATGGTTGGTATGCGAATTGTTATGATTTTTTCACTTCGGATGTTTCCAGTCTTAACAATGGTCAAAAACTTACTTTTGTTACAAGTATTGGATGTGGTGTTGCAATGTTTAACGCCAATGAAGGAAACTGTTATGGTGAGGAATGGCTTGAATTAGGTTCATTAACAAATCCAAGAGGTGCTTGTGCTTTTGTTGGCCCTACTTCAAACACCAATACAACATATAATAACAAGATAGATTTAGGTATCTATACGGGAATGTTTCAAGAGGGAATGGACACTCCCGGCCAGGCATTATTGCGTGGAAAACTTTTTATGTACGACATTTTCGGCCCTGAGTACTACACCGAATATCATTATAAAGTTTATTGTATTTTAGGAGATCCCAGCATACATATTTGGAAGGATGTTCCATTAGATGTGAATGTTGATCATGTAACTTCTGCTCCTGTTGGGTATAGCCAATCGGAAATTACAATTACATTCGCTTCTTCAGGATTAGCTGTAGCAGATGCAGAGGTTTGCATAAGCGGAAGTGATGTTTTTGTTACCGGTATTAGTGATAATACAGGTAAGGTACTTCTCGGTTTTACACCCGAAACTCATGGAACCTTGACGGTAACAGTTCGCGGAGGGAATGTGGTTCCTTATCAGGGAACAATAAACGTTACCCAGACAGGAGAACAGGTTGGATCTGACGGAGATCCTGTAATTGTGGATATTGATGGGAATACAGATGGCTTTATTAATCCCAATGAAAATTGCAATATTACTTTTACTCTTAAAAATTGGGGAACACAAACTGCAAGCAATGTTCAGGCTACTCTTTCAGTAGTCGAAACCGATTATGTAGATATAATAACTACTGATCCGGTAAGTTTTGGTAATCTTGCTTCAGGCGGCTCATTTACAGGAATACCATTTCAATTTTTTATAAAACCTAATTGTCCGGTAGGTCAAATAATTACTTTAGAATTAAATGTTAGCAGTAATGCCAACTCATGGTACTATAAATATCCGGAAGAGGTAATGGGATGTGTTTTAATGTATGAATACTCTCTGGTAAATGATGAAGGTGCTTCGAAAAGAAATTACCGAATGGATCCCGGTGAGACTGTAGAATTATATATTTCAATCGCCAATATAGGCGTTGATATGGCCCCTAATGTAATGGGTGTTTTAAGTAGCAACGACCAGTATATCACTATTGAAGATTCCCATGGATCATTTGGGAACTTAGACATTGATTCATCTGAAATTAATACAGGGAATCCTTTTGTTGTAAGCGTTGATCCTTCTTGTCCTACAAAGTACTTCGCTGAATATTCTTTGACGCTATATACACAGGATGGAAATTATCCATATGAAACAGATCATAGCTTAACAATCCCTGTTGCTTTACCTGTTCCTACAGATTTCACGGGGCCAGATGATTACGGCTATTATGCTTATTCCATTTTTGATACTCTTTTTGAACAAGTGCCTGTTTATGATTGGTTTGAAATAGCAGAAATAGGTACGCAAATAAACATACCTGCCTCTGTTAGTGATTATACCGAGACAGTAAGTTTACCGTTTGCTTTTAAATATTACGGAATTGATTATTCCCAACTTCGAATAAGTACGGATGGTTGGATTGCTTTCGGTAGCGGTTCACAAATTGCTCCTGTAAATACATCTCTACCAAACAATGATAATGTAAATTGTATGGTTGCACCTTTCTGGGATGATTTATATGATGTAGCAAATGAAGGTGGTAAAATTTTCTATTATAATGATGATGCAAACAAACGATTTATAATCGAATGGGATAGCATCGGACATAAAAACAATTTTGAACATAAAAATGAGTTTTTTCAGGCAATATTATTAGATCCTGCCTATCATTTAACCGCAAGCGGAGATGGTGAAATCATTTTTCAATATAAAAAAGTTAGACAATTTGAAAGTGAGACCACAGGTATAGAAAACCAATCGCAGGACATTGGCCTGCAATATGTTTTTGATAATACCTATGATACAACTGCTTCTACTTTAATGAGTGAATTCGCAATAAAATTCACTACGGAAATGCCCTTTATTCCAATAATATCCGGTATTGAGGAAGACTTTGAGGTCGATAATATTTTCTCAGGTGCATCAAATTTAAAACAAAACTACCCTAATCCATTTAGTTCAAGTACTTTGATAAACTATTCAGTACCAAAACTCAGCAATGTAACTCTTAATATTTATAATATAAGCGGAGAGTTGGTGCGAACGCTTCAGAATGGAAAACAAAACCCGGGAAAATATTCTGTAGAATGGCATGGATTAAATGATTATGGAATTCGTATGAACTCTGGAATTTATTTTTATCGTCTTAAAACAGAAAGCTTTATTGAAACTATGAAAATGTTTATGTTAAAATAACCTGAACCATTATAAGAATACCAAATGTATAGTTTTTACATTTTATTGATATTGATAATTGTTGCGGCAATTGTGGGTTTGATCGAATTTGTTCGTCATCAAAAACGAATTTATTCAATTCCTATCCGAATTCATATTAACGGAACAAGAGGCAAATCAAGTGTAACCCGTTTGGTAGGAGCCGGTTTGAGAGCAGGTGGAATCACGACTGTTACTAAAGTAACCGGAACTTTTCCTCGCTTAATCATTGAAGACGGCACCGAAACTTTCATCTATCGTAAATCGGATGCAAATATAATAGAACAATTATCCATTGTAAAATATGCTGCTATGCGAAAAGCACAGGCATTAGTAATGGAATGTATGGCATTACAACCCCAATACCAGTCTATTACTGAAAAGCAAATGATACATTCCAATTTGAGCGTTATGACTAATGTCAGATTAGATCATGTGGACATTATGGGTCATACCTTGCCGGAAATTGCTGAAACTATGGGAAGAACTATTCCTAAAAACGAACTCCTCTTCACTTCCGAAAATGTTATTCCTAATACCCTAAAAGAAATTGCCGATAAACGGAATACTAAAACGCATTTTATTGATTCGCAATCAATAACCCGAGAAGAAATGAAGGGATTCACTTATATTGAACACAAGGATAATGTTGCTCTCGCACTTGCGATTTGCCAACATTTAAAAGTTGATCGCGAAACAGCATTGAATGGTATGTATAAAGCTATTCCCGATGCCGGTGCCTTGAGGCGTTATAAAGTTGAAGCATTTCAAAAGCAATTGTTTTTTTATAACGCATTTGCTGCTAACGATCCCGATTCTACCTATATGGTCTGGCAAAAAATTAGAGATGAAATCGGTATTGAGGGTATCCGTATTGTTCTTTTGAACACACGTCAAGATCGCTTGGACCGAGCTCGTCAACTGGCTGAAATGGCTGCTAAAAAATTATCAGATGAGATTGACTATTTGATTCTAATCGGGCAATCGACAGATGTTGTGGAAAATATGACTGTTAACTATGGTTTGAAACAAAACAAGATTATTAATTTAGGCTGGACAACTCCCACTAAGGTTTTTGAGAAAGTATTATCAAAAACCGAAAAAATGTCAACCATACTTGCCATCGGTAATATGGGTGGAATGGGTGTTGAAACAGCTGAGTTTTTTGAAAACAGAAGTTCTTAAAATTATGATTGAATTAGCAATTACATTAGGTTTAATATTTAGTTTGATTTCCTACGAAGTTTTCGGACTGGCTGCCGGTGGAATAGTAGTGCCGGGTTATATAGCTTTGCAGCTTTCGCATCCCGACCGACTTTTAGGTATAATAGGTGTAAGTTTACTTACATTCTTAATTATAAAAGCTTTGAGTAACTACACTTTTCTGTATGGCCGTCGTCAAATGGTGCTCAGTTTATTGATTGGTTGCTTGTTAGCAAATTTTTCACGCTACTTTATGTCGATCGATTTAACAACTACAACCCTGGAACTTCAGGCTGTCGGCTGGGTTATTCCCGGTTTAATTGCCCATTGGTTTGCAAAGCAGGGAGTTTTTAAAACACTTAGCGTATTATTTATTACTTCTGTGCTGGTTAGATTAATTTTGATAATATTTTTCGTGGGTGAGTTATTACCCCAATAATTATAAACAGAAAATTGATGTATAAATTTAGAGCCAAATCTAACATTGTTTTAATTATTTTATCTTCCTTATCTCTGCTTGCATTTATTGCAGTAGAAAATAGTAAAGTTGATGTTAAACAAGATTGGTACAACGAAAAAGTTGAAGCAGCCAAGCTTTCACAATTGGCAGCTAACTATCTAAAAACTTACCGACTCGAAAATGGAGTTTTCATTGATGTAATAAACGACCCGAATCAAACAGCATTGATTGGCCAGGAATATACACTGGTTACAACCGATCGAGGTTACATTGATGCAAAGTTGTCAGCCACAAACCCTAATTTTGCGGCCGTAGTTGTTCAATTGTTAAAAGATGCCGGTTTAGAAGAAAACGATAATGTTGCTGTTGGTATGACCGGTTCGTTTCCAGGATTAAATATTTCAGTACTGGCAGCATTGGAAACTTTGAATATGAATCCTATAGTTATTTCCTCAGTTGGTTCGTCCAATTTTGGTGCAAATGATCCTTTTTTTACTTGGCTTGATATGGAAAATATTTTAAATAAATCGAATATATTTCATAACAAGTCAGTAGCTGCCTCTATTGGTGGAGGCTCTGATGTTGGCCGGGGATTAAGCCCTGAAGGAAGGAATCTGATTACTAATGCCATCGAAAGGAATAACATGAAATTTATAAATGAAAAACACCTGGAAGAAAGTATTTCAAAACGATTGGAAATTTATGATGAACATAGCAAGGGACAGCCGATAAAAGCATATATTAATGTTGGTGGTGGAATTGCCAGCCTGGGTAATACAATTAACGGTAAACTTATACCTCCCGGACTTACACAATTTTTACCTATGAGAAATTTTCCGGTTCGCGGTGTTATAATACAAATGGGTTTAGAAGAAATTCCAATAATTCATTTATTGAATATAAACACATTACTGGCAAAATATGGATTGCCCGCCAGTCCGGTTCCACTTCCCGAACCCGGAGTTGGTGAAATTTTTATTCAAAAAAAATATAGCGTAATTGTTACATCAATAGCTACATTAATTTTAATTATTGTAATTGTTTTTGTTTATTTTGGGGAGCGTAAACACCATCGTCTCGGTACAGATGCTGTTCCCTTAACCACTAATCAAAGAATGGATAAAGACAATACTGAAGACATACCGGTATTGTAGTATATGTTAATATAAATTATGAATATAATAGTAAAATATATTATTAAATGAGATACATATGAAAAAGATTCTTTTTACCTTTTTAATTGTAATATTGTTTTTTTCTGGTATAATGGCTCAAACAGGCGGGAAATCTCGTTATCTGAAACCAACAAATTTTCAAAAAAGGATTACAACCAAGATTTCCGATAAAACCAGAAATTATTATTCTCTGAGTGTTGATAAACCCTCAATAATAAATATTCAGGGGCCGGGAAAGTTACGGGTAATGACACGCGGGCGATTTATTCCGAAAGAAGGAGATAAGATAGAATATGAAATTTTATATTCTGTTGATGGCGGTGAGTCAAAATTGGTCAAAAAAAGTGATGTGGAACGTTCAAGAAAAGCCACTTATTTAAATGGATCATTGGGAGTACCCGGCCAACTTGAAGATTTTGAAATTGTGTTGGGGCGAGGATATCACACCTTGGAATTTACAATTAAGGATATGAAAATTCCCGTTGCAGTTCGTTATGTTTTTACACGAACAAAAGAAAAGAAACAGGAATGGGTAGCTTTTTCTCCAATGCTTCCATCTGAACCGGTTGATTTAATTACAAGGGAAGCAACAGTTAATTATTATCGTTTCTCAAAGGAAAAACCCTTGAAAGTTGAAATAAACGGGCCAACTGAATTACGGTTTTTGACCCGAATTGAAAATCATTATCAGATGAGAGGGAGAGTTCATTATCGTGTGCAGGTTAAGGAAAAAGGGTTAGTTATAAATACCTACCAGTTAAGTAGTAGGCGTTCGGAAATAACGGTGTATGAAAATAATAGAGAGTTAATACCTGGCAAAGCCTGTGAATTTGTAATTAATGTCCCCAAAGGAAGACATTGTTATGAAATTCTACCTTTAGATGAAGATAAGAGCAATTTATTGGGCCGTTTATTACTGCTTAAGAAAGATGTAAAATTAGAGAAATAATATATCTTTGTTTCTTTTAAAATT
>Ga0208648_1001409_pt1 | contig 19630 bp, 16 predicted proteins | sample AntAceMetag02UKL_FD_184772 | JGI IMG/M metagenome (GOLD analysis project Ga0208648, IMG submission 184772) | Saline lake microbial communities from Ace Lake, Antarctica - Antarctic Ace Lake Metagenome 02UKL (SPAdes) (version 2) | ecosystem: Environmental > Aquatic > Non-marine Saline and...
AGTTTGTTTTCTGTGAGGCCATCCTTGTTTACCGTATGATTTAGGGCAAGACTCGTTTCTTTGCAATTCTGTCGGTTTATCATAGTCCACCATCTTGTTTATAGTTCGCTTATTCAGTTTAATAGTACAATGTGCCTTGCACCCTGAACAAGCTTCAGTGCACAATTAATCCTGTAAACAACGAACTGAAAAACCGTAATCCTCACTACTGTAGTCACGGTGCACTTCATCGTGATTATGGTACAACCTCCGGCGCCATGCGTTATTTGTATTATACTCACTCGACGACCAGAAGCCGCAGCTGCCGAAAAAGTTGAAACCACCATTATTGCCACGGTAACCGCCGGGGAGGGCCGTAAATCCAAAATCATTTGTTCCGTTTCCACCGGAGTTCCATCCTGTTGTGGATTTAAGTTTTTCTCCACAATCAAATCCTCTCCAACTATCACCATCCCATTCAGGATCACCAACAGGATATTGGCTATCAACTGTGCCTTCTAATATCTTCCATTCATAGTCAGTTGGTAAATGCCAGCCTTCGGGGCAAATACCTTGTACGGCTGTGTCAGTAACATATTCCATCATTTCGTTCCATTGGTATAAACCACCGTAAGTTTCGCAATTTGCAGTATTATTATCATAACAATATTTTTCAATAACTCCATCATCACTCATATCTTCGCTGCCGTTTATCATTGTACCTACATTTAGGTTTTCTTTTAACCAGCATTGGTTGCCAATTAAAACTGTGTTATAAACCTGGCCTTCGTAGGTTATTGTTGGTATTCCGGGGCAGGGCACACCAAAATTAATTGGATAAATTAAAACATCATCATTAAGCATTTTAACAAGATAACCTTCGCCGGGATTACAATCGCCAATACCATTAACCCAATTCGGGCCGATTTTGCGTAATATCTGTCCTTGTGAATTTCTAATAAAATCAAGTTCGTCTCCAAGGATAGTTTCAAATGCAATCAGAGCATCAATTGAAGTTTCGGGGAAATAACTTACAAACTGAAATCCTACTTCTAATAAAATTGGAGTTACGGGGTCAACTACATCACCCTCAATAATGAATGAGTCATCCGCAAACATTTTAACAAGGTAACCTTCATTAATTATCCAATCACCAATTCCATTAACCCAATTCGGGCCGATTTTTCGTAATGTCTGGCCTTGTGAATTTCTAATAAAATCAAGGTTATCATTTAATATTGATTCCAAAACCACCAACATATCCGGATCTGGGGCAATAATTCGTGAGGATATAAAACTATAACCTTCCGAAAGTTCAATTTGTTGTTCACCTGTTAAAGGGCCTTTTGTGTTTTCCTTTTGTGGAAAAATTTGTTGTGATATGATTAGGGCAAAAATCAGAAACCCTATTTTGTAAATTTTTTTCATAATAGTAATTTTTAGTTAGGTTTTCTTTCCTTGAAATATTTCTGAATCAAGATTACAAATATAGTTTTTTTCAATCAAAAAATAGTAAGAATTGAAAAAAGATTAATGATTTTAAGAAATTGTTTAAATTTATTTTGTGTTTTTAACTCATTTTTTTGATACAGAATTAAAAAAATTGCTATATTAGCAGCATGCTTGAAAATATTAAAAAACTTAAAATCAAGGTGTGTTTTGTGCAAATCCTGTGCAAATGAAAAACGGCTACCCTTTAGAAATAAGTGTAACCGTTTTATTATCAATGTGACTCCGGAGGGGCTCGAACCCCCAACCCTCTGATCCGAAGTCAGATATTCTATCCAGTTGAACTACGGAGCCATTTTGGCTGCAAAGTTAATAAATCACTTTAATTAAAATCAGAAAATACAATGATAAAGTTTAGTGTATTCAACCATAATAATAAAAAATATTTCTAATTTTGAATTTTATTTAAAAATATAGAATAACATAAAATATTATATCATGTCAGAAAAAATTTCAAATACAATTAAACCGGGTTTTGTAGCCGGAGATGATATTCAAAAAATATTTGCGATTGCAAAAGAAAATAAATTCGCCTTACCTGCTGTAAATGTTGTTGGTACGGATTCAATAAACGCAACTTTAGAAGTAGCAAAAGTAGTGAATTCACCAATAATAATACAGTTTTCGAGTGGGGGGGCTGCATTTTATGCTGGCAAAGCATTAAATAATGAAATTGCTCAGATTCAGGGTGCCATTTCCGGTGCAAAGCACATCCATCAGCTTGCCGAATTTTATGGAATTCCGGTAATTATTCATACTGACCATGCAGCTAAAAAACTTTTACCATGGATAGATGCACTTTTAGATGCAGGTGAAAAACATTTTAAAGAGTTTGGGAAACCATTGTTTAGCTCTCACATGCTTGACCTTTCGGCTGAACCGATTGAAGAAAATATTGAAATAAGTAAAAAATATCTTCAACGTATGAGCAAAATAGGTATGACACTTGAAATTGAACTTGGAATAACCGGAGGTGAAGAAGACGGAGTTGATAATACAGACATCGATAGCTCAAGGCTTTACACTCAACCAGAGGAGGTTGCTTATGCTTATGAAGAATTAAGCAAAATCAGTCATAGATTTACAATTGCTGCTGCTTTTGGAAATGTTCATGGTGTATATAAACCCGGAAACGTAAAGTTGGAACCAATAATTTTGAATAATTCTCAAAAATATATTCAGGAAAAATTTAATACACCCGAAAATCCTGTAAGTTTTGTTTTTCATGGTGGATCAGGTTCACCGCAGGAAAAAATTCGTGAAGCAATTACTTATGGTGTAATTAAAATGAATATTGATACTGATACTCAATGGGCTTTTTGGGATGGCGTGAAAAATTATTCGGAAAAATATAATGATTTTCTACAAGGACAAATTGGAAATCCCGAAGGCGAAGACAAACCCAATAAAAAATATTATGATCCGCGAAAGTGGTTGCGTGCAGGCGAAACATCTGTTATCGAAAGATTAAAAATTGCTTTCAAAGATTTGAATGCGATTGACAGATATTAAAAAATTTATAGAACCTAAAGTAAAGCGTTGAAATTGATGAGTTTTAACCTTGAATTTGACGCTAAAATAATTTCTTTCAAAAGAACAAAATGGACTAAGTTGTGCTTTTGACAAATTAATTTATTAGTTGCTCTGAAAATATTTACTTTTACTAAGATTATTTTAAAATTTTTATTACTTTTGAAAAAAAATCGATTCTTAAAAATCAAGGAATTAGTGTCAAAAATTTAAATAATGTGTTATGGAAAATTCTGCAAAATATCCAAACTGGCAAGGGAAACTAATATTGATTGTTGAAGATGTTGAGCATAATTATATGTTCTTTAGTGCCTTATTGAAACTTACGCATGCTGAAGTAAAAATAACAACTGATGGCCTACAAGCAGTTGAATTTTGTAAAAACAATCCAAATATTGATGTTGTTTTAATGGATTTGAAATTGCCCAAAATGACCGGCCTTGATGCCATAAAAGAAATTCGAAAATTGAGGCCTGATTTACCAATTATTGCTCAAACAGCTTATGCATGGGTAGGACAAAAGGAAAAGGTACTTGATCTTGGTGCAAATGAGTTTTTATCAAAACCCGTAAAAAGAGATGACTTACTTGAAGTAATATCCAAGTATGTTAAATAATAAAAAAAATTATCTTTTCGAAGCTTTCTATTTTAATGAAGAGGTGTGATCATGAACGATTCGCCAAGCATCCTTAGTTTTTTGAAAAAGAAGCGTAAATAATCCCTCCGGATTATCGTTTTCTCTATGCAATTTCCATCTTCCGAAAACTAATGCATCGTTTTCAGAAATCACCTTAATATCAATTTCTGAGAATGTTAGTTTACCCATGATTAATTTATCCGGATAGGAGTTTTTGTATCCTTCTAAAGTTTTTTCCCAGCCATATCGAACATTGCCACCAGAAGCAAATCTTAAAGAATCGGAACGAGAATAACCATCCATATACTTTTCAATATTTCCTTTATTCCAGTTTTTTTCCTGTTCGATTAGTACAGCCATAATTTTATCTTTGATTTCTTGTTTTTTGTATGTGCTTTTTTGTTTACAGGAAAAAAGAATAATTATTAAGAAAAATACTGTGCTGATTGATAGAAACTTCCTCATATTATAAATTCAAGCTTAATTTTGATAAATAAAATTTTGAGTTTTGGTTTTATATATTTAAAACGATCGCAGATTTGTAATCAAAACCTAATCAATTCCGAAAGAAATCCTTCTTTTCGTCTTCGTGCAACTTCAATTTCCGAACCGTCTTCCATAATAACAAAACCTCCTTCGCCTTTATGGTATTTTTCAACAAAAGCAAGATTTATTAAATGTGATTGATGAACTCTGTAGAAGTGCATTGGTGTAAGCATCTCATCGTATTCTTTTAGAGTTTTTGTTACAAGAATTTTCTTTCCGCTTGCAAGGAAAATGGTTGTATAATTACTATCGGACTCACACCTGATAATATCTTTTATTTTTACCAGATGAACGCCGTTAACCGTCGGTAAGGCAATTTTTTCGAAACGATTTTTGTTTCCAACCAGTACTTCTAATTTATTATTAATTGATTTAATGTCCTCAATATCTGATAATCTATTTACAGCATCTATTAATTTTTCAGGATCAATGGGTTTTAATAAATAATCGATTGCACTAAACTTAAAAGCTTTTAAGGCATATTGATCATAAGCAGTTACAAAGATTACCTTAAAATTAATTTCCTTTATTTGTTCAAGAAGATTGAAACCTGTGCCATCAGGCATTTGAATATCAAGAAAAACCAAATCAGGATTAGAACTTGATATTTTTTCAAGCCCTGATTTTACACAATCACCCTCAGCAACAACTGAAATATTATTACAATACTTTGTAAGAAAATTCCTTAAAGTATTTCTTCCCTTCTCTTCGTCATCAATAATTACAGATCTAATCATATCGCTAAAATATAATTCAAAAATAAATATTTTTTTATAAACATAAAATTAATTTTGTGTTATTTGTTTCTCAAGATTTTTATAAAAGCAAGATCAGGATTCCTCAAAAGGAATAATTACTTCAGCTTGTGTACCTGCGGCTTTTCCTGTTTCATCTTTAAGATCAATGATTTTTATTGAAATACTTACTTTTCGCTTCTCGTTTAATAGTTCGAGTCTTTCTTTTGTAACCTGAAGCCCGAGAGATTTACGTTTCGATGAATTCATTTTCTTTTTTTCCATCGCTATTTCTCGGCCTACTCCATCATCCTTAATTATACAACGTATAGTATTATCCAAAAGTTTGAAGATAACTTCAATTAAACCTTTGGATTCTTTATACATGATTCCATGCAAAATTGCATTTTCAACAAAAGGCTGTATAAGCATTGGCGGTATTAATGTAAAATCTGTAACAATTTTCGGGTCAACAATAATATTAAAATCAAACTTATTATTAAAACGAAGCTTCTCTAATTCCAAATATAATCCCAAAGTACTAATATCATCTTCAATCGGAATAAACTCCATTCGGGAATTATCAAGAATATTTCTCATCAGAAGTGCAAATTTTGATAAATACGATTCGGCAAGAAATGCCTCATTCTCAGAAATAAAACTTTGAATAGAATTTAAGGAATTAAAAATAAAATGAGGATTCATTTGAGTTCTCAGGAGTTTTTGCTCGATTATTAAATTGTTTTTTTCAAGTTCGTTTTGAAAGTTTTTTTGACGCAATTTATAGCGGGCAAATAATAAATAAGCTGAAACGCCTAACAAAAAAAGTAAAAATATAAGCGAGTAAGTTTGGATGCGCTGTTGGGTAATCATTGATTCTTGCTGACTAATCTTTAAGCCTATGATTTCTTTTTCTTTCGTTAGATTATTTATTTCATTTTCCTTTTTTTCAGTTTCGTATTTGGTTTGTAATTCGGCTATTTGCTGGTGAATTTCAGTTGTATAGAGACTGTCTTTTACTAATGAATACAGAATACGATAATCTAAAGCTTCCTTATAAAACTTATTGTCTTGAAAAAGAACAAAAAGATTATAATAAATATTCTGGATAAGGGGTTTAGCTTCAATGTCTTTTGCAATTGTTAAGGCCTCGGAAAATGATGCTTTTGCCTTTTTTATTTGTTTTTTTTCAGCATAAACCGAAGCAATATTTAACAATGACAATGAAATTCCATAGTTGAACTTGATTTCCTCGTAAATCTCTAAAGCCTGTGAAAAATTATCAAACGATTGTTCAACTTGCTTGAATTTTAAATAAATCAAACCTATGTTACTTAGTGTGTTTGCAACATTTATTTTATCGTTTAAAATTCTTTTCAATTTTAAAGCTTGGTGATGATATTCAAGGGCTATATCATTGCTGTCAATTTCCTGATAAATTACACCAATATTTATTAAAGCATTTGCTATCGCATTAGTATCACTGATTTCATTAGAAATCCTAAGTGAATTAAGGTAGTATTCAAGGGCTTTACCATTTTCATTCAAACTATTATAAATATTTCCAATATTACTATTTGAAATTGCAATCCCCTTTTTATTACCGCTTTCTTCATTAATCTTTAATTGAAAAAGCTGATTTTCAATTGCCTTATCATATTGCCCCATTCTATTATAGGTAACTCCGATATTGTTATAACAGGCTGCCATAGCATTCTTATCATTGGCTTTTATGCTGATATTTAATGATTTATTATAAAATTCAAGAGCTTTATTATAATTGATTAATTTAAGCAGATAAACGCTGCCAATATTTTTTAAAATTTTAGCTTGCTTTTGTAAATCATTTTGTTCTATAGCTATTTCAAGGGATTTATTATAAAGTTCAATGCTTTTTTCGGGAGAAACGACTTCATAAATATTTGCTAATTGATTATAAATATCTTCCCTTTTATCAATCGGCAATGAATTCTGATCAGCAGAAGTTATAATTTTAGTGAGGCTGTCAATTATGTTGTTGGATTGTGAGCGACAATTATCTGAATTAAAAAAGATTAGAAATAGAATATATAAACAAGGAGTAATAAGATTAATTATTTTATTTTTTGGGGAAATTATACTCATAATGAATTTAAATAATTTTTAAAAGTACAAAAATTGTAATACCCAATTTCTATTTCCTGAATTTGGTGAAATTTTATTTCATAATTAGCAATCATGTACATATATTTGTAAGAAATTAAGAATTTGTTTTTGAACAAAATTATAAAAGCACATATAGCCTTATTTTCTGCTAATCTTATTTTTGGATTAAACTATGTTATTGCTAAAGGAATTATGCCTGATTATCTCCAGCCGAGGGCGATAATTTTTATAAGAACCTTTTTGGCAGCAATAGTATTTTGGATGCTTCACAGTTTTTTTATTAAAGAAAAAGTCAAAAAAAAGGATCTTTTGAAACTTTTAATTTGTGCAGCTTGTGGAGTTGCCTTCAACCAAATATTATTTTTTGAAGGCTTAAATTTAACTACCGCAATAAATTCTTCCTTAATTTTCACCTCAACACCCATAATTGTTTTAGTGCTTTCAATATTTCTGCTTAGAGAAAGTATCACAAAAAATAAAATCATCGGGCTTACTCTCGGCCTTGGCGGAGCAATAATACTTATTTTAAATGAAGGCAGAATATCTCTTGAATCAGATACATTTGTCGGCAATTTATTGACAATCATAGCAGGAACTTCCTATTCCCTATATCTTGTATTAATTAAACCTTTAGCATTAAAATACAAACCTATAACACTTCTAAAATGGCTGTTTATTTTCGGATTTCTGTTGACTTCACCTTTTTGTTTCAATGACTTTATGGAAACAAATTGGGAGCTTATACCCTTAAATATTTGGCTGTCTTTATTGTATGTTGTTTTTGGAACTACAATAATTGCTTATTTGCTAAATAATTATTCATTACGGACGCTAAGCCCGACAGTTGTTAGTGTATATATTTATTCCCAACCTATCATAGCCACCATTATAGCCATGATTTTTAGAGGTGAAAAACTGTATATGAATAACATAATAGCAGGAATTTTAATATTTATTGGGATCTATTTTGTAGGAATTAAAAAACAAAAAAAACATCAGCTTATGAAATAAAAAACCATATAAAATAGTTTTATAAGCAATGAATTTGAAAAATTTAAAAAAGAAATTATCAGATATGTTTTTCTAAAGCATTTTATTAGTACTTTTATAAATGAAATTTTTAACATTAGATTTAAGTTTATTTTACATAAACAATCTAATTATTTTTGTTTAAAAAAGTCTATTAATTAATGCGTTGCACTTAAAACTTAAAAAGATTCGAATATGAAAAAAATCATTGTCGGAATTGATTTCTCAGAATGTTCGATTAATGCCCTCGAACATGCCATGGCTATTGCGAAAAAGGATAATTCAGAAATTATTCTTTTATGGATAGAAAATTCTAATAGCTCGGCCACAGAATTACGATTAGGTAAAAGTGAAGCAATTAAAAAACTTATTGAATTAACAGAAAAATATCAAAAGGAGTTACCTAAATCAAAAATTGAATATAAAATCAGAAGTGGGGTTATTTTTAAGGAAATTGGAAAAGAAGTAAAAGAGAGTAAGGCCTCATTAATTATTATTGGAACACATGGTTCAGGTAAATCAAAAAACATAAAAATCGGAAGCAATGCAGCAAAAATTGTAACAAAAACTTTATTGCCGGTTATTTCCATTCGCAAAAATGCTGATCCGGAAAAGAGTTTCAAAAGAATTGTTATTCCGATGGACAGCACACTACAAACGCGTCAAAAAGTGCCTTTTACAACTTATTTAGCTAAGCTTTTTAATTCTGAAATTTATATTTTAGCATTGTTCTATTCTTCAATTGATGCAATAAAAGACAGAATATTAACATATTCAAAACAAACAGGCGAATATTTTGAAAGCGAAAAACTTGATTTCGTGGTCGAATCAATGGAAGCAAGAAATATTCCCGAATCATTGTCACAATACGCAAAAAAAGTTGATGCAGGCTTGATTATTACGATGTCGGAGCAAGAATTAAGGTTTACAAATATCTGGAAAGGACCCTTTGCACAGCAAATGCTTAATTTGTCGGATATTCCGATTTGTATTTATCCCACAAAATCAATCTACGATTATTCGGCAAAAATTGATTAAAAGTGCCTGATGCAGGTTTCAAATAACAGAGTTCGTCTTTTTTAGAATAATATCGGTAGCACCTTTTTCATCAAGAACATAATTTTTACAGATTTTAGAGCATTTATCATATTTCTCGGTATTCTCCAAAAACGCTTCTACATTTTTAATTAACTCTAAATCGTTGTGGACACAAAAAGCAGCACCCAAATTGATCAGATCATTAGCTTCCTGAAATTTTCTATATTTTGGTCCGAAAAAAACAGGCTTCCCAAAGGTTACTGCTTCTAAAATATTATGAATTCCCACTCCGAAGCCACCACCAATGTAAGCAAATTTTGCATACTGATAAAGATGTGATAAAATCCCAATACTATCAATTATCAGTATTTTTGAATTCTTAATTTCTTCTTTTTCAATTTTACCTGAAACTACATCAGAAAACAGTAATACGTTTTCAAGAAATTTTTCTTTCAATGATCTAATTCGCTCTTTATGAACTTCGTGAGGTGCTATAATAAATTTTAATTTTCCTGTTTTTTTATTTATCAAAGAAATAATAAGTTCCTCATCAGCCGGCCATGTGCTACCACCGAGAAATATATCCGAATCATTTTTAAATGCTTCAACGAGAGGAAAAGACTTTTTGCTTTGAGCTATTTCAAACACGCGGTCGAATCGTGTATCGCCACTAATTTCGACATTTTCAATGCCTATTGTTTTAAGCAATTCTTTCGATTCATGGTTTTGAACAAAAAAGAAAGTGATCATTTTTAATATTTTCCTGAACCATGATCCGTACCATTTAAAGAAATGCTGTTCCTTGCGAAAAATTCCTGAAACAATAAAAACAGTTTTTCCCTTATTTTTTAGAACTCTGAGGAAATTATACCAAAATTCATATTTTACAAAAAATACAATTTGCGGATCAACAATCTCCACAAACCTTTTTGCATTTCTCGGTGTATCTAAAGGAAGGTAAAAAATATAATCGACTCCCGAATAGTTTTTACGAATCTCATAACCCGAAGGCGAAAAGAAAGTTAAAAATATTTTAAAGTCGGGATAATTCTTTCGAAATCCTTCAATTAAAGGACGTGCCTGCTCAAATTCGCCAAGCGAAGCCGTATGAAACCACGCTAATTTTTCACCGGATTTAACTTCAGATTTTATCGAATCCAGTATATTTTTTCTTCCCTTTGTCCATTGTTTTGCCTTTTTGTTAAAAAAACCCGAGAAATAAATCAGAAAAGAATATGATTTGATTACAAAAAAGTACAAAAATCTCATCTCAACAAAGCGATTAATAATAATAGAAATCTCTTGGTGTTCTATTAAATAATGGAATAATCCATCCGACCTTAAAACCTGAAAGCGTATCAAAATGATTTGAATTGTCTTTGCTCATAGTATCAAAATTAAAATCACGCCTGTTTTTTGTCCATGCCTGCACGAATTCAAAGCCGAAAAAGAAATTAACCAATCTTGAATTTCCATAATAAACATAACCTATAAACTCACTGATACCGGGCCCGTAAGTCATTCTGTCGTATCCTCTTTTATAATCACCATCAAGATTATAGGCATTGTTATCTGCAACATCTATCCTTATTTTGTGCTGAAAGAAACCGAGTCCACCAAGCAGTAAAATACCGGAATTTTTATTGGGCGACAGGATATTGAAAACTTTTCCGAATTTTGCAGAAAGAAAAGTTCCGCTTTCATACATGTGAATATCGGCATAAGTTCCAGCAGAGCTGATTACATAATCCTGAGATGTAGAAATATCTTTTAATAAAGTACTTTCGTTTTTAACATCATTACTAAATAAATAATTATACTCGAGGCCAAAAACAAAATTATTCTTTGTTTTTATCATAAAACCCCCGCCGACATTTCCATTGCTTGAAAATTCATTGACAAGTTTACCACCTGGGAACTGATAGGCAAATTCACCATAAATTGAAGGAATAACAATTGTAGAATCTTTTACATTTGCCTGAGCGAAAGACATAAATGATAACAAAATGATTCCGAAACTGAGTAATGCTGTTTTTTTCATTAATGAATTTTTCTATATTGTATTAAATCATTTTCTTTATGAATTAAAAAATCATAATACAAAAATTAACGCAAAGATAATGATTTGAGTATTGATAAGAACTAATTGATGTATATTTTCAAAAAGTAATTATTTTTGTGCATTAATCATTTAAACTTTAATAATTGTATCAGGAATGATTGGAAAAAACTTATTTTTCAAAACAATATTTTCACTTTTACTATCTCTGATATTTAGTTATAATTGTTACTCACAATCTGATCCTCCAATTGATTCCGATCCAAACAGAAATTGGGATGGAATTACACATTGGAGCAGATATATTGTGATTTCACCGGGATTTATGGGGCCAAATGCTCTGCCTGTTCCTGAAATTAAAAAGGGAATAATTGAAAACCGCATTGAATTTGAACTAAGTCAGCAAAATCATTTTTCGAAACACGACAAAACTTTTAATCTTTTTTCGCGATTATATCTCCCTTTTGCAAATAATAAGATTGCCATTGAATTTTATATGGTTCCGGTTGAATATTTTTCAATGGATACATGTTTACGTTATAAAAGAAAGACCTTTAAATTAGAAGGCGAGGGATTTGCTGTAGGTGATCTGTATTTTTCAACGATTGTTCAAATATTAAAAAACCATAAAAATTTACCCGACATTGCTTTGAGATTAGCTTGCAAAACGGCTTCCGGCGGCAAATTTACGGCTGCAAGATTTACCGATACACCGGGATATTTTTTCGATCTCTCGTTTGGGAAAAAGATTTTAACGAAATCTAAAAGAATTGAAAATATCAATGTTTTCGGGATGGCCGGATTTTATTCATGGCAAACCTATTCAGTCAGTCATCGTCAGAACGATGCTTTTTTATTTGGTTTTGGAGCGGATATTAACACAAAAAAGTTTTCAATAAGCAATGCTGTTGCCGGATATTTGGGTTATTGCCAAAATCTTGACAAACCAATTGTTTATCGTTTTCATATCAGCAAAAACGCAAAGCATTTTGATTTTAGAATCGGGTATCAGGCGGGGCTTCAGGATCTTTTGTATAATACTATTAATTTTTCCGTAATCTATCATATTAAGAAATCATATTGATTTAGCTAATCAGATATTTTTAGTTCTGTTATAAAATAACAATGCAAAAATACTCGACAAATACATTCTTTTCAATAGTAAATGATTTCAGGTTTTGGATTGCTTTGTTTTTTATTGTTCGACTGTTTGGAATAAGTGATCCTCCTCTTGAGGCAGCTCACAATTGGAGGCAAGTTACAGTGAATATGGTAGCACGAAATTTTCTGGAAACTGATTCAAATATTTTTTACCCAAGAATTGATATTTGTGGCGAAAAAACAGGAATTACTGGAATGGAGTTCCCGCTTTTAAATTATTTGATATTTTTATTTTCCAAACTTTTCGGCTACACACATTGGTATGGAAGGCTGATAAACCTGTTTGTTTCTTCATTTGGAGTTTATTATTTTTATTTATTGATAAAAAAATACGTTTCACGAAAGATCGCTTTTTCGGCAGGCTTGATTTTACTTTGCTCGATTTGGTTTAATTATTCCAGAAAAATTATGCCCGATACTTTTAGTGTTTCGTTTATTTTTATTGGCATTTACTATGCTTTAAAATATCTTTACGAGGGTTCGGGCAAATACTTGATAATCTATTTTGTTTTCGCTTTGATTGGAATATCCGTTAAAATTCCATCCATACTTTTTCTCCCATTGCTTTCATTCCCTGTTTTTGAAAAAAGCATTTTTCTTAAACGCAAAATTATTTTTCTGATCGCAAGTCTTGTTCTAATTATTTTCCCCATTTGGTGGTATTTTTATTGGGTTCCACATTTGGTCGAAGAATATGGATTCTGGCATTTTTATATGGGAACAACATTCGAAAATGGTTTTTATGAATTAATTAAACACACTTTCGAAGTATTTGATAAATTTTCTTTCGATGCGTTAAAATTTATTGGTTTTGTGGTTTTTATTACGGGAATTATTTTGTCAATTATTAAAAAAGAAAAGAAAATATTTTTTATCTGGTTGATATGCAGCCTTGTTTTTTCAATTTTCATGCTTAAGGCCGGAAGAGCATTTTACCATCATAGTTATTACATAATTCCTTATGTTCCGGTGATGGCTCTAATGGCGGGATTTGCACTTTCGTGTATTAATAGAAATTGGATCAGAAACACAATATTAGCTCTAATTATTATTGAGGGTATCGCAAATCAGCAGCATGATTTTTTTATAAAAGATTCGGAATTAAGAAAATTGGAATTAGAAAGTATTGCTGATAAAGTTTCCGAAAAAAACGATCTGATTGTTATAAATGGAAAAGACAATCCGCAAGATATGTATTTTGCCCATCGTAAAGGCTGGACACTAAATAATTCCGATATCTCAGACAGTGCAAAAATCAATGAGATAATTAAGAAAGGCTGCCGTTTTATGTTTATCGATAAAACATATTTTGATAATAAAGCACCCTCATTACCCTATGAAATTGTATTCTCGAATAAAGATTATATTGTTTATAGGCTGATTTAATTTAAAATTTCCCCTTAAGGTGATAGTTTTATAGCATCTTATGCACTTCGTTTTCCGGATTCAGAAATAATCAAAGAAATCGGCTTAATGGACAAAAAGGAGGCTGAAAACTTCGGTAGCCACTGATTCAGTTATATTTGTAGTAAGTCAAAGGTTTTGAATAAGAAAAATGAATTATTCTGATGAGTTTATGAAGGCATATTGGCTTCTAAAAAAAGTAAAAGGAGCCCAAATTTGAACTCCTTCTCTTTTGTCTTTTTTGTCAGCCATCAAGTTTATCCCTGGCAGGTTGCTCTCCAGCAGAGCCTACTTCCGTTTAACTTGACAAAACAAAAATAATGCTAATATGATTCCAAGAATTATATCTTTAAAAAAAAACAGCCTCCTTTTTGTCCACTTGAATATAAGTCCTCAAAATTAGCCTCATTTTTGTCCATTACACCAAGAAATCACATGTTCTTTGTTTATCTCAATCCAAATTTCCACCTTAAAAGGTGTATTAATTTCCCGTATTTCCCATTTTTTTGTCTGAAAAATCTTACAAAAAATGCAAAACTAAATGCACATTTTTTTTCTGAATTTTTTAGGATTTTAGGTCAAAAATCAGTCATCGTTCTTTGATATTTTGAAAGGACAAACGGATAATAAAAAAATTACTTTCCGAGCAGAAGAAATGATTTCCGAGCAAAATAAATGATTTTCCAGCACTAGAAATGATTTTCCAGGACAAGAAATGCTTGAGCAAGCAGAAGAGATGCCTGAGCAAGCAGAAGAGATGCTTGAGCAAGCAGAAGAGATGCTTGAACAAGCAGAAGAAATGCTTGGGCAAGCACAAGAAATGCTTGGGAAAGCATAATAAATGTTTGAGCAAGCACAAGAAATGTTTTGGTAAGCAGAAGAAATGATAAAATGAGAGAATGGGAGAATGAGTGAATGAAAGAATGGGAGAATCTGGCCAATAATATTATATTTTGATATATGGGAAATTTTGTTTTATTTTGTTGAACAATCTATTTTGAAATGATTTGGACTATGGTTTTACTAAGAGAAAATTATTTTGTGCAAATAATTACTAATAACAGAAAGAAACAATTTGATAAAATCTTTTATGATTCATCTTAAAAGGTGTTTATATACCTTGAAATTGGGCGTGTATAAACACCTTTTTAGAAAGATAAATGAGAAATATAGTGCATATGCACTATTCACATTCGTTGGCATTAATTGGGTACAATAAAGAAACAGTCCAGAACAAAAAGTTTTGATGAGAAAAATAATAAAAATGACAGGAATTTCAATTGCAGTAATATTTGGATTAGTAGTTATTCTTGGAACATTATTTTTGAATTGTAGCCCACAATTTGGAAAAGGAACTACCAAAGAGCAAAAAAGGGAGTATTCTAAATTAGGGAACTTTCAGAATGGAAAATTTACAAATCAGCATCCAAGTCCTATGGATGTTAATTATTGGAAATTATTTAAAGAATTGACAAAAAAAGCACCGAATCGAAATCCTAATACAAATCTTCAAATTGGAAAAATTGACTCAACAACCATTGAAAATCATGATGCTAATATAACTCAACTGACTTGGTTTGGTCATTCCACTTTTTTATTAGAAATTAATGGGAAGAAAATTCTTATAGACCCAATGTTAAGTAAAACACCTTCACCAATTTCATTTCTTGGTGCAAAACGATACTCAAATTGCATTCCTATTGAGGCAGAAAAATTACCATTTATTGATGCCATAATTTTATCACACGACCACTATGACCATTTGGATTATAAAACAATTAAAAAATTAAAAAATAAAGTTGGAAGATTTTATACTCCATTAGGAGTAGGTAATCATCTAAAATCTTGGGGAGTAATTGAAGAAAAGATTACTGAATTGAATTGGTGGGAAAGTGTCGAATTTGATAGTATAAGCTTAGTTTGTACTCCTTCACGTCATTTTTCAGGAAGAGGATTATTTGATAGAGCAACTACACTTTGGTGTTCATGGATTATTAAAGGGACTAAGGATAATATATATTTTAGTGGAGATAGTGGTTATGATTCACATTTTAAAGAAATTGGGGACAAATATGGGCCTTTTGATATTTCGCTGATGGAATGTGGTCAATATAATGAAGACTGGAAGTTATTACATATGATGCCAGAAGAGACCGTACGAGCATCACTTGATTTGAAAAGTAAGTTAATCTTACCGATACATTGGGGTGCTTTTACATTAGCCTTTCACGACTGGACAGACCCAATTGAAAGAGTTCTGATTAAAGCAAATGAATTGAATATGCCTATAACGACACCAAAACCTGGAGAGCCAGTTATGCTTGGAGTCGAAAAATTTCCATCTGAAAAATGGTGGATGAATAATATAAATAATAATAACAACTAATGCCAACAACAAATATAGTGCATTTGGCAGGAAGTGCTAAATATGAAGGTTGTAGCAATAGATAAATATAGTAGTAAATTGAAAATTGGTGTGTTAAAATGCCAAACGCACCATATTCAGACCGTTGTTTTCCACGCCAAGAAACGAAATCGCAATGAATAAACAGAAACGAAAAATTGAAAGATAAAATGAAAAGCCTGCCCGAAAATAGTACATTTGTTTTTTCGCCAACACACAATCAGACCTTGAAAAAAAAGAGCTATTTCTTGCCACCACTCCGTAATGAGTTACTTTTGTAGATTGAAGAAAATAAATTAAAAAGAATGTTCGAGCAAACCTTTAAAAATATAGACGACATACTGCACAAGGATGCAGGTTGTGGGAGTGAATTAGATTATGTTGAGCAAACATCATGGGTGTTGTTTCTAAAGTATCTTGACGATTTTGAAAAAGATAAACAAACAGCAGCCGAACTATCCGGTAAAAGCTATACCAAAATAATTGAAACAGAATTTCAATGGAATGTTTGGGCAGCTCCAAAAAGATTAAAAAGAGGGTCATTGAGCGAAGTCGAAATGGACCATAATGCTATGACTGGCGATGACATCACTGATTTTGTGAATATTAAATTATTCCCATATCTCAAAAAGTTTAAAACCACTGCTGAAAGTGCCGATACTATTGAATATAAAATTGGTCAAATTTTCAGTGAACTAAAAAACCGAATACAAAGTGGTTATACTTTAAGAGGAGTTATTGATTTAATAGACCAACTCCGTTTTAGAACTCATGCCGAAAAACATGAGATGAGCCATTTATATGAGAGCAAAATTAAAAACATGGGTAATGCAGGGCGTAATGGTGGCGAATATTACACACCACGGCCTTTGATTAAAACCATAGTTAAAGTAGTAGCACCGGAAATAGGAAACACTGTTTATGATGGAGCTGTTGGTTCAGCAGGATTTTTATGTGAAGCCTTTAATTATTTAAAACAAAGCAAAAAACTATCTACTGCCGATACTGTTACTCTACAGAAAAATACTTTTTATGGCAAAGAGAAAAAATCATTAGCCTACATTATTGGTATAATGAATATGATTTTGCATGGAATTGAAGCACCAAATATTGTACATGATAATACACTTTCCATTAATCTTGCCGACATACAGGAAAAAGACCGCTACAATGTGATTTTGGCAAATCCACCTTTTGGAGGAAAAGAAAGAGCCGAAGTACAACAAAATTTCCCGATAAAAACCGGTGAAACAGCCAGCTTGTTTTTACAGCATTTTATTAAAATCCTAAAAGCAGGTGGAAAAGCCGGCATTGTAATTAAAAACACATTTTTGAGCAATACCGATAATGCCTCAATAAGTTTACGAAAACTACTATTAGAAAACTGCAATTTGCATACTGTTCTTGATTTACCGGGTGGTACGTTTACAGGAGCAGGAGTAAAAACTGTTGTACTATTTTTTGAAAAAGGAAGCTCCACCAAAAAGACCTGGTTTTACCAGCTAAATTTGGATAGAAACTTAGGCAAGACAAACCCACTAAACGAAAAAGATTTAGCCGAGTTTGTGGAGTTTCAGAAAACGCAAAAGGAGAGCGAAAACTCTTGGACTGTAGATATAAGTGCATTGAGCGAAGTCGAAATGGACCTAAGTGCTAAAAACCCCAATACCCCAGAAGATGCACCATTACGACAACCTGTAGAAATATTGAAAAACATGGCTGCATTGGATAAGGAAAGTGCTGAGATTTTAAACTCAATTTCGGAGATATTATGAGAGAGAGTTGGAAAATAATGAAATTGGGGGAAGTTTGCAAAACGGGTGCAGGTGGAACACCTTTGAAGGCTCATAAAGATTATTATGAAGGTGGTACAATACCTTGGTTATTGAGTGGAGAAGTTAGCCAAGGAGATATTTATGAAGCCAAAAAATTCATCACTGAAAAAGGCTTGAAAAATTCTTCTGCGAAATTATTTCCTCCAAATACAGTTTTAGTAGCAATGTATGGAGCAACAGCTGGACAGGTAGGTGTATTAAGATTTGAAGCCTGTACAAATCAAGCAGTTTGTGGAATATTACCTAATGGTATCACAATTCCAGAATATATTTTTTATTGTTTCCTTTCTAAAAAAGATGAACTAGTTTCTCAGGCAGTTGGTGGAGCACAACCAAATATTTCTCAGATTAAAATTAAAAACACCAAAATCCCACTCCCCCCACTCCCCGAACAAAAACGCATAGTTTCCATACTTGACAAAACATTTGCCGCCATAGAAAAGGCAAAACAAAATGCCCAACAAAACCTTAAAAATGCCCAAGAACTTTTTGAGAGTACAAAAAAGGATGTTTTAGAAAGTCTGATAGGGGTTGCTGAAAAATACTCACTACCATCCATCTGTGATAAAATATTTGCTGGTGGAGATGTACCGAAAGATAATTTTTCCAAAACTAAAACTGATACATATAATGTACCTATTATTGCTAATGCGGTTAAGGATAATGGACTATATGGTTTTACAGATAAAATTAGGGTTTTTAAACCGGCAATAACTATTGCCGCAAGAGGCAGTGGTACTGGACATACAGAAATAAGGAATAAACCTTTTTATCCAATAGTTAGATTACTAGTTCTAATTCCAAATATTAAATTAATTTGTTTAGAGTTTTTGAAATACTCTATACAAAACTTAGAAATATTAAGAAGTGGTTCGGCAATTCCACAACTTACAGTTCCAATGATAAAAGGATATTCAATACCATTACCATCATTAGAAGAACAAAAACAAATAGTCCAAAAATTAGATACACTATCAGCCGAAACCAAAAAATTAGAAGCCATATATCAAAAGAAAATTGTAGATTTGGATGAGTTGAAAAAAAGTGTTTTACAAAAGGCGTTTAATGGGGAGTTGTAGAAATTATGATAAAATACAATCCAAATATACATCATCGCAGGTCAATCCGATTAAATGGATATGATTATTCGCAGGCAGGATTATATTTTATTACCATTTGCATAAAAAACCGTGAATGTTTATTTGGTGAAATAGAAAACGGTGAAATGATATTAAATGATGCAGGTAAAATGGTTAAAAATGAATGGTTGGCATTACCAAGACGATTTACAAAAATACAATTACACGAATATACCGTTATGCCCAACCATTTTCACGCCATATTGGAAATCGTAGGGGCGACCCTCGTGGTCGCCCAAGAAACGGTCGCCCGAAATGATAAAGGGCAACCACAAGGGATTGCCCCAACGATTGCCCCAACGATTGCCCCAACGATTGCCCCAACGATTGCCCCAACGATTGCCCCAACGATTGCCCCAACGTTAGGAGATATAATGGGGGCATTTCAATCAATCGTAACGGTTAAATATATCCACGGCGTAAAAAATCACCAATGGAAACCATTTGATGGTAAATTATTGCAACGCAATTATTGGGAACA
>Ga0208648_1001411_pt1 | contig 19608 bp, 22 predicted proteins | sample AntAceMetag02UKL_FD_184772 | JGI IMG/M metagenome (GOLD analysis project Ga0208648, IMG submission 184772) | Saline lake microbial communities from Ace Lake, Antarctica - Antarctic Ace Lake Metagenome 02UKL (SPAdes) (version 2) | ecosystem: Environmental > Aquatic > Non-marine Saline and...
CTTTACAGGATACCTGTATCTTTTTTCGGCTATCGTTTGCTATCCCGTTTCTCTTGCTCTACTTTTTACTCTTTTCGAGTTCGTTTCCTCGCGATTATTCCGCTAAACGTCATTTCGCAGAAGTCTTTATGTATGACGAAAAAGGAAACCTTATCGGTTTTGACGTAGAAATCGCCAAGGACATAGCATCAAAGTTGGGAGTGGAGTTAGAGCTTGATCGCAGCGCAAAAACATATGACGAGGTAGTAACTTTAGTTCTTGAGAAAAAAGCGGATATTGCAATATCATGCCTTAGCAATACTCTGGATCGCGCGCAGAGACTTTTACTCACTGATCCGTATATAACATTGTATAAAACATTATTGATTAACAGGTTACTTGCCGCTAAAACGAAACGGGGAGACGATCTCGATAAACTGTTAAATCATAAAGATGCAATGATTGGTGTGGTACGCGGCAGTGCATATGTTGGTTTTGCAAAAGAAGAATATCCTGAAGCGCAGGTTGTTCTTTATGATAGCTGGAATAAGCTTGCAGATGCAGTTTTTAAAGGCAAGATACTTGCCCTGATCTATGATGATGTTGCCGTCCAGCAATGGCTAAAGACAAAACCTATTGCATCAATTAGGCTACATATGGAAGTGCAAAAAGATAAAAAAGATCCGATATCAATGGCTGTTCATTGGGAAGATGTGCAGTTGTTTGTATGGTTAAATCAGTTTTTGCTTCGAGAAGATTTGAACGGAACAATGGACAAGTTAATTATAAAATACTTTAAAGATCAATCATGGATACAAGAAAAATAATATTTTCATTTTTATCATGCAAATGGTTATTGTCACCATTTGCAATTTATGCCGGGATTATACTGGGATTTATACTCGGTATATTTTTTAAAGATTTTGCGGCATTGTTAACTCCGTATGGTAGCGTATTTCTATCTCTTTTACAGATGTTTGTTATTCCTATTTTGATCACCGCTGTTATATCGAGTATTGGACGATTGATCCAGTCCGGTAAGACAATGAGGTATATAGGAAGGCTTCTTGTGATATTCGTTACCGGTTTATTCGCGGTGAGTCTTATTGGCATAGTTATTGGTGTCATTGCGCGGCCGGGAGCGGATCTCAGCGAAGAATCGCAAGTAACATTGGGAAAAGTCATACTCCAGTCCGAGATACAATCAACAGGTGGTCAGCAGGACAAGTCAGGTAAGGGGATTGTCGGATTCATAAAAAGCATGGTCCCGTCAAATTTCTTCAGGGCAGTTAATCGTGGAGATAATCTTTCAATACTCTTTTTCTGTATTCTTTTAGGACTAGCGCTTGGTTTTGTGAGATCGCGATCAGGTGATATAACCTTAACGGTAATTGAAACTTTTTATGATGCATTTCAAAAACTTATCGGATGGGTCAGATATATATTTCCCTTCGGCTTATGCTGTCTTTTTGCGTCACAGATCGCCCAAGTTGGATATCACATATTAAGTGCACTCGGGATTTTTGTTGTTTTTTTCTATATAGCGGCATTTATCGTGATATTAATCTATAACGATATAATATGGGTGCGTACCGGAAGAAAAGGATCATTTTTTAGTCCTTTTTTAGCGTTGCGTGATACTCTTGTTATCGCATTTGGTACGTCAAATACCTATGTTGCAGTACCGTCTTCATTGCGCTGTCTTAATCGTAATCTGGGAGTAAAAAAAGGTACGGCAAATTTTATTATGCCACTTGGTGTAAATCTTAATCCGCAGGGTACGGCGCTTTACTTTGCTCTTGCATCAATTTTTGTTGCTCAGATATATAATGTCCATCTTGGTTTTGAAGGCTATTTTATGATCCTTGTTGGTGCTGTTTTGACTGCGATGATAACACCAGAGGTTCCCGGTGCGGGTTCAATCGGTATGATAGCATTTATATTAGGGCCGTTAGGAATTCCTACAGGAGCGGCAGCAATATTTTTGTTTGCTGTGAGTCCCATTACAGATCCTATCCTTACTGTTACAGAAATTCAGGCAAATTGTGCGGCAGCTGTGTTAGCGGATAAAAGGAAGAAAAAAGTTGATAAACCTGAAACACCTATGAGTCAAGTCCCGCAATTAAAAGTATAAGCTGAGTCCCAGAAATTCTTGATGCTTTGTTTTGTTTTTTTTGATTTTAATTTTTTGGTCTGTAGTCTATGGTCTGATGTCTGTAGTCTGATATGTCTGTTTATTTCGGAAAGATAAGGCAATCAGCGATTACCTGTTTTGCTTCAAGAATGTGATCAACAGATACCCCGACAAGAGAATGATTTCCGTCTCGTTCAAGAATATGCATGCCGTGAATATTAATATCTGCATCCTTAAACTTTTTGGTTATGTGTGCAAGCGCACCGGGCTTGTCAGTGAGTAAAAGGACAAGGTTTTCCTGTGGTACAGCTTTGAAAAGACCTTCTTTCATAGTGGCGTTACGCAATGTTTCCAAAGCCAGATCGTACTTATCAACCGATATAACGCATGCTTCCATACCTTTGAGTGATTGTAATTCATCTACATCAATCTCATCGATATTAATATTCTTTTCAGCAAGGAGTTCAGTGATTGTTGCAAGAACACCTACTTTATTTTTAGCAACTATAAAAATCTTGTTCATATTTAGCCTTTGTTTTTAGCATTCTTTATATCATCAAGAAATTCATCAATCATTTCTTTTGTGACACTCGGCATAATGATAATATGAGAAATATCTCCCTGGGGTGCCAGCTGCCACTTGTTTATAATATCTTGTGATGGTCGATCAAAAACGACGGTTGTTGCAAAGTCATTTTTCCATGCGTTGCATCCGAGCTTATTGAGTTCAGCTAATGCATAGTCTGCACGCTCAAGGCAATCTGAAACCTTTTTCTTAAAACCATCTACCCCTATATTTTTAATTGCATACCATAGAAATATAGGGCTTATTCCGTTACGAGAACCGGTAAGCGTTGTATCAAGCGTCCCGACATATTCAACAAACTTTGAGATCTTATCGACATTTTTCTTTTTTGCCAGTACGACACCGCATGGTATTGGGCATCCTATGAATTTGTGTCCGCTTACTGAAATGCTGTCTGCACCTGCAGCAAAATCAAATGGTGTGGCATTATCAATAAAGGGAAGTATCATACCGCTTAAAGCGGCATCACAATGGATGTAATATTCTGTGATAGCCAATTCTTCCATCATTGATCTTATTTTACCGACGTTATCGATAGCCGCTCTCATGGTGGTACCGATCGTTAATAGAAAAATGGGAGGAACTTCTCTTCTGATGTGTATTGTTTCTTTAAGGTCATCGTAATCAATTTCACCATTTTTTTGTGAACGGATCATGATATTTTTCATTCTGAGAACTCGAAAACTTTTTGTAATGCTATAATGCACATCTTGAGAGTGATATACAATACCCTCGGGATATAGTTCACGTGCAAGGTAGAGCCCATACATATTTCCTTCTGTTCCGCCATTAGTGACATATCCCCAGAAATTATCTTTATCTGCGTGCATAAGTCCTGCAAAAAAATCTAACACTTCACGTTCGAGAGTATGCGAGTTGAGACGATAATGTGTCGGGATATAAGGGTCGCCTATATTATTTACCGTGTATTCAAGGAAAGGAAAGAGGCGGTCATAATCAAAATCCTGATTGCATGGATAGCCCATAAAGGTTTTTGAGGCGTTTTGTACTTCATTAAACATATGATCAATTTTTTCGATGTCTTCTTTTGAGAGATTAAACATAATAACTACGTTCCCGTGTAAATTGTTTAAAGACATAATAAGTATAACACATAACAGAAATGTACACATACATAATAGTCTTTACTGACGAGATATTATCTGAGGGTGAATATGAAACAGTTTTTGCTTTAAAGATTTCATTCTTCGCTATATAATTACACGAATAGAGATGTGATAATAACGATAAGCAGGCGTGTATGCAGTTTTTAAGTGAACAAAACATAATGCTTTTTCTTGTGCAGGTATTTATACTGTTGGGGTGTGCTCGTGGGCTGGGTGAGCTGTTCCGTCGGTGGAAACAGCCGGCTCTGACCGCGGAGATACTCGTAGGAGTAGTACTTGGCCCGACACTTTTTGGGCGTTATTTCCCGCAATTGCATAGTATAATATTTCCTGTAGATCCTATTCAGCAAAGTATGTTAATGACCGTATCGTGGCTGGGTGTGCTGTTTCTTCTTCTTGAAATAGGTCTTGAGATCGATTTTTCGAGTGCGTGGAGACAGCGGGGTGATGCGCTCAAGATCGCCTTAACCGATATTATTGTCCCGATGGCAATTGCATTTTTGCCTATTTATTTCCTGCCGAGCCGCTATTTGATCAATCCTGACCAGAGGCTGATATTTACATTTTTTATGATCACGGTAATGGCAATTACCGCTCTGCCTACGGTTGCCCGCGCATTGCATGACCTGAAACTTTCTAAAACCGATTTAGGGTTTTTAATTATGTCAGCGCTTTCAGTTAATGACATTATTGGATGGCTTATTTTTACCATAGTTTTGGGTTTCTTTACTCAGGCAAACCTGGCATTTGGAAAGATAGTATTTCTGTTGAGTGCAGCAATTGGTTTTACCGTGTTATGTTTGACTGTTGGCCGGACATTCGCAAACTATACAATTTCAAAGATCAGAGAAAAGCAAATGCCTGAACCCGCATCGTCACTCACCTTTATTTGCCTCTTAGGTCTTGCGTGCGGTGCGATTACACAAAAGATCGGAATCCATGCATTATTTGGTTTTTTTATTGCCGGTGTTATGGCCGGTGAAGCAAAGGCGTTATCCGAACGAACACGCCAGGTTATATCTCAAATGGTGTATGCGGTATTTGTTCCGCTCTTCTTTGCGAGTATTGGTCTGAAGATCGACTTTGTTAAGAACTTTGATCTGTTTCTCGTTCTCATTGTTACGGTTGTCGGCACATTTGGGAGGTTCTTTGGTACATGGATCGGAGTATCGATTGCAAAATTACCGAAAGTAAACAGGCTTACAGTTGCGATATCACATATTCCCGGTGGTGCGATACAAGTTGTTGTCGGTGTGTTGGCTCTTGAGCATAATCTTATATCTGAACCCGTATTTGAAGCGATAGTTTTTGGTGCGATTATTTCAACCGTTATTCTTGGGCCTCTTCTAGATTATTCTATACGAAAAAGAAAAGAAGTGAGCTTGCTAGAGTATTTCTCACGCAGGGCGGTTATCGGAGAGCTCAAAACGGATGAAAGAGACGCTGCAATACGTGAACTCTGTGAAAAAGCGGCTTTTGAGGAAAGCATTGGTGATGTGGATAGTTTATTTAAAACTGTTCTTGTTCGTGAAAATGATATGGGAACAGCGATAGAAGATGAGATAGCAATACCGCATGCACGAGTGGATTTTATCCAGAGACCGGTCATTATTTTTGGACGGTCTCCAGAAGGTATTGAGTGGGATTCACCTGATGGTAAACCAACACATTTTATATTTTTGATCCTTGTTCCGAAGGATGATGATGTACAGGTACAAATTCTTGCCGCTATTGCCAGGTCAATGAGCGATGAAAAAGCGCGGGACGCAATTATGCGTGCAAAAGAAGATCTGGGCATTTGGAAAGTTTTACAGAAGCTGTTTACTACCCGTCACATTGTAAGAAAATAAGAGCGTTATAACAGGCAATATTCTATGAAAATGAAAAACAGTATAACATTTAAACTTATTTCCTCAATTCTCATTTCGAGTTCTATTATCTTTGTCGTTATATTGAGCTACAATTATCATTATTCCAGAAAACTGATCGCTGAAAAGATCCGTGAGAATGCAGATGATACCGTGAATCTTACTATTAACAAGATCGAATCAATACTGCGGGGAGTTGAAAAGCTACCTGAAAATTTTGCATACCTATTGGAAGAAGCACCATTTAGTAATGAAAAAATAAGTGAGATGCTTCGTTCTGCGGTTACAAAAAATAATGAGGTTTTCGGGGCAACAGTAGCTTTTGAGCCCCATGCCTTTGATCCACAAAAAAAGTATTTCGCGCCATACTATTACAAAGAAGGCGACAAGGTCGTATCGACATCTCTTGATGGAAGTGAATACAATTATTTTGATCAACCGTGGTATCGCAATGCAAAAGATCAGGCGAAGCCTGTGTGGAGTGAGCCGTATTACGATAAAGGCGGTGGCAACATTATTATGGCAACGTATTCGGTACCGTTTTATAAAAATGTTGATGGGAAAAGAAGATGTATGGGTGTTGTGACAGCGGATATTTGTCTTGCATGGCTCCAGAAAATTGTATCATCAGTAAAGATTGCTGAGTCAGGGTATGCTGTTTTGATATCAAAAAAAGGAAAATTTGTAACTTATCCGCATGAAAATATGGTAATGCGCAAAACCATATTTGATATTGCACGAGAAATGGACAATGATGCGTTACATGAGGTTGGGCAGAAAATGGTGCGCGGTGAGGAGGGGTTTATTCCATTAATCGATCCTCTCACCCGCAAAAAGAACTGGCTGGCATATGCCCCGATCCCTGCCAGCGGTTGGGCGCTTGGCGTTATTTTTCCGCAAGATGAATTAATGGCGTCAATATATACTCTGACTAAAGTGAATGTAGGCCTAGCGGTTATCGGTTGTATAGTGCTTGGTATAATTATTATCCTTATATCTGGCGCGATTACTCGTCCATTGAGACTCCTGGCTAAAACAACGCAAGATGTCTCTCAAGGAAACCTGGATTTTATCCTACCCAAGATTACGTCCCGCGATGAGGTCGGTTTATTAACATCATGTTTTGAAAGTATGAGAGTTTCTCTTAAAGAGTATATACAAAATCTTAAAGAAACTACGATAGCAAAAGAAAGAATGGAAGGGGAGCTCCGCGTTGCTCATAGGATACAGATGGGTTTTGTGCCGGAAACATTTCCTGAAAAAAAAGAATGTGATCTGTTTGCGCTCTTACAATCAGCTCGCGAGGTTGGTGGAGATTTCTATGATTACTATTTTATAGATGATGATCATCTGTGTTTTGTGATAGGTGACGTTTCGGGAAAAGGTGTTCCTGCCGCACTCTTTATGGCTATTGGTAAGATTCTTATTAAGACTCTTGCGCAAGTAACGCATGATCCCGGCGAATTAATTCAGAGGGTAAATGCCGAGCTTATTAAGGAAAATGATTCCTCAATGTTTATTACACTCTTCTTTGGAGTGCTGGATATTAGATCAGGAAAGGTCAGATATGTGAACGCTGGTCATAATCCACCGCTTTTGGTGCGATCAGGTAGTGCGTCAGAATATATGAATAGTACTGAAGGTACTATTGCAGGCGTATTTGAAGAAGCAAAGTATACATCTTCGGAATTAGTGTTAGGGGAGGGCGATGTGCTTTTACTGTATACTGACGGTGTGACCGAAGCGATAAATGAGAAAGAAGAAGATTACAGTGAAGAAAGGTTGAAAGATAAAGTTAATAAATTCCATGAAATGGACTCAAAAAAAATGGCGGATAAAATATTAGAGGATGTTACCCTGTTTGCTGGAAGTGCACCGCAAGCCGATGATATTACATTAATGGCACTCAGATATTGCGGCAGTAGTGAAGGAGTAAAAAGTGATAGATAGAGAAAATATTGTTATAAAAAATGAACTTGAAGAGATTAATGTGCTTACAGAAAAGCTTCATGCATTTTGTGTAAAGCACCATATACTAGAGAATTTTGAGCATGATATCAATCTGGCAGTTGAGGAGATTGTTGTTAATGCGATAACCTATGGATATAGTGATGAGGAAAAACACAATATCGTTATAAAGCTTAAAACGGTTAATAGCGAAATATGTATAATTGTAGAAGATGACGGGAATCCTTTTGATCCGCTCACGGTAGAGAGTCCAGACGTACACAAAAAGCTCGAAGACCGTGAACTTGGAGGATATGGGATACATTTTGTGAAAAATATTATGGATAATCTTTCCTATAGACGTAAAGACAATAAGAATATCTTATCTATGACAAAAAAAATTCAAAAATAACTTGCCACAGAAAATAACATGTGTTACTTTCTATACTTTCGTAACACGGAGAGCTCAATGTCTGAACTGTATAGATTCGGTGTCTCATTAGAAAAAGATCTAATAAAACGATTTGATGAGCTTATCGAGCATAAGAATTACAAAAATCGATCTGAAGCGTTGCGTGACCTCATTCGTGAAGATCTCGTCAAAGAATCATGGGAGCATGATAAAGAAGTTGCCGGAGCGATTACCTTAATATATGACCATCATAAGAGAGAGCTCTTAAATACTATTACCTGTATACAGCATGATTTTCAAACCTTGATCATGGCTACTCAGCATATACACTTAGATCATAATAATTGTCTGGAGATATTAGCGATAAAAGGCAATGCGCGCGATACACAAAATCTGGTCCATAAATTAAAATCAATAAAAGGGATAAAGCACTGTACCTTGAGTATGGCATCGACAGGTAAAGACATCTAATTTTTTTTAACACTTCGTGTTACATATTTAAATAACGTAGCACGATAATAAAACTCTACGGCTATTAAACCACACCGCCTATCCCACTGCGTCGGTGGATATAAATAGCTACAAATTGCAATAAATAGTATAAGGAGGCATAAGTCAATATATGAAGAAAGTTATAATTATTATAGGATTGTTATTCGTTGCCTCAAATTGCGCTTATGCAAAACAGTCTAACATTGCTGCAACTCTTGAGAAGTTGAATTCCCGGATGCAGATGTTAGAGGAAAAGATCGAACATCAAAACGAGCTTATTAAAACACAGCAATCAATGCTGGCGAAGCAACGAAGAGAGCTTGATATGATCTCAACAACAATTTGTACTCATGATAAAGCGGTATGTCAGCATAAGGAAGAAATAAAGAATCAGTATAATACAATTACGAATGTTTCACACAAAATTAAGGATATTACAAAGGCTCTGGAGATACATCGCGTGCAATTTGGTGAGATGAGCGATATGCTTCCAATGAGAGACAAAGGTCGCCCCGGTTTGTCTATACAGGGGTTCGAATTCAGCGGTGGCAGTACAGCAGTTTTTCAGGGCACGCATAATGCCAATAGAAGCGGTCGGGACAAGAAGGAAGCACGTAACATAAATGCATCACTTGATATGATGTTATTTAAGCACTTTAAAGATTTTGGCGCTGCATTTTTGCATCTTGAAGGAGGTGAGGGGGCGGGTATTGATCCGGACCTTTCGGTATTAAGCGGGGTTAACCGAGATGCTGATAATGATACGAATATAAGGATGACTGAGCTGTGGCTTGAAACATACTGGTTTGACAAAAAGATCACCGCTTTAACCGGTAAGATGGATACGTCGGTATTTTTTGATAATTGTGCGTTTGCCAATGACGAGACCAGACAATTCATCTCAGACATATTTCGCAACAATCCGGCGCTTGAATTTCCCGAAGATAACAGTATTGGTCTTATTGCCGCCATTGAACCGTGCGAATATTGCGAACTCAGCCTTGGCGCATTTGACGGTAACGCGGACTGGAACAATATATCTGATAACCTGTTTAGTATCGCTCAGCTAACAATCAAACCAAAGCTTTTTGACAAAGAGGGTAACTATCGTTTTTACATATGGGACAATGACAGTTATCACCAGAGGTTGTCTTCAGAAGCCGATATTGCCCGTGATCCGGACAATCCCGATCTTCTCAACTTTAATAAGGATACGAACTGGGGTATGGGGCTTTGTTTTGATCAGTATCTAACCGAGCACATTGGCATGTTTGTGCGGTTTGGTAATCAGGACAGGCGTCCATCGATTGTGCAATACTCATGGAGTACAGGTTTTCATATGGAGGGTGGTATGTGGGGCCGTAAAGACGATACTGCTGGCATGGCTATTGGCCAGCTGATACCAGGAAAAGATTATCGTAAAGCGGATTATGAGCGAAAAGGGAAGAATGAAGGGCATGTTGAAATGTATTACCGGTGGGTGTTTAATGACTTTGTTGAGTTTGGACCAAATTTTCAACTGGTATGGAATCCTAATGCCGCGGATGCGATTGAACACGACACGATATGGATTTATGGTGCTCGCGCGCAGGTAAACTTTTAATTAGAGGTTTAATCCTCCCCCCGTGCTTCGCCACCGCGTAGGTGGAACAGTCCCTGTTCCACCTACGCGGTGAATATAAAGGGGAAATAGTAGGAATAAATAGTATTAGATAGTAATTTATTAAACATGAGGAGGTGTATATGCATATACCAGATGGATTCTTATCGACTCCAGCATGGGTATCAACGTGGGTTTTATCATTTGGAGGGCTCGCATACTGCGTTAGAAAGACGAAAGAAGTTCTGCAGGACAAGGTGGTTCCTTTAATGGGTGTCATGGCAGCTTTCATTTTCGCTGCGCAAATGTTGAATTTTCCTGTTCTTGGAGGAACGTCAGGACATTTATTGGGCGGAGTTCTCGCGGCAATTTTGCTCGGCCCGTATGCGGCAGCCATTGTGTTGTCCTGTGTATTAATAGTGCAGTGTATTGTATTTCAGGACGGTGGACTCACCGCTCTTGGTGCTAATATTTTTAATATGTCTATTATAGGTACCATGGGGGGGTATTGTGTGTACCTTTTAATGCTACGAATCTTCAATAATAACAAGAAAGTACTGATAGCTGCAGGAATAGCAGCATGGGTATCAGTTATGTGTGCATCAGGGTTGTGCGCTGTTGAACTTGCCCTTTCCGGAATGTCGCCTTTTAAAGTTGTTTTGCCGGCAATGCTTTTTGTCCATGCGTTTATTGGTATCGGAGAAGCGATTATTACCATGCTGGTCATAAGTTTTGTCTTAAAGGTTAGGCCGGATTTGATATATAATACGAGGGAGGCACCACATGAGTAAAAAAGAGATATTTGTTGCGATTATAATAGCACTTTTCTGCGCGGTTATTCTTTCGCCCTTTGCGTCTGAATCGCCCGATGGTTTGGAAAAAGTGGCCGAAGAAAAAAGTTTTATTGAGCAAGGTGAAAGAGAACCGATAATATACGCCCCTGTACCGGATTACGTTTTTCCCTGGATTAAAAGCGAAGGGATGGCCACAGCAACAGCAGGAGCTTTTGGGACGTTAATAATGTTCTTTCTTGTTTATGGTATTGCTCGCATGTTGAAAAGACCGAATGCAAAAAAAGGGTAAATAGAAATGCATCACGCATTTATTGACATGTACAGCGACATAAATAGTCGTGTGCACAGGTGTGATCCGCGTCTCAAGATCATATTGTTCATCTATTTGATTGTATGTATCGTTACAACCGCGCCGCAAAAGTACCCTTCTTTCTTATTGTATGCTTTTTTGATAATGTCTCTTATTTTGATTGCGCATCTTCCGGTTGTTGCTTTGATCAAACGATGCATGATCATCATACCGTTTGTTTTTCTGATCGCGCTGAGTGTGCCATTTATGAAGCAGGGCGTCCCGGTACTGACCTTTAACGTTCTTACCATTCCCGTTTCGGTAACACAGGAAGGCCTTGAAATGTTTGCAGGCGTTATTATAAAAGCGTTTTTATCGATACTTGTTATGAGTGTGCTTATCTCGACATCACATTTTACAGACCTGCTCAAAGCGTTCCAACGATTAAAGGTGCCGGATATAATTATTACAATACTCTCGTTTATGTATCGCTATATATTTGTTCTCATCGATGAACTTCACAAAATGAAAATTGCGAAAGAATCTCGTACTGTCGGGAGAAACATACTGTTTCAATGGAAGGCATTTGCGCATATGCTGGGAGTCTTATTTGTGCGAAGCTATGAACGGTCTGAAAGCGTGTATTGCGCGATGTGCGCGCGGGGATTTCAAGGGCATATAGTAACTATTAATGAAAGCGCCATTACTTTTCGTGATACAATGAGTATGATTATAATCGTGTCCATTATAACAGGGATCAAGCTATTGACATAAAACAGGAGCCGTAATGAGTAAAAGCGTTGTATCGTTTAGCAAGGTTAATTTTTTATATCATGATGGGACGAAAGCACTGCAAGACGTATCATTTAACCTGTATGAGAATGAAACGCTCGGTGTCATTGGGCCCAATGGCGCGGGAAAATCAACCATGCTCCTGCATATGAACGGAATTTTGCAGGGCACCGGTGAAGTATCTATATGTGGTATGAAAGTTTCAGAGAAGAATAAATCCAGGATCCGAAAAAAAGTGGGACTTGTATTTCAGGACCCTGATTCACAGCTTTTTATGCCTACTGTTTTTGACGATGTTAGTTTTGGTCCGCTGAATATGGGTCTCAATAAAGATGATGTTATACAATCTGTACACATGGCTTTAAGAGAAGTAACGATGGAAAGTGCTATAGACAGGCCTTCCCATCATTTGAGTTTTGGGGAGAAAAAAAGGGTGTCAATTGCTACCGTGCTTTCAATGTCTCCTGATGTTCTTGTGTTGGACGAGCCGGCAAGCAATCTTGACCCGCGATCACGGAGAGAACTCATAACATTACTCAATAACTTTAAACATACAAAAATAATTGCCTCACATGACCTTGAAATGATACGGCAAGTATGTAATAGGGTCATTCTTTTGGATAACGGATGCATCATATCAGACGGCAATTCTGATGCGATTATGAGAAATGAAGAGCTTATGATTTCTCATGGGCTTGAAGTGCCCTACTCACTGAGAAACAATGTGACATAATAGGGTTTAGTGGTATAATAAGATCAACAGTATGCATGTTATCGAGGAGATCATGTCCCAAAAAAAAGTTTTGATAATTGAAGACGAGATAGAGCAAGTTCATATGTTGCGCATTATTCTTGAGAGCAAAGGATATGATTGCGTATGGGAGGTTGATGGCGAAAAAGCGGTCAGTAGTATCCTCCGTGAAAAGCCTGATCTCATACTCCTTGATATTCTTATGCCAAATATTGACGGCTATGAACTATGCAAAGAAATTAAGAATGTTACCGACTTATCGAAAATTCCGATTATTGCGATTACCGCATCAGGTGACCCATTGATTGAAGAATCGTGTAATGATGTTGGTATTGATATGGTTGTCAGAAAACCATATGTTACAGAAGATGTAATGGAAAAAATTCAGTCTTTACTTGGGTAATATATAGAGAAGTAATACCTATCTATAACGAGTGAGAGATTACATAGAAAAGTCTTATCAGTGAAGTGCTATATCAGTTGTTGCTTTTAACATACTATAAAGAAAGAGGATATTTTATGGAAAATGCCCTGAACAATAATGCTGGAAAAATAATCTTAGCTAAATACTGGTGGGTTCTTGCTGTACGTGGTATTTTTGCCCTGCTGTTTGGTATTTTTGCTTTTACCGTACCCGGGATTACTCTTGAGGTTCTTATACTTTTCTTTGGTGTATTTGTGTTTTTGGATGGTGTGTGTTCTTTAGTGTCAGCATTCCATCACCACCCGGATGCCGGCGGAAGAGGAGAACTTATAGTGCGTGGTATATGCGGTATTGCGGCAGGTTTGATTACCTATTTTTATCCAGGCATAACAGCGATAGTTTTTCTTTATATAATAGCTTTTTGGGCAATTGTTGCCGGTATATTTGAAGCGGTTGTTGCATTTAAATTGCCATCTAAACAAAACGGAAAGATACTTCTTCTATTAAGCGGTTTCCTATCGATACTATTTGGCGCGTTTTTAATTTTCTGGCCGCTCAATGGAATCGTTGTCATTGTATATGTCATCGGTGTTTATGCCCTTATGGCAAGTGTAACCCTTGTTTCGTTGGCATTCATTGTGAGAAAAGGTATATCCACTCATAAGTAATGATATCGAGTGTAGACGATTGATGGGTGTATTTTAATAAAAAATATTTTTATTTTTTCTGGGCTTTGAGTATATTATTTATCCTCAATAAAAGAACTTCTTTTTTAAATGGCTTTTTAATAAAGTCTTCAACTCCCATTTCTAGTCCTTTTAGTTCAGCTTCTTCTGTAGATATTGCCGATAAAAATATTACCGGTGATGGTATGCCTTTCTGGTGTACCATTTCAAGTAGTTTAAATCCATCTAAATTAGGCATGTTTATGTCGGAAAGTATCAAATCAAAGGTGTTTTTACCTAAAAGCATGAGTGCGTCGATCCCATCAACGGCAGAGGTGATTTCATAGCCCGCATTCTTTAAATGGAGCTCAATCAATGTGAGTGTGTCGGGATCATCTTCAACAATAAGGATGGATGGGTTCTTAGTTTCAGTCTGGTCTGTTTTCTGCTCGACTTCCTTCTGTATGTGTTTGACCTCTTCTTTTGGTTGAGAACTTATTTCTTCCTTTACGTCATGCTGCATTTCTTCAACCAGTACTTTTTCATACACGTCTCTTGGTGAGACAGTCATTTGTTTTACCCGCAGAAGGTATTGGTGCTTGTTCTTCTTTTCGCACTGCAAGAGCGGCGAAATATTCGCTCTGTAATACATCCTTTATAGTTTTGGGTGTTGCGATAACAATTTTATAAGAACTCGTTTCGCCGCCAATCTGGTCTATAAGGTCTAAAAGGCTCCAGTTAAACGGATTACTTATTACGATAGCTTTTTCTCCATCTTTGTCCTTTGCAGCCGCAATGGAGTTCTCGCGGCAAAATGACAGTGATAAAATACTCAGATCAACTTCATCATGGTTAAATTCTTCCAGAAAATCAGCATGTATGAATTCTGAGATATAGTGAGATACCTGCTCTTCTTGTATGTTGAGTGCCAGGCATATTGAGTACAAGGTTGCAAACGGTGAAGCCAGTAGTTTTTTCTTGTTGTCGGGTTCAATAGACAAGGTGTTTGCCAGGTGCTCTTTGAATTGTTTAAAAAGAGCCGGAGGTATTCTCTTATGTAGTGGAACAGGATCTCCGTTATTATTGCTCATTATATACAACCTCTACATTTTCCAGGTAAAAAGACAATGTGTCGATTAGTGCCGGTATAGTATCATTTCTGCTTTCTTGTACAGCGCTTTCGATTTTTCGGCCGATTTCGGTAAGTTCATCAAACCCGTATCCGCCACCGGCACCTCTCAACTTGTGACCAAGGCTTCTTATTGTTTCGTAGTCGTCTGTTTGTAACGCCTCGCGCAGGGCTAAAAGATTCGTATTGCAATTCTGCAGGAAACCTGGGATGAGTACCTTTAGATCAGGATCAATGCGTACTATAATCTTATTTTTATCCATAGCATTTGCCACTTTGCATTAAATAATGAGGCTGTTTAAAGATGTATAATTATAGCTCATTTGTATAAAAATAACATCTTTATTTTAAAGGTTCCAGAGCTACTTTTGCTGTGCAAAAGATAATATGTATGGTACAATTACAGCTATATTTCTTAATATAAAAATACAAAGTGCTTTTTTGTTGATACCGAGGGGGTGCATTGTGCAGAAAAAAATTTTGATAGTAGATGATGATCAGGATCTACTTGTTATGTTGGAAGAGATGCTCTTGGGTGCCGGCTATGAAGTTATTAAGGCTCTGGATGGAGAAGAAGCAATAGTTGCAGCAAAAGAGTATATTCCTGACCTTATCATTCTTGATGTTATGATGCCGAAAATGGATGGCGGTAAGGCGGCAAGCATTATGAAAGAAGACCCAATAACAAAAAACATACCCATCGTATTTCTTACCTGTCTTGTCACGCGAAGCGAAATAAATGGTCACAACGTTATCGGAGATAAATATTATATAGCCAAACCATATAAAGAAAGTGAGTTACTTGATATAGTTAACAAACTTTTGAAACAATAACAATTCGCTACTGCAGGTTCAGGTGCGTATTGGTCGATGTGATAGGGGGTTATTATGGTAGGGGATAAAATAAAACATATTCTTATAGTTGAAGATGATCAGGATATGCACCGGCTTTATGCGCATATGTTTGAGAATGAAGAAGACCTGTATCAGTTTGAAATTATTGACGATGCACGTCTTGCATACAGGTATGTTGAAAGAACGAAGTGCGACCTGATCATATTAGACATGAAGATGGAACCCATGTCAGGCGAAGAGTTTTATGCGGTCCTTAGAAATGATCCGAAGATGAAAGATGTTCCTGTTTTGGTTGTGAGCGTAGTATATCCTGAAGATTTGGTGCATTTAAAAAAATACGGCCCCGTTGATTTTCTTAAAAAACCTATAAAAAAAGAGCAATTGATGGAGAAATTAAGAGACATCATAGGTTAAAAATTGAAATTTTATCGAAAATATGGTATACTACTGATGCTTGTGTTGTAGATGGTGTAAACTTAAAGACATATAACCCAAAGACTGTATATGATAATGAAATCCGGGATTTCATGCGCTAACATACAGCGTTTCACTACGGGGAAAACCTTCCTGCCTATCATCCAATTCATTGTTTCAGTTCATCGCGTTAGTATCAGTGTTATGTATTTCTCTCAACGCTTTTCACGCGCTCTTCTCAGTGCGTTCACAGTTTCCATTTGTGCCGGTTTTTTTTACGGCATCTTATCCTATCGAGGAGGCAGATATGATCTATGATTATCAGGGGTCTTTAAAGAAAAAAGCTCAGGAGGACAAAAAATATGCCGCGAAACTTGCCGCTCTGCGCAAAAAACGAAAGAAGGTTGTCGGCGAAGAAATGGGCACACAGATTATAGGTGAAATTGATCTTACCCGTCCCGTTCTCGGGGGAGAAGAATATGTGAGGAATTTCCGTGTCCTGCGTATGGTCGGGTTGAAATGGAACCTATCGGGTTTTCTGGGAAAAAAGGCAAGCGACGGCGTGGTCTATTCCATTGGCGCAAAACTGGGGCGCGATCTTGTCACGCAGAAAGTTATCGGGGGCAAAGACACAGAGAAGTTTCTGGGAAACTTAAGCGAATTCATAAAGATGATGAAGATCGGTATTACGTCGGTAGTGGAATGGGACAAGGAGTATCCGACGGTATTGCGCGTTGATGAATGCATATCGTGCTCCGGCATGTACAATGTCGGGGACCATGTCTGCCAGTATGAAGGCGGGATCATCGGCGGTGTTTTTTCTGAATATTTTAAAGGATTATTCAGTGTCAAAGAAGTCTTGTGCTGGGGGTACGGTGATGAGACATGCCAGTTTGAGATCAGGGCAAAATAAAGGGGTGTCGAGTGAAACTGTCTCTCCATAAAGTCAGGGTGATGATAAACGGTAATGAGGTTTTGCATGATATCAGCTTTGAAGCTTGCGCGGGAGAGATATGCGGGCTCTTGGGAAAAAACGGGAGCGGCAAGACGACCACGCTCCTTTCTATTATCGGCGCATACCACATAACCGGTGGTTATCTCTACCTTGATGATTGTAAGTTAAACGGTATGGATATACGTGAAAGGATCGAAAAAGGTTTGTTGATCGTTCCGCAGTCTTTGCATCAGTTCTGGATTACCTGCTATCAGGATTATGGTGGGTACATTGTCGGAATGAATGTATATGAGAATGTGTACGCCGTTACCCAAGATCATGAGGCCGCGCGCGATTGGCTTTTACTCTTTGGGCTTGAGGGTGTCAAGGAAGTGAGGCCGTCTGATATCAGCTGGGGTCAGCAGCAGCGGCTTGCGCTTTTGCGTATGTGTGCGCTTGAGCCGAAGGTGCTCTTGATGGACGAGGTTTTTGGCGCGGCTGACTGGCACATGGAAGCACAGTTGAAAGCGTTTCTGAAAAAAAATATTAAAGATAAAGGGATAATTGGGATATATACGGCTTCAAACCCTCACAGTATAGAAGGTTTTTGCAGTAAACAAGTGATGGTCGAGAACGGAACCACGGCCGTCTAAAGTGAAAGAGCGTTTGTATTCATGAAAGAAACAGTGTATAGCAGGAAAAAATCCGTTGCGCAGGATACGCAGGAGAATATCATTTCAGGCGATGAGTGCGCGACTATTGCCTCGTATGTCGATATTGTCAACAAGGTATTGGCGATCATAATTCCCGTTATAGGAGTGCAACACTGCGCTAAAACGCTTCGTGACTTGCAGAAGGAATATCCCCTTTTGAAAAATGCCCGTGTAAGTGCAAAAGGCCGGTTTGATCTTGCTGATTGCAATGCGGCGGTCAGGGATATTGATGAGTATACCTTATCGGTTGTCATTATCGGCGCGTTCAATAACCTCATTGCCAGTCTCATAGAGACCTACAGCACGCTTTCATCCCCGCAGTTGGGGATAACGGCTATTATCACTGCCGCGACAGATGCCGCAAAAGATAAATTAACGATCATAGAAAAATCCCGCGATGAGTTGGAATCCAGGGTGATTGAAAGAACGCGGGATCTTGAAAAATCAAATGAGAAATTGCGCATTGCAATGGCTCGTGCCGCTGTCTATCAGGGGAAAATAAAGGAGAATGAGACCCGCTTAAAAATTATACTGGATTCGATATTGACCGGTGTGGTCATTATCGCAGCTGACACCCACGAGATAGTTGATGTGAATCCGTACGCGGCGAAGGTTATCGGCCTTCCTAAAAAAAAGATCATCGGCAAGGTATGTCACAAATTTATCTGTCCTGCCGATATTGGCAAGTGTCCGCTCTCGGACTTCAAGCAAAAGATCGATAAGTCTGAAAAAGTGCTTATAAACAGGCTAGGCCAGAGAATTCCGGTGCTGAAGACCGCTGTTTCTGCGCGGATCGGGCAAAAAGATTATATAGTCGATAGTTTTGTTGATATCACTGAACAGAAGAACGCAGAAAAAGGAATCGAACAAGCAAGTATGGTACTAGAAGAATCTCTTGAGCAAAGCAAGCAGTATCAGAAAATGATTGAGGAAAGCGAAGCAAAATATAAACTTATTTTTGAGTCTTCCAGCGATGCGATTATGACCCTTTCTACTCAGAAAAGATTTATTTCAGGAAATCTATCGACAGTGAGGCTTTTTGGATGCAAAGATGAAAAAGAGTTTGTTTCATTATCGCCTTCTGATGTATCGCCTGAATATCAGCCGGATGGGCAGAAATCCATGGATAAGGCGATGGAAATGATGAATATTGCAATGGATAAAGGTTCTCATTTCTTTGAATGGACACATAAACGCGTACGCGGTACCAACTTTTTTGCGACCGTACTTCTTTCAAGAATGGGGATTAAAGGTGAAAAGGTATTGCAAGCTACAGTGCGGGATGTTACAGAGCAAAAAATGGCGCAACAAAAGATTAAAGAAGCTATGAATATGAAATCTAATTTTACGTCAATGGTTTCGCATGAGCTGAGGACACCGCTTGCATCGATCAAAGAAGGAATTGATATTGTGTTTGACGGATCAACGGGAGAAGTAAACGCTGACCAGCATGAATTTTTGGGGATCGCAAAAAGAAATGTTGATCGATTGGCCAGGCTGATAAACGATGTTCTTGATTTTCAGAAGCTTGAAGCGGGAAAGATGACTTTCAATATTGAAGAGAATGATATAAATGGTAACTACTCAGGTACCCTGTATAGTATTGGCATAAAGGGTTTGTCGGCAATGGCATCAGAGAGAACTCCAATGGGATTAACAGAGTTCTTTTTTGCGGTTGATATGTAGCTGCGGATACGGCAAAA
>Ga0208648_1001412_pt1 | contig 19600 bp, 15 predicted proteins | sample AntAceMetag02UKL_FD_184772 | JGI IMG/M metagenome (GOLD analysis project Ga0208648, IMG submission 184772) | Saline lake microbial communities from Ace Lake, Antarctica - Antarctic Ace Lake Metagenome 02UKL (SPAdes) (version 2) | ecosystem: Environmental > Aquatic > Non-marine Saline and...
ACATAGGCTTTACCCTTGGGATTGCATCGTAAAAAGAGAACCGCCGCTTCGGAGAAAGCCCACTTCAAATGGGCATTGCCGATCTTGGCTCCGGAAGTGCCGTAGGTTTTGCCTGCGGATTCCGCCTTGCATTTTACAAGTCGGGCATAGGAGGCAAAATCCTGTACCTTTGGAAAGCGATTGATATCATCGATTTCATAGAGAATGACCAGACTTATGATAGCGCCGATTCCGGGAAACGATTTTAAAAGCACGTAGCTGTGGTAGTCATGTATCTTGGCATGCTTTTTAATATACCATTCAACACTGGAGAGCTTCTCGTCGTAGAAATTAATGAGTTCGACATCCATGTCCACACTTCTCTGGACACTCTTGTCATCAAACCGATCTTCTACGAGGGATCTGTTTGATTTGTATCGAAGGTTTTTACCGATTTCGGGAAGATTATACTGAGAATTTGTATTGTGGATGTGAGCGAGAAGTTCGGCGCGTTTTCTCATGAGGTGGTTTCGGCGTCTGAGGAGGTCACGGGTTGAACGCATGGCCCGGGGATAGACGTAGGCCATGGGAAATGTCCCTCCCCGGAGAAGAGAGGCTATTTTATAAGAATCGATTTTATCGTTCTTTGCCTTGCCTCCATGAATGGCTTTCATGTAGAGGGCATGTCCCAGCACAAAAGGGAGATTGTTATCTTCACAGAAATCTGCTACCCAATACCAGGTAAACATGCATTCGACGGCAATGCACAGATCATCCTGGAAGGGTTTGATGGCCTTGGCAAGGGCTTTGGGGTCAGCTTTCATGTTTTTGTGTAATACCACCTGGCCCGTGGAATCAAGTATACAAAGATACATGGTTCTGGCGTGCAGGTCGATACCACAATAATGGTTATGCTGCTTTGCGTAAAATCTCATTGAGTCTTCCTCCTTTGTTTGGTTTGGTTGCCTTCGCAGCTTAAATTAATGCTGCGGCAAAGGAAAGGCTCAATGAGTATCAATACTACTGCACCTGACCGCGAGGAGTGCGACGGGTGACAAGCGGCGTTACTGATTACCAAAAGAAGAACTAAACCGCTTCGCGGTGGTAGATACAGAGGACTTGTGGGGAAATCCTAGAATAAAGAATTATTGACAATCCCATTCTATCTGTTATTCAGTAGCTCATGTTGTTGAGTTTTGCAACTTGTAGGGGGGAGACCCCTATTGAAACCCCATAGGAAAATCTGTTGTTCACGTAGCGGCTCCGTTCCTCATGCTTCAATCCAAAATTGAATCAATACCTCGAATTTTCACTTATCGGCTTTACCGCAACTTCGGATTGAAGCTTATTCGAAAGAGCTACACTTGCGAGGGAAGACCAACAAGTATTCGCTCCCGCTTCTCGATACACAGTTGTTGAAGGAGGGATACCGGATAGGACTTGCAATTTAAGGTTGCATCCGGCGGCGTTGATGTCGTCTTAGAGAAAAATTCCGAAATGTTCCGCATGACCTTTGGGAACAGAAAGACAAAAAAGATATGGAACAAGGCTAGTTATTATTGAAACGAACCATAGCTATTGTAAAGATATCGCAAAGGCCTATTAAATTTTCCAAGATGACATCAACATGGCACTCATGCCAGTGAATATTTTATCATGCCATTGTGGTTTTTGCTCCGCACTCTCCCTTTATATTCCAGATGCTGAACGTGCGCCATGGTTTCTCCGAAAGCAAACCACTTCTGCTGTGCCGGGAACTCCTCCCATGTCTTGGCGGTGATGTCCCAGCTGATGTGGGGGGCGATCTGGAGAATGTTCTTCTCTCCATCGCCGAGGGCAACCAACACTTCATTCAGCCGGGCGCGGTGGTGGTCCTGTAACTCCTTCACCCTCCCGCGCAGGTCATGCACTAGGCGGCGGTGTCCCGTCAGCACCAGCTTCACATCCAGGGCGTTGACCTTCTCAAGACTGGCCAGGTACTCCCCCAAGGAGTCTTCCATCTCCAGCCAGTTGGTGATATTGGGTGTAATATCGAAGAGAATATGATCGCCGGCGACCAGGATTTTCTTGTTTGCCTCATAGAGACTCGTATGACCGGGCGAATGACCCGGAGTAGCTACGCATCGGAAATGGAAATCTCCAATGTCTATCATGTCGCCGTCATTTACAACGGTGAAGTCAATCTTTCGTTGCGAGCTGTATTTATGTGCCGGGTGCCTTTCCATGGCCGTCCGCGCATTTTCAGCGGCAAAGCCATTGGCGATATAAAGGTCCAGCATTTTCTCCCAGTAGTTATCTCCAGCAGATTGGGCATATATAAGCTGCGCTTCTCGCTCATTGAAGTAGACGGTTGCGTTGTCGGAGGCAAGTGTGCCTACAAGTCCCATGTGGTCTACATGGAGATGGGTAATGAAGAAATCGGTCTTGTTCAGGTCGACGCCGAGCTTGTGCAGGGTGGTGTTCATTGCGCTCAGGCATTCTTCCCGATTAAAGCCCGTATCGATAATTAGAAACCGGTCTTTCCCTTTGACGATATAGCTGTTCAGCCACTTCAGCGGACTTTTAGGCAGAGGAATTTCGGCACGGTACAGATTGGGAAGAATTTCTTCAATCATGATGTTCTGAACCTCCATTAACGATCGCAAGCGTGCATATTTTTACACGTCTGTCAATATACGATATTCTTATTTGTTGCAAGGCCGGACTGCCCCTTTGGTTATTTATCCATGTGTTCGTGGAGGACCACGGAGATGTGGTTTCCCCCTTCCACGACAATGCGGGTCAATCTGGCCCCATAAAACGAAGGGCTGTTTTTGCTTGGCAATGGATATTTTGCATCGATTGGGAAAGGAAGGTGGAACGGTAGCCGCTTTTTTGAGAAATCAGCTCACCTTTGGGTCGAGTTACCCGTTAATAAAATATCGTTGAGCACAGTTCAAGCAGGTATCTCCTGCAAGCATCTTTTTTACGATGCGTTAAGGCTGAATGAGTAGTTTGGGGTTCGATAAGGGCAACCATTACGTATTGAAATCGCGTATTACTGTAATAAATCGTGATCTAACACTTTCAGGAAGAAGCCAGTCAATAGAAATTCCATCTTTAGGCTTTTAGATATAGACACACTTACACCACAATGGATGTTTCCCTAATTTATATCTCAAAACAGCCAAAATCGTCTTTGCGTGTGGGGTATAGCGTGGGGTAAGTCAATTCAACAAACAGCAAAGGGGCTACGGGTTACCGTAACCCCTTGCTTATATTATTGGTGTCCCCACGGGGAGTCGAACCCCGGCTGCCGGCGTGAAAAGCCGGTGTCCTAGGCCACTAGACGATGGGGACATATTCCGAAGCCATTGAAAATGAATTGTGGCTTATATATCTATATCTGTCACTCTGTCAACAATAAATTGAGCCAATGCCATAAATCGGGACCTCTCTTGTGAAAATCACATTAGGATAAAAACAGTATTTCTCAATCGAATACAACCGGTTCTCTCAGGATAGCCCTCCTTGCCGCGGTGGCGAGGGAAGCTATTCGCGGATGAGTGTCCTTGAGGGATGCTATCTGATGGAGGCTGTCCGCCGTTCTCGATATCAGCATGGCAAGGTCGCCTTCCGCCATCTTTGTCCTTTGAACTATGCGGTCCCATTCTGTTCCGGAAGCCCAGCTGTAAATGGCCGCGGATGTCCAGAGGGGGAGGGGAGCCGTGTCAAATCCAGCAACCGCCATCCTTTTCGAGAGAGGCTCTGTGGACCTGGAGACACGGTCGAAGGCCTTCCCTAACCGTTTCGGCAGTGAAGTCTTACTCATGGTGATATTATAACTCCTGTCATACGCGAATGGCGCGATAACAGAGGCGAGAAGGACTTCGTTCTCGTATGGAAAGGCGTCGTCTCTCAGACATTGCGCGATCAGCAGGGGGTGGTCCAGTCTGAGTTGTGAGGCCCAGACGCCGTCTTCAGTAAGGTGGTTTTCTTCATCCACAAAGCCTTCCGCTTTCAGAAAATCGAGGTGCCTGCTGAAGTCTTCCCATAGGATTGTCCTGCTCCTTCTCTTTTTGTGCTGATAATCCGCGAACGATCGTTCAAGGATATCCCTGATCCCTTCAGGGGTATGAGACAGCAGGAGATTCAGCGTCATTGAGAAATCACTCCGAAGCCGGCTCGTTATCTTTTCCGGTTTCGAGAAATAGACTTTCCGGATATGCAGGAGATCCATAAATTTTCCGGGGAAGGCCATCATAAAGCCTATTTTGTCCTGCCCCCTTCTTCCGGCCCTTCCGGTCATCTGATGAAAGGCGGTTGCATCGAGGGGCGCAAATTCATGGCCGTTGAACTGGTCTGAATTGAACAACACCACTGTCCTCGCGGGAAAATTCACACCGGCGGCCACCGTGGATGTGGCAAATACCGCGTCGAGATATTCCCCTTTCATCATGGTCTCCACAACGGATTTCCATGCCGGCAGTTGTCCCCCGTGATGTGCCCCGACCCTCGAGTAACGGAGACTCTGAAGCTGTCTGTGGTTTCTCAGGTAGGGATAGTGCTCCAGTATTCCGTTAAGATTTTTTTCGAAGGAGCCGCTGTTGCCGCGATTCGAGGCGAGTTTGCAGAGGTTTACCGCGGCATCGCAGTCCCCCCTTGATTTCAGGAAGAAGATTGCCGGCAGCAGGTTGAACTTGCGCATAATCTCTATGATTGTGTCAAATGGGGGCAGTTTGCCCCTGAAGGAACGCTGCTTTCTGCTTTTTTCAAGCCAGGAGGTGGCGGCGTCATGCAGCCTGTTTCCATTTAAAAGAGGTGTTAGCCTTCCCGGAGGATGGAGAAACAGAGGGTAAAGCGGAACAGGCCTTTCATCGCCACTTATAACAACGCATTCCTTGCCTCGCAGCGAACTCAGCCATCCCGCGATCTCCCGGCTGTTTCCGATCGTGGCGGACAGCATGAGCATGTTTATTCTCGTGGGGAGGTAGATCATTATTTCTTCCCATACCACGCCCCTGTCTTCGTCCCCCAGGAAATGTGCCTCGTCCAGTATGACAAGATCACAATCAAGACCTTCACCACTGTGCATGGCCTCATAAAGCTTGTTTCTCAGGATTTCGGTTGTACCCACGATTATGGGTGCATCTGAGTTTTCCTTTGTGTCGCCGGTAAGAATGCCCACATTTTCATCTCCGAAGGTCTCTCCAAACTCGGTCCGTTTGGAATTGGTAAGCGCCTTCAGCGGAGAGGCATACCAGCAGCGGCCGCCCCTCTCATAGATGGGTTGAATGGCTTTTTCGGCAATCCATGTCTTTCCCGCCCCGGTAGGCGCTGTTACGAGACAGTCGGTCTTCTGTATGGTGCTGAGGGCATCTGATTGAAAGGGATCGGGTTTGAAGGGCGCGGGGTCGGGTTTTCCGATGTGGGAAAACACTTTCTCTAAAGCTGAATCGGCCTGCGGTTTTACCACCGCACTGTTCTCTTGATGACTTCTCTTGCTTCTTTTCCGTGAATGGTGGTAATTGTATTTCGTTTTCCTGGAGGCGGCGTAACGCTTTCGGGTCTGTGCCATAAGTTATATTGTGTCCTGTCCAGTGTTATTAGCTGGCATTGATATCACAATTTTGTGAACTTGTAAAAAGCAGAGATTACTATGTGATGGTTATTGGTAGGCTGAAGGATATATACTGGGGCTGGTTTGTTGTCACTGGAGCTTTTCTTGTCCTGAGTGTAAGCTATGGCGCCAGATATTGCTTCGGGGTGTTTGTGCATCCGATGTTTGCAGATTACCATTGGCAGATGTCCGCCATATCCCTCGGGTTTTCAATAAATCTCCTGATGTACGCGCTGGGAGGTCTAATCAGCGGGCGGCTGCTCGACAGGATGGCACCCAGATGGATAATGACGATTGGGGCATGTGTCGCCGGGTTCGGTTTTATCTCCACAGGCTTTGTCCATACGCCGGGCCAGCTGTATCTGACTTACGGGGTTTTGGGTGGTATAGGGTCCGCCGGGATAGGCGTTGTGGTAAACAGCTCCTCTGTCGGAAAATGGTTTGTAAGGCAGAGGGGGCTGGCTCTCGGTGTGGCGTCGATGGGAGTCGGCTTTGGCACCATGGCCCTCACACCGGTGGCGGGTTATATAGTCAAGAACTACCACTGGCGCATCGGTTTTATATTCCTCGGGCTTATATTGCTGGTTGTGGGTGTGCTTGTTTCGCAGGTCCTGATGGGAAGATCCAGGCCGGAGGAATATGGCATGTTGCCGGATGGTGATCGGCCGGTGATAAGGCCACTTGAACAAAAAGCAGATATTCCTTATGCATCTTCCTCAACCGTCCTCAGGGATCATCGTTTCTGGGTGCTTGTGATCTGTTTCAGCGGCGCGATTATGGTGGAGATGATGATGTTTGTACACCAGGTTGCCTACGCGGTCGACAACAACATAGGCAGAATAGCCGCCGCTTCATCCCTGGGCGCCATAGGCGTCGCAAGTATATTCGGGAGATTCTTTTTCGGATGGCTCAGCGATCATATCCGTGATCCCAAATATTCGGCCCTCCTGGGGTATCTTGTAATGTCATCAGGGATGTTTATTATGCTGGGCACCGAGACCGCCGGAATGCTGTATGTGTATGCCCTTGTCTTTGGTTTCGGATATGGTTCCCTCGCGCCCATGATGCCGGTACTGCTCTCCGACAGATTCGGCAGGGACGTGCTGGGATCGTCTTACGGGCTGCTGACATTCTTCACGGCCGGTATCGGCGGAAGCATGGGCCCTGTGCTGGGGGGGATAATTTACGATAAGACAGGCTCATACGACCATGCGTGGAGTTTGAATATTATTGTTCTGATTTTTATCTCTCTTCTTATGTTCACCTTAAAATCGAAACGGATGCATTAAGAGATAAATTTTCGGTGGGAATGCGTGCAAAACAGATAAAATGAATGATTATGCGGTGTAAGATGGCCCATATTCAGAGTTCTTTCCTCATGTTCTGTTTATATCTGAAAACCGGCTGATTGCTAACCAGTTAGAATCAGGATATTAAGCGCTAAATAGTTGATATCATTGTATGTAATCACATGCTTATTCTGTGGGCAATCAGGTCTAAGTAGGAGATTCTAAAGCACTTGTAAGTTTTATTCACAGGGTTATCAACATGCTTGTCAACAACTCTGTGGATTACCTCTTCACCTCATTCTGTAGTGGTGGAAATTAAAGGAGATTTTGTCCCGACTTATCGGGATTAGAGAAAAGCAGGGGCGGTTTTTATGATACTGGACCAGATAACGATCTTTTTTCTTATAGGGCTGTTTGCCGGTTGCATGAGTGGAATATTCGGAATTGGCGGAGGCAGTATCAGGATACCTCTGCTCAATCTGGCAGGACTGCCGTTGTTGAGCGCTTTTGCAATCAACATTGTTGTCATTCCATTCTCATCGGCTGTAGGGGCCATCAGTCAGAGAGCAAATATAGATAAAAAGATTGCCTCGTACATGGTTATTGGCGGCACACTTGGCTCAATAACGGGCGCATATCTTGCCGGTCTGATTCCAACATTAACTCTGGCGATTATTTTTGTAATCATCTCCATTATAACGATACTGGGAATATACCTCGACAGAATTGCCCCGAAATTCTCAAGAAAAATAACCCCGGGTTCAAAAAACATTGTTATCAGTTCATTCTGCCTGAACCTGATAACAGGCATGCGAGGCGGAAGTGGAGGTGCGCTCTTCCCGCCATTCCTGAGGGCCATGCACTTTAATATTCACAAGGCGATTGCCACATCACTATTCGTAACAATTTTTACAGCTTCTGCCGCTATAGTTATCTACTGGCACCGCGGCAATATAATATGGCTGCCCGCCTTGTGCGTGCTTATAGGATCAATGATTGGCGCGAGAGTGGGAAGTAAAGTTTCGCTTAAGGCAAAACCTTTCTGGCTGGACATTGGCCTTTCCGTGTTGACCATAGCCCTGGCTCTCCTCACGGTCTATAAGGCCGTGCAGTGATAAATTGGGGATGCGGCCATATTTATCTTAACGACAGATAAGACAACAGCCATACAAAAGAAAAAGGGCCAGTCATTTTAGACTGGCCCTTTGATTTTATGGTGGGCCGTAGGAGATTTGAACTCCTGACCAATTGATTAAAAGTCAACTGCTCTACCAAGCTGAGCTAACGGCCCCTGATGTGTCGATGTAAGCGCTGCTAACTAACAGGAAGTGTTTCTAATTGCAAGAAGAAAATAACCCCTGGTTGTCAGGGTGAAGACATTGTGGTAAAAGATATTTCCGTTTCACTGCTGCCCAATATTAATGCCGGAGTGTGTCTGATATGCGCGAAATATTGAAAAAAGTCCAGGTAAATATGCCCTTCAGGATGCTCGTTGATGAGTATCTTGATATTATCCTTAAGGAGAGGATAAATCCTGAAATCGGTCTGGATTGTTTTGCCCTTGACCGTTTCAGCAGGGATGAATTTCGTGACGTGGCGGATCTCCTTCATGGTGCCGGTCTGTCCATCACGCTGCACGCCCCCTTTTTCGATCTGAGGCCGGGCGCCATAGACCGGAAGATAAGAGGTGTGACCATGGAACGCCTCAGACAGGCCTTTGATCTGGTTCCCCTTTTCAGGCCCCGGTCGGTAGTCTGTCATGCCGCTTTTGATGAAAAGTACTATGTTTCCAACGAGGATGTGTGGCTGGAAAACAGCAGAGATACATGGAGTCGTTTCATAGAAATCGCCGCGGCCGCAGGGACGAAGATAGCGCTTGAGAATGTTTATGAGGGCAGTCCGAAATTTCTGAGTCTCTTGCTCGACACGTTTAAGGGATCGCAAAACATCTGTCTCTGTTTTGATACAGGGCACTTTAATGCTTTTTCCCAGTCGACTCTTGAAGAGTGGATGGACGCGCTTGGTTCCCGCACAGGCCAGATACATCTCCATGATAACAATGGTTCTGCCGATGAACATAATCCGGTGGGCGATGGAACCTTTCCCTTTCACCGGTTTTTTAAATTGCTGAAAGAGAAGGGTGCCCGGCCGATCATAACGCTGGAGCCGCATACAGAGGAAGACCTGTGGCACACACTGGAAAACATCAAACACATGGGGCTGCTGGATTAGGTGAGTAACTTTGCTGAGATATGTCTTTAAAAGATTACTGCTCATGGTGCCTCTCCTTGTCGGGATTACTATCGTGTGCTTTGTCGTTATCCACCTCGCCCCCGGTTCTCCCACCGACCTGCAGACGGATCTGAATCCCAGGGTTTCCGCGGAGGCAAAGGCGCGTCTGCAGTCGATGTATGATCTTGATAAACCCCTCTACCAGCAATACCTGCTATGGGTTGGAAAACTTGCCACCCTTGATTTGGGACAATCCTTCTCGCCCGACCACCGGCCGGTCATAGACAAGATATTAGAGAGGATACCGATCACGATAATCATTAACGTTCTTTCGATGATTCTGATCATCCTTGTCGCTATTCCCATAGGCGTACTTTCCGCGGTACGTCAGAATTCTCTCTTTGACAAGGTGACGGCGGTGTTTGTATTCACAGGATTTGCCGTGCCTACCTTCTGGCTTGCGCTTCTTCTGATGATACTGTTCGGTGTACACCTCGGCTGGCTTCCCATATCGGGTATCAGATCCCTGAATTATGAATATATGCCCCCATTTGCCGCCTTTGTTGATCTGTTGAAACATTTGATATTGCCGGTATTCCTCTCCGCTTTCGGGGGGCTCGCGGGACTTTCACGATACATGAGATCCAATATGCTGGAGGTGATAAGACAGGATTATATAACCACCGCAAGGGCCAAGGGATTAAGCGAAAGGGTTGTCATCTACAAACACGCCCTCAGAAACGCGCTCCTTCCGGTAATCACGATCCTGGGTCTTTCCATCCCCGGACTCATAGGTGGGAGTGTTATCTTCGAGACAATATTCGCCATACCGGGCATGGGACAGCTGTTCTACATGGCTGTCATGTCGAGGGATTATCCCGTAGTTATGGGGGTACTGTTCATAGGGGCGATTCTTACACTGATCGGCAACCTGGTGGCTGATCTCTCGTATGCCGTGGCTGACCCGAGAATAAGAATTGCGTGAGATTTTTTGTGAGGATTGACATCGTACAATGAAGACGAATTTCTGGTACATATTTTCAAGGAACAGGATGGCGGTAGCCGGGGGCATAGTGGTTATCCTGCTCTTTGTCGTTTCCCTGTTCGCCCCCTGGATCTCTCCCTGTGATCCGAATGAGATAAACCTGCATGAAGTATTGTCACATCCTTCCTGGGCGCACCTTTTCGGAACGGATCAACTTGGGAGAGACGTTCTCAGCCGGATGATATGGGGAGCCGGTATATCGCTGAAGGTGGGGTTTGTTGCAACCGGCGTTGCCATATGTATAGGGGTTATTTTGGGTGCACTTGCAGGATATTACGGGAAATGGGTTGATACGGTGATTATGCGTTTTGTTGATATCATGCTCTGTTTTCCGGCATTTTTCCTGATACTTGCCGTGATTGCCATTTTGGAGCCGTCCATCTGGAATATAATGATTGTAATAGGTCTTACAAGCTGGATGGGTATTACCCGCCTCGTCAGGGCTGACTTTATCTCCCTCAAGGAAAGGGATTTTGTACAGGCAGCCCGTGTCATAGGCGCCAGCGATATGCGTATAATATTCAGGCATATTCTTCCCAATGCCATGGCCTCCGTCCTTGTCGCAGCTACCCTTGGAGTGGCGGGCGCCATACTGACGGAATCCGCGCTCAGTTTTCTCGGTATAGGCGTGCAGCCCCCTACACCGAGCTGGGGAAACATTCTCACGGCGGGGAAAAACAATATCGACATCGCCTGGTGGCTTTCACTCTATCCGGGGCTTGCGATTCTTATAACGGTGTTGGGATACAACCTGCTGGGAGAGGGGATAAGGGATTCTCTCGACCCGCGTTTGAAATAATATAACCCGCTGTTTGTGTGGGAAAGGAGTGCAGTATGCTGATCGACTCTCACGCTCACCTTGAGTTGAGCGACTTTGATGGTGACAGAGAAGATGTTATAGAAAGAGCGAAAAAGAGCGGTGTCGAGTGCGTCGTTACCGTCGGCATCAATCTTGAAGATAGCAGGAATGCGGTCGCCCTGGCCCGGCGGTACGATAATATATATGCCTCTGTAGGTGTTCATCCCCATGACGCAAAGAGCATAGATAATACAACGTATGATTCTCTCAGAAAGTTGTCAGAGAGTGACAGGGTTGTCGCCTGGGGCGAGATAGGCCTGGATTTTTTCAGAAATCTTTCACCGAGGGATCTTCAGATAAAGAGGTTTGGCGAGCAGCTGGAACTGGCCGGGGAGCTCGGTCTGCCGGTAATCATCCACGACCGCGAAGCCCACAGAGAAACAGTGGAGATGCTGAAGGGCTGGAAGGACCGTTCCGGTGGCGTGATTCACTGCTTCTCCGGTGATTACGATATGGCAGTGAAGTGTCTCGACATGGGATTCTATATTTCCATACCGGGCACGATAACATACAAAAAATCCGAGACACTGAGAGATGTAGTAAGAAGGATACCCATAGACAGGCTGCTGGTCGAAACGGATTGCCCCTTCCTCTCGCCCGAACCGAAGAGAGGAAAGAGAAACGAGCCGGCGAATGTGGTCTATACCGCACGCAAAGTTGCGCAGGTAAAGGACCTGCCCTTTGAAGATGTGGCAAGAATAACGTCAGAGAACACCAGAAATCTGTTTGGAAAAAGAACGGGGTCAAACCTATACTCTTGACAGCTTTCAGTTTCTTCTTCCACATCCGTTCCTCCCGATCTGTCAAGAGTATAGGTTTGACCCCGTATTCAGTCGACCTCACCTGATTTTTTTTCTTGACTTTCAGAATCTGCGTGATTTATGGTACCGTTGTTACTGGGGGTAGCTCTAAAAGGGAGGAAAATTTTTTTTGTCACTTTGTCCATCAATCGATGGAATACCACGGTGGAATTTTCCTTAATTTTTATAACATGTTGATTTTTCGGTAGCAGATATGGTGTGAATCTGTGGGAAGAATTACAGGGTGTACGGGGCGTTGTGCAGAGGTCTCAAGGGATAGCTTCGTGCTTTAATCTATGAATGGATTTTTTAAAAAATGAAAATCAAACAACAGGAAAGGAGGAATTAGTATGGTAGGCATTACATCCTATGGGGGGTATATCCCTCGCTACAGGCTCAGCAGGATGGTTATCGTCCAGAACATGGCCTGGTATTTTCCCGTTATTATGGCAGTCGCCGGCGGGGAAAAATCGGTGGCCAACTGGGACGAAGATGCCGTCAGTATGGCGGTTACTGCGGCCTATGATTGCATGAACGGTAAAGACAGAAAGGCTCTGGACGGTGTCAGTCTCGCATCCACGACGCTTCCCTTTGCCGACAGACTCAACGCCGGAATCGTTGCGACAGCACTTAATATGAGAGAAGAGGGCGTTTCAAACGCCGACTTTAGTGCGTGCATGAAGGCCGGAACAACTGCGGCAATCTCGGCACTCGAATCTATCGAAGCAGGCAAAAAAGACAGCGTTCTCGTGGTTGCGTCCGATCAGAGAAGAACCAAAATGGCCACCATGTATGAAATGTTCCTTGGTGATGGAGCGGCAGCGTTGTTGTTCGGAAAGGATGATGTCATAGCGGAATTCAAGGGCAGTTATTCCGTGAGCTGTGACTTTGTCGATCATTACAGAGGTGCCGGCAAGGAATTTGATTATGGCTGGGAAGAGAGATGGCAGAGGGATGAAGGTTACGGCAAGATTATCCCCGAGGCAATAGCAGGTTTCCTGAGCAAGTCAGGGATGAAGATAGAGGAATTCGACAAGGTAGTATATCCCTGTTATTTTGGTGGTACCCACAAGAAAATTGCAAAAAAACTCGGCATAGACAAAGAAAAAGCACAGAATAATATGCATGCGGTATGCGGTGATACAGGCACCGCTCATCCTTTTGTGATGTTTGTGGCGGCGCTGGAAGAAGCAAAACCGGGTGATAAACTGCTGCTGGCAAGCTTTGGCCAGGGATGCGATGTCATGGCCTTTGAGGTAACCGATAAGATTAAAGACTTCAAGAGACCAACGGGAATAAAAGGGTCTCTTGCGAACAGGGTTGAGCTGGCAAGTTATCAGAAATTTTCCAAATTCAGAGACCTTATCGTGGCCGACCTGGGAATCAGGGGTGAGTCAAATCCGAGTACATCACTCACTGTCCTGTGGCGAAATAGAAAGATGCTGCTCGGTTTAGTGGGTGCAAAGTGCAAAAAGTGCGGGACACCGCAGTTCCCTCCAATGCCGGTCTGCGTAAATCCTGATTGCGGGGCTGTTAATGAATTCGATGAATATGAGTTTGCGGATAAAGAAGCGACCATCCTGATGTTTACCGGGGATATGCTCTCGGCGTCTGTCGATCCGCCTGCTGTGTATGGTCTGATAGGATATGACGGAGGCGGAAGAACCATGCTCGATTTCACCGACTGTGACCTGAATCAGGTAAAGGTGGGAATGAGAACGAAAATGTCTTTCAGAAAGAGGTATTCCGATAAAATGCGCGGATTTACAGGCTATTTCTGGAAGGCTGTACCGCAGGTAGAAGGAGGTAATGCGTAATGGCAACGGGAATAAAAGATAAGGTCGCAATACTCGGTATGGGATGCTCGAAATTCGGTGAAAGATGGGATTGTGGTCCTGAGGACCTGATGGTTGAGGCATTTCAGGAATGTCTAACCGATGCAGGAATTGAGAAGAACGAGATACAGGCTGCGTGGCTTGGCTCGTGTTTTGATGAAGTCAACATAGGGAAAAGCGCACTTCCCGCATCTATGGCACTGCGTCTTCCTAACATATCGGTGACCCGTGTGGAAAACTACTGCGCAAGCGGTACCGAGGCATTCAGAGGCGCGGTGTACGCGGTGGCGTCCGGTGCCTGTGATATAGCGCTGGCAATCGGTGTCGAGAAACTGAAAGACATCGGATACGGTGGTCTGCCGGAGTTCAGCTCTGCCATGGGTATGCTGAATAACCTGTGGATGGCGAATATGACCGCGCCGGGTGGTTTTGCGATGCTGGCTACCGGCTATGCGGCAAAATACGGTCTCGATATCAAAGAGGTCAAGAGGGCAATGGCCCATGTATCGGTGAAGAGTCATGCGAATGGTGTTCTGAACCCGAAGGCCCATCTGAGAAGGGCAGTGACAGAGGAACAGGTTCTGAATTCGCCTCAGATTGCCTATCCGCTGGGGCTGTTTGACTGCTGTGGTGTGAGTGACGGTGCTGCCTGCGCGATTGTGACGACACCGGAGATCGCGAAGTCTCTCGGCAAAAAGAATCTCGTTTCGGTAAAGGCCCTGCAACTTTCGCTGAGTAACGGGACAGAACTTGCCTATGAGTGGGATGGTGCCCATTTCGTGACGACATCGAAGGCGAGTACAGCCGCCTACGAAGAAGCGGGAATAACAAATCCGAGAGAAGAGATAAGCATGATGGAGGTTCATGACTGTTTCTCCATTACGGAACTGGTTACCATGGAAGATCTGCATATATCCGAGAGGGGGCAGGCACCCAAGGATATTATGGACGGATTCTATGATCTTGACGGCGGTGTCCCCTGCCAGGTGGATGGAGGACTGAAGTGCTTCGGCCATCCGATCGGTGCATCGGGCCTTCGCATGCTTTATGAGATGTATCTGCAGCTGCACGGCAGGGCAGAAGACAGACAGCTCAAGGATCCGAAATTTGGTCTGACACACAATCTGGGAGGATTTCCCTTCATGAACGTGTGCAGCATAGCCATTGTCGGGAAATACGATGAGTAGATGTGAAAACTCTCTTAAAAAGGAGGTAATCTATGGCTGATTTATCAAAGGTCGGCACGGAATATCCGCCGATTATATGGGAAGTGGAACGAGGTAAAATTAGAGAACTTGCAAAGGCGATACGAGATCCCAATCCTGCTTATCTCGATAGAGAAGCAGCTGTTGTGGAAGGGTATAAAGATACCCCTGCTCCTCCGACGTTTTTGACCGTTCCCATGATGTGGGCCGACAGGATGCCCGCTATTATTAACGATCTGAAAATCAATTATATGATGGTGCTCCACGGTGAGGAAGAATACGAGTACTATCAGCAGATCTATCCTGGGGATGTTATCACAGGTGTGCCAAAGGTGGTCAAGATGGAGGAGAAGACGAGTAAATCCGGTGCGAAAATGGATATGATCACCATGGAGATATTATACACCAATCAGACAGGCAAAAATGTCGCGAAGGCGAGAACTCTGGTAGTTGAGAGGAAATAGGAGGATTACCATGGCACAGAAACTATTTTATGAAGATGTCAATGTGGGCGATCCTATGCCCGAACTGGTAAAGGGCCCTCTCCAGAAACTTCAATTCGTTAAATATGCAGGGGCGTCCGGTGACTTTAACCCTCTTCATAACGACGATGACTTTGCCAAGGCCGTCGGCATGAAGGATGGTGTCATCGCCCAGGGTATGCTGATCATGGGAATGGTTGGGCAGGCCATTACAGGATGGATCCCCAGAAAGAATCTGAAGAAGTTCGGAGTGCGGTTTGCCGGCATGACGAAACCAGGGAATACGATAACGGTAACGGGTGCGATAACCGATAAGCGTGTAGAGAATGGTGAGAATATCATAGTCTGCGAGATTGCCGCAAAGGACGAAAATGAAGATGTTAAAATAACAGGTCATTTTGAGGCAGCGTTGCCAAGTAAGGCTTGATAAACTCGAAAACTGACCCCACTAAAAATAAAGGAGGATCTGAGTATGCCAAAGATTGATTTTACAGGTAGAGTTGCTATTGTAACCGGTGCCGGTGCCGGCCTGGGAAGATGTCACGCCCTTGAATTCGCGAAGAGGGGAGCGAAGGTGGTGATAAACGATCTTGGCGGCGCAAGGGATGGAGTAGGATCGAGTGACGCCGCGGCGAACAAAGTTGTTGAAGAGATAAAGGCCCTCGGTGGTGAAGCGGTGCCGAATTATGACAACGTGGCGACCGTTGAAGGGGGAAAAGGTATAGTCCAGACAGCCATCGACGCGTTTGGCAAGGTTGATATTCTCGTGAATAACGCCGGTATTCTACGGGACTGCACCTTTCACAAGATGGAAGAGGAAAACTGGGATGCCGTGGTGGGGGTTCATTTGAAGGGGGCTTACTGTGTTACGAAACCGGCCTTTATCAATATGCGTGAAAACGGATATGGAAGAATCGTTATGACGACTTCTGGTGCCGGTCTGTTCGGTAACTTTGGTCAGGCCAATTACTCTGCGGCCAAGGCGGGTATTGTCGGGCTTACCAATGTGTTGAAGCTTGAGGGAGCCAAGTACAATATCAAGACCAATGTCCTGATTCCTGTTGCCGCTTCACGGCTTACGGAAGATGTCCTGCCGCCCGACCTTTTTGCCAAATTGAAACCGGATTTCGTCACCCCTCTGATACTCTACATGTGTTCCGAACAGTGTGAGGACACCGGAATGATGATCAATGCCGCTCTCGGTTATTACAGCAGAAGCGCGATAATGACCGGTCCGGGCGCGATACTGTCGGACGGTGTGGAAATTCCCACTCCCGAGAAGATTATGGAGAACTGGGAGAAGATCACGAGCCTCGAAAATCCGAAATACTTTGATCAGCTTATGGCAATGTTCGGTGAACTGGGTCCGCTGCTGAGCTGAAATAACGTCGATGGATTAACCGGGCCGGGCGTTTTTTGCCCGGCCTACTGTGGAGGCACAATAAACCATGGAAACATCTCTCGATAAGGCCCGCAGAGTCCCTGAATCCACGAAGGCAAGGATTTTGACTGCGGCGCGCAGGATGTTTGGCGAATATGGCTTTCACGGCACGACCACGAGAATGATTGCCACAAAGGTCGGGATTGATATCTCCACACTCCACTACCACTGGGGTGGGAAGAAGGACCTTTATGAGGCTGTTATAATGGATATCAACCGCGATCTCAGACAGAAACTCAAGCGGGTGGAAAGAACAATACATGGCCGTCCTCTTGGGGAGAGGATTGCGATATCCATTGACCAGTTAACAAATTATCTGTTCGGCCATCCCGAGATACCAAATCTTATCCTGTTTCGCTATTTCGGCCGTACGCGAGACAGGGAAGGCCTCGATTTTATAGTTCCGGAATTCATTTCTGATATTGTACGCTCGATGGGGCTCAGCAGAGACGGGGAAACAGCCTCGCCACGTTCCATGCTAGAGATCCTGACTATTATGAACTCGATCTATGGTTTTATATCCGGAGCGAACTTATTCATGCCTATGGTCAATCTCCGGAAGAAAGAATATATCACCATGGTTGCGGAGACCTTGAAGTTTATTTATATCCCGCCCTTCGCCCAGAATGAGGGGAAGCCCAGATAGCGCAATAAAAAAGGGGGAGATAATTAATGGGAATAATCCAGTATTCTGAGGAACACAGGATATTCAGGGAGAGTGTGAGGAAATATCTCGAAAAAGAGGTTGTTCCGTGTGTGGAAGAATGGGAAGAAGCCGGTATCGTGCCCAGGAGTGCCTGGAAAAAACTGGGTGATCAGGGTTTTTTATGTATGGATGTGTCGGAAGAGTATGGTGGATTAGAGGCCGATTTCCTGTACTCTGTTATTATGACTGAAGAAATGATGCGGACGAATCATGGGGGATTTTGTACGTTCCTTCATAGTGATATCGTGGTGCCCTATATTACCGCCTACGGGTCGGAAGAGCTGAAAAAGAAGTATCTTCCGGGGTGTATATCAGGCGAGATTATCACCGCCGTTGCTATGACTGAACCGAACACGGGAAGCGACCTGGCCGCGATAAAGGCCACGGCGGTGGAAGACGGGGGTGACGTCGTTATCAACGGACAGAAGACATTCATCAGTAACGGTATTAACTGCGGACTCTGTATTGTTGCAACCCGGGACCCGAAGGTAGAAAGTCCCTATGCAGCCATAGATCTGTACGTGATTGAAGAAGGTACTCCCGGCTTTGAAAAGGGAAAACAGATCAAGAAGATAGGATTGCACAGCCAGGACACGTCGGAGCTCTATTTTACGGACTGTCGAGTTCCCATTGCAAACCGCCTTGGCGCAAAAGGCACGGGCTTTCTCCATCTTATGGAAAAGTTGCAGCAGGAACGCCTTATGGTGGCTATCGGTGCCGTTGCCGCGGCGGAGTACATGCTCGATATTACCATCGACTACTGTAAGGAGCGTACCGTCTTCGGCAAACCTATTTCCAAGTTCCAACACAGCCAGTTCGAGATCGTGGAGATGGCAACGGAAGTAAAGCTGGGAAGAACCTTTCTGGACAAACTGATCGCGGAACATATGGAAGGGGCAAACGTGGTGGTCGAAGTTTCCATGGCGAAGTACTGGACCACGGAGATGGCCAATAGAGTTGCCGACCGTTGTCTCCAGCTTCACGGGGGCTATGGTTATTGCGAAGAGTATCCTATTGCCCGTGCCTGGCGGGATATCAGAGTTTCGCGTATATTTGCGGGAAGCAATGAAATCATGAAGGGAATTGTGGCCAAGTTCATGGGTCTGTAAGGTCAGTAGTATCGTCCTGCTTTAAGAGAGAGAATATGTTGCCGTGGTTAAAGAGACACTGAAGAAGTATATTTCGTCCTTGGTGCGAACTGAAGGAAAGGACTGGACAACAGGTTGAAAGGAGAAGGCAATTAATGGAAATCATCAAATATTCTGACGAGCACAGGATGTTCAGGGAGAGTGTGAGAAAATATCTCGAAAAAGAAGTTGCTCCATATGCAGAAGAGTGGGAAGAGGCAGGGATTACGCCAAGAAGTGCCTGGAAGAAACTGGGCGATCAGGGTTTTTTATGCATGGATGTGCCGGAAGAATATGGTGGACTCGGTGCTGATTTTCTCTATTCTGTGATTATAACTGAAGAGATGGCAAGGACAAATCAATCCGGTTTGTGCACGGCTTTGCACAGCGATGTGGTTGTGCCCTATATTACGGAATTTGGTTCCGAAGAACTGAAAAAAAAGTATCTCCCAGGCTGTGTATCAGGCGATATTATTGCTGCCGTTGCCATGACTGAACCGAATACAGGAAGCGACCTGGCCGCGATAAAGACCACGGCGGTGGAAGATGGGGATGATGTCGTTATCAACGGACAGAAGACATTCATCAGTAACGGTATTAACTGCGGACTCTGTATTGTTGCAGCCCGGGATCCAAAGGTGGACAGTCCGTACAGCGCTATCGATCTCTACGTTGTTGAAGAAGGTACCCCCGGCTTTGAAAAGGGAAAACAGATCAAAAAAATCGGCTGGCATAGCCAGGATACGGCGGAACTCTTTTTCACCGACTGCCGTGTTCCCATTGCGAATCGTCTCGGGGCGAAGGGCACGGGGTTCCTCCACCTTATGGCAAAACTTCAGCAGGAGCGTCTGATGGTGGCCATCGGCGCCGTTGCCGCGGCGGAGTACATGCTCGATATTACCATCGACTACTGTAAGGAGCGTACCGTCTTCGGCAAACCTATTTCCAAGTTCCAACACAGCCAGTTCGAGATCGTGGAGATGGCAACGGAAACAAAGCTG
>Ga0208648_1001413_pt1 | contig 19599 bp, 27 predicted proteins | sample AntAceMetag02UKL_FD_184772 | JGI IMG/M metagenome (GOLD analysis project Ga0208648, IMG submission 184772) | Saline lake microbial communities from Ace Lake, Antarctica - Antarctic Ace Lake Metagenome 02UKL (SPAdes) (version 2) | ecosystem: Environmental > Aquatic > Non-marine Saline and...
TTCGTTATTTAAAACCATCCGCACCGCACGTTCGCGCACTTCAGCTGAATATTTGTTCGTTGTCTTGTTTGTCATAGCTCCATCCTACTCAGGAGTTGGAGCCTCCGACAATCCCGGGGCGGTTCATAACGCCCAAATGCCGACTATCAGATAATCTCTCCACTTTATCAGGGCAAGTTCACTAATACTGCCTTGTGCATGGCAACCTATTGCTTGAGGTCTGCAAAACCCGCAAATCCATAGCGAAAAGATCGCGTCGAACTGGGACTTCAACGTTATTGACAATCGCGGATCTGGTCAAAAATCCAGACACAAAAAACCCGCCAACTCAGAAGAGTTGGCGGGTTTGATTTTGGTTGCGGGGGTAGGATTTGAACCTACGACCTTCAGGTTATGAGCCCTAACCTGTTGTTTTTAAACAATCTTTATTTTTCAATTATTTACCGGCAACCCTTTGATATCTCGCAACTTTGGCTCTTGATCTTGATTGCGCTTGAGTGCGTTGAAACAGCGTAAGCAGGCTCCGGCATGTGATCAGTTGGTTGACGTATTGTTGACGTGGATTGCGACGATCATAATCGCAATAATCGCTTCCGAACAAGCCCAAAAACCGCAGAGCGCTTTCCAAAGTGCACGGATAAAGAAGGCCTGTCAGCCGTGAGTAAGTTCGCTGGCCAAAGGGCACTCTTTCATCGCGGGGGCGCGCCTTGCGGAATAATCCCATCCCTTCTTTCGCCGGTTTATTCCTGAATTCCGGCGCACTGGGCGTGGTTGAACTTGATAGAGGCGCGAATCTACGCCTGTTAGCAACTTCAACAAGGGAGTTCAGATGCCTACAAAATTGAAAATAAACGAAAAACTAGTTCGCGGCGCGACGCCAAAAGTGGGGCGCGACTATCAGATATTCGACAGCGACATCGCGGGCTTCGCGATCAGGATCTATCGTTCTGGCAGTCGCGCGTTCACTATGGACTACCGCATCAACGGACGGCAGCGCCGATACCGGATTGGGCCGTGGCCGGAATGGACAGTTGCCGCGGCTCGTGAACGCGCCAAAGAGCTGCGCCGCCAGATTGATGCAGATATAGACCCCCACAGTGCACGGGATCAGCAGCGCACGGCCCCCACGGTGAGCGACATGGTTGATCGCTACATCGAAGAGCATTTGCCACGCTTGGCACCGCGCTCACAGGCAGACCAGATCTCGATGATGCGCAAGATGGTCGAACCGGCTTGGGGAACGCGGCTGGTGACAGAAATTTCCAAGCGCGATGTCGCGCTTCTACTCGACGAGGTGGCCAAGGGCCGTGCGCGGCCGCACAAGAAAAAACCAAACAATCGTGCGCGCAAGTTGCAGGGCGCAAAGCCCACACCGATCCGCGCCAATCGTTTGGGGCAAGTCTTGCGCAAGATGTTCAACCTTGCGATCGAATGGGAATGGCGAAGGGATAATCCGGCGCAGAAATTCCATCAACGCACAGAAAACAGTCGAGAGCGCTTTTTGAGCTTAGAGGAGATCGAACGCCTTGCGGCTGCGCTGGATTGTGCCGAAGATCAACGGGGCTCTGCGATCATTCGCATGTGCATGTTGACGGGTTCGCGCGTCGGCGAGGTGCGCACAGCGCGGTTTGAGGATTTTAACCTCGAGTTTGGCAGCTGGTCCAAACCTGCGGCGACGACCAAGCAGCGCAAAATTCACCGCATCCCGATTTCTAACGATGCAGCCAAGTTGGTCCGGCAACAGCGCCTGATCGTGCCCAAGGGCTGCCCATGGCTATTTCCCGGAGACACACCGGGCCAGCCAGTGCAGGAAATCCGCCGTTTCTGGATCAGGATGCAGAAGGAGGCGCAAATCGAGGGCGTCCGCATCCACGACCTGCGCCACACGTTTGCCTCGCTCCTCGTGAGCGGCGGGGCGTCGCTTGAAATGATAGGTCGACTACTTGGGCACACGCAGATGACCACAACGCAGCGCTATGCCCATCTGATGGACACCCCACTGAGAGAGGGCGTCAATGCGGTGGCAAGTATCTTTAGCGCGCGCCCAAAACTTGTGCATTCAAGCGATAAGACGCCGAGGACTGCGTGATCGCAGCCCTCGGTTTCATTTTTCAGAGCCGGTCTTGCAGCCGCCACCAAATCGGCGCGTAGCGCTTCCGAACCGTGCTGACCTCCGGCACCATGCCATCCGCGCTGTTCTCGGTGAACCAATCGAGGATCAACTTCAAGAAGTCGTCCTGCTTGTCCGGTAAACCGTTTTCGGAAATATCGATCATTACATCCACCAGCATGGTTTCCCATTCGTATGCTGCAGGGCGCCCCTGGCCAGAATTCCCACCGGCCTTTTTCCGTGTGGATCGCGTGCCGATGCCCAGTAAGTCATTGACCTGCTCAAAATCGCCGACTTCTTCAGCGTCCAGCATCAGATCACGCAGCCGGACCTCAATTCCGCCTGCGGGGTCCGTCACATACACCGGGTCCAACGCACCCGTCGGCAGGATGCGAATGACCGCACAAGACAAGTGTATTGGATGATCCGGGTGAAACAGCCGGGCCACGTCCTCCGCCCGCACGCGGACAATCCCACTCGCTCGCTCAATCCCGCATTGCACGGGCGAGATCGGGACCATGAGGTTAAGCCGCCCTGCGAGCGCCCAACCCGTAATCTCGGGCAGGCTGCGCCCCCAGCGAATCGGTAACTCGGTCAGATAAAAAAATGCCCTCGAAATTTTTGGCATGTCAGTTCCCTTTTTCTCCGCAGCGCCGGTGCACTCGGCAATTCCGGCCACTGCGGTATCAGCGTGCCGGATCGCAGAATGCGGCTCCGGCCCGATGCCGGAAGCCGTCGGGCACAGCGGCACGGCCCTGCGGTCAGTGACCCTTTGGGAAGTGCGTGAAGTCCCTAATAATATTTCCGGATCGAACCCCAACCATCTGTTCCCGCGCGAGAAAATCACGACTGACGTTTGCTCTATCACTGGTGGTCATTCAAAATAGCGGCAAAATCCAAACCAATGTGCACAACGGGCTGACCGCAATGCCCAACGGCGCACAGCAAGGACACACGCCTCAGGCAACATAAGGCCCGTGCCGACCTGTCGGTTTAACTGTGTCCAGGGATTGATTCTGCCTACTCAGGTCAAATGAGCCGTCGCTGTAGCACCCTAAAAGCTATGTAAGTCATTGATTCTCAATAACCGGAATAAGTCCCGGCGTATTTATTCCGGTTTATTCCTAAATTCCGGTGGGACGCGTCTGCTTTCTTCGCGGCGTCCGGGGGCTGTCCTCGGATGTTGCAAGGAGATGCACATGTCTGACCTCGAATTGGACAGCACAATGGGCGGTGTTGGCACCCGGCCCATGCTGTCGGAATGGATGAGCCGCGCGGAACTCGCCGCTGAACTGGACCTGACCCCAGAAACACTTTGTCGCTGGACCGCCCGGCGCATTGGCCCTGCGCCGACCCAAGTCGGGCGCAAGGTGCTCTACCGACGCGACACCGTGCGTGCTTGGCTTCTGGCGCAGGAGCAGGATCGCAATGCCTCATCCCGGTGCGCAGGAAAAAACCCTCGGGGGCGGCGATGAGCGTGCCCCACCCTTTTCGCAAGCGCAGCCAGCGCGCTGAACGCGATGAAGCCCGCCAGGACTGGATCGATGAGCGTCGGCGCGAAGCCCGAATTGTTGTGGCCGACGTCGTGCATCATTCCGACCACTTGCTGCGCATGGCGTGCAAGGTTTTGGTCCAGCACGGAGAGACGCCAGAGGAATGCGAGGATGCGCGCATCTTATTGGTGATCCTCGACGCTAAATCACCCGGTCGTGACGATTGCCGGTCTAGTGACGGGGAGGGCCGCTCATGAAACGACGCGGAACACCCGAGGCGGACTTGCAGCGCGCTGTTGTCGTAGCTTTGCGCTTCGCCCTGCCCAAAGGTGCGATAATCCATCACTGCGTCAATGAGGTCACCGAAGCAGGCCCGCGCGGTGCCAAGCGCCAAGCGATCCTAGTCGGCATGGGCGTTCATCCCGGCTTTGCCGATCTGGTGATCCTGTGTGACGGGCGCGTGCTGTTTTTGGAGCTGAAATCGCTCAAGGGCAAGCTTAGCCCAGCGCAGGAGGCGTTTCGCGTCGCTGTGCTGGCGCAGGACTTTGGTTGGGCCTTGGTACGCTCGCTTGATGACGCGCTGGGCGCGCTGGCCGATCATGGGTTCACGTCACGCATCGCTGCCCCTGTTGGGAGGGCAGCACCATGAGCCATGAAGCCACCAATTGGGCAATTAAGCAGCGCGGTTTAAAACCGACCACCAAAATCGTGCTCTGGCATCTGTGCGACCGGTTCAATCCGGATTATGGATGCTTTCCCTCACAGGTGCGGCTGGCCCACGATTGCGAGATCAGTCGCTCAACGCTGAATGAACATCTCGGACAGCTGGAGGCCACAGGCTTGTTGCGCCGTGTCCCCCGCATTGACCCGGTGACTAAACGCCAGATGCAAACCCGCTACATCTTGGGGTTCGAGCAGGGCTTCACACCCGCGGATGTGGTTCCGTGTCCGGAAACCGGACACGGGGTTGCGCCCATCGACTTTGACGCGGAAACGGCCGCGAAAATTGACCCCGATGCCACCATGTCGGGTGATCCGTGTCCAGAATTCGGACACGGAATTGAGGCGGAAGCCGTGTCCGGATTTCGCCCCGACCCGTGTCCGGAAAATGACCAAAGCCGTGTCCGGAATCCGGACACTAACCTTGTAAGAGAACCTTTAAGGAAACCAGTAAAGGAGGAGGAGGACGCGCAGGCGCGAGATTCAAGCTTTGAGATTTTCTTTGCTGAACTGCTTGGGGCGCTGGGCTTTGCTGCCGATGCCAGCCTTCCGGCCTGGTGGCAGGGCGAGCCCGCGCGGTTGCACATTCGTCGCTGGAGCGAGGACCTCGGATTGTCCGAGGATCGGATCATCCAGATCGCAGGTGAGACCAGGCAGGATCATCCTGTCCCACCAGATGGGCCCAAGGCGCTGGATCGGTTCATGGAACGCGCAGCCCAGCGCGACGCCCAGATGGCGGCAGCTGGCCGGACGCAGAAAGCCAAGCGCAACCGCAAGGCCCAAGGAAAGCCACCGCCCAACCCGGATGAGCTGGCCGCCTTTTATGCGGCCAAGGTCAACTCCGACGAATATCTGCCCGCCAGCATGATCAGCAACGCTATGTGCGCAGCCATGCTGGCCCGCGGACTGGTGACCACCGAGCGGCTGCGCGCCCGAGGCGTGCTATGAGCAGGTTTAATCGCAGGCTTCATCTGCAGACGAGCTGTTCCCCCGATGCAAGACAGCAATCGCACGCCAAGCAGGGCCGCCCCAAGCGCATGATGACCGTACAGCAGGCGCTGGAATGGGCCTTCGGCAAGGAACAGGCACAGCTGGAGCTTCCGGAGCGCCCTGATCTCGATCTTGGCCAACGGCAAGGCTTTGGTCTCGAATACGTGCTGATGCAACGCGCGGTGCTGGGCTGCAAAGTGGACGGTGGACAGCACAAAATCGGCAGCTATACCCACGAGGATGCTGAGGTGATCGCGGCCACAGTGGCTGGCATGCCCGACAGTTTTGGCGGGATCCGCATGGCTATCCGGGTCACCGAACTCGCACGCGCTGGGCTAACACCGGACTGGATGCCGGGCGCTGTGCCGCGATGTGTTCCAGTCGACATCAAGCGGAACCGGCATGGCGATCGCGCTGTCAGCGTCGTTGTTGGCACCGAGCGCATTCTGGTCAAAGGGAAATGGCGGACGGTCGACATTCGGGCCTGTCCAGTCACCTGGCGGCCTTATCCGGAACAGATCGCCTCCGCTCGGCGCGGCTATGAGGATTGGTGGGCCGCGCTGGATTGGGTGCGCGATGGGCTGCTAGCAGGCGGGATGTTGCGTGAAGTCCAAGTGGCGGAAGTTATGCCGAAGGTACGGCCATGGCACTGAGCCAAACATCTCACCCTTGACAGGTTCCCATATTGGTAACATAAGGGAGTTCCCAAGGAGGGAACTATACGAGGTAAAATGCGGATCCTGTCAAGACGAACACTGGTCGAGTATTGGACCAAGCACGCTTCAGCAAAAGCTCCCCTTCTCTTTTGGTATGCAGAAACTGAGCGAGCGCAATGGGAACGGCCGCAGGATGTGAAGGACATGTTTGGCGCGTCGGTAGACTTCGTGGGAGACAGCAGGATCGTATTTGACATCGGCGGCAACAAGTTCCGTTTGGTCGCACGCGTTGTTTATGGCCCGTACTACCGCGTGATGATCAAGTTCGTGGGAACCCACGCTGAATATGACAAGATTGACGTAACCAAGGCTAAGTAAATCAGGAAAGAACAAATGGAACTCCGTGCCATTCGAACAGATGAAGATCTGGATTGGGCGCTTGCGGACATCGAGCAATACTTCGATGCACCGCCCGCACCCGGGACAGCAGAGGCCGATCGCTTTGATATTCTGACCGACCTCATCGAAGCCTATGAAAACCGCGAATACCCAATCGAAGCGCTGGATCCTATCGAGACGTTGAAAGTGTTCATGGACATCAAGAAGAAGAAGCAGAGCGATCTGGCAGAGCTGGTTGGCGGCAAACCCCGCGCGTCTGAAATCATGAACCGCAAGCGCCCGCTCACACTGCGAATGATCCAAAAGATCAACAGCAGCTGGAAAATCCCGGCAGCGTCTTTGATCGCGCCCTATCACCTCGAAGCCAACAGCGAGGGGGCCTGACCCCCCTCCCATGGTTCCTCCCTGGCCCTATCCGTATACGGGGGGGCTTAGCGCGCCATTTCGCTAGCGCGTGGCTTTTTCACCGGGGAATCCACTTGGAAGCCACCTTGGCAAGCAGCGAAATTAAAATGATTATATTACAGAGGTTTGGGAGTATAAAGCTGGCTCTCAAGGTGGATTCTTGAGTGGTTTGGTCAAGAATCCACCTTGGCCAAAACCTAGCCAGTTTGGCCAAGGTTGGAAGCCACCCCAGCAACAGCGTGTTTTGGGCTTTGCAGAACCCGCTGATTCAAAACAAAAATCAGATTGACTTTTCTAGCCCCCTTGACGTACCCCTTGATCATCGGAGAGTTACGCTCGGAGGATATACCTCGCGGGCGTTTTTGTTTTTCCCACATCGCGGATCCGATTGTGTCGCTGGCAATGTTGCCCGCGCACATCGGCATGTCCGCTCTGCCTCAAGCGAGAACCGCCACATGGACCTTGTCTTCGCGCCAAGCGAGATCGAGACGTGGCCGATTGATCGGCTGCGGCCCTACGCCCACAACGCCAAAATCCACGGCGACGATCAGGTGGCCAAGATCGCCGCCAGCATGGCGAAGTTCGGCTGGACCGTGCCCTGCATGGTGGCAGACGACGGCGAGCTGATTGCGGGCCACGGCCGGATACTAGCGGCCACGATGCTGGGGCTGACAGATGTGCCGGTGATCCGGCTTGGGCATCTCGACGAAGCAGAACGCCGCGCCTACCGCATCGCCGACAACAAATTAACCGAGATGGGGGAATGGGACGAGGCCATCCTGCGCGACGAGATTGCGGGGCTGCTGGCTGAGGATTTCGACCTATCGCTGCTCGGGATTACTGACGAAGATCTGGATGCGCTGCTGCGCGATCCAGATGCGCTGGGCGGCGACGGGCCAGTTGAGGGCGAAGACGACATTCCCGAACCACCGGTCACGCCGGTATCGGTGGCGGGCGATCTGTGGCAGCTGGGGTCGCACCGGCTGATCTGCGGCGACAGCACATCCGCTGACGTGGTCGGTCGGCTGCTGGGTAATGTGAAGCCGCTGCTGATGGTCACCGATCCGCCCTATGGCATGGAGTACGATCCCTCTTGGCGCAATCAGGCGGGTGCGGCAAAGACCAAACGCACCGGCAAGGTGCTGAACGATGACCGCGCTGACTGGCGCGAGGCTTGGGCGCTGTTCCCCGGCGACGTCGCCTATGTCTGGCATGGCGCGCTGCATGCTGCGACCGTGGCAGAAAGCCTCACGGTGACAGGCTTCAATATCCGCTCGCAGATCATCTGGGCAAAGGACCGGCTGGTGCTGAGCCGCGGCGATTATCAATGGCAGCATGAACCTTGTTGGTATGCGGTGAAGAAGACCGGCAAGGGCCACTGGGCGGGCGATCGCAAGCAAACGACGCTCTGGCAGATCGCAAACAAGGATCAGGATGCTGACACGGTGCACGGCACACAAAAGCCGGTGGAATGCATGCGCCGCCCCATCCTGAACAACTCAAGCCCCGGTCAGGCCGTGTTTGAACCTTTTATGGGGTCGGGCACCACGCTGATCGCGGCCGAGACTACAGGGCGGGTGTGTTACGGGGTCGAGTTGAACCCGGCATATGTTGATGTAGCAATCGAGCGCTGGCAGACCTTTACCGGCAAAGAGGCTGTTTTGGCAGAAAGTGGAGAGACCTTCGGGGCACTCAAATCGCAACGGCTGACCGCGTGATGCAGTCTCGCCGCCGATCACTGATAGAGGCTTTCACCAATGTGGTGGTGGGCTATGCCCTGGCGCTCGCGACGCAGATCATCGTGTTCCAATGGTTCGGCTTGCACACGAGCCTTGGTGACAATCTGGCGCTGGGCGCAGTTTTTGTGGGGATATCCCTACTGCGCAGCTATGCCCTGCGCAGGCTGTTCGCTCGCTTGAGGTAATGGCTGAGGTCAGGCCACATCAAGTTTATACACGGTGCCCCGCTGATCAACCTTTTCGGAGATGATCGGCAGTCCAAGCTTCTTCTTCAACCCGCCCGAGATCATGCCTCTGGCAGAATGTGCAGCCCAGCCGGTCACCTCAACGATTTCGCTGATCGAGACGCCTTCGGACCTCTGAATGAGCGCGATGATCTCCGCCTGCTTGGTGCCAGCGCGGATGGTGATCGGCTTGGGCGTTGCAGAATTAATTGGTGCAGCAGACGCGTCTTTCAGCTCCGGGGCCAGCTCTAGTTTCGCCTTACGCAGATTGTTCATGGTGGTCGCCACCACCGGCTCTATCCCGATCGCGGCAAGGCCAGCTTCTGTCGCGACCAGCGTGGTGCCGTGTCCGTCGCCGGTCTCGCGCCAAAGCGGCTCGCCGCGCCGAAGGTTGGCCTCGACCTCCTCAAGCCAGCCGCGTGTGATCATCGCGGTCACCGCCTTTTGTGCGGCCGCCCCATGCAGGCCCTTGGGCAGCGGCATGGCTAGATTGTCAGGGAGCGTGGCCGCGCGGCTGAGGATGATGGTCTGGGTGTCAGTGAGTTTGGGCATCTGGGCCTCCTGTCGTGATGGGGATGTCGGGGTCTGGGTCAGTCGCTCTCGGCCATGCTTGCCGCGACCGCGAAGTGCTGCACCCAACCCGTCAGGTAGGGCAGCCCTGCGGGGATCCCGTCGCAGCGCTCGGTCTTGCGGCTGATGCGCCAGTCCTGCCAGCGGCGGATCGCGGATGCGATCGCAGTCTCGGTATCGATGTTGCAGCCCATCATGTTGCCGACCACATCGTCGGCGAAGTGGCGGCCCATGCGGCTGTCGAGGAACTCGCGGATGCCGATCATGTCGTCCTCGCTGTCGGCGCCGATGGCAGCAGCGATCATGCGCGAGGCGAGCTTCCAGACTTCCGCGCTGCGGCGGTCGCGGTGAGGGCAAACAGTCAGGGCCCGGAAAAATCCGTAGTCTTCGTTGCGGCTTGGCAGAATAGGATGCGTGGTCATGGTGGTGGCTCCGTGGTCTTCGGACAGGCAGTTCAGGGAGGGATTGGTCATTGGGCTGCGCCTTCGGGGGCGTGGGCTTCAGGGTTGAGTTCAATCCATCCCCCGTCCCGCCAGACGTAGAGATGGCAGAGCTGGCGGGTCGGGCGCTGCAGGATTACTGGGTCGCGGGGCGGATCAAAGCAGTCCAGCGCGTCCGCGCGCACTTGCCGGATTTCCTTCGCCGCGAGGATATCCTCGGGCGTCCACGGCGCAAGCGCGGGAAGCATGTGCGAGGGGTAGCCGTCAAAGTGGCAATAAATGTGGGCCCATTGATCGGGTCCGATCTGGATGGCGATCTGCGCACGCGTGCTCATGACTGTCTCCTTGTTGCGGTGTTTGCGCGGGCTCAGATGAGCCCGTGCTGCTTCAGGAGGGGGACGACATCGGCCAGCTCGATCGTCAGGCAGTCGATCCCGATCCGGCCCGCCATCTCGAAGACCTCAGCATTCAGGCTGATGTCGTTGAATTGGCCCTGCAGCGCGGGCACGGTCATGGCCTGGATAAAGCGGCTGCGGTCGATGAAGATGCGTGTCGTGTCGAAAGTGGTGGCGATGGCCATGTGCGTGTCCTTTCATGATTGGGGTGTGGGCGTATGGGGATTTAAGCGGCGCGGCGTCCCGCCTCAAAAGCCTCCTCGAGCGCCGCGCGGATTGACCAGACGGCGACATCGTGGAAGTCGAGGCGATCGCGGTTGCGGGTTTCCAGCGTCTCGACGGTGTGGAAATGCTTCGCTGCGATCTCCAGCAGCAGGGCTTCGCTGGGGGCTTTGGTCTTGGTGGTGGTCTTCGTAGTCATGGCGCCGTCTCCCGGGCTGAGTTGCATCGTTTTTCTGCACCCAGAGTCGCTCTATGTGGGAGTGTAATCAACTGAATAAGATTATTATTCCCATTTAGTTACAATATGTTGAGGATATTCACAGCGCAATGGAAGGTATGTCTGAACGCGCCTATGCCGCCCATTCCGGCCTCTCGCGCGGGGCCGTGCAAAAGGCGCGCAAGAACGGGCGGTTGGTGCTGTTTGGCGACGGGGCGATCAACGCTGCAGCCTCTGATGCGCGCCGCGGAGTGATGACCGATCCAGATCAGCAAATGCGCTCGCGTGGTGGGTTGAGCGCTGGGGGTGATGGCGGTGGGGTCGCGGGCGGCAGCGTCTCCAGCCCCGGCGACAGCACGTCGTATCTGAAGGCGCGCACGGCGCTGACGGTCTACCAAGCGCAGGAACGGCAACTGTCGATCCAAAAGAAGAAGGGTGTATTGGTCGATCGGGCGCGGGCTGAGACGCTGGTGTTTCGCCTTGCGCGCCAGGAGCGCGACACATGGGTCACCTGGCCCACTCGCGTGGCCGCCCTGATGGCCGCGCAATTATCCGCAGAAATGGAGAAGGCCTCGGGCATACCCGTGACGATCCAAACTGCGATCCTGCAAAGGGTGCTGGAAACCCATGTCCGTGAACAGCTCGATGCCCTGGCAGACCTCAGTATCTCGCTTGAATGAGGGATTTGACCTGTCCTGTAAAAGTGATATACGGCTAGGTAGCTAGCTAGATGATTGGAAATAGCCATGTGGACCCTCCAAGACGCAAAAAACAGGTTCAGCGCAGTTGTGGATGCGGCCATCGCTGGAGACCCCCAAGAGGTCACACGCCGGGGGAAGCCTGCCGTCGTTGTTCTATCCGCGACTGAGTATGCACGACTGGTTGCTCAGGCAAAACAAGCTCGTGGGTCTTTTGTTGATCACCTTTTGGCCTTTCCAAACGAGGATGTAGAGCGTTCTGAAGTCGTCGCCCGTCCTGTAGATTTTTGATGTTTATCTTGGACACAAATGTACTGTCAGCAGTGCGCCGCCCTGAGCGTGCACCTCAGGTAAACAAATGGTTGCGGGCCCAGGTTGAAGATGCCCTCTTTTTAAGTGTCATAACCTTGGGAGAGATTGAGCGTGGCATTCACTTGCAGCAAAATCGCAATCCAGCATTTGCTTCGGACCTGCGCGATTGGTTGGATAGCACGACTCTTCTTTTTGCGGACAGAATAATCCCCTTTGGGGTGCAGGATGCCCGCATTTGGGGCAAGCTATCAGCCAAACTTGGCAACAACGGTGCTGACATGCAGATCGCAGCGACGGCATTGGCCCATAACGCTATTGTGGTGACGAGAAACGCATCAGACTTTGAGCAAACCGGTGTGGAAATCATAAACCCATTTTGACGCACTCCTCTATGTCTTGGACACCTCCACCGGAGCAAGAAAGAGCCCGGCGAAATGCAGGACGTACAATCTGAAGGCTTTGATCTTGGCTTCGAGGGTGCCGAGGACATCCTGCGGACCTGGCGGCGCGGGATGCGGCCCGATCCGGATCTGACGGTGTCGCAATGGGCCGATAAACACCGCAAGCTGTCGTCGCGTGCAGCCGCTGAGCCAGGTCAATACCGGACAGCCCGGACGCCCTATCTGCGCGCGATCATGGATGCACTGTCGCCTGGCCATCCAGCGCAACGGATCAGCTTCATGAAGGCAGCCCAAGTTGGCGCGACGGAGGCGGGTAATAACTGGATCGGCTTTGTTATCCACCACGCCCCCGGGCCGATGCTCGCCGTGTTGCCCACGGTAGAGATGGCGAAGCGGACCTCACGCGGGCGGATCGATCCGCTGATTGAAGAAAGCCCGGCGCTAAAGGAGCGCGTCAGTCCAGCCCGCTCGCGCGATGCGGGCAATTCGATGCTGTCCAAGGAGTTCCCCGGCGGCATTCTGGTGCTGACCGGGGCGAATTCGGCGACGGGCCTGCGCTCGATGCCCGCGCGCTATGTCTTCCTCGATGAGGTCGATGCCTATCCGGCCTCGGCGGACGAGGAAGGCGATCCGGTCAGTCTGGCAGAGGCGCGCACCACGACCTTCGCGCACAGGCGCAAGGTGTTCATGGTCTCGACGCCCACGATCCGGGGGCTGAGCCGGATTGAACGCGAGTTTGAGGCGAGTGATCAGCGGCGGTATTTTGTCCCGTGCCCGCATTGCGGCCACATGCAATGGCTGCTGTTTGAACGGCTGCGCTGGGACAAGGGGCAGCCTGACACCACAGCCTACCACTGCGCAGGCTGCGAACGCCCGATCGCGGAGCACCACAAAACAGACATGCTGGCACAGGGCGAATGGCGCGCTACCGCTGTTAGCACCGATCCGAACGCGATTGGCTTCCACATCTCAGCGCTCTATTCGCCGATCGGCTGGAAGAGCTGGGAACAGGTCGCACGGGAGTGGCTGGCAGCGCAGGGCTCCGACGAGATGCTGCGCGCCGCGCGCAACACGCTGTTAGGCGAAACCTGGATTGAGAGCGGGGAGGCCCCGGAATGGCAACGGCTGGCAGACCGACGCATCACCTTCCCTGCGCAGATCCCCGCAGGTGGGTTGTTCCTGACGGCGGGTGCGGACGTACAAAAGGACCGCATCGAGGTCGATGTCTGGGCCTGGGGGCGCGGTCTGGAAAGCTGGCTGGTCGATCACATTGTCATCCCCGGGGGGCCGGACGATCCAGCGTGCTGGGAGAGGCTGACGGCGTTGCTGAGCCAGACCTGGACGCACCAGAACGGCGCGATCATGACGCTGGCAAAGCTGGCGATCGACACCGGCTACGAGTCCGCCGCTGTCTATGGCTGGGCGCGCAAGCAGGGCATTGCGCAGGTCGCACCCGTCAAGGGCCTGGAAGGCTTCAACCGGGCCACGCCAGTCTCGGGCCCAACCTTCGTTGATGCGACCGTGAATGGGCGGAAACTAAAACGCGGGGCCCGGCTCTGGACTGTGGCCACAGCGACATTCAAGGCTGAGACTTATCGTTATCTTCGGATCGAGAAGCTGTCGGATGAAGATCGCGCGCTGGGCGTGGCACCGCCTGCCGGGACCATTCACCTGCCTGATTGGGTGGACAGCGAATGGTTGAAACAGCTGGTGGGTGAACAGCTGGTGACGATCCGCAACAAGCGGGGCTACGCGCGTCAGGAATGGCAAAAAATGCGCGAACGCAACGAGGCCCTGGATACCCGTGTCTATGCACGCGCCGCCGTTTGGATCCTCGGCGCCGACCGCTTTGATGAGCGCATGTGGCGGCAGCTCGAGAAACAGGCCGGGGTCGAGACCGTGGCTGTCGCACCGAACGGCGAACCCGAGAAACCAAACAGCCCGCAAGCCGGGCAAGTGACAGCACCAAGGCGGCGCGGCTGGAAGATCAGCACGCCTCGATACATGGAGTGATCAGAAACCAGAGAATACCATATCGAGAGCACCGCGGATTTCATAATCAGAGGCCGAAAGATCAGCGACAGGCTCTCCATTTAGTAGCGCAGATGGAATCGCGGCCATCTCGGCGGTGTGCAGAACGAAAGGCGTGCCCTCGATTTTGAAGATTGGCTCAAGTCGCCCGATCGCCTTTGGCCCCGAAGCTACCGGGAGGAGTGGGGCAACCACGCGTGTACCAGTCTCGATCAGATCGGTCTGGAGGTCGAGCACAAGCCGGTCGCCCGGGACGCGATAGACATGGAACTGCGCCATCAGCCGAGCTTCAGGACCTGGAGATCGGCCAAAGGCGTCCCGTTCGCTTCGATCCACGCACGGCGGTCAGCGATTACTGTCGCGTTCTCTTCAGCCCAAGCCTTCGCCTTGGCCCTACGGACAGCCTCTGCGACGGCAGCGTCGCTGATCGCGGAAACATTGAGCCCCAACTCCCGTGCCGCGGCCAGATTCGTGGCCGTCAAGGTAATGTTGGTGCGCTGCTTTTCTGCTTTGGCTTGCTGCATTGGGCCCTCCAGACATATATGAAACATACACACTATAAGTGTGCAAAACAAGAGACCTCCATGACCCTCGATGAGCTGAAACTCCGCCACAGCGCCCTGCTGGCCGCGCGCTACAGCGGCACGCGGTCAGTCAGCTATGATGGCAAGACCGTGAATTACGGCACGGATGCGGAGCTTGCCGCGGCGATCAGCGATATTGAGCGGCGAGTGGCCAAGCTGGAGCGCGGCGCTGGGCGTATCCTTCGCCCCAATGCCGTGAAGGATCTGTGATGAACTGGCGACAGCGTCTCGGTGCTTTCGTCGGTGGGTTTGATGCAGGCCAGCAGCACCGGCGGCTGCGCGGGTTCCAGGCGACGCGCGCGCACGTAAATGCGCTCATCGCAGCTTCAGGTCCGGACATCACCGCCCGCGCGCGCTGGCTGGTGCGCAACAACGGCTATGCCGTGAATGCGGTTGAAAGCTGGGCGGCGAACACCGTGGGCGATGGCATCAAGCCGATCTCGAAGATTGCGGATGCATCCAGCAAAGAGGAGCTGCAGCGCCTCTGGCTCGCATGGACAGATGAGGCGGACGCAGAGGGTCTGACTGATTTCTACGGGCTGCAGCGCAGGGCCGCGCGCGAAGTGTTCATGGCAGGCGAGGTGTTCTTCCGGATCCGGATGCGCCGGGCGGGCGATGGGCTGACGGTGCCTCTGCAGCTGCAGATGCTGCCTGCGGAGATGTTGCCGCTGGAGCAAACGGGCATCGCTGCGAACGGCAATGCAATCCGTCAGGGCATCGAATTCGACCGGATCGGACGCCGCGTGGCCTATCACTTCCTGCGCCGACATCCCGGCGACAGCACCGACCCAGGGCTGGCGGGTGATATTGTCCGCGTGCCTGCTTCGGAAGTCATCCATGTGATCGACCCGGTCGAGGGCGGGCAGCTGCGCGGGGTGTCAAAACTGGCCCCGGCCATCGTGAAGCTGTTTCTGCTCGATCAGTACGACGATGCTGAACTCGACCGCAAAAAGGTCGCGGCGATGTATGCCATGTTTGTGACCTCGCCCGCGCCGGAGAACCCGCTAGCCCCAGCCGAGGACGAGGATATGCCAGCGGGCGTCGAGATCAGCCCGGGCCAGATCGTGCGGCTCGATCCGGGTGAGGACGTAACCGTGGGCCAGCCCGCCGACAGCGGCGCGACCTACGAGCCGTTTCAGTACCGCACATTGCTGCAAATCTCAGCAGCGCTGGGTATCCCCTATCCCTATCTCGCCAATGACATGGTGAAGGGGAACTTCTCAAACTCACGCCTGGCGCTGATCGAATTCCGCCGCCGCGTTTCGGCCTGGCAGCATTCGGTCATGGTCTACCAGCTCTGCCGTCCAATCTATGCGCGCTGGATGGATGCGGCGATCTTATCAGGCGGGCTGACGCTGGCCGACTATGAAGCCAACCGCGTGCGGCTGCTCACGGCTGACTGGCTGCCGACCAAATGGGACTGGGTCGATCCACTCAAAGACGCCAACGCTGAAATCGCTCAGATCGAGGCAGGCCTGAAATCCCGCACACAAGCCATTGCCGAGCGCGGCTATGACGCGGAACAGGTCGACCGCGAGATCGCGGCGGAGCGGGAGCGCGAGCGATTGCTGGGGCTGGACTTCCGCCGCCCGGGATCACCTGCGCAAGGCGTAAAGGCGGTGCCAAGCTCGGATGAAGATGACGGCGAAGACACCGAACCGGCAGAAGAAACCGATGCCGTGGAAGACAATCCGCGCAATTCTGAGGACCAGCCCTGATGCTCCATGCCCGCATTGCCACGCGCGCCTTCAACACGCCGCTGCTGGTTGAGCCCTCGAAGGCTATGGCGTTTCTGTCGGGGCTAGGACCGCGCATTCTCGGGCGACAGGTCGAGATGGTGGAGCCGGATGGCGCGAGCGAGGGCGGAGTGCTTCTACCCGCCAGCGCCAGCATCCTCGCCGGAAACCTCTCCGGACGTTTGCACCAGCATGGTGATGCACCCTATCCGGTCGTGGACGGCATCGCCGTGATCGAGATCTCCGGCGTGTTGATCCATCGCGGCGGCTGGATTGGCCAGTCCTCTGGCCAGACCAGCTATGAAGGGATCGCAGCGCAAATCGACGCGGCGGCGGGGGACCCGTCTGTGCGCGGCCTTGCGTTGGAAATTGACAGTTTTGGGGGTGAAGTCGCGGGGATATTCGACCTCGCAGATCGCATTCGTGCAATTCGTGCCACTAAACCTGTCTGGGCTTTTGTAGCTGAACACGCTTTCTCTGCAGGATACGCGCTAGCCAGCCAGGCTGATCGCATTCTGCTACCACGTACTGGAGCCGTTGGCAGCATCGGTGTCGTCGTTATGCATGCCGACCTCAGTGACGAGCTTGATCAGGACGGTGTGCGCGTGACCTTGATCCATTCAGGGCGGCATAAAGTGGATGGCAATCCGTATCAGCCCCTGCCTGATGCCGTTCGTGATGACATCCAGCGTGAGATCGATGTGTTGCGGTTCCTCTTTACGGAGACCGTCGCTGCAGGACGTGCGGAACGGTTAAGCCAGGAGGCCGCCCTCGCAACCGAAGCCGCAACCTACCGCGGGGCGGATGCTGTTGCCGCGGGTCTCGCCGATGAGGTCATCGATCTGCAGCGCGGCTTTGCTGCCTTCCGACAGCGCGTGGCAAACACGCCAACACTGACCCCCGCGCGCGCATCGCGTGCGACAGCACTCCAGTCCCGCAAACCAACCCAACCGAAAAAGGAGGCACAGATGGCCACCCAAACTGACACCACGGACAGCACTGCAGAGAATGATGCTGAAGATACCCTGCGAGAAGAAACTCCCGATGAGGCAACAATTCCGCAGGATGGTCTTTCCACCGTCGGTGATGATCAACCTGCCGCCCCGGCCATGCCCCCTGCGGCACCCGCACCGCCGGTCTCGAACGCAGCGCAGCCGGGCAATCTGGCTGAGTTATCGGCAAAACTGCGCAACGAGGCCGCAGACATTGCCGAGATTGCAGCACAAGCTGGACGGCTTGGCATCGCAATAGACGCCGCAAAGGCCCTGCGCGAAGGCACGGCCCCCGAAGCCTTGCGCCGCCTGGTTCTGGAACGCGCCAGCGCCGCGGCGGATGCCCGCGATATCGTGGCAGCGCCGCCATCGCCGGTCATCCCCAAAAGCGCCGAAAGCCCGATCGTGGCCGCCGCCAAACGCGCGGCCTCTGCAGGTGCAAAGGGCTGAAACCCCTCACATCCCTGAAACCCTGCCACCTGATCCCCCGCCGCTCCACCCCGGCGGGGGATTTCTTTTTTCACCCAGATCACAAGGATCCCCGACATGACCGTCCTGACCCAGCCGCCCACCATGGGCGATGTTCTCAAATATGAGGTCAACCCCAACTTCACACGCGAAACCATCACCCTGCTGGCGGGCGCCGCCTATCCCGTCGGCGCCGTGCTTGGCCGCATCACCGCCAGCGGCAAACACAAGCTGGCAACTTCGGGCGGCTCAGACGGCGCCCAAACGGCCGCGGCTGTTCTGCTCTACGCGGTCGATGCCTCCGATGCTGATGCCACTGGTATAGTCATCGCGCGCGGCCCAGCCATCGTCTCGAAAGCAGCGCTCGTCTTTGATGCCACCGTCGATGACGTTGCAAAAATTGCCACTAAGCACGGTCAGCTGACTGCGCTGGGCATCATCCCACGCGACACCGCCTGATTGATGGCACGCAGCATCCCGCCTGCGCCGACACATTAGCGTCGATCACCGCCAAACCAAGTTCAGCCCTCATTCCCTCGGAGTAACCCATGACCCTCACCCGTAATCCCTTCGACGCGGGCGGCTATTCGCTCGCAGATATGACGCAGGCCATCAACATCCTGCCCAACCTCTACACCCGCCTTGGCCAGATCGGCCTGTTTCGCTTTGAGGGTGTGTCACAGCGCTCCATTGTGATTGAACAGCGCGAAGGGGTGCTGAGCTTGCTGCCATCGGTGCCCCTTGGTGCGCCCGCCACCGTGGGCACCCGTGAGCAGCGTTCCATGCGATCCTTTGCGCTGCCCTGGATCCCCCATGATGACGTAATCTTGCCCGCAGATATCCAAGGCATGCCCGCGTTGGGCCTCTCGGACACCGCTGACCCGCTGGTCGAGGTGATGAACCGCAAGCTCACGCTGATGCGCCGCAAACATGCCCAGACCCGCGAATACATGGAGATGAATGCCCTGCGCGGTATCGTAAAGGATGGCGCAGGAACCACGCTCTACGACTATTTCACCGAGTTTGGCCTCGAGAAGATCTCGATCGACTTTGTGTTTGGCACTGCTGGCACAAACGTGCAGGGCAAGGTGCGCAGCGTGCTGCGCGCTATGGAGGACAATCTGCTCGGCGAGACCATGACCACCGCTCATGCGCTGGTCAGCTCGGAATTCTTCGACAAGCTGATCAGCCACCCCAAGACAGAGGAAGCCTATAAGTTCTTCTCCGCCACCGGTGGCCAGCCGCTGCGCGAGGACATGCGCCGGGCGTTTCCTTTTGCTGGCATTCTGTTCGAAGAATATAATGGGTCTGTCACGCTCTCGAACGGCACCTCCGAGCGGTTGATCCCCGCGGGTGAAGGGATCGCCTTTCCGCTGGGCACGTTCGACACCTTCACGACTTATGGCGGGCCCGCCAATCTGTTGGAGACCGCCAACACCATCGGCCTGCCGCTTTATGCGCGTCAGATGATCGACGCCAAAGGCCGCTGGATCGATCTGATGACTGAAACCTCGATCCTGCCGGTGAACAAGCGACCCCGCATGGCGATCCGCCTGCACAGTGGCAATTGATGGATGGCCAGCTTGTCGGTGTTTACCGCAGTGATCGACACGCTCTTCGCGGACAACAACATCGCCCGCGATGCGATCTACATCGCGGGCGATGGTCCGACCCAACTCGTCCGTATCGTCACACGCCGCGCGGATGACATCACCAGTTTTGGCGACGCGCGCATCTGGTCGGAGACAACTCGCATCGACCTGCGCGTGGCAGAGGTGGCGATCCCACGTCCTGGCG
>Ga0208648_1001414_pt1 | contig 19591 bp, 17 predicted proteins | sample AntAceMetag02UKL_FD_184772 | JGI IMG/M metagenome (GOLD analysis project Ga0208648, IMG submission 184772) | Saline lake microbial communities from Ace Lake, Antarctica - Antarctic Ace Lake Metagenome 02UKL (SPAdes) (version 2) | ecosystem: Environmental > Aquatic > Non-marine Saline and...
ACTTCGTCCCAAATCCAGGCACCTTTAAGGCTTTCTTCCACAATTTCGCTGATGCGGCTTTTCTTCATTCTGCGGAGCTGCAAGCCATAGGCAACGTTATTGAAGATGGATTTGGGGAAGGGATTAGGCTGCTGAAAAACCATCCCGACCTTGGTTCTGATCTCCGTCACATCCACTTTATTATCGTAAATATTCTGGTTATACAGACTGATCTCGCCTTTGATACGGCAGGTGGGAATGAGATCATTCATGCGGTTAAAGCAGCGCAGAAGAGTCGATTTACCGCAGCCGGATGGTCCTATCAGTGCTGTGATCTTTTTGTTATAGACGGGGAAATTTACATTATGCAGCACCTGCTTGGTGTCAAACCAGAGATTGAGGTTACGGGCATTAATATGAGCTGTGTTATCTACCATTTCCTGTTTTTCCTTATTCTATATCTTATTATAATTGCAATTGTACTCACAAACAGCACCAGAGCCAGCAGCACCAGAGCAGTTCCATAAGCAATGGGAATCTGCTGGGCAGGATGAGCACCTTCAGTCATCAGAGCATAAATGTGATAGGGTAAAGCCATCACTTCGTCCATGACAGATTTTGGCAGTCTGTGAGAATAAAAAGTTGCGGCAGTAAAGAGTATGGGAGCAGTTTCTCCAGCTACTCTGCCAATAGAGAGCACTGTGCCTGTAAGGATGTTTGGCAGTGCCGCAGGTAGTATTACTCGCATAATACTTTGTCTTTCTGTGGCACCCAGAGCGAGGGATGCTTCCCGAAATGATTTAGGCACCTGCCGGAAAGCTTCTTCAGAGGTGTTTATGATTACCGGCAATGCCAGGATACCCAGCGTGAGAGAACCAGCCAGAAGAGACACACCCATGTGCAATATCTGCACGAAAACCGTCATGCCAAACAATCCATAAATGATCGAGGGTATTCCAGCCAGAGTGTTCACAGCTATCCTCACCATGCGCACAAACCAGTAGGGTTTGGCATAACTCACCAGATATATGGCAGTTAATATTCCCAAAGGCAGCGCAAAAGCGATGGAGAGTATGGTCAGCCAGAAAGTTCCTACTATTGCGGGATATATACCCCCGGCAGTCATGCTGTCAACGGGACCTTTGGTGATAAATTCCCAGGATATCACTTGTCCACCACGGGAGAAAATTATATACAGGAAGCTGATCAGGAAGAAAGCAGTAATGATGATAAAGAATCTGAGCAGATTAACTCCTGCCAGATCGGATATTTTTCTGATATTAATTTTCACAGGTATTGCCTTTATCATTTCTTCCTCCGGTGAAATACCAGCTCTGAGGTGAGATTAGTTATAAAAGTAATCAAAAATAGAACTACTGCGATGCCATATAAAGCATGAAAGTGCATGGTGCCATGAGCCGTTTCACCCATTTCCGCTGCAATGGCAGAGGTCATGGGTCGCACAGATTGAAAAATTGATTTAGGGAATTGAGGAGAACCGCCAGCAACCATGATCACCACCATAGTTTCACCAATCGCCCTGCCAAAACCCAGTAGAATACTGCCTGCCACGCCGGTTTTTGCAGCCGGTAAAGTAACTTTCATAATTGTTTCCCAGCGATTAGCCCCCAGACCAAAGGAAGCCTGCCTGAGACTTTTTGGTACCATGGAAAGTGCATCTTCACTCATACTTGAGATGATGGGGATCACCATTATTCCGAGAATTATTGAAGCATTGAGGATATTTAGCCCCGCATTTAGATGAAACCATTTCATCAGCATAGGAGCCAGAAATGCCATGCCAAAAAGTCCATATACAACAGAAGGTATTCCAGCCAAAAGCTCTATTACCGGTTTGATGATCTCGCGCATTCTGGGACTGGCAATTTCTGATATATATATAGCTGAACCCACCCCAAAGGGAACAGCAAACACCAGAGCTCCCAGCGTTACCAGCAGAGAACCGACTATAAGCGTGAGAATCCCAAATTTGCCGGGGGTAGAAGTGGGATGCCAGGAAAAGCCAAAAACGAAATCCTTAAGCTTGGAAAAATACTGAATAATCAACGACTTATCAGGAGAATTACCAATTTCTCCGCCTGGGTTAGTGCTGGTAGTGAAATTTATGCCGAGTACCTCTTTTGGGGAGGCATCCCAGACAGCAAACTGGATTATCTCATTTTTTGAACCAAATATTTTCAATGTAGCAATTGATTTTTTCCCTTTCCTGGTAATAACCGCAGTACCGCGGCATTTTCCATTCACAAAAGCTCCAACTTCTCCTGTTGCTGCTGGTTTCCCATCTATATTTATCTCACAATAGGCTGTTGTGATGCCTGCTCCATCGGGATGTGATATCAGCCATGGTCGCAGAAATATCTGGGGTTCACCACCAATATAGATATTACTTTCATTAGATGTCAAATCCGGTGAAACATATGGTGAACCGCTTTCGCAAAGAATGGGATATTCTGATTCTCCAATTTCTTCACTGAAATCTAAAATAGCTACTCCCAATGCCGTAAATACATCATTACTGCTATGATCATAGATGGCAAAATTTATGATCTTCCCTGATTCTGCTGCCTCTGCCTGAATATCCAGAACAGCAAGTGACAGCCCATCTTTATCTTTTATTTTTGCTACTGCCCGACATTCTCCATCAATGAAAGCAGCCACTTCATCCTGCGTAGTTGCCGGTAAATTATCTATATAAACCTCGCAATAAGCTCTCTGGCTTTTTTCTTTTTCCATAAGTTGCCAGGGACGCTGAAATTTCCGCTGCTTTCCCTCTATGGGTAATGGACCCAGATCATGGGTGATCACGGGCGCACCTCCATAAAAAATACTGGCAATGATCCCAAATAGAAAAATAATCGTAAATAAGGCAGCCGTATAGGTGATTGCCTTAAATAATTTCTCTTTATAATTATTCATTAATTTTTTCCCTTAACAATCGGGAATCCCACTTAAAAATATAAGTGGGATTCCTTCTCACTGAATGTAAGGTTACTGGAGACCTATGAATCCATTTTCTTCGACTAATTTCTGTCCTTCTGCTGAGAGTACGAAGTCGATATATTTCTTTGCCATGCCACGCGGTCTGCCATTTGTGTACATGTGCAAAGTACGGGCGATAGGATATTGCTTATTGAGAACAGTTTCTTTACTGGGCATCACGCCATTGATCTTAAGACCTTTTACGCTGCTGGTAAGATAGCCAATACCCACATAACCAATTGCACCTGGAGTATCTTTTATAGTGGTTGCCACGGCATTATTAGATGCCAGCATCAAAGCACTATCTACCACCTGAGCGTCACTCATCACTTTTTCATTGAAAACTTCAAAAGTTCCTGAGGATACGTCACGGCTAACTATTACGATTGGCTTTGAAGCTCCACCAAGATCTTTCCAGTTACTAATGCTGCCGCTATATATTCCCTGCACCTGCTCGATAGTGAGAGCATTTACGCCATTAGATGGGTTTACCACTATTGCTATGGCATCATTGGCAACCACATTTTCCACCAGATTGATACCTTGTGATCTTGCCTGAACGATTTCTTTGGTTTTGGCATGCCGAGAAGCATCACCAATATCTGCTGTTCCTGCCATAATATTGGCAATACCTACAGATGAACCGCCGCCACGAACAGATATATCTGCTTCTGGATGGGCATTCATATACGCTTCGGCACAGCTCTGAGCTATAGGAAGCACAGTTGTGGAACCGGCAATTGTCAGACTGTTTGCATTTTTACCAGCAAAGGCGGGAAAGATAACCAGGGTCATCAGGGCAGCTACTACTAATATTCTTGTTAAGTTATTCATTATCATCTCCTTATTTAGTCGATTACGCCTGAGAATTTCCAGCGTAATTGCACTAACATCTCTGTTTCATCATCTTTTTCTTTATATATGTTATCTTTCATCTGATAATTAGCCTGTACCCATAATTTTGGAGCATTCTTGCTGTCACGCATCATGAAGTAATTCACGCCAGCGATCATGGTATTATATGCTCCAGAATCTTCTGTATCATTATCAACATCGGCATTGTCATCATACATGTCATAGCGCAGCACTAATTCCAGATCAATATTTGTTAAGTCTGAAAGGTTAACTATCGGCATGATTGATATTGCATTTGCTGTACTATCCTGACCAGCCAAGGAATGCGTGCGGGTAAGATATTGAGCTCTGATATCGATATTCGGAAGCATGGTAATTCGGGCAACTGCTGCCATCTTAGAAATATCTTCATCTTCAGCAAGGTCTTCATAATATACCTTATCCATCATATAAGAGCCACCTACTTCAAGACCTACTACAGGAACTACACGCAGATTCAGCAGAAAAGCCATATTAGTGTCTATAGCGTCACCAGTCTTTTTGTAGCCTTCTCCATTATAAACTGCTACATCATAAGAACCATATCCCCGGGGCAGGTAACCACTGATGCCAAAACCATAATCTGTAGAAGAAGCAAATTTGTATTTGTCAGCAGGGTCTTTATCAATAGTTTCATATTCAGAGCTGTAGATAGTGCCAAAATAAGTCTTCATAAGTCCAAATGTGAACTTGGCATCTTTCCACAGATAATTAGAGAAATCAAGGTAAGCATATTTCAATTTAATACCAGCACCATCTGCAGCACCATCATCACTAAAGAAATCAAGATTGAAACGACCCTTGATATTGCCACTGAATACGGGTTCTAAACGAAAATAACCCCGATTAAATGAAAAGCCATTTGCAGATGCATCATCTGCTCCATCTACCATCTTGTAAGTCCAGCGATTCCATAATTCCATACTGAGCTTGGTCTCAGCACTGGCAATGCTCACCAGCATTATAATTAAAACTAAGAAAATTACTCTTTTTTTCACATTTCCTCCTTGTGAATGCGGAAATCTATTTCCCTTTGCCCTATATCTACGAGTGGCATGTTAACTGAAAATTAGTGATTTGTTAAGGCTGTGTTAACGGAGGAATTTTTTCTCAACAAAATGGACTTTATGGACAGTATGGACTGAATGGACAATTTGGACATGATTTCTTTGGTGTCTATTTAGTCTATTTTGTCCATAGTGTCCATTTAGTCTATTTTTGAGGGTAGGGGTCGTTCTTAACCGTAAATTAACAGTAGCTTTATTTAGAATTGACATATTTCTCGTAGATATTAAATGCTGGATGTATTCTTGCAGTGCTAAGGAGAAGATATGAAAAAGGTTATTGCAGTAGTAGATGATGAGCCGGATATTCTGCAGTTATTAGAGTTGAATTTGAGTAAATCAGGATTTAGCTCGGTATGTTTTGAGGATGGCAGGAGTCTGCTGGAATATCTCAAAACAGAAGAGCCAGACTTGATCGTGCTTGATCTGATGCTGCCGGATTATGATGGCTTTGATATTTGCAAGATAATCAGAAACCAGCAAAAAACTAAACATATACCTATCATTATGTTCACAGCGCGTGGCGAATCAATGGATAAGATACTGGGACTGGAACTGGGAGCTGATGATTATCTGGATAAGATGAGCTCACCGCGGGAATTGATAGCAAGGATCAAGGCAGTGCTCAGAAGATCAAATCAGCCAATTGGTACTACAGTGATCAAACTGAATAATGAAATAACTATTGACCCCCAGAAATATCAGGTGCGTGTAAATGATGAGATAATCAGTGTGACTACTACTGAATTTAATATTATCCATCTGCTGGCAATGCATCCGGGCTGGGTGTATTCACGCAATCAGATACTGGATCATCTCTGGGGTAATGATAAGATCGTGATAGACCGCACTATAGATGTTCATATCCGCAATTTGCGTGAAAAGCTGGGAGATGCCGGCAGGATCATTAAAAATGTCCGCGGTGTGGGATATAAACTGGAGTTATAAAATAAATGAAATTATTTACTAAACTTTTCTGGAGTTTTCTTTCTGTATTCTTGATTTTTGCGATCATCTTTTTTATTTTCACCTATAAAAATGTGAATAGCAATTATCTGGATGCTTCCAGGCATTATCTGGCAGAATATGAGAACATCATCAAATCCACTGTTATGGGATATGTGATTGCTGAAGATTTTGAGGGGCTTGATAAATATGTGAAAGAATTACAAGCTCAGATCAGGATCACTTATATTGATCTGGAAGGAAATGTGAGAGCAGATTCTGATAAAGATAAGGAAACGCTGGAAAATCATGCTAATCGTCCAGAGGTTCTTGCTGCTCTGGCTAATGGTTCTGGTTTTGCCTGGCGATTTTCTACTTCTGTAAACCATAAAATGCTCTATTTTGCAGACAGGATCATGCTTGATAATGAGTCAGTAGGCTTTTTACGCTTGAGTTTCTATGATTATCAGATTGAGGAATTGCAAAAATCACTTTCTCAGGATATGACTAAATATCTGCTGTTCGGTCTAATAATCTCTTTGATCCTTACTTATTTCATCTCCAGAAGTTTCATAAATCCCATTAAAAAGATGGCAATTGCCACCCGCAAACTTGCTGGCGGTGATTTTTCCGGCAGATTAAATCCCAGTTCGCGAGATGAAATCTATGATCTTTCCATGAGTTTTAATACCATGACAGATAAGATCGAGCTTCTGGTGCAGGAAATCTCGGCTCAAAAGGAATCATTGCGTAATATTATCGATAATATCAATGAACTCATCTGGGTGATAGATACCGGCACAGAAAAGATCACTCTTGCCAATAAGGCATTTTCACGTTTTTTAGATATAGAAGACCCTACTGATAAACATTACTGGGAGATTTTCCGTAATGTAGAGATCAATCAGATCATCAAGGATGCCATTACCAATCAAAAAGCTGAGATGAAAGAAGTAACGATTCGCCAGCACATCTGCCACATGTCCATCTACTTCCCGCAGGAAAATGACAGCATTATCATCCTGCTGCATGACATCACGCCCATCCGGCAACTGGAAAAGGTAAAGCGTGATTTTGTGATCAATGCTTCGCATGAATTGAGAACTCCACTGGCTTCTATAAAGGGTTACACTGAACTGCTGCAAGGGAATCTATCACCGGAAAATGAGAATATTTTGCAGGCAATTGAGCGCAATAATCAGCGGCTGACCTTCATTGTAAATGATATCCTCAGCCTGGCTTCTCTGGAAGAAATCTCTTCACTGGATCGTGAACTGGCTAATGTGTCTGCCTTGCTTGATAATTCCAGTAATATTTTTAAAAGCAGGATTGAAGCTAAAAATCTGATTTTGAATAGAGATTATGATCCTAATATTTATGCTTCAATTGATCTTTACCGCTTTGAGCAGATGGTAAATAATCTGATTGACAATGCCATAAAATATACTGCTCAGGGAGTGATCACGCTGTCACTCGTAGTAGAAAATAACCAATTGATCTTTACATGTGCTGATACAGGACTGGGAATTCCAGAAAATTTTCTCTCGCGGATATTTGAGAGGTTCTTTGTGGTAGATAAATCACGCTCTCGCAAGTCAGGAGGAACTGGACTGGGGCTCAGTATTGTGAAGCATATAGTGCAATTGTATAATGGAGAAATATCAGTGAAAAGCATCCTTAATTCTGGTACCAGCTTCAAGATAAGCATCCCTATAGAATAAAATGAAAGACATCAAGATCGAAGATTACCTGCCTTTTGTGAAGAGTATTGCCAGCAAATACAGATATTCCGGTCTGCCTTATGATGATCTGGTGCAGGAAGGAATGATTGGTTTATGGGAGGCAATGCAGCGGTATGACCCCGAAAAAGGGGCAAAATTAACTACTTATGCTGCCTACTGGATCAAAAAACGCATCATCGATGCAATTAATAGCGAGCATAAGCATCATCTGAATTCCTCCGAACTTAATGAAGATATCACGGCAGCAGATGAAAAATATGAATATAGCGAAAATGAAGAGAAATTAAAACTGCCTGATAAAATGCCAGAGCTGGAAAAGATTGTGCTCTCGCTTTCTTTTGAAGAACAGCTTACGCTGAATGAAATTGCCGAAAAATTGAATATTACTCGCGAAAAATGCCGACAGTTAAAAGAAAAAGGGCTGCGCAGACTTAAATCTGTCCTCAGCCCCATATCTTTAAAGAATAAATCGCTTATTTGAGCAATTCAGAAAATTTCCAGCGTAATTGAATTTTGATAATGCTGGCATCTGTATAATCTTCATACTTGTAATTCATCATGGAATAATTTGCCTGTACCCACATCTTTGCCTTTCCTGCATCATCACGTAAAAGATAATAATTGATTCCTGCAATCATCAGATCATGTGCCATTGACCCCAACACGTCATCATCCATATCTGTGTTGTCATCATAAATGTCATAGCGGAAAACAAGCTCAGCATCAACGTCTGTGAATTCTTTAATATTGATGATCGGCATGATTGACAGGGCAGTTGTAATAAGATCAGTCTCTTCTGATGCTTCTTCCATAATATTCCAGTCTTCAGTTGTGAGGGATCTGGATAGATACTGTGCCCAGAGATCAAGACCTTTGAACATGTTGATGCGTACAAATCCTGCCATTTTATTATAGGCAATATCATAATCAATTTCTTCACCTACGCCATTATAATAAATGCCGTCAGCAGGATTCATGTAATATGAACCGCCCAAAGTGATTCCTTCAAAAGGAGTGATGCGCAGATCTCCCAGATATGCCATATTATTATCTATCTGGTTCCCAGATTTGGTGTAACCTTCTCCATTATATACTCCAAGGTGATATTTGCAGATTCCCATAGGTAATGTGCCACCCAGAGTTATTCCATAATCACACGATGATACAAAGCCATACATATCAGTAGGATTGAGGTCAATAGTTGCATAACCCCAATCATAAAGAGTACCAAAATAGGTTAACTGCAAACCAGCAATAAGGTTTGAATTTTTCCACAGAATATCCGAGAATTTCACGTAAGCAAGCTTAAGCTTCAATCCTGCTCCATCATTGCTTATCATCTCGTCACTCTCTAAAGCTGTAGCTCCCTTGCTGAAAAAGTCAGCCAGGAATCTACCACTGATCTGATCAGTGAATTTCTGTTCCAATCCAAAATAACCACGTGCCAGGGACAGTTCGTTTTGTAATGCTTCATCTGCTCCATCCAGCATCAGATAGCTCCAGCGACTCCATAACTCCATGCTTAACTTTGTTTCAGCATTCATTACACCCATTAACAATACTACAAAAATAAATAAAACTAAGACTTTTCTCACAATTACCTCCAAACTTATTTTGAATTAGTAAAAATAATTATAGTTTTTCGTCAAGCTGGAAATTTATTAGATTATCTTCAGTATGGATTTTTAGATAACTAATTACATAAAATATCAAGATTTATTTGACAGCAAGAAGCTATTTTAATAAATATAATCCAGAAATTATTAAGGATTAATTATATGAAGCCGGAATATTTATGCGAAAATAATGTATGTGTAATCACCTACAGAGACTCAATAGATTTTGAGTTTTGTCAAAACAATCCTCTTATAAGAAAAGAGTATTTTTCTGAAGCCGATTATTTTATTCTCAACCTTAAGCAGGTATCATTTATTGATAGTGCCGGGATTGGGAACATGGTGGGAATATTCCGTGCTCTTGATGCTCAAAGCAAGAAATTATGCCTGATCAATATTTCTCCTAATATCCGCAAGGTTCTGCAGATTTCAGAAATTGAGCATGTATTCCCGATATTTGAATCACTAAATGATGCCAGAATAAATTTTCTGGACAGGTAAAAAATCTAACCTGTTTTTACTATCCAGTAATCAATAATCCCCCAGAAATCACGTTTGACCTTTTCTCCGATCTCTTCAGCTCCATGGCGGCTGTATTTGCCTTCCAGTCGCAGACGGTAATATTTTTCACCATCCTTGATATATTCACTGATATATGTTCTCACACCCTTCTTAAGCATAGCTTCCTGCTGCAGTTCCACAGAGTAACGATCTGTAAGTGACAGAACTTGAACTTCAAATACCTTTGCTCCAGTATCTACTGGCTTTTCAGGTTTTACTTCTTTCTTCTTCACTTCTTCCACAACGGCTGGTTGTTCTGGTTCAGGGATGACTGTTTCTTCTTTTTCTATTTCAGTTGATTTCTCTTCCACCAGAGATTTTGGTTCTTCCTCAGCTTTCTTACCACAACTGGAAACAACTACCAGTAATGCGATTAAAAGCAAAGTAAATATAATTTTAGCGTTTTTCATCAGTACCTCCATTTATCAAAAGAAAGTTTATCAATTACCTCTCTGGATAGTCAAGTAATTTCCCATTTAATTAAAATACGCATCCCCCAGAAATTTGAATATCATCCGGTTAGAAAAACCCTGAAAGGGTTGAACAATAATAGCCATGGGTGAAACCCATGGATTGAGAAGATATCTAAAACCCCACCCCTTCCCGCTTTCGGCAAAGCCGAAAGCGGGAAGGGGTGGAAGACATTTGCGTTCATTTGTCCCATAGGTTTCACCTATGGCTATTACAGTATCACCCTTTCAGGGTTAAGATGAATTGTAAAATAAATACACCTGTAAATCTTTTATTATCTAGCGTTATGAGGTAATATTGTTATCTAAAACAGGGAAATGCCCGATTTCCAGTTTTATAAAAAATACCCCGCAGGATTCTTTCCTGCGGGGTTGAATGCACGACCATCTATTATCTCAGGGCTATTCGCACCTGATCGAATTTCTTAATTAACCAGCTTCAAAATCTCATTACTGCGGTTGATGAATTTCTGCAATTCTTTGCCACTGAACTGCTTTTGTTCCAGTAATGCCAGTTCATGCAGATAATTTACCACTAATTCTACCTTTTCAGTTTCATTATTATCACCCAGATCAAGCACTTTCTGCACTGTCTCATTTTCTGCATTAACCACCAGGGTATGATGACGCAGCATATCAAAACCATCTCCAGTGAACATAGTATTCATTTCCTGCATCCTGCGCATCTGTTCATCAAAAACTATCATGGCAGGGATTTCACCTGATTTAAGATGTTTCACTTTAGTTGTCACTTCCAGATAGGCTTTTTGACGCAATTCTGACCAGCCGGCACCCAGTTTATCCTGTTCATTAGGATTCAGGTCAAATATTTTAATATAGGTAAAATCATTTTCATTACGGATATGCGGAGCCAAAGTGTTTACTGCTTCCTGGTGATCTTTGATGAATTTAGCATAATCATCTTTACTGAAACTTGCTTCCACATCGGGATTAAGCGTGCGGTCAAAGATGTCCTGCAGGCGTTCGCTGCTGGTGTGTCCCTGGGCATCTGCTACCTCAGCTTTGTCTGCTTCCACCAGGTTATCATTGATCTCGCTGTCCACGCGAACAAATTTTACCTTGCTCTCTTCCATTTCCAGTTTCTGGAATACGTGATTATCTATCACTGAATCACTATAGATCACTTCCAGTCCCTGCTGTTTCATCATCTCTATATAACTCACCTGCAGATCTGTTCCATTGGCATAATATACTTTTTTCTCTTCACCTTCCTGCTCATTACGATCCAGATATTCCTGCAGAGTCACCCAGTCATCATTGGTGCTTTTAAAAATCAGATGATCTTTCATGGCCTTTAAGAATTTATCATCAGTTACAAAGCCATATTTAATGAAATTCTGAATATCTTTCCAAAATCCTTCATAGCGCTTGCGGTCACTCTCAAAAACTTCCTTAAGACTGTCTGCCACTTTCTTGACGATATAACCAGTGATCTTTTGCACCTGCTTATCATTCTGCAAAAAGCTCCTTGATACATTCAAAGGGATATCAGGAATATCAATTCCACCTTTAAGCAGCATCATGAATTCCGGAATGAAGCCCTTAAGGTTATCTGCCACAAACACGTTATTGCAATACAGGTTCACACTGCCACGATTGATATCAAGCTGATTGCTGATAGCCGGGAAATAAAGGATACCCTTTAGGTTAAAGGGATAATCTACGTTAAGATGCAGCCAGAAAAGTGGATCCTGCCAGTCATGATACATCTTCTTATAATATTCCTTATATTCCTCATCGGTTACGTCCTTAGGCTGCTTGTTCCACAGGGCTTCCTTCTGATTTACCGGCTCTTTTTCCTTATTGATATAGATCGGGAATGGCATGAAATTACTGTATTTCTCCACCAGTTCACGCAATTTGCTGTCTTCCAGATATTCTTCGCTATCGCTATTCAGATAAAGCGTTACTGTGGTTCCAACTTCCTTATGCTTGCCGATATCCGTCTTGAACTTGATATCTCCTTCACATTCCCAGTAAGCTGGCTCAGCTCCCTCTTCACGGGAAAGAGTATCAATGGTCACCTTATCAGATACCATAAAAGTTGAATAAAAACCCAGTCCAAAGTGTCCGATTATGGCATTTTGTTTCTCTTTATATTTATCAACAAATTCTTCTGCACCGGAAAAGGCTATCTGATTGATGTATTTTTTTACCTCTTCACGAGTCATTCCTATTCCATTATCAATGATCTGAAGGGTTTTTGCCTTCTTATCACTCTTGATCTCTATCTTAAGTTGTTCTCTATCAAGCTCCGGCTCTATAGCGGTACGTTTGCTCATCGCATCCACGGAATTTGAAACAAGCTCCCGCAGGAAAATATCATGCTCGGAATATAACCACTTCTTAATTATCGGAAATATATTCTCTGTGTGGATCGACAGCTTGCCGTGACCTTTTTTCTGTTCTGCCATCTTAACACTCCTTTTCGTTCTTAGTTTTTATGTCACCAACTTTTTGAATCCCTGCCAGGTTGTCAAGATTATTTAGCAGTCATACTATTCGATTGCTAATTAGCCCACCGGTCTTTGAGTCTTCTATATATATCCTATTCTATTTCAGTAGAAGTATCTTTTTATTATTGCTCAATGTTTCTGTTTTCAGCCTGATATAAAAAACTCCGCTGGAACAGCCATTACCCTTTTCATCCTCTCCATTCCAGAGTGCAGTGTGAGAGCCTGCTTTTTGTACTCCATTCGCCAGCCTGATTACCTTTTCTCCCCTTACATTATATATTGAGATATCTATTTTCTGCTGAACAGGTAGAAAATATGTTATTGTGGTTGAAGGATTAAATGGATTGGGATAATTTCCCATGATTCTGGCTGTTAATACTTCTTCGCTAATACCAGTTTCCATATAAGTAAATATAATATCAACGATTTCTGATGTATTATCTTCATATACCGCCTGCACACCGCCAAGGTATTCCTGACCATTTACCAAATCTTCAAACAGCCAGTTTCTGGCAGTAGTATAGCCCACCACATTTTCATCCAGGTAAACATTAAAGCCAGTAACATCTGAGTATAGTTCCCAGCTAAATATACCCGTGAATGGATCTACCTGCAAGTTAAACGGTGGATCGATTATTACTTCTATCACTACATCATCCGCCCAGACAATCTCCGATGCACCTTCATCTGTTATTGCAGAAACACCATAGGAATATGTTCCAACAAATAAACCATAATCGATATAGGTTGTATCCGAAGTTGTTACTATATGAGCCCAATTCCTGTAAACAAAATAGTCAACAAAATCGTATGGGCTTGGATCCCAGTTTATCATTACATCATAGCCATTCACAACAGCAGTAATATTTTCCGGTGGGATTACCCCAGGGTTTATAAAATTATCTAAATACAACCTGTGGCTGGAAGAAAACTCAAAATTATTATCTGCATCCCAATTGATTGACCAGGTCATTAATCCTCGAAAGCCATAGTAACCGTCAGGATTGGCAAGCTGATATGTTCCTCCAAAGGAGTAACCCATAATTAAGTAATCAAGCGCTTCCTGAACAACTAATGGTGTTGTATAACCAGTTCCAGCAGCATTTGGGGATGCAGGTAAACCAATTGCCACCTGACATGGCAGCAGGGGTTCAAAGAAGATATTGCTTCCCCCCACATCTACATTAAAACCCGCCATCAGCATTTCAGCCATGGCAACGTGAAAATCTGCTGTCGCCGGATCATAAAGATTGCCGTCCAGCCCATACATGGAACCCGTATTATAATGCTGCACTTGCACAATATCCCATCGGTCACGTAAAGCATGAATAATCGGCAGATATGCACCCCAGATACCTGCATAAGTACCATATCCACCCTGCACATAAGCCGTTTCAGGAGCTGTTGTCAATAGAAGTGATGGCATCTGATCGGTCAGTTGAGTAAGGGCATCGATCATATTCACGATTTTGGCAGTAGTAGGAAAGCGGAAATCATTATCTCCCACATCAAGTGATACAGAACCACCCTCCAGATCAATATCTATGCCGTCAAATCCGTAGGTGGTAATGATACTGCTCATGGAATTCACGAAATCATTCACTTCACCTGCTGTCAGCAAAGAAACCGGATCATTAGCACCACCAATTGATATAACCACTTTCTTCCCCTGATCATGCAGCCAGCCAATATCAGCAATAAAATCATCCACACTGGGATAAATGCCAGCATCGGGAGTAAACTGCATTGTAGAACCATAAGGTTCAGTAGGAGTAGCAAAGGCAATATTTATCACATCAAAAGCATCCGTGATTTCAGACAGCAATATGGAATTAGGCGAATACCCCCAGTTATGCCAGTAACCCACCATGACCTTTTCAGGTAATGGCTGCCCACTGAGAAACATTATACATAATAAGAATACAACAATAATAATTTTATTCATAATTTATACTCCTTTAAGCATAATTTCCAGATAGTTTTCCCGATTCAGAATATATGTTTCTGCCAGCTCATATCCTTTTGTAAATGCAAGTGGAAATTTCACTTTCTTTCTGGGATTCCATTTGATTTCATAAGCTCTGATCTCACCATTTTCCACTTCGATCAAATCAATCTCCTGCTGTGTGGTTGTGCGCCAGAAGTAATGCTCAAAACTTGCCCGTTTATTCAGCATCATTTTTCGTCTCTCAGTTATCAGATAATTTTCCCACAAAGCTCCTGCATCATCGCGAATTTCCAGCCGGTTAAAATTATTGATCAGCGAATTTCTGATCCCATTATCCCAGAAATAATATTTATTTGCCCGTTTCAACTCATTCCTGAGATTTCTCTTAAAAGAACCCAATCGATAAATAATATAGCTTTGTTCCATCAATGACAAATATTTTTCTACTGTCTTGCGATCCAAGCCTACAGTATTTGCAAGTTCTGTTGTGGAAACTTCTTTGCCTATTTGCAAAGCCAATGAAATCAACAATTTCCGCAGAAGTTCAGGACGCTTGATCTCCTGATATATTAGCATATCTTTAAATAAATATGAACCTGCTATTTCTTTGATTATCTCCTCTGGCATAGTCTTTTCGAGATAAACTTCTGGATAACTCCCGTAGATCAAACGCTGCTGCAATCCAGATTTTACCGCATCAATCCCTTCATATTCATACAATTCCTCCAGGGATAGCGGGGTTAAGATAAACTCAAATTTCCTGCCGGTTAAAGGTTCGATCATGGAATTTGATAATTCCAGAGCTGATGAACCAGTTACTATTATCTGCAGATCACTCAGGTTATCAATAATGCTTTTTAGTTTTATCCCAATATCTCTTACCCTTTGAGCCTCATCAATCAGTAGATATGAATAACGACCAAATTTCAATTTTATTTCATCTATATTCCTGAAATTAAAGGATTCCTGACCATCTATTAAATCACAATTTATATAATGGATATTATTTAGTGATTCTGCCAATGCATTTAAAATAGTGGTTTTTCCTGTTCTGCGTGCTCCATAAATGATGATCGCTCTGCTCTTATGCATATATTTGCTAAGATTAGGTATTATAGTTCTGCTTATCATATTTCACCTCAATGACATAACTGTCATGAGAAGGATTTTTGTCAAATAAAAAATGTGTAATTATGGGATTGCAATCCCCAAGATTCAACTAAATACCGGGAATGTAATCCCCAAATTTAACCTATTTATGGGAATTGGACCTATCCCAATTCAGCAAACTGCAATACCCAGTCAGCATATTTCTGATTGAAATTTCTGCTGAAAGTCCCAGTTCTGTTTATTATACCTTCCAGAATATTCTGTTTTAGCTGAGCACAATCAAAATCTGGTAAAGCGTCGGTGCAATATAAGGGAAATACTGATAAGGTGCAGGTGGAGCAACAATAGAACCCCTTTTCACGGCGACCTTCAAAATAACCCCGCATAATACAATAACCAAGATACATATTCCAGTATGCCAGATCTCCATTAAGTCTGGTAAATTTTTTTCCATAAGTAAATCTACCCAAAAGCTGATAATAGGCATTTAAAGCTATCCTGCCAGTAGCACCAGTTGCTATCTGCCCACTGCCGAGTTTAAAATCAGGAGGATTCTGCCGACTTTCCAACATAGGCAGTATCTCATCAAAAAGTTCAATTGCTGCTTCCTTATCTTCAGCATTAAATCTCTGCCCACCAGCAGCTTTATTAAGTAAACGGTACATCTTTTCCATAAATCTTACCTCAATTATGAGGTAAGATAGCAAATAACTTAAATCCGCTGTCAAGAATTTTCACAGATCATGAAATAAATCACAATAGGGGCAGACCCAGGCTAATCTCCACTTGTCTTTATGAAGTAGAAATTCAATTTTGATTTCGGAGCTATGCCAGTATCATATAATCAATGACTTGCTCAAAGAATGGGTAAACAACTAACAACTTAATACTACTTTTCATATGTTTTAATTTGAACAATAACTTGAATAGCAGTTTATCGTGAACTGTCATATATCTTAATTTGCTTTCTATAGATTTCATTATATGACTCAGATTTTTTGCTTGACCGGATGTCTTCTTTTTTATATTTTATATTTTTATCTTGTGGGTGATTTTTAATCCCCTATTTATATTGAAACCATGAGTAAAACACTCAAAAGTTTTAAGCAAAGCATTAATTGCTCGAATCAGATAAGGAAAAATTTTGGAGGTATTATGAAGAAAATCCTATTGATTGTTATGGTTTGTTCTCTCTTGCTAAGCTGTGCGGTTATTGGTCAGAATTTTCATTATTTAAGAATAAAAGACCTTGTTCTGGGAGAAACTACCAAAAGTGAAGCTGAATCAATGCTTGGTGGTCCCGGTTCATCGAAATCTATCTCAAATAATGATGGAGATTTTGAAGTAATTCAGTATTTATACGCATCAGGAAGCATGGTTTCTGTTCAAGCTCGTCTTTTATGGCTGGAATTCAAAGATGACAAACTGAATGCTTATATCCATGTCAGTGGCTTCAAAGAAGATGAAACTATTTTCAATTTCAATGCCAAGAATAATATTGTTAGAAATTCATCTACAAAAGCAGAGGTTTTTCAAATTTTGGGTGAACCTTCTGGCAAAGCTCTTTTTCCCACAACCTTAAAAGATTTTGGTGAAGGTGAAGAAGATTTGTCTGAGGTCTGGTCCTGGACATATACATCTCCTTCTGTAGGATTGGACACTTCCACAATTAAATCACAAAGCCTGCATGTTTACTTCGATGTTCAAGGTATTGTACAGAAAATCATAGCTGAAAAAGAAAATTGATTTTGTTGAAGTAGTGACATTTTTCATGATCCAGGAATTAGCCCTTTTTGGTTCTGTGCTACGTAGTGATTTCAATGCACATAGTGATATTGATATTTTAGTATCGTTCCAGAAAGGAGCTGCTCTCTCTTACTTTGATTTATGTGATTTGCAGGAAGATGAAAAGCTATTCAACCGAAAAATTGATCTGGTAGAAAAAGGAAGTTTAAAAAATCCCTATCGCCGCACTGAAATATTGAAATCTGCAAGGAGAATATATGCTGCCTGAAGAACGCTATAAAGCATACTTATGGGATATTTAAGAAACGGCAAACCATCGTAGCTTAATCTTTCCAGATTAAGTCTTTTTATAATCAAACTGGAAAGTTTGATCTACGGCTTAATCGTCAGAGATGGCATAATCCGAAACCAAGTTATTTATAAAATCCTACTGCATAAAGATAATCCCGGTCTATCGGGAATGGTGTAGCTTAATCTTTCTAGATTAAGTTTATTTTAATCAAACTGGAAAGTTTGATCTACGACTTAATAAACAGCTATGGCAAAACCTGAAACCGGGCTATTTATAAATTCCTACTGCACAAAGATAATCACGGTCTATCGGGAATGATGTAGCTTAATCTTTCCAGATTAAGTCTTTTTTATAATCAAACTTGAAAGTTTGATCTACGAACTTTATCGCCAGCTATGGGCAAAACCTGAAACCAAGTTATTTATAAAATCCTATTGCACAAAGATAATCACGGTCTAGCGGGGATGATGTAGCTTAATCTTTCCAGATTAAGTCTTTTTTATAATCAAACTGGAAAGTTTGATCTACGAACTTTACCACCAGCAGAATGAACAAATTCTTCTCTTTTTCGAGTCTTTCGCGGTTGTAAATCTTCTAAAACATAGAACGTTGATAACTTGATTAAGAATATCTTTATCTTCTAATTTTACATTTTACATTTTCAATTTTACATTACTTTCCTCTGTATCCTCTGTGGTAAAAGATCAAATCTGCTTTTATTAACTCCTTAAAATTGGTTGTTTATAAATTATTATATTAAGCATCAGTACTGAGAGAAATCTTTCATCAAAGTATAATATAAAACGTTTATGCTGAAAAATAATGATTATTTATGTATTTCTATCAATAATTGGGCAATAAGCCATGAAAATCAGGAAATTTGGTAAAAACTGCTCAAATTGATCGGTAATCAAACAGGTAGTATCACTAAATGCTTATATAATGGTCATTTCGGATACTGATTAGATTTCTTCCACGCAGGATGTAGCATTAAGGACGAACAACAAAGCACGTAGTGACATTTTTTTGTTAGATAGTTCTTTGTTGTTCTGGCTTAATTCCAATTTATAGGTAGTGGTAAAACGAGTGTTATATGGTGAAAAAGGTGAAAATAGGGAAAATATGGAGGGAAATTGGAGAGGGAAATGAGATTTTAGGGGTGGGAATTATGGATAAAAATTACCGTGCAGATGAAAATTATCCGGGGTTTGGAGAAGGGAAAAATAAATTTATGTTGACTGAATATTATGTTTCAGGTGATGGAATTAAGAGAGTGGTGGTAGCCAGGGGCTACAAAAATATTGAGGAAGTTTATATGAAGAAATTAACTATTTTAGTTTTACTATTAGTTTTAAGTATCAGCCTGATGGGACACTGGGTGCAATTAAACGAGAGAGAATCAGATTTATTTGGATGTGAACAGCAAACACGTGGAGCAGCAGAAATAGAATTTACTTTGGATGGATATGATATAAGCCAGAAAGAATATGACGGTGAGATATTTACAGTGATCAGCCATGATGAGAGTGGCAGCTTATTAGAGACAGGTAAGCCGGCTTTACCGGTATTTACCAAAGCTTTGATAATTCCTGACCAGGGTGTGAGTCGGCTGGAAATATTAAGCTATGATGAAGAGATCATTTATAATGTGAAAATATATCCTCAGGAAGCTTTGCAGGACGAGAATACAGAACCTACTGATAATTTTAGAATAGATGAGACATTTTATAGTGGAAGCGGCAAGTTT